>Ga0272444_10002312_pt1 | contig 17667 bp, 16 predicted proteins | sample SSMForm13_FD_201033 | JGI IMG/M metagenome (GOLD analysis project Ga0272444, IMG submission 201033) | Marine sediment archaeal communities from Little Sippewissett salt marsh, Falmouth, MA, United States - SSM-Form-13 | ecosystem: Environmental > Aquatic > Marine > Wetlands > Sediment ... | reverse complement strand
CCCATACACCCCCACTCCCCTGCTCTTGACAGGCCGCGGCTGTTTTTCATACTATATGCGGCCACTTTCCCCGCCGGGATAGCTCAGTTGGTAGAGCAGCTGATTCGTAATCAGCAGGTCGTCGGTTCAAGTCCGATTCCCGGCTCCACACAAAAACTAAAAGCTCCAGGGTGATGACAATCGCCTTGGAGCTTTTAGTTTTTGTAGTGCCCTGAGCAAGTGAGTAACCAGCCTGGCGAGGGCGAACGCGTCGAATGGGCGCACTTTATTTGCTCGTGGCAGGCTATATTGCGAAAGGCGTAAGGCACGAGCAGCGGCGATTTGACCCGCCTGTCCCGAGCCTGTCGAGGGAAGCAAGGCACTGTGAGCATAGAGGCCGCGTCGAGGGGCAAACGCTAGTTTTGTGCTGCCACGGCGAAGCTCACAGATTCTCTTCCCGTGTGAGCGAAGACGGGCCTTGTCCTCCGGTCCGACTTCTCCCGCCGCAGCTTTACGCGAAGGCGGATCCCCGGCTCCAGAAAAATCAAGGGCTTACGGCACTTTGCTGTGGTCCCTTGTTGCGTGGCCACTTGTTCTGTTTTTCTGGGCGTTTTAAGCAACACAATAGTTTTGCGGTGATTTCCCAAGGGATGCCGCGATTTGCAACACGAATATAAGCTGTTTTCGATTCCCATTCGTACCCATCACCAGAAAACTCTATTAAAATCAGCAGCATAGATTTCAAAAACTCTAATACAGCAAGTGGCAGGATTCTTCCTAAACTTAAAAATAGGTACAGATCACGTGGAGGTGAACTGTACCGCTCCTTTTGAAGGGGGCGTGGTTATGTATAGCAAACCACGCGAGCTTTGGAATTTCGTTTCCAGAACCCCGGAGCATGGGGACAAATCGATATCCGCGGCCGTCGGTCTGATGCTCGTGGGCATTGTCAGGTGCATTTTTATCCCGGGCATCATTCCTCTTTTTTTAAACCTGAACTGCGATTACCTCAAACAAATTATTGACGCAGTGGGAAGCGGGGTCTGATGAGGTACGCAAAATCAATGAAATCCGAGTATAATTTAATAAAAATACTTGAACCGCAGTATCCTGAAAGTCCTCCAAGAGGGGAAACGGCAAGACCTGCCCGAGATAAAGCATGTGAGGAAAAGGAACCTGTCGTGACAGCCGAGGATATCACAAAAGTCCCAAATTCTGCCGAAAACAAAAGGCCGGAGACCATCTGTGGGCAGGACTTACACACTGTCCCCACCATTCCCGAGGAAGAGGTGTGCGGGAAGTTGGAGGTTGATAGCGGAAAGGGGCTTTCCAATGAGGAAGCGCGTGAGCGCCTCTATTCCTGCGGAGCAAATGTCCTGACCGTGGAAAAAGGACCGTCGGCCTTCGGGATATTCCTCCGGCAGTTTCAGAACCTTCTAATTATCATTCTTATCATCGCGGCGATCATTTCCGGGCTTGCCGGTGAGCTTATCGACACCTGGTTTATCCTCGTGATCGTCCTCCTCTCGGCGGGGTTGGGATTCTTCCAGGAATACAGGGCTGAACGGGCCGTCGATGCACTTCGAAAGATGCTTTCACCGCAGTCCAACGTCATCAGGGAAGGCGTGAGAAAGGTGATCCCGTCCTCGGAACTGGTTCCGGGTGATATCCTGATACTCGAGACGGGAGACAGAGTCCCGGCTGACGCGAGGCTCCTCGAGGCCTATTCCCATAAAATCGACGAATCATCGCTCACCGGTGAATCCGTATCGGTGGACAAATCTCCATGTGTCTTAAAATCCATGACAAATATTGCGGAACAAAGGAACATGATCTTTTCGGGCACGGTTGTCACCCACGGAACCGCAAAAGCAGTCGTTGTCGCCACAGGGATGGAGACACAGCTGGGCAGGATTGCACGTGAGGTGGGGCGCGTTGTGGAGGAAAAAACACCTTTAGAGCGCAGGACCGAGGAGATCGGAAGATGGCTGGGAGCCCTGGCGTTCAGCATATGCTTCATCGTAGCGGGCGTCGGCATTATCAGGCAGAGCGTCACCAGCGTTCTCACGATGGAGTTTGTCCTGACCATGATGCTCTTTGCCGTCGCCCTGGCAGTCGCGGCCGTGCCCGAAGCGCTCGCGGGTATCGTGACAGGATCCCTTGCTATCGGTATGCGGGAAATGGCGAAAAGAAAAGCCATCGTGAGGAGGATGCCCGCGGTGGAGACACTGGGTTCGGTCACCGTTATCTGCTCGGACAAGACCGGTACCATAACCAGAGGTGAAATGACCGTCCAGAAGGTCTATGTCGGCAAAGAATCTGTGGAGGTTTCCGGTATCGGATACAAGCCTGAAGGGGATTTCAGGCCGGGCGGCGATCTCAAGCGGCTGTCATCGGTTATGACGGCAGGAATCCTGTGCAACGACTCGGATCTGGTAAAAGAGGACGGCAGTTGGTCCATCCAGGGAGACCCGACGGAAGGTTCCTTTCTCGTGGTTGCCGTGAAAGCCGGGATGAACATCGGGCAGGTCCGGAAGGATAATCCGCGGATTGACGTCGTGCCCTTCAGTTCTGAAAGAAAGCTGATGACCACCATCCATCATATGGCGAAAGGCGGCACGACGGCTTTCATGAAGGGTGCCCCTGAGAATGTCCTTAAGTGCTGCTCCTCGGAGAAAGCCGAGGCAGAACCGGTACCGCTCGATAAGGGGCGCCGCAGGGAGATCCTCGATGTGGCTGAAGGAATGGCGGCGGATGGACTAAGGGTTTTAGGGCTGGCTATGAAGAACTTGGAAAGTTGTCCGGGGGAGAAAGAGACGGACATGACCTTCCTGGGCCTTGTGGGCATGATCGATCCTCCCCGCGAGGAAGCCGCCGCTGCCGTTAATATGTGCCGGGAAGTCAAGATTACGCCTGTTATGATTACGGGAGACCACAAACTGACGGCCATGGCCGTGGCACGCGAAGTCGGCATCTTCCAGGAGGGGGACCTGGCAATGACGGGAACCGAACTGGAAGAAGTGTCGGACGAGCAGTTTGAGGAAATGGTGGAAAAAGTCAAAGTCTACGCCCGTGTTTCCCCCATGGACAAGCTGAGGATTGTCACTATGTGGAAGAACCACGGACACATTGTCGCCATGACCGGCGACGGCGTCAACGACGCGCCTGCCCTGAAAACCGCCGATATCGGCATAGCCATGGGGATCACGGGAACAGAGGTCACGAAGGAAGCATCCGACATGATCCTGGCCGATGACAACTTCGCCACCATCATCCAGGCTGTCGAAAAGGGCCGGTGGATCTACGACAACATAAAAAAATACCTGACCTATCTGCTCCAGGCCAACCTCATCGAAGTTGTTCTCTTAGGGGGCATCGTGCTAGTCAAGGGCGGTACCTATATGCCCCTTTTCCCCGCGGCCATCCTCTTTATCAACGTCATTACCGACGGCATGCCGGCGATCGCACTGGGGATCGCCCCGCCCGACCCGGATATCATGGCAAGGCCGCCGAGAGATCCCCATGAAAAGGTTTTCAGTCCCGATGTCCTGGTGCTGATGGCAGTGGCCCTTTTTGCGGCTGTTCCTTTTTTCTACTGGGTTTTCCTGCAATATAGTCACGACCTCGTCCAGGCCAGGACGGAGCTTTTCCTGCTGTTCATTTTCGTGGAACTTCTCATGGCCCTGAATTTCCGCTCGCTGCGCTTCAGTGTCATCAAAGTCCTCCCGCATACCCTGTTGGTTGCCTCCGTGGTCCTGAGCGGTATTGTGACCGTAATTGCGATCCAGTTCTCCCTTGTAAGGGAGGCCTTCGGCATAACCTTACCGGACTTTGGCGGGATCATCGAGATAATCGCTATCACCCTTTGGGTGACGATGTGCACCGAACTGGCGAAAATGTACCTCCGGAAGAAGCTGTACCATGCTTGACGCGTTCCATTCAGGAAAGGAGATCGAACCTGAAATACTGCCGACAGTGGGAAGGCTGGCATGAGATTGAAAGGAGGCCTTTATTATGGAATTTCAAGGCCTGCAGCGAATACTGGTTCCGGTGGATTTCTCCATGACCTCGCACAAGGCATACACCTATGCCAAGGAACTTGCCCGCAGCAACGGTGCTGAAATTCACGTCCTGCACGTCATCGACACACACTTCCTGACCGGAGTGGGGCACAGCACCAACGAATCCCGTGAAGAGATGTTCGAAAAACTCAGCATGTTCTACAGGAAAAGGGAAAAGAACGGTTTCGCAGTACAGTTGCACCTGCGGGAGGGCAAGCCCCATGAGGAAATCGTCAAGGCGGCCGAGGAGCTGGAAGCGGACCTGATCGTAATCGGTAGCCATGGCTGGAGCGGACTGGAGAGATACATGTTCGGAGACGTCACCAGGAAAGTCCTGAAAATTTCCGATATTCCCATACTGATTATCCAGTCCATAAGCAAACCGCGCAAGGTTTACCATTCAGCAGGATAGGTAAATACCCTGGTGTATGGCAGGTTGTTCTACCGGGGATCTGGAAGAACCTTCACCATTTTCCCCTTTCCTTCTGCAGGTCCTCCTCGGTCAGGCTCGGCAGGTGCACCGCCTCCACGTCGCACTCCGCCTTGGTGAACACCTTCCGGGATGTGGTGGGAGAAAAGACATTTCCCATGGCCCCGCCCTCATGCTTGCCGAGGACGATGAGGTCTACCTTCTGTTCTTTCGCAACAGCCAGAATCTCCTTGTAGGGGACTCCGATTCTGACCATGGAGGAAGCGCCCGGCGCAAAACGCGCCATAAACCGGTCAAGGTCTCTCCTGGCTTCATCCATCAACTCTTTTCCCAATTTTTCCGTGGAGATGTGGGGCGCTCCCGCGTCTCCCCAATGGGATGGGTCGGAAACCACGTGGAGAAGAAGAAGCTGGTCCCCTTCCCTGGCAGCGGATTTCGCATTGTTAAATATTTTTACCGATTGGCCGCTCAGATCGATGGGTACGAGAATTTTCCGGCCCATCTTCCATTCCCCCTTCCCGGGACTTTTCCTGTCCGTCTTCCCCTCAGGATTCCTGTCCACTGCCGGAAACCCGCCCTGGACATGGGGCTGTTTCCCAGAATCTGACGCAGTGGTTTCCTTTTCACTGACCCTCCGCCTTTTCCCGGGGTCGACGGACTGCTCCTCCTCAACCCAGAGCTTCCACAACTGCCGTAGATCATTACTCATTATGAGAATATCATGTTTGAGACCCCGTTCATCGAGGAAATGATCCTGAAGGTGGGCCTCGGTGTGAAACCCCAGGTCATTGTAAAAGAGGCTCACATCCACCTGATCCTCAACAACGTCCGCGACGATCTTGTCAAGACCCGCATGCAGGGCGCTGCGGAAGAGCTCCCCAGCCAGGATCCTGCCCAATCTTTTTCGTCTCCATTGAGGTGAAACCGTGATCCGGATATTTCCCACATGATTGATCCAGGAAAAATCCCCGGGACGAAGGACACCAACGGCGACGATTTCGCCCTCCGACAGCGCCAGGATGGGAAGGACCTTTCTATAGTTCGCGGCCCTGGGCCAGGAAATGGTGAAAAAGGGATCGAGGTCGTCGTCCCGGATAAAGTTCTTCTCCTCCGGACAAACGGTCCCGAATAAATCCGCCAGGCCGGGAAGATCCTCCTCGATCATGGGACGCAGAAGGACCCTGCCGCCGTCTTGAAGAACTGCCTCTTTGGGATAATCCTCGAGGTTCATTCCTTCTCCTTTTTCCCTTCGCGGCCGCCGTGACCGGCAGGATACGGGAATGCGGTCCCTGGCAGGAAGGTTTTTCCTGTTTTTTATTTTGCATATATTATTCCAAGCAAATCACAAGGCGGTTCAAGGACGCCCGGGTCCTGATTTCGCAGAAATATCAACAAATTCTATAACTTTTCTAAGAATAATTTATACCCCAGTTTTAATGCATTTTGCGCCTTTCCGATGACCTTAGGATCCCTTGTGTCGCAAGACGCCATAGACAGCCCAGGAACCATCAGCTATTGTTGTTTTGAAAGCATGCCGAACCCGATTTTTCCTTGGGGGTTTCTAGTCATGGGTAAAAAGGGAGAATTTTCCAGGGATTCCGGAATCCTGGAGGCCATCTTTGACTCCGTCGCGGACGGCATATTTACCGTCGACTCGGATTTTGTCATCACATCCTTCAACCACGGTGCCGAGATGACCACAGGGTACTCTGCCGATTCGGTATTGGGGAAAACCTGCTCTGATGTTTTAAAGACAGACCTTTGCCGATCGGATTGCCCCCTGAAAAAAGCCCTTGAAGAGGGGCAATCCTGCATGAGGTATCCCATCGCCATCACCGATGCCAATGGAAACAAGGTCACGGTGAGCCTGACCGCTTCCTCCTTAAAGGACAAGAACAACTCCATTATTGGAGGCACCATTACTTTCAGGACCTTTGCGATGCTTGAGGAGCTTCACCGGAAGGTCCAGGGAATCACTTCCTTTCAAGACATTATTTCCCGCAGCAACAAGATGAAGGAGATCTTCTCCCTCCTGCCCCGGATCGCCCAAAGCGACAGCACGGTTCTGATCGAGGGGGAGAGCGGAACGGGAAAGGATCTCATCGCCAGGGCCATCCACGCTATCAGTCCACGCAAGAATGGGCCGATGGTCGCTGTCAACTGCGGGGCTATCCCGGATACCCTTCTGGAATCGGAGCTTTTCGGTTACACCGCCGGCGCTTTCACCGACGCGAAGAAGGACAAACCGGGCCGTTTTTCCCAGGCTCACACCGGGACGATTTTTTTAGACGAGATCGGAGACGTGAGTCCCGCCCTGCAGGTTCGGCTCCTGCGCGTCCTCCAGGAAAAGAACTTTCAGCCCCTAGGTTCCACCAGGACGATCAATACGGACGTCAGGGTCATCGCCGCCACCAACAAGAACCTTTCCAGCGAAGTGAAAAAAAGCTTCTTCCGTCAGGACCTTTATTACCGCATCAACGTTGTCAAGATCGTGCTTCCCCCTCTGCGGGAAAGAAAAGAGGATATCCTGCCTCTGGCCGAGAATTTTATCGACAGGATGAATTCCATAAGAAAAAAGAACATCCTCGGTCTCTCACCCAGGGCCATCGAGGCTTTCATGGATCACGACTGGCCCGGCAACATTCGCGAGCTGGAAAACGTGATCGAACATGCCTTCGTTCTCTGCGAACAGGGGCTTATCCTATGCCAGCATCTGCCGGATTCGTTCCTCTGCAGCGAGGATCCACCCCTTCCGGATCCTGAAAATAACACTCTCGAAGAGATTGAAAAAAAGGCTATCCGCGATGCCCTCATCCGCAATAAGTGGAACCATTCCGCCGCTGCGAGGGAGCTCGGGATCGACAAGTCGACCATCTGGAGAAAGATCAAAAAACTCCATATCCAGCCCTCTTCAAGGCCGGATAATTGACGCATTTCGCAATATTAAAATTTTTTTCTAGTCGCAATTTGCGACACCTTCTCCCCTTTTCTTTCCTACCGCCAGCCGGGATGCTTCCTGACTTCCAGTAATTTCAAGCCTTTTGATGCCCCGGGCGTTCTTTTTCCCAATGGCAGGGTTTTTGCTCGACTACAATGAAGAGGGGAGGTTCGCCTTGAAACAGGAAAAGAAGCAGGTTCAGGAAAATCAGGAAAAGGAACAGGCCCTCTTCGATGAAGTCCACCAGACCGAAAGGGAGATCGACCAGTTCCTGAAAAACAAGGCCGAAGAGGCTGAAAAGATCCTCTTTGAGGGCCGCCAGCGTTTTGAAACTGAGAAAGCGCAGGCTATCAAAAAGGCCCGGGAGGAAACCGAAAGGGTCCGTCAAGCCCTCATCCTCGAGGCCGAGGAGGAAGCGTCCCAAATCCAGCAGGAGACCTCTGCCGCTCTGGAAAGGGAAAGGGCGGCCCTGGAAAAAATGCGTCCTCCCGTCATGGAAAAGGTCCTCAAACTCCTTCTCGGGGGAGAGCGGTGATAACACCGATGGTAAAGGTCACCTTCATGGGCCCCAAGGGGCACCTCATGGAGGTCATGGACCTGCTCCATTCTTTGGGGGTAGTCCACCTGGAACCCTATCCTATTGAGGATCCCCGCCTCTCATACATCCGCATTCCCTCGGACGAAAAATCGCGAGAAGAACTCCTGAAAAAACTCGATTCCCTCCATGAAAAAGTCGGGAGTCTTCTTGTCGCGCTGAAGAAACCTTCGGAACCCTCCACCGTGTCCGCATGGCTGTTCGACCACAACATCTCCCGGGCGGATATCGAAGGGTCCGTGAGCCGGGCCGAAGATCAGATCACCCCTCCTTATGACCACATCATGGAGCTCAGGAACGAACTGAGCCTTCTCAAGAGGTACGAAAGAGTCCTTGCGGCCCTTTATCCCCTTCTGGACGATGCCATCGAGGTTCAGCACCTGGAACTCATGGGGATCATCGTCGAGAAAAAGAGGGTCGCTGTCCTTCCCCTCCTCGAAAAAGAGCTTTCCCGGATCACCGAGGGCCGCTTCAGGCTGTTCACGCGGGACATGGACCGTGACAACCTCGCCGCTATCCTGGCTTATCCAGGCGAGAGCGAACCCATGATCCGGACCTTTTTTTCGGAGGAGAGCATCGCGGAGATCCGTCTTCCTGCAGGCTATGAGGACAAACCCCTGGCCACCACCCTCCGGCTCCTGATGAAGCGCCAGAGGGAACTGCCAAAACTCATCGCCAAGCTGGGCGAAGAGCTGGAAGACCTGTCCCTGCGGTGGTACGGGACCCTGACCCGCATCCGGATGATCCTGCGAGAACGAATCGATGAGTTCGCAACCATGTCCATGAGCGCCCAGAGCCGCCACGCCTTTTTCCTCAGGGGATGGGTCCCCGAGGAAAAACTGCACATGGTGTTCGAGTCCGTGAACAGCTCCCTGGAAAACATAGTCCAGATGGAAGTCGTCCCGGCCAGGTTCCACGAACGGGATCATGTTCCCGTTCAGCTTAAGAACAGTCCCTTCGCCAAAGTTTTTGAACCGCTGGTCGGGATCGTGGCCCTTCCCAAGTACGGGACGCTGGATCCCACCCCATACATGGCGGTCTTCTTCCCCATCTTCTTCGGGTTCATTCTGGGGGATATAGCCTACGGGATGGGACTTTTCGCCCTCTCCATCTGGCTCCACCGACGTTTTGCCGAGAATCCGTTCATACGCAGCGTTTCGGTTGTTTTTATGATCAGCGGGATCTCGGCCACAATTTTTGGCCTGTTTTTCGGGGAGTTTTTCGGCGACCTCGGGGAACACTGGGGACTCCACCCTCTCCTCATGGACCGGGCCCACCTGTTTTTGCCCCTTCTCTTTATCGCCATCGGTATGGGATTCGTTCACGTCATCCTCGGTTTCTTTTTAAACATGGTCATCTCCATCCGTCACGGTCACCGCAGGCATTGGATCGCTTCCCTGGCGAGCATGGCATCCCTCTGCGGCTTTGCGGCTGTTATTGGTCATGCCACCGGCTATTTTCCCATGGGTGATCTCTTGGGAGGTTTCCTTCTTCTCCTCGGGGTCCCCGCACTGATCCTGAGCGAAGGGTTCATGGGCCCCCTTGAACTGTTAAAAAGCTGCGGGAATATTCTTTCCTATGCCCGGCTCATGGCCATCGGTGTTTCCTCGGTCATTCTGGCCCAGGTGGCCAATACAATCGGCGGGATCCTCGGGTCCCTTGCTGTGGGGATCATGGTTGCCCTCATCTTCCACGGGATGAATTTCGTTCTCGGCGTGTTCTCCCCCACCATTCACTCCCTCAGGCTTCACTACGTGGAGTTTTTCAGCAAATTCTTTCAGCCCGGGGGGAAACCTTACGAGCCGTTCAGGAGATACGGCATGCCGTGGGGATGATCTTAAAGGGAAAGTCCGGTTCAGGAACCGGGAAGAAGGTCGTCCGAAATTGAAAAGGAGGTTGAAATGTCAGACACTGTCCTCATTGCTTTCGCAGCCATGCTGGCCATTGCCCTGCCGGCGATGGCCACCGCCTGGGCCCAGTCCAGAATCGGCGCGGCCGGGGCGGGAGCCCTGGCGGAAAAACCCGAAAACGCCGGAACCCTCATCATCATGGTGGCGATCCCGGAGACCATGGTCATCCTCGGGTTCGTCATCGCCTTCCTCATCCTGGTGATGCTCAAATGAAAGACGAAGGGACACCGGCTTCCAGCCGCAATCGGCTTATCGAAAGCCTGTGGCAGGACGCCCGGAGAGAGGCCGAACAGCAGGTCCAGAAAGCCCGATCGGAGGCGGAAAACCTGGTCGAGGAAAGCCGCCTGTTTTTGGAAAAGGAAATGGCCCTCGCCGTGGAGAAGGCACGCAGCGACGCCCTGCCTCATGTTTCCCGGATCCTGAACCAGGCCCGGAACCGGGCAAGGCAGGTCGTCCTCGAGGAGCGTCTCGCCTTTTTAAACTCGTGCTTCGACGAGGTGGCCAGATGCATCAAAAGAGACGAGAGTTTTCTCAAGGAAGCGCGGGTCTCTTTCGAGGGCCTGCTGGACCAGGCCCTCTCCGTCATGGGAAACACCGGGAAGATCGAGGCCAGCCTGAACCCGGAGGACATGTCCAGCGCCCGCCAGATCTTCGACAGAAAAGGGGTCGAGCATGATTTTGTCGGGGACGAGAAGATCAGCGGAGGGGTTTTTCTCCGGGCTCGGTGCGGGTCCATGGTTGTGGACGACACCATTGAGGGGCGGCTGGGCGTCCTCCGTGAGGCGCCGCCCATCGATCTTTTGAGGCTGGTCTGCACGAACCAGGATGGATGAACGGTCCCCGGGTTCCGGAAAAGGGAAGCTCACTCATTCGGGAAGGATCGGCGGATGATCCGGCAAATCGATTACTTCAACGCCCGCATCTGGGGCATGCGCGACTCGCTTCTCCCGGAGGCGCTGCACGAGGAACTCCTTGCGATAAGAACGAGGGATGCCTGGATCGCCATCCTCAGGGACACGCCATACAGCAAGTTTTTGGGCCCTTCTGTCGACCCTCGCGACAGCCGTATCCTCTATCGGGCGGTTGATGCCTACATGGCGTCCCGTACGCACTTTCTGACACAGATCACCCCCGGCAACCCGTCCAGAGCTTTGAAGGTGTGCCTTGCCGAGCAGGACCTCCAGAACCTGATCGCCGTTACGAGCGGTATCTACAGCATTGCCGATCCCACGGACATCCTCTCGGGAACCCTTGCCGGAGGCCTCCTGGGGGCCGACCAGTTAGAAGCTCTTTCCCGGTGCCGGACCCTTGTGGAGGCCGCAGACACCCTTACCACCTGGGGATACGTCTATCACTTCGTCTACAGGAAATCCCTCTGGAACCTTCCTGACGAAAAGAGACCTCCTTTAAAACGGCATCTTCGCCCGGAGGGTAAGGCCAAATCTCTCGAATCTTCCGTCGGGATACCCCCGGACCGGCCCCTGACCGACCTGCGCCTCGACCTGAACCGGAATTTCATTCAGATCCTGCTGGACGATGCCCGAAGATGCGGTTACCCCGTCATTCTGAGGTTCATGAGGGAAAAAGTGGACCGGATCAACCTCATGACGACCTTGATGTGGCGCGCCCTCCCCTCCGACAGGGACCCCGGGGAATTCTACCTTCCGGGAGGCTCTAGCGTGAGCGAGGGAACGTTCCGGAAGATGCTCGAGGCTCAGGATCTCTGGCAGGTGGTCGCCCGTCTCGAGCCAGGGCCTTTCAAAAAGAGCGCGGAAAAGGCGACACAAAATCTGGGCGGACTGGAAAACGTTTCTTTTTTCGAAACATCCCTGGAGAGAAAGATCATCCACCGCTACAGCAGGCCCCTTGACCTCGACCCCCTGGGAGCCGAGCTGCTCCTATCCTATCTTCTCAGGCTTCGCCTGGAGGGGATCAGGCTCAAACAGTCACTGACCCGCCTACTCCTGGATATTCCTCTGGAAGTGTTTTTGGAGAGATACGCCCATGTCTGAGATCCTTGTCATCGGCGAGCCGGAGATCATCGAGGGGTTTGCCCTCACAGGGGCCCGGATCAGGCCGGAGAGCGATCCGGGGCGGGCGGAACGGATTATGGAAAATCTCTTTCGATCGAGGGAAGCCGATATCATCGTGGTCACGGAGAGCCTGTTTGAACAACTCCCCGAAAAGACCCGTATTCAGGCCGAAGCCAGCGGACGCCCCATCTTCCTGACTCTCCCCCGGCCGGCCGGGATCGAGGCCTGGGGCGAACGTGAAGACCTGATCTCCAGGATTATCCGGAGAGCCATTGGATACAGGCTGAAGATAAGGAGATAAAAGGCAATTCAAGATTTCAAATTCCAAATTCCAGACAGGAAACCTGGTGGAAAAAAATCCCTTCCTTAATCCCTGGTGTCTTTTTTCTGGAATGTGGAATCTGGAATCTGGAATTTATAACCCAAGGAGTCTTTCATGGACACAAACGGACAGATCCACCGGATTTCCGGCTCCACGGTGGAAACCACCGGCCTTCCGGGCGCCCGCATGTACGATGTGGCCAAGGTGGGCCATCTCGGGATCATGGGGGAGGTCATCCGCATCGAAAAGGAAATCGTGACCGTCCAGGTCTATGAGGACACCTCCGGCCTTTCCGTCGGGGAACCGGTCCTCTGCACTTTCGAGCCTCTCGCGGTTGAGCTGGGTCCTGGCCTCATCGGGGCGGTCTTCGACGGGATCCAAAGACCTCTTGCGACCCTGCGGGAGGTCGAAGGAGATTTCATTTTAAGGGGCACGGATGTCCATTCCCTGAACAGAGAAACCCTGTGGGAATTCGAACCGACCGTCAAAGAGGGGGAAAATGTGGCGGAGGGGGATACCATCGGCACCGTCCAGGAAGGAGGGAAAATCCTTCACCGGATCATGGTTCCCCCGGAAACAAAAGGCCACGTACAGGAGATCCGGGCGGGGTCCTTTAAAATCGAGGACACCGTGGCCATTCTGCAGGATGACACGGGCTGCAGTATAGAATTGACGCTCCTGCAGAAATGGCCGGTCCGGATCGCCCGGCCCTGCCGGCGGAAGATCCCTCCTGACCGTCCCTTCCTAACGGGCCAGCGCATTTTAGATACCCTGTTTCCCGTTGCTCTGGGAGGAGCGGCCATCGTCCCCGGCGGGTTCGGAACCGGGAAGACAGTTGTGGAGCAGACCCTCGCGAAATACGCCCATGCCGACGTGATCATCTACATCGGCTGCGGCGAGCGGGGAAACGAGATGACCGAGGTCCTCCAGGAGTTTCCAGAGCTTGAGGACCCACAGACCGGCGGCTCCCTCATGGAACGCACCGTTTTGGTAGTCAACACCTCCAACATGCCGGTGGCCGCGAGGGAGGCTTCCATCTATACGGGCATCACCATCGCGGAATATTTCCGGGACATGGGCTACCACGTCGCCCTCATGGCCGACTCGACCTCCCGCTGGGCGGAAGCCTTGAGGGAAATCTCCAGCCGCCTTGAGGAAATGCCCGGAGAGGAAGGGTACCCCACCTACATGGGAACCCGGCTGGCCGGTTTTTTCGAGAGGGCGGGGCACGTCAAAACGATTGGAAAGGATGACCGGACGGGGTCGGTCACCGTGGTGGGGGCCATTTCACCTCCCGGGGGGGATTTCTCAGAACCAGTGACCCAGGGCTCCATGCGAATCGCCGGAGCCCTCTGGGCCCTGGATACATCCCTCGCGCACCGGCGCCACTTTCCGGCCATCAGCTGGACGCGGAGCTACAGCCTTTACAGCGAAATGCTCGCCCCCTGGTTCATGAGGGAGGTCTCCGAAGACTGGCCCGAGCAGAGAAAGAACCTGAACCGGATGCTAGAGCGTGAAAAAGAGATCCTGGAGATGGTCCAGCTCGTCGGTGAGGACGCTATTCCGGAGACGGAGAGAATCCTCCTTCTGGGCGCCCGCCTCATAAGGGAGAACTTCCTTCGACAGAACGCCTACCACCCTGTGGACGCATCCTGTTCCCTGGCCAAGCAGTACTGGTTGATCCGGGCTTTTCTCGAGAGCCATCGGATCACCCTCGAGGCTCTGGAGGAGATCCCCCTGGAGAATATCCTGACACTCTCAACCCTGAGTGATCTCGCGCGCCTGAACGAACAGCCCGATGAATCCTTCCCCGATTCTTCCAATGAGGTCCTGGAAAAACTCCGCGGGGAGATCGAGGAGATTGCCCACCAGATCGCCATGCAGAAGGAAGCCATGGAAAAGGAGGAGAAAAGTGGATCCGCTCCTGACTAGACGCAGCCAAGGTCTCATTGGGATTTCAGGACCTCTCATCAAGGTTCCGGCCTTTCCCGGGACATTCCCCGGGCAGATGGTGGAGCTGGTCACGGAGGGCGGGCGCCGGCGCAGCGGACAGGTCCTCGAGGTTGCCACGGAAACAACCACGGCTCAGCTTTTCGAGACCACGCAGGGTGTCGACACAAACTCCACATGGGTGAGATACTTGCCCCGCACAGCCAGCCTTCGCCTCTCGAAGGAGATGCTCGGCCGGACCTTCTCGGGGTCGGGTATTCCCATAGACGACATGCCCCCTCCCATCCCCGAAACGGAGAGAGAAATCCTGGGGAATGCCATCAACCCTGTAGCAAGGGACAAGCCCTCCGATTTCATCCAGACGGGGATTTCGGCAATCGACCTTCTCAACACCCTGGTGAGGGGCCAGAAACTGCCTATCTTTTCAGGCTCGGGACTTCCTTCAAACGAGTTGGCGGTTCAGATCGTCCGGCAGGCAACAGTCATCGGGGAAGAGAGTGATTTCGCCATCATTTTCGCAGCGATGGGGATCACCCACAGGGATGCCTCCTTCTTCATCGAGGCCTTCGAGTCCTCGGGGGCACTGAGCCGTACGGTGGTATTTTTAAACCTCGCCTCCGATCCTACCATCGAGAGGCTCCTCACGCCGAAAATGGCTCTCACCACCGCCGAGTTCCTGGCCTTCGTGCACGGGATGCATGTCCTTGTAGTCCTGACGGACATGTCGAATTACTGCGAGGCTCTCCGCGAGATCGGCAACGCCCGGGAGGAGATCCCGGGTCGAAGGGGTTATCCAGGGTATATGTACACGGACCTCGCGGGAAACTTCGAGCGCGCCGGACGCATCAGGGGAAAGGCCGGCTCGATCACCCAGATCCCCATCCTGAGCATGCCCGACGACGACATCACCCATCCCATCGCCGATCTGACCGGATACATCACCGAGGGCCAGATCGTCCTTTCAAGGGAACTTCACCGGAAAGGGATCTTCCCGCCCATAGACGTTCTTCCGTGTCTCTCGCGCCTGATGAACCTCGGCATCGGTGAGGGTAAAACCCGGCCTGACCACCGTAACCTTGCGGACCAGATCTATGCCTTTTACGCCAAGGGGCGGGATCTTCGAAGAATGGAGGCGGTCGTGGGGGAAGACGCCATGACGTCGGAGGATAAAAAATACCTGGGTTTCGCCAGGGAATTCGAGGAATCCTATCTTAACCAGGGAGACCGGGGACGGTCCCTGGCCGAATCCCTCGATCTTGCCTGGAACCTTTTCAAGGGGTTTCCTCCCGCGGCCCTTACCAGGATCGACCGCCGCTGGATCGAATCCTATTTCCCCGCAGAGGATGAAGGGGAAACGAAAGGCAGTTAAAGTTGAGCGTTCCCGCCACAAGAATGAACCTTCTCTCCTTCCGGGGGAACCTTTCCCTTGCGGTTTCCGGCGCAGAACTCCTCAAGAGCAAGAGGGAGGCCCTCATCAAGGATTTTTTCAAAGTCGCGAACACGATCATTGAGAGCAGGGAGGAGATGGCGAGGGAGGTCCAGAAATCCATGATCCAGGCGGGGCTGGCCAAATCCTTTTCCGGCAGCCACCAGATGAATTCGACAGCCCTTTCCGCAAGGAGGGATATCCCCGTTCAAACCCACGAGGTCAACATCTGGGGCATCCGCATCCCGGAGATCGACTTCGTCTCCCTGCGAAGGACCCCGGAAGCCAGGGGATTGCTTCCTGTGGACACGTCGTCCCATATTCTGGAAACCGCGGAACAGTACGAGAGGATTCTCGACAGGCTCCTGAGGACGGCCAGCCAGGAGATCCGCCTCAAAAGGCTGGGGGAAGAGATCCGGAAGGTCAGCAGGAGGATCAACGCGTTGGAGCAGACCATCATCCCGTCGCTCCAGGGAGAAATACGGAGCATCCAGGAAGTCCTTCAGGAGCGTGAGCGGGAGGACCTTTTCCGCCTGAAGCACATAAAAAACCGAAGGAAATAATTCAAAAAAGCAGCAGCCCGCCTCCGATAAAGAACATTCCCAGAATGACACCGAGGATGACAATGTGCCCTGGACCGTAGCGGTGGGCCATGGGCAGAAGCTCATCGAGGGAAATGTATACCATTATCCCCGCGACCAGAGCCAAAAGGGACGCTAAAAGCGTCTCGGTAAGAAAAGGAAGAAGCAAGGTGAAGCCCACCGCCGCCCCCAGGGGCTCCGAAAGCCCGGAGAGCAGAGACCAGATAAATGCCTTCTTCCTGTCTCCGGTGGCATAAAAGATGGGGATGGAAACGGAAATTCCCTCGGGGATATTGTGCATCGCGATGGCTGCCGCCGTGAAAACGCCGAGCTTCACATCCGTGAGGGCAGCTCCGAAGGCAGCCAACCCTTCCGGAAAGTTGTGGATGGCGATGGCAAAAGCGGTGAAAATTCCGGTCCTGAGCAGCGTCGGGTCTTTCCCGTCGTCGGTGATCTTGCGCAGCTCTTCGAAATGATGAGGGTTCTCGGCTTCGGGGACCAGGATGTCGATGAGTCCGATGAGAAAGATCCCTGCGAAGAATGCGAAAAAGCTCCAGACCTTCCCCACATTTTCCAAAGATAAAGGGATCAGCTCGACGAAGGAGATGTAGATCATCACACCCGAGGAGAACCCCAGAGAGAACGAAAGGAAATCCATCCTGGGTTTCCGGATGAAATAGGCAATGACGCTTCCTATTCCGGTCGACAGACCCGCCAGAGTCGCCAGAACAAGAGCGATCAGGATGTTTTGTGACTGGATCACAGGCGGTATCCCATGCGCCCTGACCTTCCAAATGAATTTGAAGTTCCTGGACTTTCTCCAGAAAGAAAAACACGGGGTGGGAGGGGTGTTATCGGAAAACGAAACTTATATTGTAAAAAAAGGCTTAACCTGATGTTTCCTTGGCCTTTGTTCCTGGTTTTCCGGCCTTTGTCTTTGGGCCTTTGTCTTTGGTCTCTGCTTTCCCTTATTTTCCCCTTTACAGAAACTCCGCTCCGCCCCTGGCGTAATCCCGGACCTGGTCAAAGGTATCCACGATATCCTGCAGGAGAGCATCTGCCTCGCACCGGCCAATTTCCCAGCCATCGTCCACCGTCTCCATGAGGTCCCGCATTTTCTCGAAGCCCTGGGCGATCTTGATATCCAGCTCCTCCATCCGGGCAAAGCATTCCTCATCAAAGATCTTCTCGGCGATCTTACTTTCCAGATTGTGGAGTTCGTTGGACCAGGCGTGGAGCCTGGTTTTCATCTTGACTAGATACTCCCTTTTTTCGTTTTCCGTGGGAGCTTCTTCCTCCACAGTCTCATTTTCCGTCTCAACCTGCATTGAAACCTCCTTGCCGTTTTCCAGTCTTTCCCTCATCTGCTCGAAATACTTCAATCTCCTCTCCATGGGGGACTCCATTCCTTTCCCTGGTCGGATTATGGTTCCTTAAACGGT
>Ga0272444_10002311_pt1 | contig 17671 bp, 23 predicted proteins | sample SSMForm13_FD_201033 | JGI IMG/M metagenome (GOLD analysis project Ga0272444, IMG submission 201033) | Marine sediment archaeal communities from Little Sippewissett salt marsh, Falmouth, MA, United States - SSM-Form-13 | ecosystem: Environmental > Aquatic > Marine > Wetlands > Sediment ... | reverse complement strand
GTTATATATAGTGTGGAAAATTTCGATATGTCAAATAGGAAATATTGTTATTTTATTTTATTTTCATCGGAATTTCCAATACTACTTCAGCTCGATTCAATTTTTAATATGTGCCATAAGATAAAAAATCCTTTACAAATAACTTGGGACATTGATGCAGGGCATTAAATTTGTGGTGAGGTCATTCTATCTTCTTTCTTTCGCAAACGGACATTTTTAAAGTTGTAGGATATGGGGAGAAAGACGGCAATATTTGAAGCGAGGATCACACGAATCGGGCATGTTGGGATTCTTGAAATACCTCCAACCGAGTTATGAGGAAACCAGATTCAAGATCGCTATAAAGCGGAAATCCGACCATGCGATATCTTGTGTCCCAAAGATATATCCGAAATAAAACCAAGCTTGTGATACTTAATGGTGAGTACGGGGTTTTTGAACGTTTTAAAACCTGCACTACCTCCAACGAACCTTTAAAGAATCCAGCTTAAAGATCACTGTATCTTCCATTTTGGCAACAGTTCAATTGATTGTGATATCAAATTCTGAAAAATGAACTGTCAAGTGATGGTTTGACCCGCCTTGCTATTCTGTCAAATCAAATTTAGGTCGTGCCAGATGTCGATAGACGCAGATGATTTGACAAAGGACAAAATTAGGATTTACTTGACCTGACACCAGATAAATAAGATATTTGTATATCAATAGTTGTTTTGAATAATGCCGATACTGGCTGGCAGCGATCAAAGGTTTTGACAAGCCGGATTTTCGTGAGATCGTTTTAAAAGATCACAAAGAATGACGGTGTTGAGGTAACTACGGAATATCTGAAAAGTAATAAGAACGTGATATTTACAGTTCGAATTTGATATTTACTGGTTCTAATAGATTTCATGCCATTGCAAAATCTCAGTTTGCCGAACGGATTATCATTTAGAATATTTCAAAGAGATATAGTTTATTTAATCCGAGAAATATGAAAAGCACTGCCCCTGGTCATATTTCAATCTAATCGATAGGTTTTTTCCCTTGACAGGTTCAATAGATAGCATTATATTCAACATAAACGATATGGAGGGTCTCATGAAAGAATTCTTAAAAGTTATGAAAGCAGCTTCCGATCCCAACCGGGTTAAAATTTTGAAGATGCTGCAAAAAAAAGTTATGTGCGTATGTGAGATCCAGACAGTTTTGGGAACGGCCCAGTCAACTGCCAGCAAGCACCTGAAAATTTTGGAAGAAGCCGGATTAATTACTTCTTATAAAGATGGACTCTGGGTTAACTACAGTCTTACAGATGGTCAACAGAGCCCCTATGCCGCCAACCTTATCGGTAACATGAAGCATTGGTTAGATGATGAACCTGAAATTGCCAAAATATTGCAAGGCCTGGCGCAGATAGACCGGTATAAGATCCTGGGTAAGAATTAATTTTTTTTGACCATTATAAATCTATATATCGCAATATATAGATACTATTTCCCAAACCCTCTATCTCTTCATTTTTTGGATTTTGGAAAAGGAAGGTAAAATATATGGACAACACTGTCTCGGTCGTAGATCAAAAGAAATCCATCAATGACTCCATTGATGCAAAGAAAAAGGCAACTGAACCGAGTCTCATCGACTGGAGGACCATCTGGAAACCGCTGAGCGTAATCGTGGGTGGTTTTTTGATTTTTTTCTGGCTCCCGTTAGACAGCAGCCGTTTTACCGGTGCGGTCATTGAATCCCTTGCCCTTGCCAGGTGGTATGCCCGGGAGCACGTGATTCTCTGCCTGGTTCCTGCTTTTTTCATTGCTGGTGCCATTGCCTGTTTCGTATCCCAGGCCGCAGTCATGAAATATCTGGGCGCCGGCGCCAAAAAAGTGCTGGCCTACGGGGTGGCATCCGTATCCGGTTCCATTCTGGCGGTCTGTTCCTGTACGGTTCTGCCCCTTTTTGCCGGAATCTGGAAACACGGTGCAGGGCTGGGTCCGGCCATTGCCTTTCTATATTCCGGTCCGGCCATCAATATCCTGGCCATTGTGCTGACCGCCCGGGTTTTAGGGCTTCCCATCGGAATTGCACGAGCGGTGGGCGCCATACTCTTTTCCATCGTTATCGGCCTGATCATGCATTTTATTTTCAGAAAAGAGGAAGAAGCCAAAGCCCAGGCAGCATTGCATATGCCGAAACCCGATGTGGAACGGCCCCTTTGGCAGAATGCCATCTATTTTGCCACTATGGTGTTCATTCTTATTTTTGCCACCTGGGGAAAACCCGCCGAACTCACCGGACTTTGGCATGCCGTTTTCAGTGTTAAGTGGCTGATGACCGGGCTGTTTGCGGTTATTTTGGGAATACTTCTCATCGCATGGTTCAAAGTAAAGGCTTATAAGGTCGGTCTGGCCGGAGCAGTGGTTCTGGCTCTAGCGATTGTGTTTCCCCATGAACCTTTGGTTTCCTTTTCCTCGGGGATCATCGGATTGGTATGGATGATCACCACCACCCGTGGAGAGACCCAAAGCTGGTTTATTTTTTCCTGGGATTTCACCAAGCAGATCATGCCGCTGCTCTTTGCCGGGGTTCTGGCTGCCGGGCTTTTGCTGGGAAGGCCGGGTTCAGAGGGGTTAATTTCTTCAAAGTGGGTGAGCAGCCTGGTGGGCGGAAATTCTCTGGGGGCAAACCTGTTTGCTTCGGTTTCGGGCGCATTTATGTATTTTGCAACCCTGACGGAGGTGCCGATTTTGCAGGGACTCCTCGGTTCGGGCATGGGACAGGGCCCGGCTTTGGCCCTTCTGCTCGCCGGTCCGGCACTGAGCCTTCCGAACATGTTGGTGATCCGAAGTGTGCTGGGGACCAAGAAGACCGTTGCTTATATCCTATTGGTCGTCATTATGGCCACCATCAGCGGAATGATCTTCGGTCATTTTTTTCGATAAAAGACAATTGTTCAGACACCAAGCTTAGTGGCTAAATCTTTTTTAACTAGAGGGAAATGAATTATGCCAGAGGATAAAGTAACACGAATCAACATCGGCGGAGATCCCATAGGTATCATCGGCCTGCAACCGGCCCTCGAAGAAGTCGCCGGAGAATTTAGAGGCAGAACCGACGATGAAATCCAGGCTGAACTTTTAAAACGCCTGTCGAAAAAAAATTACATCAGCGAAAAAACAAAGGATGTTTATGGTCGGGCATTTTTAAGAGAATACAAAAGATTTGTTGGAGAACCCTTTGAGGACAAGGAGTCCGGTGGACTGGAAATAAAAATTTTGGGTCCGGGCTGTCCGCGCTGTGAAAAACTCGAACAGGATCTGATGGCAATGATGGCCAAGCTCAATATTGCCGCAGGACTTGAACATGTCCGGGACCCAATAGAAATTGCGAACTACGGTGTCATGGGATCTCCGGGATTGATTATCAATGGTCAGGTAAAAGCCGTGGGGTCCGTCCCGCCGCAGAACAAACTCAAAGAATGGCTTCTGGATGCGGCAAAATCTTCTACCTAAACGGAGCGTTTTAAATTTTACAGGGAATCAAAGATCATTTTTTTTTATCTTAGACAAGATTAACAGGATTTCTATTATCTTCTTTTTATTTCTTCCTTTCATGATGGAAGGAAGAATATTCCAGAACATCCTTTAAATCCTGTCCAAACAAAATAATAAAAAGGAGAAAAACATGGAAATTAAAGTTTTAGGACCCGGATGCCCAAAGTGCAAGCAGACCGAACAGAATGTAAAGGACGCTATAGCTGAAACCGGCGTCGATGCCACGATTGAAAAGGTGACCGATGTCATGCAAATTGCCGGCTACGGTGTTTTTGGCACTCCTTCTGTGGTCATCGACGGTGAAGTCAAAAGTGTCGGAAAAATTCCGAGCAAAGACGAAATCAAAACCTGGATTGAAAAATAACACGCAGGATTAAAATGAAGGAGAAGAAAATGGCTGAAGAATGTTGCACACCGGGAGGAAATATCATGATCCTGGCCTGCTCCGGCGGGTCCAATGTTGGTCAACTGAGCAACCAGGCGGCAGCTGAACTGACCCGGGAAGGATTTGGCAAGATGTTTCGTCTGGCCGGTATCGGCGGCCATTTGGGCGGATTTGTTCAATCAGCCAAGGATGTTCCTGTGATGGTGGCCATTGACGGATGTGAGGTGGGCTGTGCCAAAGCTATTCTGGACCATGCGGAAATCGCAATAAAAAATTATCTGGTGCTCACAGAACTCGGCATTGAAAAGAATAAAGATTTAAAGCTTAAATCCGAGGATATCCGGAAAGTCAAAGCAGCTGTTCGATCGGCTTGTGAATAAGAAATCTTTGAAAATGCGGAGCTAAGCTTATGGCCGGCTCATGCTCAGGATAAGGAGTTGATTTGGTGAAAATACTACGGTTGGGGATTTGTATTCCACTTTTGATAGGTTTGTTTTTGTTCATATGGGTTTCAGGAAATGTCCGGGCAGATGAATTTGAAAATCTGCCGGTCAAAGGTATGGTCACAATGATCGACCTGGGCGCTAAAAAGTGCATCCCCTGCAAAATGATGGCGCCGATTATGGAAAAGATGGAACGGAAATATGAGGGGAAGGCTGCCGTTGTTTTCATCGACGTTTGGGAACACCGGCAACAGGCTGCCCGCTTCCGTATTCATGTTATTCCGACCCAGATATTTTTTGATGCCCATGGCAAGGAAATCTATCGGCATGAAGGGTTTTTGGCTGAAAAAGATATTGTCGCAATACTGGAAAAGATGGGGGTCAAGTAAATCGTTATGATTGAACCATTCTTTTTGACGGTAAACGGATGGATTGCCGGCGGCACTGGCATCGCCGCTGTGGGCTGTTTTGTGTGGGGAATGATCAGCGTCTTGTTCAGTCCGTGTCATCTGGCATCGATTCCCCTTATTATTGCCTATGTGGGCGGCCAGCACCGGGCATTAACTCCCAAAGAGGCAAGTTCTTATGCAGCCCTGTTTACATTGGGGTTGTTTATCACCATTGCCGTCATCGGTATTGTTTGCGCATTACTGGGCCGGATGCTCGGAGACGTGGGGAACTACTGGCAGATTCTCATCGGCCTGGTTTTGGTCTGGGTGGCTTTGGGGATGCTGGGCGTTGAGAAATGTGCCATGTCCGGAAGTTTGCTGTATCGTCTGAATTTAAAAGGGCGGTTCGGGGCGTTTGCACTGGGACTGGCGTACGGGGTTCTGTCAGGTTCATGTACCTTCGGATTTATCGCCCCGATTCTGGCAATTATTACGATCCAGCAAAGACTGGCGGCCGGGATGCTCTTTATTATACTGTTTGCCGTGGGCCACTGTCTGCCCATCGTGATTGCCGGCAGTTCCACCGCCACGGTCAGGCGACTGATGGAAAACAGTACCTGGCAGGGCGCCGGAAACTGGTTTCGTAAAGGGGCCGGTATGGTTATCTGCCTTTTGGGGATTTATTTTATTGTATATCCCTTTGTAGCCAATTCATAAGGAGGTGTATTATGCTGCTTAAAAATTATGATCTTGAAATTTTTAATTCAGAATGTATGCCCGGGGCAATGGCTGTTCATTGCTTTGCACATCTGGATCAGGACGTAGGAGAAGCCATCCCCTATTTGAATGCCGTGCTCGGCGGGTTTACCTATATTAAAGATCCGCCGACCGTAACCTTCAAAGCGCAGGGTAAGCTGATTACCGTTCATCCAAGAAAAATTGCTATTAATGCCTTGAAAGATGAAGCCGAGGCAAAAAAGATAGTGGAGTGGCTTAAACGGGAAATCAATGAGGCCTGGGATAAAAGAGATACAATTGAGCCCAGTTATGAATCCGCACCGCGTCCTTCAATTATGGAAATTCTGAAACTGCTTCCAAAAACCAACTGCAAAGAGTGCGGCCAACCCACCTGTATGGTTTTTGCCACCCAGGTCGCCGAGGGTGCAAAGGGCCCGGAAGACTGTCCGCCTCTGGATGAAACCGGGAGCCAAAATCTGGCGCAATATCTGGGCCAATTTCGTTTTGATGTTTAAGATGCACAATAGAATAAGCAAAACCATTTTAGGAACTGTGAATCCAAAAAAGATCAGCATCAATTTAAGTATTGACGAAGTTAATCAACTTTTCAGGATTTTGAAGGAAGAAGACCCCGAAGAAGCTTTGAGGTTTATAAAGGAAAGCTTGCTCAAGCGGGTGCTCACAGCACTTCAGTCTGTCTGAGTACCGGTCAAGGTCAGTTATGGCCAAGGGCAGTTTGATCAATACAGTTCAAACAGATGCGTGTCATGTCTATGCTCAACAGCGCCACCATCATCGATTGATGAAGAGGAATTAAAGGACCGATCGGTCGGGTCGGAACACCGGTAAATAACCGGGAATATATTTTTTTGAAGCAATGGGAATCGAGCTTTACATTGAAAAATAAATCGTCGACAAAGTTTCTGAAAACGATGAACAAATCAACGTGTTAATGGGCGACTACAGCATTTGCTCGATGTATATTTCTGATGCCGATAAAATCGAATAATACTTGGATAAAAGTGACTTGGCAAATTCAGGCAATCATTTTAATTGCCATAGTTGTCGGGCTTTTTGTCAATCATTTTCGTACCGATACGCTATCACTTAAGTCTGATTGGTCCATCCAGACCCGGGAGATCACGACGGAAGGCCAACGACTGGATATCTCCCTTGCCCAAGCGAAAAAACTGTTTGTTGAAAATAGCGCGATATTCATTGATGCCCGTTCCCCGGAAGCCTATGCAGCCGGTCACATCGCCGGCGCACGCAGTCTTCCCTGGGACGATGCTGAACAGCAGTTTATTGAAGCGACAGAAAATATTTCATCAGATACAATGATTATTACCTATTGTGACGGTGAAACCTGCAATCTGAGTCACAACCTGGCGCTGTTTTTACTCGATATGGGGTTTAGCAATGTGCGGGTGTTTATCAATGGCTGGACGGTATGGGTGAAAAGGAATCTTCCTGTTGAAAAAGGAAATGCATCTTTGGATGGAGGATAACAACCAAAAAAAAGCAATTTTAACGCCTGAAAAGGGAATACAGGTGAATAAAAACTGGGACCGAAACCGGACTCTGCCACTATTCGCCAGTCTAATATTGGGAGGGGTTTTTGTTTATGCCGGCTTCGTCAAAATTCTTCATCCGGCATCTTTTGCAGAGGCGGTTTACAGATACCAGATCCTTCCGGATATTTTCATTAATTTAACGGCAATTGTACTGCCCTGGCTGGAATTTTTCTTGGGAATTTTTCTTGTTTTAGGGTTTTGGATGCCGGGATCGGTTATACTCAGCAATATCCTGATGGTATGTTTTTTAGGCGCGTCAATTTTTAATGTCTTACGGGGATTGGACATAAGTTGTGGTTGTTTCTCAACCGGCGCCGTTGAAAGTTCATTGGACATATGGACCATCTTACGGGATACGTTCTTTTTGGCCACGGCTGTTTTTCTTTTATATGCAACTTTTTTCTCAAAGGACAAAACCAAGATATTGTAAAAGTTTAGAGGAGGAAATTATTGATGGGCAACGATAATGTGTTGAACAATGATCGCAAAATGACCAGTATTTTCGAGCGCTTTCTGTCCCTGTGGGTGATATTGTGCATTATCGTCGGCATCCTGCTCGGGAAAGTCGCCCCCGGTGTGGCCCAATACCTGGATGGTCTGGCCATCTATGTCAAGGGGGCGCCGGTGGTGTCCATCCCCATTGCTATCTGTCTCTTTTTCATGATGTATCCCATCATGGTTAAAATCGATTTCGGTTCGGTCATCAAGGCGGGCAAAAGCGGCAAACCGGTGTTTTTAACCCTGTTCGTCAACTGGTGCATCAAGCCCTTTACCATGTACGGGATCGCCCTCTTTTTTCTGGGAACCCTGTTCTACGGCTTTATCGGTACGGATGCCGTGGATTTGGTCAAAATGCCCTTCGGTCTCGACCTTCCGGTGGGTACATCCCACGGCGCCGGTACGGTGGTGATGGCCGGCGGCATCAAAATGCTTGAAGTTCCGCTCTGGCGCAGTTATCTTGCCGGCTGCATTCTTTTAGGGATTGCACCGTGTACGGCCATGGTGCTGGTCTGGGGCTATCTGTCACGAGGCAATGACGGTCTGACCCTGGTGATGGTGGCTATCAATTCTCTAACCATGCTCGTGCTTTATGGGGTTCTGGGCGGATTTTTATTAGGCGTAGGACGGTTGCCGGTACCCTGGCAGGCCTTGCTGCTGTCCATCGCCATCTACGTGGCCCTCCCCCTGGTGGCGGGGTATCTCTCACGCAAATGGATCATCTCCGCAAAAGGCGAAACATGGTTCAAGGAAAAATTCCTGCACGTGTTGACCCCGGTAACCATCATCGCATTGCTGATTACTCTGGTGCTGTTGTTCAGCTTCAAAGGAGAAGTTATAATCAGCAATCCGCTGACCATTTTGTGGATCGCCATCCCATTGTTTATCCAGACCAACCTGATTTTCTGGATCGGGTATGGCCTGGCCCGGCTGCTGAAACTCCGCTATGTGGATGCCGCACCGGCGGCCATGATCGGCGCTTCCAATCATTTCGAAGTGGCCATCGCTACAGCCACCATGCTTTTTGGGTTGTCTTCGGGTGCAGCTTTAGCCACGGTGGTGGGTGTGCTGATCGAAGTCCCGGTGATGCTGATGCTTGTAAAAATCTGTTTGAAGACCTCTCACTGGTTTCGATATGAATCGGTAACCGCTTAAACCAATGAAGAGATCATCAAAAGGGTGGAGGCGAGAAAGAACTTTATCCTCTCGTCCCAACGTGGCCGTCGAGAATACGCTTATGCCTTGCTGGCGGGATATAGAAATTACATGAATGATAGATCCGAAAGCGGACGGTAACGGGCTGGTCCGTGATCTTAAAGAAGGAATGCTTGATTTAATTCCCTTGAAAAGAGGAAAGAGAACCATGGAAAATCTTTTAAAGCAATTCAAGTCACTGACCAACGAGGAAAAGCTCGCGTTAATGATTTTGGAGGACAACCTATGGTTTTGACCATTTCCGACGAGGAATTCATAAGAATGAAAGGAGCGATTCTGGATAAGGATCGTGATGATGCCCTGGAATTGATTAAAGGGTTTGTGAAGCGCATAGAACAGCAATCGAGACAGGGGCTCAAATCGCACCTGGAGGGGGGATAATATGAAAGATTTCATCAAAGTCACAAAGGCCTTATCCGACCCCAACCGGATTAAGATCATGAAGCTGCTTCAACAGGGGGCCATGTTTGTGAGCGAAATCCAATCGGTCCTTGGGATCTCTCAACCATCCATATCCAAGCATCTCAAGGTGCTTGAGAATGCCGGTTTTGTCAGTTTTCAGAAACATGGCCTCTGGGTAGGGTATCGCCTGGCGAACGGCGCGAGCAGCCCTTATGCCGCGAGCCTGTTGGGAAGCCTCAGGCACTGGCTGGAGAATGCGCCAGAAATTACGGAGCTGCAGGATAGGCTTTCCTGTGTTCAAAAAGTAAAGGTCTGAGAAACGGAATATTCACTGTAGCACCACATTATCATTACCAAACAAGGCCGCAAAAAGATGAAACTTAAAAAAATTACGTCATTAACCTCACATTTCGCCAGTTGATAGTCGAAAGTTAATAATTAGAAATTAAGCGTATTTCGTTGAAAATGTCTGATTTTTAATGTTTTTTAATAATATTTGCTAATATTTGCAAGAGACATGCTGTAACCGGCTGAAATTAAACTAGATTTTTATGTCTAAAAAGTAGAGTATTTCCATAAACTTATGGAGGTGCTCTGCCGATGGCTACTATTCCCATTAAAAACGTTCAAACTCAGGCCTTGGGATTTGGCCCTATCCTGCGTTCTTACTTTGACCAGTGCGGCATCGCAAAAATCATAGATGAACACGTTGAACTGGACAAAAGACGAAAAATTCTCACACACGGTCAGGCTGCTGTGGCCATGATTACCGCCATTTTATTTCAAGTGATGCAACTGTACCGGATCTGCAAGTTTGCATCGGAAAAAACCGTTCTCAAAGTGCTGTTGCCACACGTTGAACAAGAACAATACTTCGACGATCGTCTGGCAGATACATTGGACGCTCTATTTGAATATGGCATCGACGATCTGGATATGCTGATTACCGGCAATATGATCAATGTGTTTAAGATACAAAGCCACGTATGCCATAACGATACCACTTCGGTGTCCGTGTATGGCGATGCCGATAACAAAAAGACCAATCAGAGCATTCAGATCACTTATGGCCACAGTAAAAAACATCGTAAAGATCTCAAGCAATTCATCTGGTCGATGTCGGTCAGTTCCGACCACGCGTTTCCTTTGTTCCAAAAGGCCTACAGCGGCAATACGGCAGATGTAACCACCTATGTCCAACAATGGCAAAAGCTCATCGATCTTCTCGGCAACCGGGATTTCTTATACGTGGCCGACTCAAAGTTGATCACCCATCAGACCATGGCCCATATCCATGACAATGATGGTTTCTTCGTGGCACCAGCACCCATGTACGCGTCTTACAAAAAGGTGTTCGAAGACGCCTTGGACAAGCACAAACACCAATGGCTCATCCCCTACAAAGACAAATTTAACCGTGGTTTTGAAGTACCCATGGACTTCGAATACGAAGAGAAAATTTACCCATTGCGGATGATCATCTTATTTGATCACGGCCTTTGTGCCCGTAAACAAAAGACAATTAAAAACCGGATTCGCAAAACCCAAAAGGCATTTGAACAATTATCCGGCAAACTCAACCGATACAAACTCAAATCCCATGATGCCATCGGGAAGGCCTGTACGGCCATCTTCAAAGGCAATCATACGCAATCGTTTTTCTCCTATCGTATCATCAACGAACCAGTCACCACTTACAAAAACAAGCATCGCGGTCGGCCTTCTAAAAAGGTTAAACCTGAGCAAGTGGCTGTCGTTCAAGACCATTTTAAACTTGAATTGACGCTGGACCAAAATGCCGTGGATCAAGCTCTATTGCGTTGCGGTTACTACCCGTTGCTGACTAATAAAACCAAAGAGCAGTTGAGCATCCAAGACGCCATGCTTGCTCACAAAAAACAGTACAAAAGTGAACACACTTTTCGACGCGCCAAAGGCCCCTACAGCATCGAGCCCGTATACTTACATACGCCAAAGCGCATCGAAGCTTTTCTTTTACTATTCAAAATCGCTTTGCAGATGGTTGTTCTAATCGAAAGAACCGCTCGAAACAATATCCGTGAACGTGATCGCGGTCTGGACAACTTCATGCCCAATAGGTCCGATGTTCGTAATCCACGAAGCGAATACATGCTCAAAGAATTTGAAGATATTGTCAAAGGACAAATGCCGTTACCGGACGGCAATACATACGGATTTGTATCTGAACTCAATGCTCTGCAACGCGATATCCTGTCGGTTCTCGAAGTTCCAGTTCATTACTATGACTACCAATTTCTTTTTGATTCAAGTTGAACGGTAGTACTTTAACGGTGACCAGTTCGATGAATCTTGGCAAAAATCAAAAATGCACTTTTTCAAAGAGCGAAATCAAAGATTAACGGCACTCATTTCGTTCATATTGTTACTCTTGAACAGTATTGTACTTTACATCGTGCCTCACGGCCGAATTGCCTATTGGGCGGATTGGCGACTCTGGGGACTGACTAAGACAGAGTGGGCCAATCAACACATCATCATCGGCATATTATTTCTTTTAGCGATCTTTTTACATATTTATTATAACTGGAACCTGATCGTTGCGTATTTAAAAAACAGAACCCGGCAGCTTAAGATATTCACTCGCGAATTCAATATTGCACTGATTCTTACCATTGTCTGTACTGTCGGAGCCTACGTTGAGGTTGCCCCCTTCAATTGGGTGTTGGATTTCAGCGAATCCATAAAAAACTCAGCCGCCAAAAAACATGGTGCACCGCCCTATGGACGCGCAGAGCTTTCAACCCTGAAAACCTTTACATCTAAGATGGGCCTCGACCTTGGTAACAGCATAGCGGCTTTACAGAAAGCAGGTATCAGTTTGGAAAATGAGCAACAGAACCTGCTGGAAATTGCAAAGTTGAATAAAATGTCGCCGCAACAATTGTATTTAGTGATGAAACGGAACAAACAGGACACCGGTACTGCCGGATTGCCGGATATGCCGAAATCGGGACTGGGGAAACTCACCCTATCTGACCTCTGCCAGGAGTATCAGATAAACCTTTCAGGGGTAATGAAGGTGTTCGGGGACAAGAAAATCAAGGGATCACCGGCCATGAAAGTCAAAGAAATTGCCGAACAAAACAACCTCAAGCCTGCTGATCTTTATGAGATTATCAAAAAATCTGTGGAAAAAAAGGAATAAGCAGATTTCTGACCTGAATTTCATTCGAGCGAAAGCATGGTGGCTTTATGAATCCTTTGTTTCGAGGTCCTTTTAAAATACTAGGAGTCGCTACTGATGTCAGCGAAAAACAAATCCGGAAGACATACCGCCGTCTGGCCAAGCAGTAGCATCCTGACAGGAATCAGGGGGTTCCCAAGGCGGCGGAGAAATTCAAGCAGGTCCAGTGGGCCTACGAGACCCTGACCGGAAAAAAGAAGGAAGTTTTCATGCCCGGGAAACCGGGGAAATATTCAAGCCGCTTTTCTGGGGATGAACATCCGGTTGTTGAATTCTTCTGGGCCATGAGAGACTATAACAACAAGAAAAAAGCGAGATGAAGAATATGGATAACAAATTAAAAATCTTATTCCTGTGTACGGGCAATTCATGCCGCAGCCAGATGTCCGAAGGCTTTACCCGACGTCTGGTAAAAGACCAGATCGACGCTTATTCGGCGGGTATAGATCCCAAGGGAATCGATCCAAGAGCAATTAAAGTTATGGCGGAAGTCGGAATCGATATTTCACGTCAAGAATCGAAATCCACAGATGATATTAAAGATATGGAATTTGATTTTGTGATTACGCTCTGCGATAATGCCCAGAAGACATGCCCGACCTTCCCGGCCAAAACCAGCGTGGTTCATATGGGTTTTGACGATCCGCCAAAACTGGCCGAAAACAGCAAGGACGAAGAAGAGGCTTTAGAACATTACCGACGCGTCCGGGATGAAATAAGGGGTTTTGTGGAAAAATTGCCGGAAATTTTAAGACAAAAAACAGAAGATATGGTGTTCGACCAAACCCGATTTGTCGCCGGTCTCAAATCAGCTCTGGATCAACTGCCGAAGGATCTTTCCGGCAAAAAAACATAATGCAAGGGGAAAATTTGAGAATGTGACCCTCAGAAATACGTTGCAAGGGATTTAAATTTTATAGCAGATCCTTTCCGCAGCAGCTTCTGTAACTGACACAGGCGGATCCTGTCGATTGGAGCCTTCGTTACATTTCGGCAAACAGACGGGAGTTCAAATTTAAAATGGGAATGGATTAAAATTGTACTTAAATTGATAATGTAAGATTTAACAGAACATCATGAAACGGTTTTGTTGGATAGTTGCCTTATCGTTTTTTTTCGTTCATCCGGCTTATTCCGGAACATCGGAACTGCTCAAAAGTGATGACACTCCTTGGAAAGAGCTGAGGATAGGACAGGCTTATTTTTCAATCGGCGGCACATACCGGCTTAGAAGCGAATTCCAAGATGAATACAACATCCAAGAATACGGGACAGGAGAAAATGAGGAATTTCTGCTTTCCCGCCTGCGCTTGGATCTTGAACTTAAGTTTCGGAAATTGAGAACCTTTGTTCAGTTACAGGATGCGCGGATCTTCGGCAGTTCATTTGATGATTCGGATTTTGCGACCAGCAATCCTTACCATGACGATATGGATATCCGTCAGGCCTATATCGATTATGAGCCGTGGAACCATCTTGAAATCAAGTTGGGAAGGCAGGAAATTGCATTTGCCGATCGTCGAATCTTCGGCCCGGGAAACTGGGGAAACACTGGCAGGTATGCCTGGGATGCGGCCAAGGTCCGTTTTTCCAATTCATGGCTCGACTCCTACACATTTTTTGGCCGTTATATTATCAGAGATCCGGACAGGTGGCCCAACAAGCATGCGGATGGCCCAACTGCCTATGCCAATTATACTATGATTAAAAAGCTTCCCTTCGATCTTGACGCTTTCTATGTGGTCAAAAGAGATAATAACGAAGATACGCAAGGCGAAAGCGGTGAAGGAAACCTCACATCTCACAGTATCGGTTTTAGAATCGATGGAACCATCGGTTCATGGGATTATGCAGCGACTTTAGTCGGACAGTTCGGTCAATGGGGATCGGATAAGATAGGGTCCTACGGAATTGCCACAAGACTTGGCTACACCTTTAACTGTCCGTGGAACCCGCATATTATGGCTCAGTTTATTAATGGTTCCGGTGATAATGATCCCAAAGATGGAAGAAAAGGCACCTTTGACGGTGTCTTCAGTGGAGCCGACACGGTGCTCTACGGGTGGATGAACATGTTTTTCTGGTCAAATATTCGTGAATACCGTATCGATACCGAACTTTCACCCACTCACAAACTATCCTTTAGGTGCGAATACCACTATTTTACCCTGGATCAAAAAAAAGACGCATGGTACTACCCCGGTAAGGTTCAGCGACGGGATGAGACCGGCGCATCAGGCAGGGATCTGGGATATGAAATCGATCTGACCTTTCATTACAAGGCGGTTCATTGGTTCGATCTCAGGGGCGGATACTGCCTATTTTTCCCCGGAGATTTTATAAAAAAAACCGGCCCGGCCCCGGATGCGTCCTGGGCCTTTTTGCAAACCGTTTTTACGTTTTAAGGGGGTATGGCATGAAAACGTATGATCGTTTAAATCGGATTTTTATTCTGCCCGTCATTTTATCCTTTGTTATAGCAATACCGGCGTTTGCCCAAACGGCTTCATCTGATCCTGTCAAAACGGTATACGAAGAAGCCAAACAGGATGCCCTGGGCATCTGTCCGTCTATTTTCCTGAGGGATGAAAACGGAAACATCATCAATCCTATTTCAGGAGTCAATGTCGATGTCCCCTACAGCCCCAAAAAGACCTGCGGCGAATGCCACGATTATGAAAAGATCACAAAAGGATATCATTTTCTCCAAGGCAAAGGGGAAAAGATGACAAAAAATTTTGAACAAACCTATCCCTGGTGTACGAGTCCCGGCCAATATGGAGGCCGGTGGTGAAGCCCGGGTCCGATTTTCCCGCAGTTGGCGAGAAAAAACAATGAATCTCCCTTAAAAATAGATTTTACTTCTTTCATTTTTACTTACAAGTGCGGCGTTTGCCACCCGGGAGGCGGTGCTGCGGAATATGATCGAAATGGAAATCGATACGACCAATTTGCCGCCGATCCCAAAAACGGAATAATTCCTCGTGGTGAAAACAATCTCGATGGAGATTATTTCAAATCCAACTGGGCTGAAAGCGGTGTGCTTGAGGCAGACTGTCTGATCTGTCATTTAAAAGATTATAACAACAAAAAAAGAAAGAAACAGATTCAGTCTTTTAATTTCCGGTGGGCAGCCACCGCCGGTGCCGGTTTTGGTGAGATTCAAGGGAGTGTCGGTCAGGGTAAAAAGCCAAAAGTCACTTATGATCTTACCATTTTTCGGAAGGATGGTAAGGTTGTTCTTCCGGTCATCAAGGAGCCTTTGAATGAAAATTGTCTTTTTTGCCACCGCGAAACCGACTGGAAAAAACGCGGCAGTTCATATAACCATAGGACCGATGTGCATATTCGGGCCGGACTTCGATGCGTGGATTGCCATTTGACAGGCCGGAATGCGGAAGACATTAGAATTCAAGGAAGAGAAGAACATCAAATGGGGAAGGGTGATGATCCCGGAAATTTTGTCCGGGATGATCTGGATAATACCCTGCGCCGATGCGAGGATTGTCATCTTAAGGGTGTCCTAAATGCGCCGGTAATCAAACATAAGGACCTCCCGCCACAGCATCTAACCAAAATAGCGTGCCAGACATGTCACATTCCATGGCGACAAGTTAAAGCGGCGCTGGTACAGGATGCTTCGGTTTTTAACAATAGCCCGAGAATTGAACCCCCGTCAAAGAGAATATGGTCATTCTATGGACCGGACATAAGGCCATGGAATTACTATGGTGATTCATTGAGTTACCCGGAGGGTCTTCAGCCCTCTTTTCAATTCAGGCCTGTTCTCGGCTGGTATAAGGGCAAAATTTATCCGCTAAACCGGGTCTACACCTTATGGGTTGGTATCAAAACTAAAGGAGAAAAAGGGATTAATCAGCCATACATGAAAGATATCTTCATGATGTGGAATAAACACATGGCTGATCCCGACAATAATTTTCCGCAACTAAAGAAGATTCAAGACGATAATCTGGACGGTTTTCCGGAAGTCGATCGAGCGGAAGAAATACAGGCGTTATTAGCAGCAGTCACGTTGATGTTAAAGCAGAAAGGAGATACGCTTGAAGGAAAGGACGTTGTGTTTGTTGATGGGGACCGGTTCACATTCGATGGGTTCGAATGGGAATCGATTGCTAAAAAACCTTACGAATACAGTCCCTACGGGTCAGTATTTAAATTCAGCCACGATATAACCCCCGCTAAAAACGCTCTTGGCGCCGGTGGTTGCACGGATTGCCACGGATCAAATTCGGATTTCTTTTTTAAAGAGATTATGGCCAAACCTTTCAATGAACAGGGAAAACATTTAACGGAGAATAACGCCTCTTTTTTAGGCTACTCTTCTGTTGCATTAGGTCTTATGACTTTTCAGCATGAGACATTGAAACCCTTAATGTTTTGGGGCTTGCCGGTCATTTTTGTTCTGCTGATCCTTCATTATGTTATTATTGGTCCCAACAGATTCGATCAAGCCACGAATGACATTCCACTGCTTCGGTTTGGGGCATGGGAACGGGTCATACATTATTGTCTGCTTGTTCTATTTCTTGTTCTATCAATAACAGGCCTGCTGACATTTTTTACTATTCCTTTTTCCTCTGATACAATAGAATGGCTAAATACAATTCATCGGTATTGCGGCTATCTTTTCCTGCTGAACATTCTGCTGGTTTCCAGCATCTGGCTCAAAGATGCTATTTTTACAAAATATGACTTAGAGTGGCTTAAAAAATTCGGCGGATATTTCGGATACCGCGGTCAGCTACCATCTGCCCGTTTCAATGCCGGACAGAAAATCTTTTTCTGGATTGCTTTTTTGTTTGCAATGATTCTGGGAGCTACCGGGCTTACTATAATTTATTCCGAAGACAGCAACCTTATTCTAATCGCCTCTTGTCTCCATGATGGTGTGGCCTTTATTTTCATCGTTGCCGTGATGGTACACATTTATCTGAGCACGTTGGCCAATCCCGGAACACTAAAGGGTATTTTTGAAGGTAAAGTTTCTCGAGCCTGGGCGAAAAAACACCACACCATTTGGGAGGCAAACAATATAGAAAAAAAATAGTTGGAGCGATAATACGTACTGCAGCAAGAAGGCCATGGGATCCTATACTTGCTGAACTCTGCCGCAACTGTCAGATTTTTTTACAACACGAAAAGATTCCTATCTTATAATTTATATCGAAAATGAGTTTTAGGGCCTAATATTTCCATAACATATTGGGTTTACTATTTTATTAATAAAACTCAAATAGATAT
>Ga0272444_10002310_pt1 | contig 17674 bp, 13 predicted proteins | sample SSMForm13_FD_201033 | JGI IMG/M metagenome (GOLD analysis project Ga0272444, IMG submission 201033) | Marine sediment archaeal communities from Little Sippewissett salt marsh, Falmouth, MA, United States - SSM-Form-13 | ecosystem: Environmental > Aquatic > Marine > Wetlands > Sediment ... | reverse complement strand
CTTCATCTGGCGCGGCTTGCAGGGCGTTGTCACGCTGGTGTCGAGCATGGGTGTGATCGATTCGCTGCAGAAGGGGCAGGTTTTTTTGGAACTCGACGTCAACGGCGTGACTGACGACGGCGATTTTCTGATCAGTCACGGCGGCAGCACCGGCACGTTCCGCCTGTCCAGCGCCTTTCGCAATCTGCGCTGGTGGTCGGATACGCGGCCTGAACACGAAGTGGTCGTCATTGGCTTCCAATGGGGTGTGGGCGCAAGCCCGGAAGTGATGGCCGCTCTGCGCGAATTGCTGGCCGAGTTTTTCGAAGACCCGTCGCCGATGACTGAAACCGGACCGCTTTACAGCCTGGCCGACTGGCTCGACGAGTTGACAGTAAACCTCGACCAAACGACTCGCGATGCATTGCTGGCGTTGTCCCCGCGCGACTTGGTGCGCGTGGCCGGCTACCCGACGATCGAGCAACTACGCGGCAAAATTGTGTTGGAAACCAACGCCGAGATGTTCGCCCTACAACCCGCGTTTTTCCTGATGGGCGAAACAGGACAGATCGACAACAACAGCGAGGCGACGCTGGATGATCTGACAGAGATTTCAGCCCACCGCGTAGCGCAGCGGCTGACTCGCGTCTATCCGCGTGGAGACCGTATTTTCAGTGGCAATTTCAATGTTTTTAAGGGCTTGTTGCACGGTGTTTCCAACAACGCGCTGAACATGCAGTGGACTTCGTTAAACAGCCGTTCCGTGTTCGCCTTCCTTGACGAAAATGCCCCCGGTTTTGCGCCGGCCGGGCATGTGCTGACCGACGGCGAAATTCCCAACCGCCTCGGTCCGCCGGTGTTCTGCACAGCCTTAGCCGCGCCGGAAACGACGACCGTCGATTTGGATCTTTCGTTCGACGCCGAACTCAGTTTGCCCGATGCGCCGCTAGTTTTGTTTCATCTGTTGGTGCAGGGGCTGAGTTGGGGCGCAACCGGTGCGGTGACGATCGACGACCCGGAAGCCGTTGTGCTTGCCGAACGTGAAAACATTGCGCGTGTTGTCACCGTGGCTTTGCCGGCGGGAACGGAAGACGTGTCACTTTCGCTTGAGTTGGCGGGCGATGAAGCAGGCTACGAGATGCATGTCATCGGTCCGACGGTAAGCGGTATGATGCTTGGTGGAGTGTTGCCGAAAGGCGACGGCACGATCTGGATTTCGCCGACGTTTACGCCGGTCGGCCTGACGCCGACTGACCGCTGTACCACGCTCGGCTCTGCCGGCAAGCGGTTGTACGGGCAGTGGGACGGCATCGACTGCGACGCCTCGAACAATCCGTCGTTTTTAATCGAAATGGAATTTTAGCCGGCTATTCCGCCCAGCGCTGCACCAGGTTGAGCAACGTGCAGACCGAAAGCCCCATCACGCGGGTCGATACCCATTCGCGCGGGCCGTGGAAGTTGATGCCCCCGGCGAAGATGTTAGGCGTCGGCAGGCCCTTAGCGGTGAGGCCCGAGCCGTCGGTGCCGCCGCGCACCGGTTCGAGGTTCGGCTCGATGCCGGTGTCTTTGACGGCTTGGGTCAGCTTGTCGGTGATTTCCGGTTTTTCGCGCAGCCACTTGGCCATGTTGCGGTAGGTGTATTTAATTTCGACTTCGGTTTTCAGCCGCGGTTCTTCGGCGGCGATTTTTTCGACCAGTTGGCGCAAGCGCTTACCGCGGTCTTCCAGATCTTCTTCTTCGAAGTCGCGCAAAATCAATGAGACCTTCGCTTCGGAGGCGTTGCCTTCGACTTTCAAGGGGTGGAAGAAGCCCTGACGTTTTTCCGTACGCTCGGGGCTTTCGTCTTTGGGCAGTTGGTCGAGGAAGAGGCCCAGGTAACGCAGGGCGTTGACCATTTTGTCTTTCGCGTAACCCGGGTGCACGGCGACGCCGGTAAAGGTGACCGTGGCGCCGTCGGCACTGAAGGTTTCGGCGTTGACTTCGCCGGCCCAGCCGCCGTCGAGGGTATAGGCGCAGAAGGCGTTGAAGCGTTCGATGTCGAAACGCGCCGCGCCCTGACCGATTTCCTCGTCGGGGGTGAAGCCGATACGCAGTTTGGGGCAGGCGATGCTGTCGTCGGCGTTGAGCACTTCCAGCAGCGCGAGAATTTCGGCGATGCCCGCTTTGTCGTCGGCGCCGAGCAGGGTTGTGCCGTCGGCGGTGATGACCGTGTCGCCTTTGCACAGTTCGAGTTGCGGTGACTCGGTCGGGTCGATGACGACGTCGTTCTGCAGCGTGATCGCCGAGCCGTCGTAGTTCTTGTGCAGAATCGGTTTGACGTCTTTACCCGAAAAATCGTTTGAAGTGTCCACGTGCGCCAACAGGCCGATCACCGGCGCTTCCGGTTTGTTGCCGGGGTAGGTGGCGAACAGGTAGCCGTTTTCGTCGAGCTCGATTTCGGTGCAGCCCAGGGCGGCGAGTTTTTCTTTCAACACGTTTTGCAAATCAAGCTGCCCGGGCGTCGAAGGCCACTCGCCGGTTGTGTCGTCGGAAGTAGTATGAATTTTTACGATTTCAAGAAAGGTATCGACCAACTTGGTCGAATTAAGAATCTGATGGGGATCGGTAAACGTCTTCACCACGCCGCTCCTTTGCTTGGGGTTAGCGGCGGCATCTTAACACCAAACGCAGCGCACTCAAACCCTTGATCGAATGTGGCTTGGCCGGGCGGCGAGCAACCCGTATAATCGGGCCCCGACCCGGGAGAAACGATTGTGAAGCCGGTTATTATCGACGGCCAGACCTTGATGATCAGCGACGTCGTGCGCGTTGCATGCGCAGGCGCCGAAGTGCGTCTGGCCGAGCAGGCGATTGCACACATGCGGGCTTCGCGCGATGTCATCGAGCGGATCCTTGCCAACCCGGACACGCTGGTATACGGCATCAACACTGGCTTCGGCAGCCTCAAAGACGTGGCGATCAACGCCGCCGACGTAGCGCGGCTGCAGCGCAACTTGCTGATGAGCCACAGTGCCGGGGTGGGTGACCCGCTGCCGGTGGAGATCGTGCGGGCGGCGATGCTGCTGCGCGCCAATGCGTTGGCCCGCGGCTACAGCGGCGTGCGCTCGGTGGTTGTCGAAACGTTGTTGGCGATGCTTAACCGGCGCGTACATCCGCTGATTCCAACTCAAGGCAGCGTCGGTGCATCGGGCGACCTGGCGCCGCTCAGTCACCTGGCGTTGGTGCTGGCCCGGCCGGCCGACGACGCCGACGACGATCCGTTGCTTTCCGGCGAAGTGCTCGACGAACAAGGCAACCGAATTCCGGGTAAAACGGCGATGGCGCAGGCCGGCATCGAGCGATTGGTGTTGCAGGCCAAGGAAGGGCTGGCGCTCAACAACGGCGTGCAGGTCAGCGCGGCGATTACCTTGCTGGCGCTGGCCGACGGCGAACGATTGGCGCAGGTGGCCGACTTGGCCGCAGCGATGACCCTGGAAGCGGTGATGGGAACGCCTGACGCGTTCGCCGCAGAGGTGCATGAGCAGCGGCCTTTCGGCGGACAGCGCGACAGTGCCGCTGCGATTCGCCGGTTGATCGCCGGTTCGGAGTTGGTCGGTGTCGACCCGAAGCGCATTCAAGACGGCTATAGCATCCGTTGTGCGCCGCAGGTGCACGGCGCGGCGCGCGACAGCCTGGCGCACGTGCGCGACGTGCTCGACATCGAAATCAACAGTGCCACCGACAACCCGCTGGTGCTGCCGGATTGCCCGGAGCATTGCACGATCAGCGCCGGGCAATTCCACGGCGAACCGGTGGCGATGGCTGCCGAAGCGCTCAAGGTGGCGTTGGCCGAGCTGGCGGCGATCAGCGAACGACGCACGTTCCGCTTGTTGACCAAGGCGCTCAGCTTCGGGCTGCCGCCGTTGCTGACTCCGCCGGATCGTCCCGGCTTGGGCTTGATGACCGTGCAGTTCACCGCCGCCGGGTTGGCCGCCGAATGCAAACACGTGGCGCACCCGGCCTCCGTTGACAGCATCCCCACCTGCGAAGATCAGGAAGACCACGTCAGCATGAGCCCTATCGCCGCGCGCGGGGCGCGACGCATCGCGGAGAACGCAACCTATGTGCTGGCTGCCGAGTTGCTGTGCGCCGGTCGCGCGTTGGCTTGGCGCCGCCGTCAGGGCGAGGGAACGTTGGGCGCGGGTACCGCACGCTGCCTGGATCTGCTGCAGGACATTCTTGACTTGGAAGAACGCGGCTCACCGCCGGCCCGTTGCCTGGAAGCGATTCGCGACCGCATTAACGCAGGCGCCTTCGACGATCTGCTTGCCGGGGGGCGGTCATGAGCGCGGCGGTGGTTATCCACGGCGGCAAGCTGACGACCCGGCAGGTGATGGACGTTGCCATGCACGGCGCGAAAGTCGAACTGGCACAACCGGCGCGTAAGGCAATCGAGAACGGTTATCAAAAACTGCTGACTGTCGAAGAAAAGATCGGCCCGGTGCCGTTGTGGAAGATGGCCGACCTTTCCGACGACGACAGCCGTTCGCATACGGATGATTTGGATTTGTTGGCGCGGCGGGTGATCGTCGACCACGCTGCGGCGGTGGGCGATCCGCTGCCGACTGCGCTGGTGCGGGCGGCGATGCTGGTGCGCGCCGACGTGTTGGCCCAAGGGCACAGCGGCGTGCGGACGGGTTTGGTTGAAACGTTGATCGCCATGCTCAACGCCGGCGTACATCCGGTGGTTCCTGCGCGCGGTCACCTGAGCGTGGCAGGCGACCTGGCTCCGTTGGCTCACATCGCTTTGGTGTTGTGCGAAGGCGGCGGCGAGGTCGAAGGCGACACAGGCGCGGCGGTGATCGGCCGACACGAAGACGGCGACGAAATTGTGGATGGCGCGGAGGCGATGCGACGGACGGGCATCGACCGTTGGCAGCCGACGTTGAAAGAATCGTTCTCGCTGTTGGTCGGCACCAGCATGGCCTGTGGTCGTGCTGCGTTGCTGATTGAAGAAGCCCAACGTTTGTGGCGATTGGCGGCGGCGACCAGCGCGGTGACCTGCGAGGCGATGCTGGCCAACGCCAGCGCGTTCGATCCGGCGTTGCATTCGTTGGGGCCGGGACGCGAAACGATGGCCGACGTAGCTGCGACGATTTTGTCATTAACCGATGATTCGCAAATGGTTGCCGTCAAAACCAAGCCCGACGCCTTTTCGCTGCGCTGCATTCCGCAGGTGCTGGGGCCGATCCGCAATGTCATCGACCGCACCGCGCAGGTGGTGGAAGAAGAGTTGCGGCTGGTCAGCGACAATCCGCTTATCGTCGACGGCGACGAAGGACCGCGTCTGTTGGAGGGCGGCAACTTCCACGGCGAGCGTCTGGCGCTGGCGTTGGACAACCTGCGCGTCGCGCTGGCAGAAGTCGGCGCGCTGGCCGAACGCCATGCTTTTTTGATGACCAACCGCGCGCGCAGCAACGGCCTGCCCAGTTTTCTCGTGCGCAACCGCGGCCTTAACAGCGGGTTCATGCTGGCGCAGTACACGGCAGCGGCACTGGTCAGTGAAAACAAGACGCTGGCGATGCCCTACGCGACCGACTCGATTCCGGCTTGCCAGGATTACGAAGATCACGGCGGCTTGTCGTCGCAATCGGCGGCGGCCTGCGAAAAAGTTGCGGAAAACGTGCGGCGCATTCTGGCGATCGAATTGCTGTGCGCGGCGCAGGGCGTCGACTTGCGCGTAGAAGACGGTTTGCGTCCTGGCCGTTTTGCGCAAGGTTTGGTAAACAGGCTACGCGAAACAATTCCGACGTGGAATGACGATACGGTAATGTACCGCTACTTGGAGCGGGTCGACGAATTTTGCCGGGCGGACGGCGTCATCGACGGCGCGGTCGGCCGGGCGATGGAGCAGATTGATGGCCGATGAGAAGAAAGTGAAACCGAGTCAGCCGGGCGGATTCAACGATTACAGCCCGTCGCACATGATCGCCCGCACGCGGATGATCGACACAATCCGGCGCACCTACGAGTTGTACGGTTTTCAGCCGTTGGACACGCCGTGCGTCGAGTTCGCCGAGGTGATGTTGGGCGAGGGCGGCGAAACGGACAAAGAAGTGTTCCGGCTGGTCGGCCCGGAAGAAGACAAGGAACTGACGCTGCGTTTTGACCTGACCGTGCCGCTGGCGCGCTACGTGGCGGCCAACACCGACTTGCTGTTGCCGTTCAAGCGCTATCAGGTCGGCGATGTCTTTCGCGGCGAAAAACCGCAGGCGGGCCGCTTCCGCCAATTCCGCCAGGTGGACGCCGACATCATCGGCGCGCGCGTCGGCTTGCCCGATGCCGAGATCATCGCCGTCACCGTTGCCACCTTTCAGGCGCTGGGCGTCGAACGCTTCACGGTGCGAATCAACAACCGCAAGATACACGACGGCCTCGCCGAAGCGGTGGGCATCGATGCGCGTCCGCCGTTTTCGCGCGATGAGATGATCAAGGGTCTGTTGCGCGTGTTGGATAAGCTGGAGAAAATCGGCCGCGACGAAGTGCGCGCCGAGCTCGCCCGCAAACCGAAGGGTGAGTCCGACCTCGCGTTGCAGCTTGATGCTACGCAGATCAACATCATTGATCGCTTTCTCGACATCGAAGGCGACAACGCAAGCAAACTCGATCAGGTTGCTGAATTGATCAAGGGCGAAACCGGCGCGGAGGGCGTCGACGAGTTGCGGCAGATTCTGGCGCATCTCAGCGAGCTTGGTTTCGGCGAAGAACACGTGTCGGTCGATTTGTCGGTCGCGCGCGGACTCGATTACTACACCGGTCCGGTGCTGGAAACGCAACTGCTCGATCTGCCCGAGATCGGCTCGGTGGCCAGCGGCGGGCGCTACGACGAAATGATCGGCCGCTTCCACGCCAATCCGATCGCCGCGGTCGGCACCAGCGTTGGGTTGGATCGCCTCTTCGACGCCTTGGACAAACTTGGCCTGGTCGACAAAGCCGAAAGCGAAGTCGATGCTTTGATCATCGTGTTCGACCCGTCGTTGATGCCGCACTATCTCAAGATTCTGCGGCAACTAAGGGAAGCCGGCATCTCCTCGGAAATCTACATGGGCAGCGACAGCGGCTTCAAAGCGCAGATGCGATACGGCTTGCGTAAGGGCGTCAAGCACCTGGTCATCTGCGGCGAAGATGAAATCGCCAAAGGCGGCGTGCAAGTCAAAGACCTCGATGCACGCAAGCAGGAGTTTGTCGTTGCCGACGATTTGGTCGCCATGCTGAAAAAGAAGACGTAAGCGAAGGCGATGATCAACGACTACCACATCCACACGCGCTTGTGCGGTCACGCTGTCGGCGAAATCGAGCAATACGTCGAACACGCCCTGGCCATCGGCCTACCGGAAATCGGTTTTTCCGACCATATGCCGATGGAAGTCTGGGGGCGGCACGATCCGGAATTGACGATGGCGCTGCGCGAGATGGACACCTACCTTGCCTGGGTGCATGACATGCAGCGGCGCTACGGCAATCGCATTCGCATCAAGCTCGGCATCGAGGCCGATTACGTGCCGGGCAAGGAACGCGAAGTCGAACGTTTTTTGCAACGTTACGATTTCGATTACGTCATCGGCTCGGTGCATTTTCTCGGCGAATGGGGTTTTGACGACAGCCGCGATTTAGCGCATTGGGGCGAGCAACCGGTGGACGAATCTTACCGGCAATATTTCGAAACGTTGATTGCGTCGATTCAAAGCGGCTTGTTCGACATCATCGGTCATCCGGACCTGATTAAAAAATTCGGTCATCGTCCGCAACAAAGTTGCGATGCGTGGTATCGGCAAACGGCGGCAGCGGCGGCAGATGCGGGCGTCGCGGTGGAGATCAACACGTCGGGTTTGCACAAACCGGTCAAGGAAATGTATCCGCATCCGGATTTTGTTGCCGCCCTGCACGCAGCCGGCGTGCCGTTGATGATCAACAGCGATGCACATGCACCGGAGCAGGTCGGGCGCGATTGGCCTCGCGGCGCGGCTTTGGCCTGGCAGGCGGGCGTGCGGCGTGTTCCGCTTTATGCGCAGCGTCGCATCGAACGCTGGGTGGACTTGCAAGGGGACGAAACATGATCGAAAAACTCGTCCGACAATTTTTGTACTACCCGACCAAACTGGCGGAAAACCAGCCGCCGCCGTATTACGCGGGCAACGCCGAGGAAGTGTGGATCGATTGCGACGACGGCAATCGCATTCACGGTTTGTACTGGCCAGCGTCGGAAGGACGGCCGACGATTTTATTTTTTCACGGCAACGCGCAGTCGGTCTACGAATGGTGTTTGATCATGGGCGAGTTGGCCCCGGCCGAATGCGGCTTGTTGCTTGTGGATTACCCGGGTTACGGCAAGTCGACCGGCGAGCCGAACGAGCAGGCGCTTTACGCCGCGGGTCGCGGTTGCTTGACCTGGTTGGAGGAGCAGGGCATCGGATTGGGTGACATCGTAATTCAAGGCAAATCGCTCGGTGGCGGCGTGACGGCGGAAATCGCGCAGGGGCTGGCGTTGCGCGGCGTCATTTTCGAGTCCACCTTTCGCTCGGTGCCCGCGGTGGTCAGTCGCCTGCTGCCGTTTTTGCCTGCCGACGCGCAATTCAAATCGGAGAGTTACAACAGCATCGATAAAATCGGCAACATCATCGCGCCGGTGCTGGTCATTCACGGCACGAACGACGAGTTGATCCCAGTGGAAGAAGGTAAAGCGCTTTTCGATAAGGCCAACGAACCCAAGCAGCTTTACCTGGTCGAAGGGGCGGGGCATAACGACGTATCGATGGTCGCCGGCGAAAGCTACGGCCGGACGATTAAACAGTGGTTGGATGGATGACGGGACGAATCGCCAAACGCATTTTGTTTTCGCTGATCGCGCTGGTGTTAGCCTTGGTGCTGTTGGAAGGCTTGGCGCGGTTGGGCGAGCGGCTGCATCCGCAACCGCCGGTCGATGCGCGCAGCTTGTTGCCCTACCAGCAATTGCCGGATAATCCGCTGGTGGTGCAGATTCAAGTACACGATCACGATTACCAGCGCTTGTTCTGGCCGCAATGGCACTGGGAAATATTTCCGCAGGAAAAACCGGACGACGAAGTGCGGATCGTGTTGATCGGCGGCAGCGCAGCGGTCGGTCACGGTGTAGCCGAGCCGGTTTGCTTCGCTTCCATTTTAGAGCGTTTGCTGAATCGTCACAGTGACGGCAGTCGCTATCGTGTGCTCAATCTCGCGCGCACCGGCTATGCCAGTCCGCAACATGCGTATCTGTTCGATCAGGTGGCCGATATCATCAAGCCCGATCTGGTGATGACCGTGATGGGCAACAACGAGTACCTCGACGTTGCGGCTGCTTACGTTGCGCACGGCAAGGCGATGCCGCTGTTTACACGCGCCCGCTGGTTGGAGCACCGCTCGGCGCTGGCTCGGTGGTTGCGTCCGAAGTTGCGACCGCCGATGTCCAATGAGCTCAAACATTGGGTGACCAGCTACAACCGCAGCGATGAAGTTCGGCAATACGTACAACAACGACTGCACAACTCGCTGATCGACATCGCCGCGGCGGCGCGGCGCAACGGCGCTCCGCTGTTGTTCTGTACGGTGCCGGTCAACATGCGCAACCTGGCCGGTCGCGAATGGTTCTGGGCGGGTATTCAAAACCATCCGCAAGATTTTGTGCAGGCGCGGTACGAATTGACGTATGGTTTGCCGAGCGAGGCGACGCGTTTAATGCAAGCGCGTTTGGCGTTGGATGAAAACGACGTGGCAGCGCATATGGTTCTCGCCATGGCCGCGGAAGCGGCGAAAGATAAAAATCGGGAAGAGCAGCATTACCGTCGCGTGCTGGAATTGCTTGAGACGCCGCCACCGGGCATGGTTTTGGAAAATCAACGGTTCATGAAAGCGGTGGCGGTACGTGCGCTGGAAGGACCGGAAGCTTGCCGGCAAATATCGGCGCCGTGGATCGAGCACTTTAAAAAGAACCAGGAAGTGAATTCCGGTATTGTTGCAGCGTTGTATTCGCTGTGCGACGACCAAAAGCAGGCGCGGGAATGGTTTGATCGTTTCTTGCTGAATCGGTTCAACGTGGCCGACGGTGACATCAACCGCACTCTGATGCAAACGGCGGAACAATTGCCCGACGCCAGCGTCTACGATCTGTCCGAGACGATGGCGCAAATGTCGCCGCAGGGAATTCTCGGGTACGAGTATTTTCTGGAATATTGCCACTTCAATGTACGCGGTCATGTGTTGATTGCTCATCTGCTGGCGCCGGTCGTGGCCAAACAATTCGGCATGAGCGCCAGCTTTCCCGATCCGCTTGATGCGGTGGTGGAAGACGATGGCCTGCGTCACGGTCGGTTGGCCGATCTACCCGTACTCGAACGATGGGCCGGCGTCGATTTTGACGTCAGCAGGTTAACCGACGAGGTCATCCCGGATCCGGACATAGCCGCCGATCCGCTCAGACAATACATCGCCCGGCACGGCGAATCGGCTTTGGCGTTGACTTTTTCCGGAAACCGGGAAGCAGTCGGCCCGAACGGAGGTCCAAACAGCACTACCGCGTTGGATGCCTATCAGCGGGCATTGGAGTTGGATCCGGATTTTTCGCCGGCACAGGTCAACATCGAATTGATCCGGCAAATGGATTAGTTGCCGTTTTGCCGCGGCAATGAAAAAGGCCCGCGATCACCGGAATCGCAGGCCTCTTTCATTTTGGAGGGGTTGCCGGGGCTTGAACCCGGGACAACCGGATCCACAATCCGGTGCTCTACCAACTGAGCTACAACCCCTTATCAGCAGGCGGATAGTCTACTGTCAGATTTTTCTCTGTCAAGCTGGCAGTCGCTAAAGAAAGATGCGCAGATCCCGGGCAAGAGACCTGCGCATGCCAGGGGGCGAAGGACCATCCAAGCCCACGCCCATGTGTAGAATGGTAGACCGTTTCGGGGAATATCCCCGATGCCACGTTGAACGAGGAAAGTGAACCTCTATGCCACGTATTAATTTGTCGGATTGGGCGAAAAAGAGGTTTAGGAAAAATTATCCTCTTAACAAGCGTTCGATATTGTTATCGATCCAGATTTTGGTCTTTTCGTAGTGGGGATGCGCCTGTTCGGCGTCAAGCAGGGCGCGGCTATGAATCACGTTCCGGGCGCCGTCGCGTCGAGGGCGAAATAACCAGTGCAGAATTTCATGGTAGATCAAGGCTTCGATGATGTACTTGGGCACCCATGCCGCGTCCAGGTTGGGATGCAGGCGAATGACGTTGGTTTCCACGTCGTAGCTGCCTAGGCGAATCGAACGGGCGCGCCGATTGCGGCTGGCCTGCCCCCAGGTGATGACCGAATCGCAAGCGCGTTTGAAGTATTTGGCGTTGACCTTTTCAAAGGCCGCGGCCAGGTCGTGGTGTTCGCCTTGGGTGAGTATATTCTTAGGAGGTTTGGCTGTCGTCTGCTTGTGTTCGATTAAATGTTCGTGGGCGGCGATGTAGCGGTTGATGGCCGTGCGGTTTGATTTGTTCGGACGCTTGCAGAAACTGGCAAGGCTACGTATTTCGCGTTTGCCGGCCAGGGTGAACATGTGATGCACGCGCACCTTGAGCACACCGTTATCCCATTTGCAGGTGATCATATTGTGCCGGTTGTTGGTGATGGTAAGGTCGATGGGCACGCCGATGTAAGACTCAAGCTGATTTCGCAAAGCTGTTTTCGCCGGGTGATTTTTCATGGGGCGTAGCCTGCCATGTCGTCATCGTCGGGGCAAGATGCTTTGAGGAACCTTGACAGGCGGTCGTGCGCTCAACAAACTAAACGATGAAGTCGGCAAACTATTGAGGATCCAATGCGATATCTGTTTCTTTTTCTCGTACTCTTATTCATGGTCGCTGCCTGCGCCGGTGAAGACTCTTCTTCGGAGTCGGAAGCGGCCGACGATGATTCAAGCGCTGACGATGATACGCTCGACGATGACAGCGCCGACGATGACAGCGCCGATGATGATATGGCCGACGATGACACAATCGACGACGATACAAGCGATGATGATACGACCGACGATGACACAGCCGACGATGACACAGCCGACGATGATACCGCTGACGACGACACCGCTGACGACGACACCGCGGACGACGATACGGTCATCGAGCCGATTTTCAACAACCCCCATGACGATCGTCTGTATGTCGCCGCCGGTTATGCGGTGATTACTCCGAACAATGAAAATCATCCCTGTGTGAAATACCTGGCCGGAACTTCGCACAACCGCCTTGCCACCGGTGTGCACGACGATCTGGAGGCGCGGATGATCGTGCTGGAACGCAACGGCGTGCACGTGGTGATGGCCTCGCTCGACCTGGTCGGTGTTTCCCTGCCGGATATTCAAAACATCCATGATGAATTGGCCGGCTACGGCGTCGACCCGTCACACGTCATATTCTCCAGCACGCACACCCACGAAGGGCCGGATACGATGGGGCTTTGGGGCCGCGATTACCTGCACAGCGGCCGTTGCCCCAACTACATGCAGTTTTTGCAGGAAACGATTGTCGGGATGGTCGTTGACCTGGCCGGGCAGATGACGCCGGTGACGGTCGAGGCCGCCGCGACTGAAATCAACGATCCGCTTTCGGCACATCCGCATTGGCAACGCGATTCGCGTCAACCGGAAGTGTTCAACGATCATCTGACCGCGGCGCGGTTTATCGATGAGCAACAGCAAACGGTGGCGACGTTGGTCAATTGGTCGAGTCATCCGGAAGTGATCATCTGGTCGCATGAATATTCAGCCGACTTTCCCCGTTGGACTAGGCAAAAGCTGGATGAAACCTACGGCGGCACCACGGTGTATTTCACTGGTACCTGCGGTGGTTTGCTGACGCCGCTCAATGTGGAGGTTCCCGAACGCACCGAAACCGGCGAGCCTGTCTACAGCGGCGGCGATCCGGTGTACATCAGCACCAATAACGAGGTGAAGATGTGGAGCCTGGGTTACGTGCTGGCCGAGCAGGCGATTGCAGCGTTAGCCGAGGCGGAACCATTCGATGTGTCGTTGAGCGTGGAAACGGCGGATGTCGAAATTCCGTTTACCAATCCTTTTCTGGTTGCGGCGTTTTTGCTGGGACTGGTGCCGCCATACGAAGATTTAATTACCGACCGGCCTTGGCAGTGCGGCTACTTCGGCTGTTTTCAACAAACCCTGCAGCACGTGCAGTTGGGTGATTTGCATTTTGTTTCGTTGCCCGGCGAGGCTTTCGCCGAAATGTCGGTGGGCCGGGAGGAAAGCGTTTACGATTGGGGTGGTGCGTGGGGCGAGCATTTGTTTCCCGCGATAACGGGTTATCGCCAGACGTTGCCGGTGGGACATTTGCTGATGGACATCGGATTGGCCAACAACGAGATCGGATACATCGTACCCAATACCGATATGCATCCGGCGGAGCATCCGGATCATTACGAAGAATGGTATTGCGTTTCATGGAAAGCGGAAGCGATTGTGCGCGAAACGATAATCGATTTGTTGTCGCCCTAAGGCAAGCGGATGGTCATCAGTTGCGGGTTTTCAGTTTGTTTAGCGGACCGGTAAGCCTGAGCCGGTAGAAGCCTTCCGAATCGGGTTCTTTCAAAGCCAGCGCCATAACGCCCAACGCGCTTTCGATGTCCTCGGACAACTTGTATTTCAACGTCAGCAAAAGACGGCTGCGCTTGAGTTCTTCGGCCAAGGTGATGCGGCCGCTCAATTGGACTTCCAGATGCGGACTTTTCAAGTCGAATTGGTCAACTTTAAAACTCTGCGTATTTAAGGTAAAGGCGACGCGACCCGGCTCGAAGACCAGGTCCGGCAACTCGTTGTTCAGGATTTTAATGTTCGCCACACGCAGTTGATCGAGATTCAGATTGAAAAAGCCGCTGTTGGCGCGCCGGTTGGCTTTGTTCAAATGTGCTTCCAGGTTGCCGCTGAGCGTGCCGCCCAGATCCATCGTCCCATAGGTGCGCACGACGTCGCGGGTCCCGTATTTATTCAGATTCAAGTTGACGAAGTTCAGCGCCAGATCGTTGACCTCGCCGCGTTTGCAGTATGAGCCGGCAATGCCGCCGCCGTAAGCGTAGATGTCGAAATCGAACCACAAACGTCCACGCAGCAATTGCGAGGGGCGCAGGCGTACGCGCAGCTCGTCAAGGTTGATGTACACCTGAGAGGGATCGGTAGCGTTGGCCAGTTTGAAGCCCTCGATACGGAAGCCGAAAAGGCGGAATGGGCTGATTTGTTCGATATCGACGTTGAGGCTTCCCTGGCTTTCTATACGCTTGACCATGGCATCGCGGATCGTATCGAAGGGGAAGGTCAGGTATAGGAACACGAAAAACAGGACGAAAAACAGGGCGGCGTAGGAAAGCAAACGTTTCCAATCCGCGTTACGCAGCATGTTGGTCAGCTTGCGCATCAAACCTCCAAACGTGATCCCGCGCGTTCTAACATGTTTCGCCGCTATGGCGCAAGCTCAATCCGGAGAAGGATCGCCCCGGCGCCCGGTTGGCAGCTTTTTGACACCTGAAAAGCTACAATGGTTGAAAAAGCAGGGGGATTATTTGTGTTTTTGCTTGATATTGCAGTGAAAATGCTTAGTTTTGATGAAACAACCGGCTAATGAAATGAAGAAATTAATCCTCATTTTTCTTTTGCTGATCTGGCTGTCACCTTCATTGGCTGCCGATGAGCCCAAGCGGAGCGGCCTGCTACCGATCCCGGCGGTTTTTTATACGCCGGAAACGCGCATCGGCGGCGGGGCATCGCTGATATACTTTTTTCGCATGCCCGACAGTGCCACCGAAACACGTCCTTCCAACATTGGTGTTCTCGGTTTGTACACGCAAAACAACCAGTATTTGATTTCCGGCGGGCCCAAGTTGTATTGGCAAAACGAGTTGTACTTTGCCAATCTGGGCGTTGCCTACCAAAAGTGGCCGGATCATTTTTATGGCATCGGCAATCAAACGCATCAAGATGCCGAAGAAGTGTTTACGCCGTTGATCAGTCGCTTCAGCCTGGAGATTTCCCGGCGATGGATCGGTCGATTGTACGCTGGACCGACCTACCGCTATTTCCGTTACAGCATGGAGAAAAAAGAAGACGACGGGTTGCTGGAAAGTGGGGAGATCGAAGGCGCCGACGGCGGATTGGTCTCAGCCGTCGGGTTGGCGATCACCTGGGACAGCCGCGACAATACATTTTCCGCGAATGAGGGCGGCTATTACCGGGCGACGGCGGAAATGATTCATCCGGCCTGGGGCAGTGATTTCACCTTCAATCAATTCGAAGTCGATTTGCGCCATTATTACCCGATCGCATCGGAACATATTCTTGCCTTGCAAGCTTTGTTCAAAGGGATGACCGACGATCCGCCGTTTCTGCTGTTGGCCGAATTGGGCGGTTCGCAGATCATGCGCGGCATTTACGAAGGCCGCTATCGCGATCGCAGCCTGGCGGCGTTGCAGGCCGAATACCGGTTTCCCATCTGGTGGCGTTTTTCCGGAGCGGTATTCGCCTCGGCCGGCGACGTGGCCGACCGGTTGAATTTCTTGTACGTGCCCGATTTCAAAGTTGCCGCCGGCGGTGGTTTGCGGGCGGCACTGAACCAGCGTGAACGTATTAAACTGCGTATCGACTTCGGCGTCAGCGAAGAGGATACGGGATTTTACTTTCTATTCAGCGAAGCTTTCTAGTTCCCGTCCCAAAATGGCTTTTTTCCGCTGGGGCCAGGAAACTGAACAAGTTTCAGGGTAGACGCTTTGATATACCGGTCTGTGACAGTGCGGGCGTCATTGGTTACAATGCCTGCACATGGAACCCGAACAACTCAACCAGGAAAAACCGCGTCCAGGCTGTGTCCGACGTTTGCTGACCTGGATGCTGATGCTGCTTTTTTCTTTGGCGATGACACCGATCGCCTGCAGTTACATCGAATGTCCGTTTATGCCTTACTACCGCAGTCACTTTCCGAAAAAGACAGCGATGATGAAACACCGCGCCGGGCAGGCGGAAAAACAGGGAAAAAAATTTCAACTGCGTTATCGCCCGGTGCCGCTGGAAAACATCGACGAATCGTTACCGCGGGCGGTGGTTGCCTGCGAAGACGCACATTTTTACGAGCATCACGGCTTCGATCTGCAGGCGTTGCGCAAAGCTTACAGCTACAACAAAAAGCGAGGTCGCGTGGTGCGGGGCGGTTCGACGATCAGCCAGCAATTGGCGAAAAATCTGTGGCTTTCTCCCAAACGCAGTATGTGGCGCAAAGTGGTCGAAGCTGTACTGACCGCACGGCTGGAACTGACGCTCGACAAAAAGCGAATCATGGAACTGTATCTCAATACCATTGAATGGGGCGACGGTGTCTTCGGGGCGCAAAGCGCAAGCCGGGCGTATTTCGGCGTTGATGCGGCGCACCTGACGCCGGCGCGGTCGGCTCTGCTGGCGGCGGCGATTCCTTCACCGCGACGCTCCAACCCGGGTAATCCGTCAACCTATCTCAAACGGCGACAACGAAAAATACTTCGTTGGATGGGCAATACGCCGACGCCCGAACCGGAACAGACGTCGACCGAACAATCGCCCTTGCCCGATAAAACGAACAACCCACTCCAAGCTCAATCTCCGGCAAGCGAAAAGGGGAAATGATTTACCCGCGTGCGTTCAGGCCTGTATCTGTCGATAAATATTAGTTTTTGAGCAAAATCAATGTGGCACTCGATGAAATATTATTAGCGCGTCCTATAGTTCTTCGGTAGGCTATCTGAGATTTTAGGGTACTGAAAAGGAACAACATCGATGCATACCGCCATGGTCATGAGTCCTCATGCCGATGATGTTGCCGCCTTTTGCGGCGGGACAATCGCCAAATTTGCCGATCAAGGTTGGAAGGTGGTCATCGTACGCATTACCGACGACGCCAAAGATTCGGTCAATCTCAGCGAAAAAGAAACAGTCATGCGCAATGCCGCTGAATTCCGTGATGCTGCGAAGGTGTTGGGCGTTGCGGAAACCGTAGACTTGGGATTTCCGACCGACGAGTTAATCGACGTTCCTTTTGTGAAGCTACGCGAGCGGTTGGTTTATTGCTTGCGGAAATACCGGCCTTACGCTGTCTTTTCTTTCGATCCGTTGGTTGTGGACGGCAACACCGATCACACCCGCGTGGCCCTGGCGGTTGAAGACGCCTATTGGCTTGCCTGCTTTGATTTGCATCACCCCAAGCATTTCGCCGAAGGTTTGTCGCCCTTCTCGGTTTGCGAGCGCTGGTACTTCGGTGACGAAGTGGCCAAGCCCAATTACGTGGAAGACATCACCGACACCATTGAGCGTAAAATTCAGGCGCTGTGCAGTCATCGCACAATGATGAAAAACCTGGTCAATCAATATCGGTTAAAACTACAGACCTGGGGCCGACGCTCACCGATCATGGAACAAGCCTTTGATGGCGAAATCGAACCATTGTTATCGCAGGTGCTTCGGTTTCAATCGAACGCTGTGGCGCAGAAACACAGCTTGGGCGACGAAGTTTTTGCTGAGGAATTCCGCGTGCAACGCTTCGATGATCTGGAAGCGTTTTTTCAAAAGCATACCGAAAAAATACAAGATGCGCCTGAAAGTCCGTTTCGAAAAGGACTTGATTTAGAATAACTATTCTTAA
>Ga0272444_10002308_pt1 | contig 17675 bp, 13 predicted proteins | sample SSMForm13_FD_201033 | JGI IMG/M metagenome (GOLD analysis project Ga0272444, IMG submission 201033) | Marine sediment archaeal communities from Little Sippewissett salt marsh, Falmouth, MA, United States - SSM-Form-13 | ecosystem: Environmental > Aquatic > Marine > Wetlands > Sediment ... | reverse complement strand
ACGAAAATAGACCTGTCCTACAGCGAACTGGCGGGGATTCTGAAGCCGGAATTTCGGGAGTTATAGTGGAAGTGTCCCCAGCCAGACAGCAGGAAACCATTGCAGTGAAATGTGCGTTGTACTACCTATGCTCTGGCAGTATCCCGTTCGTACATGGTTATAGACTATCTGTACTTCTGAGGAATAGGGGTAGCATTATCTATGCGCAATGCAAACAGGGTTTTTTAAATAATGGAGGAATATCATGGCTATCTCTATGCATGCCGTGTCCACAAGCTTGTCCGGTTTCATGCTGGGCTTCGTGCTGTTGTTCTCAGCGGCATGTTCGCAACAGGAACAAAAGCAGGACGCAAAGCAGGATGGTTTGGTGCAGAGTGAGCAGCAGGAACAAGAGCAAATGCAGCAGGAGCAGCCTTTCGGGGGCGAAGAGGATGCCGCGTTTGCGAATGCTCTCTGGAAAGAAATGGAACAATCAAACCTTGTCGGCGAGTCGCGCATCGTCAACTCAGAGCCTTACAAAGGAGCACCTCCTCACGGGATGATCCTCGATGTATCGGAGCAGAAAATAACCGTCAGCGGTATTGAAGGTGATCTCGTGGTAAAGAGAAACTACGGCGGAGACGGATTGACTGTAGAGGATGTCAGGAATGATCCCGCGAAGTATCTCGAAGCGGTAACCATCATGTTTAAAAGAGAAGACGGGTATGATGATGAAAACCGTAACTGGTTTTATGCCAAGTATCAACCGGACGGGACAATAATGAAAAATCCCAAAGGCGTATTGCTCGCCGGTAGGGTAGCTAAAGGAGCACCGACAGGCTGTATTTCCTGTCATAAATCCGCTCCGGGCGGGGATTATCTGTATACCCATGACAGGTTTAAATAATCCTGCTGATGAAAGCTTCAGACCTTTTTCTTAGATGCCTCGAACAGGAGGGCGTCCAGGAGATATATGGCGTTCCGGGGGAGGAGAACGCCGACATCATGATCTCCTTACTCGATTCTCCCATTGAGTTTGTGATCTGTCATCATGAACAGGCAGCTGCATTTATGGCTGATGTTTCCGGACGATTGACCGGAACGCCCGGAGTTTGTCTTTCGACGCTTGGACCCGGCGCTACAAATATGGCAACCGGTGTTGCCTCTGCAAACATGGACAACAGTCCGGTTGTTGCTATTACGGCACAGGCCGGAACAAACAGGCTGCATAAAGAGTCGCACCAGAATATGGATGCGATAAACCTCTACAAGCCGATAACGAAATGGAACCAGTCGGTTTTTCAGGCTGATAACATACCTGAGGTTGTCCATAAGGCGTTCAAGCTGGCGGCAACCGAAAAGCCGGGTGCATGTATGGTTGAACTTCCCGAGGATATCGCACGGGAAGAGACGATTGTCAAACCATTTGATATCGGCAATAAGGCCCGCCGACCCGCTCCTGACGAGAAATCAGTCAAACGTGCAGTCGAGATTCTTGGCCGGGCAGAAAAACCTATCATTCTTGCTGGTAACGGCTGCATTCGCACGAGGGCATCCAGACAGTTGAAAAGGTTTGTCGATACAACGGGAATCCATACGGCAAATACGTTCATGGGCAAGGGAGCCCTGTCGGCAAGGCACGACCGTTGTCTTTTTGCTGCCGGATTAGGGTTGAAAGATCATGTCTCATATGCCTTTTCCAAGGCTGATCTTGTTATCTGCATTGGCTACGACATGGTTGAATGGCATCCGCACATCTGGAACATAGGCTCTGACAAGAAAATCATCCATATCGACTTTGAGCCTGCCGAGGTAGACCGGAACTACCGGGCTGATGTTGAAATAGTCGGTGATCTTGCCGGTAGTTTATCGGCTCTCTGCGAAAGCCTTGGGGAGAGCCACTCATGGGATGTGAAGGAATTCAGAGAAGAACGAGCGCATATGCTCGATGAATTGCAGGAATTCAGTGAAAACGAGGAGTTTCCCGTCAAACCGCAGAAAATTCTGAGCGACCTGAGATCCGTAATGGGGGATGAAGATATCCTGATAAGCGACGTCGGCGCACATAAAATGTGGGTTGCAAGACACTATCCTGCATACCATCCGGGCTCCTGCATTATTTCCAACGGGTTCTGTTCCATGGGCATTGCTTTACCCGGCGCATTGTCGGCCAAAAGACTTTTTCCGGAAAAGAAGGTTGTCGGCCTCTGCGGTGACGGAGGCTTTTTGATGAACGTACAGGAACTTGCAACGGCTGTGCAATACAACATTCCCGCGACCGTTCTTGTCTGGGAAGACGGAGGGTACGGTCTGATAAAGTGGAAGCAGATGAACAGGTTTGGAAAGTATTCCCATACGGATTTTAAAAATCCTGACCTGTCGAGGATGGCTGAATCTTTTGGCTGCAACGCTATCAGGGTTGAAGCCGCAAGAGATCTTATCCCAGCATTGCAGGCAGGTTTTGCTGAAAAACAGAGGCCTACGGTTATAGTGGTTCCTGCCGATTATACTGAAAATATGAAGTTGACGGAGAAGCTGGGCACAATCATCAGTCACTAATCGTCAGTTATCCTGAATGCTGCCGAAGCATTTGAAGAGGATTGATCTTTGAACTGAAAGCCATGAGAAACAGGATTATAAAGCCTACACACTGGAGAAAAAGCTATTATCTGCTTTCAATGGTGACAGCAGTATGGTTACTGTTTCTCACCGGATGCTGGATCCCGGAAAACTTTGTCGCACATGTAGAGGTGCAGAGAGATGGAGGATATACATTTACCTATGACGGGTCATTGGTATTTGCGCCTGTGCTTCCTGCAGTAAATGACGGTTCACTTACTGAAAAAGATGAGCGTGAACTCAGGAATATGGCCGATGAGTTGAAACAGGAGACAGGTTATGAGGTGTTCAGGTATACCGGGAAGGGACGTTTCAAGATATATGCGGTAAAAAAAGGGTTGCCGGGGGAGAGCTACCATTTCATGTCGGAAAGTATGAAAATAGTTTCCATTCTTCCCCGGAACGACGGGTCGTTGAAAATCTCGGGTGTGAGGCCGAGTGAAGAGGTGTTCAAGAAGCTTCGGTCTATCGGGGCAAGCATGACCGGAAAGCTTACCGTTTCCGTGCCGTGGGGTATGCAGGTTCTCGATCATAACGCGCAGAGCGAGCCGGTTTTTTTCGGGTTGTTCGGAGGATACACGTGGGAGATCGATGAGCCTGATGACGATCCGTACATTATTGTTATGCCGGAGAAGTAGGTTGCAGGAACATTTCCGGTTGATAGAGCTTTGACAAGTGATGTGTGCTTTAAGAAGACAAACGAATAAAAGGGGAAAATTATGGATGCAGGCAGTTTTTTCGGCAAGTTATTTGACTTTTCGTTTAAGGAATTCATCGCGCTCCAGATTGTCAAGTATCTCTACATTATCGGAATTGTCATTGCGGGAGTCTCCGCTCTCGGAATGATCGGGTCGGGTTTTTCAACCATGCAGTATTCGTTTCTGGGTGGCTTGTTTCAGGTATTGCTCTCACCGGTCGCGTTTCTTTTTATGGTTGTTATCACGCGGCTGGTGCTTGAAGCACTGATTGCCACGTTCCGCATAGCTGAAAACACGACAAAGCTGGTTGAAAACAGGGAGACAGAGTTATGATTCGGCCTCTCCCGTATGCGACTGCATGAGTAAATGAGTAAGCGGTGGCACTTCACAATCGTTCAGCGGTGAGCCGGATGCAGGATCTCAAGTCTTCAGGGAATTGTTCGGTGACAATAGTGCGTTAAAATAGTAGACAACTAACAGTAGAGACTGGACTTTTTAAGGCTTTGTGTTTCAGGGCAGAACACTGATGACTATGGCAAAGAAAGAACAATGGGATACCCGGTTGATGCTTGATCAGAGCGGGAAGGTGGCGATCGTTACCGGAGCGACGAGCGGACTCGGGTATGAAACTGCCAGAGCTCTTGCGGGAAAAGGAGCCAGTGTGATCATTGCTGTGCGCGATACGGCAAAGGGAGAAGGCGCGAAAGAAAAACTTAATAAAGAGTATCCAGAGGCAGATGTTGCGGTTATGAAGCTTGATCTTGCTGATCTTCAGTCAGTAAGGAAGTTCAGTGATGATTTCAGCAAACGCTACTCCCGTCTTGACCTGCTGATCAACAACGCGGGAGTTATGGCTCCTCCCCACGGAAAAACAGCGGATGGTTTCGAGCTTCAGTTCGGCACGAACCATCTCGGTCACTTCGCATTGACAATTCTTCTGCTCGATAGGCTAAAACAAGTGCCTGGAAGCAGGGTCGTGACGGTCAGCAGTGGCGCCCATGCGTTCGGGATGCTTGATTTTGAGGATCTTAACTGGGAAAAGCGAAAGTACAACAAGTGGCAGGCATATGGAGACAGTAAGCTTGCGAATCTGTATTTTACGAGTGAGTTGCAGCGTCTTCTTGACCAGGCGGGGGTAAACGTGTTTTCCGTCGCGGCCCATCCCGGCTGGGCGGCAACGGAACTCCAGCGATATCAGGGATGGCTGGTCGTGCTGAACAGTTTTTTCGCGCAGCCTCCTGGTATGGGGGCTCTGCCGACGCTCTACGCGGCGACAGCGCCCGATGTGCACGGAGGGGAGTTTTTCGGCCCTGACGGTTTCGGGGAGATGCGCGGCTATCCGGTAAAAGTACAGTCAAGCAGGCGCTCACGCGATATGGATGCTGCCCGTAAGTTATGGGAGGTTTCTGAAAAAATGACCGGAATCAGGTGGTAGGCTGTGCGGGAGAGAGATGGTTTACAGAACGTTTAGAGTAACGACAGAGCAATGCAAGAATCCCTTTCTGCCGACCCTAAAATAGAACGGCTTGCAGGAACGGTCGAAAGGATCGTATTTCACAGTGATGATTCCGGTTTCAGCGTACTTCGTGTCAGGCTTAAAGGCAGCAGGGAGCCGGTGACGGTGACGGGATGTATTGCCGCTGTCTCAGCTGGCGAGTTTGTTGAGAGTGTCGGGGAATGGATCAATGACAGAACATACGGGCTGCAGTTCAAGGCCAGCGAGGTGACAGTTATTCCTCCTGCTACTGTCGAGGGGATTGAAAAATATCTGGCTTCGGGAATGGTAAAGGGCGTGGGACAGCATTTTGCCAAAGAGCTGGTCCGGGCCTTCGGAGAGAAGGTTTTTTCAATTATCGAGAAAGAGCCGGAGTCATTGCTGACGTTGCCGGGGATTGGCAAAAAGCGCATGGAGATGATTGTCGATGCGTGGAAGGAGCAGCAGGCGGTGAGAGATATCATGGTGTTCCTGCAGTCTCACGGGGTCGGCACAGCCAGAGCGGTCCGTATCTATAAAACCTATGGTGATCAGGCTGTCACGATAGTGAGCAGCAATCCGTACCGGCTGGTGCTGGATATTCAGGGAATCGGTTTCAAAACAGCTGACGCAATCGCCTCGAAGCTGGGTACCCCCTCCGATTCACCGGTTCGCGCTCGCGCAGGAGTTCGGCATGTACTGGGAGAGATATCCGCTGAAGGACATTGTGCCGCGACAAGGGAAAGACTTGTTGCCGATACAGTAGCGCTGCTCGGGGTTGATGATCAGATTGTCGATAGGGCGATAAAAGAGGAGATCGTTAACGGCGGCCTTGTGCAGGATGATATCAAAGGCACCCCCTGTCTTTATCTTGCTTCTCTCTACAGAGCGGAAAGTAGTGTGGCTGCTTCAATCAGGAGGCTGATCGAAGGTGAACCTCCCTGGGGCAGGATCGATGCTCAAGAGGCGGTGCAGAAGGTTGAATCTCTTACCGGGCTTGTGCTTTCGGCTTCACAGGAAGAGGCTCTCAGGCTTGCGCTAGAAAGCAAGTTTCTCGTGATTACCGGCGGTCCGGGAGTGGGGAAGACAACGCTGGTGAATGCCATTCTCTCGATTATCCGTTCGCAAAAGCTGAAAATAGCGCTTTGCGCGCCTACAGGCAGAGCGGCAAAGAGGCTCACGGAATCCACCGGTATCGAGGCAAAAACCATTCATCGTCTGCTTGAGTTTGATCCTCACTCTTTTGATTTCAAGCATAGTACAGGCAAGCCGCTGACAGCAGACCTTGTCGTCGTTGATGAATCATCGATGATCGATGTGACACTGATGGGCAAGCTGCTTGCCGCCGTGCAGAATAGCGCGGCCCTGATACTGGTGGGGGATGCCGATCAGCTTCCTTCTGTCGGTCCGGGAGCTGTGCTTGACGATGTGATCGCCTCAGGGGCTGTTCCTGTTGTCAGACTTACGGAGATTTTCCGGCAGGCAGCCGAGTCGGAAATTATTTCCAATGCTCACAAGATCAACCAGGGCGAGATACCCTGTAGCGGCAATTGTGAAGGGCTTGCTGATTTCTATTTTGTCCCGGCAGAAGAGCCGGACGATATTCGTTCCAAGCTGCTTGAAGTCGTGCTCAAACGTATTCCCTTAAGGTTCGGTTTAGATCCGGTCAGAGATATTCAGGTGCTGACGCCGATGAACCGTGGAGGCCTTGGGACAATTTCGCTCAATGCCGCGCTGCAGAAGGAACTGAATCCGAATAGCAATCGCGGTGTCGTTCGTTTCGGCACCAGCTATTCGGAAGGCGACAAAGTTATCCAGTTGGTGAACAATTATGACAAAGAGGTTTTCAACGGAGATATCGGCGTAATTATGTCAATTGATGAGGATGAAAAACAGCTGACCGTCGATTTTGATAGACGACTGGTCGACTATGAGTTCGGTGAGCTCGATGAGCTTGCTCTTGCGTATGCGACCAGTATTCATAAAAGCCAGGGCTCCGAGTATCCCGCTGTGGTTATACCTCTTGCCATGCAGCACTACATGCTGCTCCGCAGGACTCTTCTTTACACTGCCGTGACCAGGGGAAAAAAACTTGTCATGATTATCGGCCAGTCAAAGGCGCTCGGTATGGCTGTGGGCAACAGTGATGATTCAAAAAGATTGACTAATCTCGCAGAGAAACTGCGCAGGCAGTGGTAGAATATGGATTTTCAACAGCGGAATTGTTCGTTCGGGTATGACGTGAAATATGTGAAAACTAATTGGTATTCATGCGTTTCTTGTTCATATTAACAAGTTGCAGTGTTTTATACATTGCAACTGTATTGCTATACAGGTGTAAATATGTTTTCTTTAATATAGTTGCCATGGTTTTTTAGCGAAAGATCGGATTGTACTAAAGAAAGTTGCTGGTTATCAGTCGTTTATGGAAAGAAAATATTAAAACGGGGTTTTTGCGTGGTTAAAAGGAAGAATATTCAGAATCAGAAGTCAAAGTCACCGAGAAAAAAAAAGAAAAACAACGCGTATTCGCCCGGTGAACAACGGGTCAAGCCGAATGATCATATTCTGATCAACGAGTTGCTGGTAAAAAAAGGCGAGGCATCGATTGCATCTGAAATCATCAACTTTCTGTCGGATAACGAAGGCAAACGATTTCGTTCTGTAGAACTCGCCAAGACTATCGGCTATGAAGAGTCAAGGCAACTCCCCGGTTTCTGGTATGTGCTGCATAAACTTCAGGAAGAGGGTGTTCTCGACAAGGATTCCAAACGTACTTACGGACTTGCAGGCCAGGAGCTTCCAACCTATGAGGATGTGCTTGTCCAGGCACGGCAGTTCCCCTGCCCGGATAAACAGCATTATCAGGTTGACCAGTCATATAACGGTCTCATTTCAACGCATCAGAATGGCTACGGATTTGTCAGTGTCGAAGGCTACGACGACGATATTTTTATCAAAGCCGACTCTCTGGCAGATGCCATTCACGGTGATACGGTTGAGGTGATTGTAACCAAGGTGCCGAGAACCTATAAGTCTCAGGTTACACCTCATCAGCGTTGTGAAGGGCTCATCACCAAGGTTATTGACCGCTCCCTGCATTCTATTGTCGGTACTCTGGTCCGGAATAACCGGAAATTCACCCTTACCCCTGATCTGAAGAAAATTCTTCCTGAAATCAATGTAAGGATCAAGGACTCAGCTGGGGCCTCGAATGGTCAGAAGGTTGTTGTCGGTAATCTTGATTTCCAGAAAAACGGAGTAATTCGGGCGGTTGTTCTCGAAGTGCTCGGGGATGCCGGTTCTTCGCAGGTCGAAGTAAGCGCTATTGCCCGGAGCAAGGGAATAGATGAGTCCTTTGATGAAGAGCTTCTCAAGTATGTCGAGTCTGTCAGCGACCAGATTTCCGAGGCCGACATTGAAGGCCGGCTGGATATGCGGGACAAGACTGTTTTCACGATAGATCCGGTTGACGCGAAAGACTTTGACGACGCGCTTTCAATCCAGACATTGTCCAGAGGGGTCTACAGAATCGGCGTGCATATAGCCGATGTCTCACATTATGTCAGTGAGGATTCGCCTCTCGACAGGGAAGCGCAGAAACGGGCTACTTCGGTCTACCTCGTCGACCGCGTTATTCCCATGCTTCCCGCAAGACTTTCTGAACAGATATGCAGTTTGAATCCCGGCGTTGATCGCATGGCGTTTTCGGTTTTCTTCAAAATGAAAGCTGATGGCGAGGTAATGCAGCATGAGTTTTTGAAAACCGTGATCAACTCAAAAAGGCGTTTTACCTATGAAGATGTTCAGGAAGTGCTGAACAACGGGAAAGGCAAATACTATAAGGAACTCAACCTGCTTGATACCATAAGTACCAGACTCAGAGAGACAAGGCTGAGCGAGGGCGGTCTCGAGTTTGAAACAGAGGAAGTTCGTTTTAAGCTTGGCAGTAAAGGTGAGCCGGTCGAAGTGGTTAAAAAAGAACGTCTCGGCAGTCATCGACTCATTGAAGAGTTTATGCTGCTTGCAAATCGCAAGGTAGCTGAATACATCAGTACAAAATTTATGCTGAAAGACAAGCAGAGCCAGCCCTCCATTTACAGGGTTCATGGGGCTCCGCAGGAAGAGAAAGTCGCAATTCTTACAAACTTCGTTCGCAGGATCGGCTATACGCTGCAGCTTGACGGTAAAGCAAAGGGCGGTGTTCCTAAAGTCAGCTCTCAGGCACTTCGTAATCTGTTGAAACAGGTGCACGGCACCAATGTGGAGTTTCTTGTCAATGAACTTGTACTGCGTTCCATGGCAAAGGCTCTGTACACCAGCGCCAACGACGGTCATTTCGGCCTGGGATTTGAGCATTACACGCACTTTACCTCCCCTATCAGGCGTTACCCGGATCTGATGGTTCATCGCCTGCTCTTTGAATATGAATCATCCCGCAAGAGCAGAAAGAAACTTTCCGCTAAAAGGCTTGCCGAAATTTCCACAAAGATCGAGCAGGTCTGCAAAAATTCAAACGAGCGGGAGAAAAGCGCCATGGAGGCCGAGCGGGAGTCCATTAAGTTGAAACAGGTAGAGTATATGGCCGCCCATGTCGGTAAAGAGTATTCCGGGATCATTTCCGGCGCTACAGACTTTGGTATTTATGTACGTCTTGAGGAATTTGCGATCGAAGGTCTCGTGCATATGAAAAATCTCACGGACGATTATTATGAGTTTGATGAGGCTACCTATTCCCTGGTCGGCAAGAGGAGAAAGAGAAGGCTGCAAATCGGAAATCGGACAAAAGTGAAGATTCTGAAAGTCGACATGCAGCGCAGGACGATTGATTTGGGACTAGCCTGAGAAGTTGTTGATTTGTTTATTTGTTGAATTGCAAAAAGAACGGCTTTGGACTGGAAGGGAGGCTGTCTCAAAAGGGCGGCCTCTCGTATTTTGAGCAGGCAATAGTTAGCTGCATCCCTCCTGGTTGTCATCCTCGGGCTTGACCCCGGGGATCCATCTTTTGCCGAAAGCCCCTATAGATGCCGGATCAAGCCCGGCATGACTCTTATATGGGGCCTCTGTAACTGATAAGCTATCGTGCAACGATATTTCCTCAACAGTTCAACAAAAACCAACTTTTTTATGTGGTTTGAACCATAGGTGACAGGCTTCTGAGACAGCCTCTTTCATTTGATGGTCTGCCCGGATATGTTTCCCGTTCCGGCTTTTTTCCTGGCCTGCTCAACGATTCAACAAATCAACAATCCCATCAGTCGATTTTCAGCGGTTTGCTTGTGCCCAGCGGCGTCGGGAAGAGGAAGACCAGAATATAGGAGGATATCGTCATGGTCAGAATCGCGACAAGCTGGATAAGCTGAGAATATTCTGGGCGAATCAGCAGACTGTCAGCAGCAAGCACAGCGATGATCAGGGAGAACTCACTGTTCTGGCCGAGCCTGAACCCCATTTCCCTGCTGAACTTGGTCGTTTCCCGGGTGATTTTAAAGGAAATCCAGTAAACAAGAGGTTTCAGCACCAGGAGGACAGCCGAAAGCAGCAGTGCAGGCCAGACAATCTTCTCCATCAAGGCAAAGTCAAGTTTCGCGCCGAGGGTAAAGAAGAAGAGCACCAGGAAGAAGTCCCGGAAAAATTTCAGGTTTTCTGCAAGATAATTTGAAAGAGGCCCTCCCGCCAGAGAGACACCTGCGATAAAGGCTCCGATTTCATGACTCATTCCTATCTGTTCAGCAAGCAGCGCGAGGGTGAAACACCATGCCAGTGCCACAAGATTCAGCAGTTCATTGTAACGCTGCACCTGCATGATGATTTTCCTGATGATGTAGCGCTCCGCCAGAATAGCTGCAACAGCGAGCAGGATACCGATGAGGATGCTGGTGACCCATCCTATGAGTGAAGCGCTGCTGCCTCCGTGAATGAATGTTATAGCAAGGACGGCGAAAATATCCTGCATGATCAGAATCGCTATAGCTACCGCCCCCATGTGCTTCTGGTGAAGGGTAATTGTCGGCATGAGCTTGACCACCAGGATGGTGCTTGAAAACATCATGGCGACTCCTGTAATGACCGCTTCCGTTACGGAGGCTCCAAAAAAAGTATGGATGATCATTCCGGTAACAAACGCGAAAAGGCCACCGGTCAGAAGCGTAAGCGAAAATGTTTTTGTGAACAGTTCAAGCAGTCTCTTCGGGTGCAGGGAAAGACCGGCAAGAAAAAGCAGAAGCGTGATTCCTATGTTAGAGGTTTCATTGATAAACTCGATTTCAGTGACGAGTTTAAGCCCCCAAGGGCCGAGCAGAACTCCGGCGGCAATATAGGCGATAATGATTGGCTGACGTGTCAGGAGGGAGAGCCAACCCAGAATCGTTGAAACGATTACCACCAATGCTATGTCCAGAAATACCAGGTTCTCCATGAAAAAATCGGATAGTGAGTTCAGGGTCCAGAAAGACTCCGGGTTTTTATGTAGTTGGTGACATTAAACTTACGCAAGCACCCATTATAGTTCATATACCTTATTTTGCCAAAAACAGGACGTTCAAACCATGCTCTGTCATGTACTCCCCCAATCGACCACGCTATTCCGGTAAAGCCGTTGGGGTCTCTTCCGTCAAGCGAATATTTGTCGTTAAGTAAGAGGGCTGTCTCAAAGGCGGTATCAGGGTCAGGAGTCCATTCCAGTATTTTTTTTGCCCAGTACATGCGGAGATAGCCGTGCATTTTTCCGGTATTGCTGAGTTCTTGCTGTGCGGCATTCCACAGGGGGTCATGTGTCGAGGCTTTTTCAAGGTCATCGGCAGTATAGAGGAACTCTCGTGCGTCGTTCCGATGGAGGTCAAGTGTTTCCGTTGCCCAGGGGTGTATTCCCTTGAGGGAGTCGTAGTGTTTGTTATAGAGGCAGTAGTTGTCGGCAAGTTCACGTCTGATGATGAGCTCTTCCAGAAAAACATCTTTCGCGGATCGAGGGGCTTCACTCGCCTGTATTTCACGGGCGACGTGCTGAGCGCTGATCTGACCGAAATGCAGATAGGGAGAAAGATCCGAAACGGCATGTGCATTTGGATCGTTGCGCAGCTTCGGGTATGAAGCCAGTCGGTGGTCGATAAATTTTTTCAGGGTTTTCGTCGCTGCATCACCTCCCGGATCGATCCAGGTGACAGGTTCTACAGCCCTGTTGATCCTGAGCGTTTTATAAAGCAGGTTCCAGTCTACAGGAGGAAAGGCTGATTTTCTCTCGGGGGATTGACGTTTCAGCTCAGGGAAGCCTGTAAGAAACGTCTCAAGCCGGCGGTTGATTTTCGGGCGAATGGTCCGGGCGGAAAATTCAAGTTTATTCGAAGCCATTCGGCAGGGAACTATATTGTGCGCATCTACTTCATAAAAAGGGATCGAGATATTCTCAAGAACCCTGTTTTTCCATGTTGCGGAGATTTTCAAAGGGGAGAAATCAGTCACAACAGCTCCTGCCCGGCAGGAAGCGGTAAAACGGGGGATCTCTCTCTCCGGGTTTCCTGAGAGAACCAGGAACGGGATATTGAGCGCTTCAAGTTGCTTCTCTACCTGCATCAGGCCCTTGAGCATGAAATCATAGTGGCGGAGAGTCGCTTCAGGATAGGATGGAACAAGGTTGAATGCTACGATCAGCGGCTGACTGTTTTGCAGTGATAACTGCTGTGCAAACAGAAGAGCCCAGTTATTCTCTGTTCGCTGATCTCTCGACATCCAGTAAACCACAGGGCCTTTAACGGGTTTTTCATGGTTGAGAATGCGGATGCGTTCGGGATGAATCATTGCGGTGTCGTCTGTCAGATAATCTCTGCTATCTGCAGAAAATTATGTAAAAGTGTTGTGCCTGTTTGTTCGTAATCGGCCCGGATCTCGCGGAAACTTTCCATAAGCTGCGCGCTGTCCATGTTTTTCAGGTCACTGTCTATAGAAATCCACGATTCCAGGAGTCGGGGGGTGAGTTCGAAATGAGATTGAATGCCATAGGCCCGGTGAGCTGCCTGTATAATCTGGTTTCTGCAGCATTGTCCAGTCGCGAGCAGTGCGATTTTCTCATTGATGACTACCGTTTCACCATGCAGCTGAAAAACTCGAAGGGTTTGGTCAAGATCCTGGAAGAGGAGATCCTGTATTCCTTCCGGAGTAAGGTTGACGGTATACGGTCGGCCATCTGGATCGAAAAGTCCTGTTTCTTTTGCCGGAGAAGCAATCACGTTTCCTCCGGCAGCTTTTACCAGAGTCTGCATCCCGAGACAGATGCCGAGGTAGGGAATGTTTTCCTGAAGTATGATCCTGATATTCTCCAGTTCCCCGACCATTATTGAGTTCCTGTCGTTGGCACTCTGGGGGCCTCCCAGAGTGATTACAGCCGAATACTTTCGAGGGTCCGGATACTGTTCCCCTCGGGAAAGGTCAATAATCACCGACGGGACTGAGTGCTTCTCAAGTACAGCAGAAAGCAGACCGGGGCCTTCATGAGTTATGTGCTTGATAATAAGGATTGGCTGAGGCATAGGATCGGGAAAGTTATTTCTGCAACCAGGTAGAGAGAACTCTGGCAAGTTCTTCTCTTCCAACAGGTTTGCCGAGATGATCGTTCATCCCGCTATTTTTTGTCAGTGCGATGTGCTCATCATCGGTGTTGCCGGTGAGGGCGATGATCGGAATTTCCTTGTATTTTTTGAACGTAGTAAAGCATTTTCCCTCTCTGATCATCTTCGTCGTATCGACACCGTTTAAAACCGGCATCTCCATATCCATAAAGACGATGTCATATTCTTTTTCCTCGAGTGATCTGATGGCCTCTTCGCCATTTTGAGCCTGGCCAATAATGGCCCCCATACGTTCAAGTATGATGCTCATGAATTTTCTGCTTGTTTGATTATCGTCAACCACCAGCACGAATTTATCCTTGAGGAACAGACTGGCAGAGTAATTGACCGGCTTCTTTTCGGTAAAAAAATAATCCTCGAAAAAAGAAAGTAGATGTTCCCTTGTCAGGGGTAGTTCAATGTATCTGTTCATCCCTGCGCTCAATGCGCTCTCTTTGTGTTCCGGGTCATGATGAGAAGATATGCCGACAATAGGGGTCTCTTTATGCGTATCTCCGGCTTTCGACATGGAGCGTGATCCTTCACGTATGCGTCGAGCCACTTCGTCTGCTTTCACTATGGGTATTTCCAGACTTAGCAGTATCAGATCGAATTTTTTTCGTGAAAGTAACGATAATGCCTGAGCGCCGTTTTCAGTTTGCTCAACGCGACAGGGCCACTCTTTGAAATACTTTTCTGCAAGAACCCGGTTTGCAGGGTTATTATCCGCAAGCAGAATATTTTTGGTGCGAAGCACCTCTTTTTTCAGAAGCTCACTTTCTTTTGAGGTATAGTGTGGGAGGTAAATGGTGAATTCCGTCCACTCATGTTCTTTGGAATCGCATGTTATTGTGCCGCCCAATGCTGTGATGACACGCTTGCAAAACGCAAGACCAAGTCCGACGCCTCCTTTTTTGCCTGACGTAAAGAAACTGTCGAATATTTTATCTCTTTTCGATGCGGGGATGCCGGGGCCGGTGTCAAAAATCCTGATAGCGTTGAGAACGGATCCGTTTTCAGTAGATACCTCAAGCTTGAAGCCGGGTTTGTCCTTATAGTACAGCGCATTTTTTATCAGGTTGAACAGTACGTAAATCAGCAGATCCTTGTCTCCGAAAAAGTCAAAATCATTTTTTGTAAGATTTTTTACGAGTTGACGGTCTTCCGGCGTGCTATAGCTGAAACTGCTGATTGCTGTTTGAATGCTGTTTTTTACCGAAGTTCTTCTGAACGTTCCGGGGTCAACTGATTTTCCCTGCATCCCTGCTAGGATCGAATCGATGATTTTGTTGGCACGAAGAACGGTATCCGAGCTCTCTTCCACAACATTATGCAGGCTTATCAGGCCTGATCTGCTGAGCGTATAGTCGGACGCTTTTGACGCATTGCCTGGTTTCTCGGGAAGTATGGACTGTACGGAGCCCATTGCATTGATGATCGAGTTGAGAGGGTTTCTCATTTCATGAGCTACACTACCGCTCAGGCTCTGGAGCAGTGATATTTTCGTCTGGCTTGCCATTTGTCTTTTATGGTTGCAGATTATGCCCCCGACAAGTGCAAACAGAAAGACAGGAATATATTCTAACTGGAAGTAGGTGTATTTGACACTGCCGTCTGTAAAGAGTACGGCAAGATAAGCAAACAGAAGACCACCGAATGTCATAAGCGTAATCAATTTCCAGTCATATATAAGTATGATCAGAAGAAACATCCCTGCCATTACTGACATTGACCAGACGACAGACCATTCATTTTTCAGCATCATATAGCTGAAAAAGACTGGCATCATGATAAATGACGTGAAAAGAAAATAGTATGGGAAAATTTGTTTGGCTTTCTCTGGCAGATAGTTGTAAAGTAACCAGGGAATGCCCAAAAACGCTATACATAGGCGGAGACCGATGCTTTCATAAGGTTGGGGAAAGATGTACTCCCACATGAAATAGTACAACGGGAAGCCTACAACGCACAAGAGTCCGATAATCGTGATGTTTGGTTTTGCATGTTCAAGAATTTCTATTGCTTTATTCTTAAGCATAGTGTTCTTGTTATCTTTGTCAGACACGATCTATCGCATAAATGAAATTCTTGGATGAGTTACACTTCATGCTTTGACCAGCTGGGGATGCATGGAGAATGTTAACATGAAAGTTACGAAAAAAAAGAGATTTGTTGGCAGTGTTCAAGTGTTGAGCACTGTTCGGTGTGGCAGGTTTCCTTAAAGGGACTGGTTGGGTGCTGGGGGTATCACAATACCGTAAAACAAAGGGTTTAAGCTGATCTTGTAGAATAATGTATATTTATAAAAACTAATACAATAGGGGGCCACCCCCAGACAGAAAAAACAGAGTAAACCTTTGGCGTCATGAAGAGGAAAAAAAAAACACCGCTTTTTTCAGATGTTTGTTTTTTGAGTTTCCCGGACTTTCTTGAAAAAAAACTGCAGGAATGTGAGACGCAATCTTTCAGGTCAAGGAAAAACGGAAAACATCTTGTTCTTGGTAAACAACCGGGCCCACGGGCGTTGATTCTGCAAAGTAACGACTATCTTGATATTGGTAACCATCCTGATATTGTTCGTGCGGAAATAGAGGCTCTTGAAAGTTTCGGTCAGGTTCCGGTTATGTCGGCTGTATTTATGCATGATGGGGGTGCCAAAAGCGAATTCGAGAGTGCTATTGCTTCTTGGTTAGGGTTTGAAAGCGCTGTTCTTTGCCAATCTGGTTGGGCTGCAAATGTTGGTCTGGTGCAGGTCATCGCCGGCAGGGATGTTCCTGTCTATATTGATTTTTTTACCCACATGTCCTTGTGGGAGGGTATAAAAAGTTCCGAGGCGACAGCGCATGCATTTATGCACAACGATCCGGATCATCTTGAGAAACTGATCAAGCAGTATGGTCAGGGTGTTGTTTTGCTTGATTCTGTTTATAGTACGATTGGGGATATAGCGCCACTTTTTGACATTGTGGAGATCGCAGGCCTTCATGACTGCATTATCGTTGTAGACGAATCACATTCTCTTGGAACTCATGGACCCGGCGGTGCAGGGTTGATTTATGAACTTGGCCTGACAGAAAGAGTGCATTTTGTTACAGCGAGTCTTGCAAAGTCATTTGCAGGGAGAGCTGGAGTGATTTTCTGTAAGGAGAGGTTTGCCAAATACTATCCTTATCTCGCTCATCCGGCTATTTTCAGCTCAGGCCTCATGCCACATGAGATTGCCGGACTTTCGGCTACGCTGGATGTCATTAAGAAAAGCAATGATCGCAGGAAAAGACTTAATGAACTATCTGCATATGTCCGAAAGGAGATGGGTGAACTCGGTTATGCATTTGACAGTGAATCGCAGATCATTGCCATTGAGCCGGGGCCTGAATCCAATACTGAGCTTTTTCGTGATGCCCTCGAAGCAAGGAATGTTTTTGGCTCGGTTTTTTGTTCGCCAGCCACGCCTAAAAACCGCTCTCTGATGAGGTTTTCACTCCATAGTGGCCTGCAACGAAAAGATGTTGTTCATCTCTTGAATGTCTGCGATGAAATTCGTGACGAAGTCAACATGAGGGAGTGGAAATCCACGAAAAGAAAAGGGAGGTAAATAGCTGTTTTTCCGGATCAGGACTTTTTGCTGAACAGACTCATCAGTGTTGACAGGAGACTCTGTTTTGGTGCGCTTTTGACCGGCAGCCCTTCTTTTTCCCAACGAATGATGCCGTGTTCCAGATTGAAAACCCTCTGGTGGCCGTTATTCATGAGAAGACGTGCGGCATACATACTTCGGTTTCCCCTTCTGCAAGCAACTATTACCTTTCGTTTTGCAGGTATTTCCTGCATTTTTTGTTCAAATCCGCTGAGGGGGATTTCGATGACGTCAGGGATGTCAAATGATATTCTGGCGATTTCACGCGGCTGGCGTACATCGACAAGCACAGCCCCTTTCCTAATCATTGCATAGGCGTTGGATGGGGCGACGTCTTTCACTTTGGCCATAGCTTCGGTTTATTATCCGCTTTTCTCAGCGGAGAGGGTGGGATTCGAACCCACGGTACGAATTAACGCACAACGGTTTTCGAGACCGCCCGATTCAACCACTCTCGCACCTCTCCGATTATTACTCGCCTACCAGAAAATAAAATTAGTACCGACTTTGCACCCTATCCTGTCTGCCAGAGAGGGTGGGATTGATGAAACGCAATTGCGTTTCACCCTTCGGGTTGGCCTGAAGGCCAATCATAGCAGCTTGCGCTGCTGTTCGAACCCACGGTACGAATTAACGCACAACGGTTTTCGAGACCGCCCGATTCAACC
>Ga0272444_10002307_pt1 | contig 17677 bp, 12 predicted proteins | sample SSMForm13_FD_201033 | JGI IMG/M metagenome (GOLD analysis project Ga0272444, IMG submission 201033) | Marine sediment archaeal communities from Little Sippewissett salt marsh, Falmouth, MA, United States - SSM-Form-13 | ecosystem: Environmental > Aquatic > Marine > Wetlands > Sediment ... | reverse complement strand
TTCCATGCCTTTTCGCTGGAGATTGTATGAGCAGACTGAAATTTCGTGGCCGCCAGTGGCTTCTTCTGGCGCTGTTTCTGCTGTTCGTCGTCGCCCTGTTCAATATCGCCGGCTGGTTTCTCTATCGCCGGGCCGCCTCCTATCTGGACGATCAACTGGGGGAAAAGCTGGAAGCCATCGCCGCCACCGCCGCGCTGAGCCTGAGCCCGGATCTGGTGGAGTCGGCTCAGGAGCCGGGCGCCGCCTTCCTGCTCGGCGATGCCATCCGGAGCATTCAGCGGGAGAACGAGCTGGAGACGGTCCATCTGTTCGCTCCGGAAGGTCGAACCTTGGCCAGCACCAGCCGGTTTTCCGATTACCTGGCCGAGGATCCGGCTCCCTCCCTCGATCATGAGGCCTGGGTGCTGGCCATCTCCGGGCTGGCCAGCTCCTCGGTTCTCTATCAGGTGGATGGATTCTATCTGAAGAGCGGGTATGCTCCGGTGAAGGACCTCGATGGGGAAGTGGTGGGCGTGGTGGCCACGGAGGCCTCGGCGGGATATTTCGACGTTCTGGAGCAATTTAAAAAATCGATGATCGCCCTGGGCGGGCTCAGTTTTCTCTTTCTGGCGGCCGTCGGACTGCTGTTCTTTAAACTGAACGTCTCGCTGGCCCGGGCGGAGATGGCCGTTATGCGGGCGGATGCTCTGGCCACCCTGGGCCGCATGGCGGCGCATATGGCCCATGAGATCCGCAATCCTCTGGGCATTATCCGCGGGGCCGTCCAGCGGCTGCAGTCCTCCCGGTCGGTGGCAGAAAAGGACCGGGAGCTGCTTGGATTCCTGCCCGAGGAGGTGGATCGGCTGGATCAGATCGTGACCCGCTATCTTCGTTTTGCCCGGGTCGAGCCGTTGCGGCCGACGATGGAGGATCCGGCGGCGCTGGTCAACGAGGTACTGTCCATGGCCCGCCGGGAGCTGGCCGACGGGGGTATCACCGTGAATCTGTCGACGTCCCCGGCGGTGCCGAAGACCCTCCTGGACGCCCAGAGAATCAAGCAGGCCCTGCTCAATCTGCTGCTCAATGCCGCGCAGGCCATGCCGGAGGGCGGCCGGATCGACGTCCGCATCACCGCCGAGAAGAGATGGATTCATATCACCGTCAGTGACACCGGACGGGGGATCCCCAGGGGCGATCTGAAGATGATCTTCGAGCCATTCTTCACCACCAAGGAAAGGGGCAGCGGCCTGGGGCTGGCCCTGGTGGCGAAGGTCGTCGAGGAGCACCATGGCCGCATCAAGGCCAGCAGCGGGCCGGAGAACGGTGCCACCTTCATCCTTTCCCTGCCGGTCCGTTCATAGAGAGGAGCCGGAATCGTGGCGAACATACTGGTGGTCGATGACGAGGTGAAGATGTGCGTGATTCTCCAGGGCATGCTGGAGGAGCGCGGCCATCGGGTGGCCACCGCCCAGGACGGCCGGAAGGCTCAGGAGCTGGTCGCCGGGCAGGAGTTCGAGGTGGTCATCACCGATCTGAAGATGTCTCCGGTGGACGGATTGCAGCTGCTTCAGGCGGTGAAAAAGGCCAGCCCCGAGACCGAGGTGGTGCTGATGACGGCTTACGCCTCGGTGCAGACGGCCATTGAGGCCATGAAACAGGGGGCCTATGATTACATCATCAAACCCTTCGACCTTGATGAGATGGGACTGCTGGTGGATCGTATTCTGGAGAAAAAACGCCTGGTTCTGGAGAACCGGCAGCTTCGCGAACAAGTCGGCGGCAACCGCGGGCGGGAGATGGTGGCCGGGAAGAGCCCGCAGATGAAGGAGCTGTTCGCCCTGGTGGACAAAGTGGCCCCCAGCGATGTGACCGTGCTGATCCGCGGGGAGAGCGGGACAGGCAAGGAGCTGGTGGCCGAGGCCATCCACCGCCGCAGCCCCCGGGCCGGCGGGCCCCTGGTGGCCGTCAACTGCGCCGCGCTCACCGAAACCCTTCTGGACAGCGAACTGTTCGGTCACGAGAAGGGTGCTTTCACCGGAGCCGTGAAGAAAAAACTGGGCCGTTTCGAGCTGGCTCAGGGCGGGACCATCTTTCTGGACGAGATCGGAGATGTGACCGCCGCCCTGCAGGCCAAGCTCCTCCGGGTTCTTCAGGAGAAGACCTTCGTCCGGGTGGGCGGCACCGAGACGATCACGGCGAACATTCGCCTGATCGCCGCCACCAACCGGGATTTGGAGCAGGCCATTGGTCAAGGACACTTTCGGGAGGATCTCTATTATCGGCTCAGCGTCTTCCCCATTCGGGTGCCCCCCCTGCGGGAGCGCCGCGAGGATATCCCCGACCTGGCAGGATTCTTTCTGCAAAAGCGGGGCCGACGGTTCGAGGACATCGACCCGGAGGCCGTCGATCAGCTGATGCATTATGACTGGCCGGGTAACGTGCGGGAGCTGGAAAATGTCATCGAGAGAGCCGTCATCCTGGCCGCCGGGGGAGAGACAATCGGCCTGACTCATCTGCCGCTGTCCTCCCGCTCGACGCCCCAGGCTGTGTCGCCGGGCGAAGAATTGAATCTGGAGAGGCTGGAACGGCAGTCGATTCTCCAGGCGCTACAGAAAAGCGGTGGGAATAAATCGGGGGCGGCCCGGCTGCTGGGCATTACCCGGAGGACGTTGTATTCGCGTATGGAGCGGCTGGGCCTGCGCCAGGGGTCTGGAGATTGACGGAACAACCGAACCCGAGCGAAGGACCCCACGGCCCAATACAGGTGTACCGTCTGGTACGGAAACGTACCGGCAGGTCCAGCGGGGGACCTGGCCGCCGGGAACAGGCGCTCAGGAAAAGATTAGTCGGAATCATATTCCGCTATACAATAAAGAGTTAGATCAATCAGATGGGAACCCGACGGGGGACGCACATTCGGCATAAAGATTGCGGGTAAAAGAGGATGTCAGCCTCTCGGAGTGTTTTCACCCCGCCATCTTTTTCCCAGGTTTTTTAAGGAGGTCATCCCATGTGTTCCGCCACCCGAACCGGCCGATGGCTGTTCCCGGCACTGACCGTCCTGGTGCTGTTCACGGCTCTGGGGTCCGGGAACGCCTGGGCCCAGAATGTCGCCGCCGATGTGCGATCGGAGCTGAAGACTACCGATGCGCTGCTGCTGAAGGCCAAGCGTCTGGTCATCGATGAAAACTGCCCCAGCCAGCGGGCCCGCGATCTGCTGATTCAAGCCCGGGATATGCAGAAGAAGGCCTGGGGATCGTTCGGAAACGGTTTTCACCGCGCCGCTCTGACGGCGACGCACCGGGCCCGGGATCTGGCTATGGAAGCCATCAAGATTGCCGAGCGGTGGAATTTCGTCAAACGGCACATTCAGAAGACAGTCGATCTGATCGAGCTGGCCTCCGAGATGGTGGCCGCCATTCCCGATCCCCAGGCCGCGATCCTTCTTGAATCGGCCGTGGGACAATTCGAGCGGGGCAAGGAGGCGCTTCGCTCCGGTCAGATCGAACAGGCCTACTATCTGATCAAGAATGCCAACCGGCTGGCCCGGGATATCATCTCCCGGCTGGAAGAGCAACGGCCGGGCGGCGACCGGGTCCTGCGGGAGCTGGAGCGGACCGACCGGCTGATCGACAAGGCCGCTCCGGCCGTCACCGAGAGCGGTAATGAGCAGGCCCAGGCCCTTCTGGACCGGGCCCGGCAGGTCCAGGTCAGGGCCTACGATATCTTTGAACAGAACCGGTATCAGCTGGCCCATGGCCTGACATTGGAGGCCCGGAAGCTGACCGCCAAGGCCTGGGCGATGGTCTCCGGTCCGGTCTCGCCGGAGCGGGTTGAGCAGGCCCTGGCCGCCACCGACGAACTGATCGATCGCGTCCGGCCGGCGATCATGGAAAGCGGCCAGGAGGATGCCATCGAGCTGTTCCAGTCGGCCGGCAGTCATCAGGATAAGGCCAAAGCGGCGCTGGCCGGGGGACACTACAAGATCGCCCTGGCCCAGACCAAGATCGCCCGCCGGCTGGTCGATCGGGCGCTGGAGATGATCTGAGAGGCCTCGATCAGATGCGATTCATGACTCTGGTGTGCATTCTTCTGCCGCTGGCGGCCTGGCCGGGCTGCGCCTCGAGATCACCACATCTCTCCAGCGGGCCGGAAACGGAATGGTCAGCGGCCGATCAGACCTATCTGTCCGCCTATGATCGGCTGGAAAGCCTTTTCCAGGGGCTCTGCGAACGCCACCAGGAGCGCTATGGAGAGGATCCCCTGCTCATCGAGGCCCGAGAAGTGGCCGCGGAAGCCGAGGAGCTGTATCTGCTGGCCGAGTATGGCCAGGCCCTGGATTTTCTACAGCAGGCCATCGATCTTCTGGAGGAAAGGCAAGGGATTGAGCAGACGCGCCGGTAGGACCGCGGGCTGGGGGTGGTGGTTGATCCTGATGCTGGCGGCCGGTTCGGCCTGGGGCCGGAGCGCCTCCGGCGGATTGGGCCTGGAGACAAGATTACAGTATGATTGGATCGGTCATCGCTATCGGCTGGGAGAGAGCGATACACTGGACCGCTATGACGAAAAAGGAGTCTCGGTCCAGATCACCTACGGAGACCGGTTCGACGGCGGAGCCTGGGCGGAGAATCGGACCACCGTCAGTGATCGCGCCCTGAGAAATGCTCTGGACATCGGATGGAGCTCCCCGGTCTCCCGGGGCGTCCGGTGGTCAATCGAGAACCGACTGGATATCAAGGACTATCGCTGGCGAGGAGAGGATCTGTACGGCAGCAGCTATCTGGAGGATAATCTCACCCTGGAGGGCAGCTGGCCGCTCTCCGGGGTTCTTCGTCTGATGATCCAGCAGGATCTATCCTATGCCGATTATCAGAAGACCACCGTCTATTTTCGGGACGCCTGGTTGAGTCGAACCGGTGCCGAACTGCAATGGGAGCCCGGTCTGCTGTGGGACGTGACCGCGGCCTACTCGCTGGGCCTGAAGAGCGTTCCGGATTCCAGCGCCATGGATTACCTGACGCACACCATCTCCTCCTCTGTTGATGGCTCCATCGGCTGGCAGATGCACGGCCGATTGGACGGGTTTTTGGAGAGGCGCCGGGATGAGGATCAGATGCAGGGCGGCAATTCTCTCGATCTCATGCTGGAGGCGCAGATCGAATATAATCTCGGTATCCGCACCGGTCTGGTGCTCCAGGGAGAACTGGAGATGCTGGTTTATGACCATCCCGATGAGGTGTATTATGACAGCTGGACGGCGGTCGGAAAAACCGGCCTGTCACAGGATCTGTGGGAGAATGTGAATATTTCCCTGCTCCCCCTGTGGCGGCGTTCGGTGGCCCGGGAGACCGATTTCGGCGAGACCTACCGCGAGATCGGGGCCGAGCTGGATGTGGATTATTACGGCACCGGGAAGATCTGGGGTCAGTTTTCCATGGAGTTCGATTATCGAACCTACGACGATACGGTCGAGGAGGCTTTCTACAGCGATTATTTTTCGGTTCGCCCGACCATCCTGATGAATCTTCAGCTGAGCCCGCGGATCGATGTGGACCTGTTGCTGGATCACGAGCCCGAATGGCATCGGCAGAAGGAGGACGATTTCACCTCCAGCCTGGTCTCCTGCTCGCTGAGATATCGGTTTCGATAGAGTTGATGCGGACGCTTTTTTCAGACCGCGCCTTTTGGGGCGCGGTTTTTTTCATCGCCGTGGACAGTGGTTTTATCTTGACAATGACCGAGGGATTTTATACTGTTAGGCAGAGAATTAGCCGTCCGGCGGGGGATCTGAGGGGCTATGGATAGAACGGCCTTCAGATCCCGCCTCAGGAGAAGGACGCTTTGCACCCATACACCGATTCAGGGGAAAACATTCATGTCGGTAAGTCGAATGCATCCGGTGGCTTCTGCCTCTCTTCTGATATTTCTTCTGCTGATCGGCAGAACTGTTGGCTGGAGCCAGGCCGCGGAAGAGAGCGAAGCGGCCCCGCTGGTCGTGGCCCGGCTGCAGTACGGCGGCGGCGGCGACTGGTATAACGACCGTTCCATCCTGCCCAATCTGATGCACCAGGTGGAGCAGAGGACGAATATAGAGACCGCCGATCAGGAGGTCATCGTCAAACTGACCGACGCCGAGTTATTCCAGTATCCCTTTCTGTTCATGACCGGGCACGGCAATGTGAGATTCGATCAGGAAGAGGTCGAACGTCTGAGACTCTACCTGACCTCGGGTGGTTTTCTCTATATCGATGACGATTACGGCATGGACGAGGCCATCCGGCGGGAATTAAAAAAGGTTTTTCCCGACCGGGAGCTGGCCGAGCTTCCTTTCGATCATCCCATCTATCACCTGCTGTATGATTTTTCCGGCGGACTCCCCAAGATCCACGAACATGATAACCAGCCCCCACAGGGATTTGGTCTCTTTCACCGGGGCCGACTGGTTCTGTTCTATACTTACGAGACCAACATCAGCGACGGCTGGGCCGATCCGGAGGTCCATGAAGACCCCCCAGAGGTTCGAGAACAGGCCTTCCGGATGGGCATCAACATTCTCCTGTATGCCATGCTCTTTTAAGAATACTGTGGATGGGAGGGGGAGTCGAGCGCAGGCGCTGGAAGCGTGAAAGAGCGGAGGCGTGACATGGCTGAATCCAAAGCCGCAGGCACACAGCCTTCCCGAATCCCGAAGGCCTTGCGCCGGAGTCTGGCCGAAGAGAAGATCCAGGTCAGCCCGAGAAGGCTGTCTCTCTATCTGCAGGAGCTTCGCCGGACTCGGCGGATCTTTCCGCTGAACCATGAACGGGCCATGTTCATCGGCCTGATGGAAAAATGGCGGCGGGTGAAAAACGGCAAAACGGTGGTCCGCATCTCACAGCCGAGGAAGAAGATAAAATTTCCCACCACGGTGAGCTTCGGCGTCCTGGGTTCGGACTGGCCGGGACTTTCGGAGAGCTGTATCGGGGTTCTGCACCAGAAAGGATACAACATCGGTTTTGCCAAGGGCATGGTCGTCGAACACCGCGGGCAGCAGCTGGGCGCAGTGATCATGGCCGTGGAGGTGAACTCCCGCCAGGAGCTGGACCGTCTGACGGCCGATAAGCAATTCCTGGTGGAGACGTTATCGAAATCGAGCATCGGCAGCCTGGCCAAAGCCTATCTCATCGCCCGGGAAGGGAGACGGCTGGAGACCTATAGCCGGGTGATCGAGGCGATCGAGAACCGCTGTTCCCCGGATGAGCTGGAAGAACTGCTGGGGCGCCGGGGCGAGGCGGTGATGTTCTTCGCCAGCCGCCCGGAGGAGTATGTATACGAACGCACGGTCGAGGATCTGGTCGATCAGATCATCGTCAACAGCCGGTTCCTGAAAAAGGTCCGTGAGAGCGGGGGCCGGCCACAGGTGTGGATCAAGAACATGAAGACCAGGCGGGAGCATCTCACCGGCATCACCGTGGTCGGTTACGACCGGGAGTTTTCCCTGAACGATTGCCTGGAAGCCATCGAGCACGCCGTCCCGGATTTCAAACGGAAGTTCAACAAGGAGTTCACCACCCCTGACGGCGTCACCGTGTACCGCCTGGAGATCTGTAACAACAAGGATCGGCCCTATTCCCGGGATGAGATCCGCCATATCCGAAAAGCCCTTTTACAGATGGCCGCCAGCAAGAAATTTCAGCGGGCTCGCTGGACCGATTCTCCCGGCGGGTTCGAGCATTACATCCGGGCCATCATTCCATTGCTGCTGAGAGAGTATCGCTCTTCCGGGATTCCCCAGGTCTATCTCAGCATTGCCAAATCGACCGATTTTTACCTGGAGTTCAAGATCATCATCATCCTTTCCGGCAGCCGGGGGGCGCAGGAAAAACAGATCTTCGCCCTGGTGGACGCCCTCGAATCGGTACCGGGAATGAGCGTGTTATCCTCCAAACCACCGCGGATGATGGGCTCGGAAGGCTTCAACGTCATCGATCTGCAGGTCGATCTGGACCGTTTTCGCGACCGCCGCAGCGTGTATCAAGCCATCAAGACCCAGCTGAGCCATCAGATCGGTCAATTCCGCGATTTCGATGAGGGCATGCGCATCCTGGAGACACAGAAACTGAACCAGGTGCGGGATCATTTCAAGAGAACCAGCGAAGGGCTGGTCCGCGAATTTTACTACGGGCTGGAGGATTTCTATCGGGTCAGCGCCACTGTCGAGGAGCTGGTCGAGCTGATTCGAATGGGCATGAGGGTGCAGAGGAAACTGGCCCGCAGCGGGAAACCATTCGTCATCGAAGGCAGGAATATCTCGACAGGGCCTACCCATGGGGCCGGCCTGATCACCCTGGTGGGCATCGCCTCGGATCTGCAGACGCCTTCTTTTAAAACCTGTCTGGGGACGCTCAGCGATTACGAGGTGACCATGAGTCGGGTTCAGCGGGAGGAGGCCACCGTCTTGCTTTTACGAGTGGCCGAGAACGGACAGGCCCTGGATGAAAAGGGCCTCAAGCGACTGGGGCGGAAGCTCCGGGAGTCACTCGTCTCCTGTACGATGACCGACTGAACGGAAGCCAGCGACCATGGGTAGAGGACAGGAGAGAACCGGAAGGATAGCCCTGTACGGCTGGATCGGGCTGGCGGTGATCCTGGCCGCCGAGCTCCTTCTGCATCTCGGCATCCGTCCCATTCCCTCCTTTTTCACTCCCATCGTCTGGACCGGCTATATCCTGTTTGTCGATGGCCTGATCGGCGCCCTGCAGGGGCGCTCTCTGATCCGGGATCGTCCGGGCGAGTTTCTTCTCCTGCTTCCCCTGTCCCTGGTCTTCTGGCTGATTTTCGAGATATACAACAGCCGTATGCAGAACTGGCATTATATCGGCCTGCCGGAAAATATTCTGGTTCGCAGCCTCGGTTATATCTGGTCCTTTGCCACCATTCTCCCGGCTGTCCTGTTGACCGCCCGGCTGATGGAATTGGTCATCGGGCCGCGGGAGCGAGTACCCGCGATCAGGGCGGGGCCCGCCGTCCAGTGGACGCTTGTCGTTCTGGGCTCGATTTTTCTGCTCGTTCCCATTCTGGTGCCTGCATCCACGGCCAGATATCTGATCATCCTGATCTGGCTGGGTTTTATCCTGCTGTTGGAACCCACCAACTATCGCCGCGGCGGATGGTCTCTGCTGCGCGACGGCGAGGGAGGAAAGGCCGGCCGGCTGCTGGCGCTGTGCGCCTCCGGCCTGATCTGCGGGCTGCTATGGGAGTTCTGGAATTACTGGGCGGGCACCAAATGGATCTACACCGTCCCGCTTCCTCTGGGGCCGAAGCTGTTCGAGATGCCCCTGGGCGGATATCTGGGATTCATTCCCTTTGCTGTGGAATGTCATGTTATGTATGCCTTTGTGCTCGTGCTGCGACGAAAGCCCTGGTTCCCGGAGCGAGAGATCTGATGGAGGACTCAAGGAGGATGGTATGCGAAGGAGAGAATTTTTGAAGAAAAGCGCCTGCGGGGCCGGGCTGGTCATGATATCCCCACTTCTGTGGGAGGGGCTCCGTCCCCGGGTCACCATGGGTTTATCAAGCCAGGAGGAACCTTTGTTCGGATTGACCAAGGAAGATCTGGAACAACTGATACACGTCGCCCTTCAGGACGGCGGAGATTTTGCCGATGTCTATCTGGAGAGACGACTGCGCCGGGACATCATCCTGGAGGAGGACCGTATCGCGTCCATTCAGATGGGTATGGATCAGGGCGTCGGTGTTCGGGTCATCTCGGGCGATTCCACCGGGTACGCCTATTCCGAGGATCTCCAGCCGAAAAAACTGCACGATGCCGCCAAGACGGCCTCCTTTGTGGCCCGTTCCCAAAAGGCTTCCAAACCACAACCCGTGAACCGGGGCAGTGTGTCCGATCTGATACCCTCCAGGATCCCGCTCGATCAGGTGGGAGAGGATCAGCGTCTGGAAGTCATCAGGCGGGCCAATGAGGCGGCCAGATCCTATGACGGCCGCATCACCCAGGTGGAGATTCATTACCAGGAGGAGATCAAGGAGATCGCCGTCGCCAATTCCCAGGGGGTCTGGGTTCAGGACCGGCAGCCGTTGATCTACTTCATCGTCAATGCTCTGGCCGTCGACGGCAGCAAACGGCACCGGGGGCGACGCCGGATCAGCGGCCATACAGGTTTTGAGCTTTTCGACGATGACATTCCCGAGCGGGTCGGCCGCCAGGCAGCCGAAGAGGCGGTGGTCATGCTCAAGGCGGTGGACGCTCCGGCGGGTCAGATGCCGGTGGTGGTCTCCAATGGATGGGGCGGGGTTCTTTTCCACGAGGCCGTCGGGCACGGTTTGGAGGCCGATGGAATCCAGAGAGGAACGTCCTTCTATACCGGAAAGACCGGACAGCGGGTGGGCTCGGAGCTGGTCACCCTGGTTGATGATGCCACTGTGCCCAACCTGCGGGGCTCATTCAACGTCGATGACGAAGGAACGCCATCGCAGAAGAAAATTCTCATCGAGAAGGGGGTTCTTCAGGGATATATGTATGATATTTTAACCGGCCGCCAGCTGGGAAACGTCTCCACCGGCAACGGCCGACGACAGTCTTTTCGCCATTATCCTCTGGTGCGCATGACCAATACCTATGTGCTCAATGGATCTTCCAAAGCTGAAGACATCTTTGCGGAAACGAAAAACGGTCTGTACGCCAAGGGATTCACCGGCGGCGTGGTCGATACGACCTCCGGAAGTTTCACCTTTACCGTTCGAGAGGCTTACCTGATCGAGAACGGCGAGGTGACCAGTCCGGTCAAGGGGGCCACCCTGATCGGCAGTGGCCCGGAGGTTTTAGAGACCATCGATATGGTCGCCGATAACCTTGATTTCGCACCGGGCACCTGTGGGAAGGGCCAGTGGGTGCCGGTAACCAGCGGACAGCCCACCCTGCGTATCGGAAAGATCACGGTGGGGGGAACCCGAGCTTAAAACACTCCTCTGTGGAGGTGAATTTTGAAAGGTGAAGAGTTAGCTGCTCAGGTCCTGGATTTGTTGGGCGGGCAGGGAGCCAGTGAGGCGGAGGTTTTCCTGGAGGAGGGAGTCCGATTGCGGATCGATGTTCGCAATGGAGCGGTGGAGTATCTTAAAAAGGAAGATTTCCGGGGAATGGGACTGAGGGTATATACCGGTCAGCGTATGGCTTTTATGGACACGACCGATTTCGACGAGGGAACGTTGCAGAAGCTGGTCGTCAAGACGGTGGAATTGGCCAGGATGGCCGGGTCGGATCCGGCCAACGGATTGCCCCGGGAGAAAGGAAAACTGTGGGCCTCCCCGCAGGTAGACCAGAAACTTTTCTCCACATCTTTGGATGAGAAGCTCGAACGCCTGGTGGAGACCGAACGACTGGCCATGGAATATCATCCCCTGATCAAACTGTCCAACGGGGCCTCCTATACCGATCTGTACCGGAAGGTCACCGTGGCCAACACCCATGGTCTTATTCATACTTACGAGGAGACCAGATTCGGTTCCGATGTGTCCGTGGTGGCCGTCAAGGGCGACCAGAAAAAGGATGGCTGGGACCAATGCCGGCGTCGGAGATACCGTCCGCTGAAGAGCCCTGACCAGATGGCGGCCACCGCTGCCCAGATGGCTCTCTCCCTGGTCGGCGGCCAGCCGATTCCCAGTCAGGAGGTTCCAGTGGTCTTCGATGCCCGGGCGGCCAAAGGATTGCTGGGCGGCCTGGCCGGAGGCGTCAACGGCAAGGAAGTTTTTCTGGACAACTCCTTCCTGTCCGGGATGCTGGAGAAGACGGTGGCCTCGCCGCTGGTGACCGTCATCGATGACGGTACCCTGATGCGGGGCGCGGGATCGTCCCCTGTCGACGGAGAGGGTGTCTGCACCCGAAAGAAGACCGTCGTTCAGGAGGGTGTTCTCAAGTCGTATCTCTATGATACCTATGGCGCCCGCAAGGCCGGGACCGAGACCACCGGAAATGCCGGCAGAGACTCCTACAATGATCTGCCCAGGATTTCCGCAACCAACTTCTATATGGAGAAGGGTCATACCCGGGCGGAGGACCTGGTCAAAGACATTGCACAGGGGCTGTTCGTACAGGAAACCATCGGATTCGGAGCCAACACCACCACCGGGGGCTATTCCGCAGGGGCTTTCGGCCGCTTGATCGAGAACGGGCAGCTGACCGCTCCGGTCGCTCAGGTAACCATCGCCGGCGATCTGATCGAGATCTTCTCGGCCATCGATGCGGTGGGCGACGATCTGGAGTTCAACAGCCGCATCTGTTCACCCAGTTTTCGGGTCGCCCGCATGACGGTGGCCGGAACCTGATTCGCTCATCATGAGACTATTCCGCACATCATCGGTGTGGCGGGCCGGCCTGACCCTGGCCATGCTGCTGTGGATGACTCTGTCCAGCTGTTCCTCCCGGGTTCCGATGCCCGTTGACGATCCGTCTCCCTGGGTCGGGCAGTCGAAGATCTTCCTCGTTCTCACAGATGGCAGCGAATACACGGTCACCGAACCCGATCTCCAGGATGCCACGATCACAGGCTCCTTTTCTCCCGATGACCGCCAGAGGGTCGCTGTGGACGAGGTTGCATCGCTGTCTATCAGCCGGCTGGACAAAGCCCGGACGATCGGTTTGACCCTCTGGGGACTGGCCGCCACCGTGGTCCTGGTCACTCTGCTGGGTGAGGGGAAAAGTCAGGAACCCTGCCCGACCTGAAAATGATCCCTTCGGACGGGTCCGTCCGAAACCTCCTATCGACAGGTCATGATCGGCGAGACCATCTCACATTATCGAATCCTCGAAAAGCTTGGCCAGGGCGGCATGGGCGTCGTCTACCGGGCGATGGACACCAAGCTGAAACGCCCGGTGGCCCTGAAATTCCTGTCGCCCGAGCTGACCAGCGATCCGCAGGCGAAAGAGCGCTTCATCAGCGAAGCCCGGGCCGCCTCGGCCCTGGACCACCCCAATATCTGTACGGTTCACGACATCGATGAGACCGAGCAGGGTCAGTTGTTCATGGTTATGACCTGTTATCTCGGCGAGACGTTGCGGGAAACCATCGCCCGGGGAGCCCTGGTTCTGGAGAAGGCCGTGGAGATCGCCATCGGCGTGGCCCGGGGACTGGAAAAGGCTCACCAGAATGGAGTGGTGCATCGGGACATCAAACCGGAGAATATCTATCTCACCAAAGATGGTCAGGTTAAACTGTTTGATTTCGGCCTGGCCGTTCTGAAGAGCGAGCGGTCGGCCGATGATCCGCATATTCTGGCCGGGACGATCACCTACATGTCTCCCGAGCAGATCCAGGGCAACACCGTGGATGCCCGCACGGACATCTGGTCGCTGGGTGTCGTGCTCTATGAGATGATTGCCGGAGAGTCACCCTTCACCGGCGAATATCTTCAGGCCCTGGAATACTCCATCCTCAACGAGGAACCGCCGCCGCTGAGGGACCGCCGGCCGGGTGTGCCGCTGGAACTGGAGAGCGCGGTCACACGGGCGCTGATCAAGGACCGCGAACAGCGATATCAGCAGATCGGAGAGATGATATCGGATCTGGCCCGGGCCTATCGGGAGCTAGCCTCTCCGGTCCGTTCGCAGCGTCCCCTGGCGGTGATCAGTTTCGAGAACCAGACCGGCGATGCGGCCTACGACTATCTACGCAGAGCCATACCCAATCTGCTGATCACCAACCTGGAACGTTCCGAATATCTGCATGTGATCACCTGGGAGCGCCTTCGGGATCTGTTGAGACGATTGGGCAAGGAAGATACCGATGTCATCGATCGGGATCTGGGATTCGAGCTCTGCCGCATGGAGAAGATCAACACCATCGTGGTGGGCAGTTACACCAGGGCCGGCAGCGTCTTCGCCACGGATGTGAAGATCCTGGATGTGGCCACGAAAAAACTATTGGGGAGCGCGAGCTCCAAGGGGCGGGGCGTCGACAGCATCCTGACCGCACAGATCGACCGGCTCAGCAGAGAGATCATCCGGAGTCTGGGCATCTCTGAGGACCGGGAGAAGAAGAAGGAGAAATCCATCGCCGAGGTGACCACCTCATCCATGGAGGCTTACCGATATTTTCTTCGCGGCCGGGACAGTTACGAAAGACTCTATAACGATGAGGGCCGGCGTTATCTGGGAAAAGCCATACAGCTCGATCCTGATTTTGCCGTGGCCCACCTTTATCTGGCCTGGATCCACGATCGGCTGCGCGACAACAAGGCCCGCAACACGGCCTTCGAAAAGGCCAAAGCTCTGTCCGACCGGGCCACTGAAAAGGAGCGGCTCTATATCGAGGCCGCCTATGCCCGAACCATAGAGCAGGACGCGGAAAAGCGCTTTCAGATCCTGAGAAAGATCGCCCGAAAGTATCCCCGGGAAAAAAGGGTCCATCAGCGGCTGGCATCTCATTATCGGGGCAATCGGCAGTTCTATCAGGCGGTGGAGGAATACAAGAAGGTGCTGGAGCTGGATCCCAACTACGGATGGGCGCTCAACGAGCTGGCCTATATGTACACCGATATCGAGGAGTTCGACCGAGCCGCCGAATACTTTCAGCGATACGCTGAAGTTTCTCCGGGCGATGCCAATCCGATCGATTCCATGGGTGAGTTGTATTTCAGGATGGGGCGGCTGGATGAGGCCATCGACCAGTACAAGGAGGCGCTTGAGATCAAACCTGACTTTTATTACCCCTACTGGGAGATCGCCTATGTTTATGCCCTGAAGGAGATGTATGGGGAAACTCTTGAATGGATAGATCGTTACATAGAACAAGCGCCTTCTCTGGGAACCCGGGCGGAGGCATACCGATGGAAGACGTTTTTTCGCTGCTGGCTGGGCGATATCGACGGCGCTCTGTCCGAGGCGCAGAGATTGGAGAGCGTGGCCAGGGAGCACGGCAGCGAGCTATGGGCCACCGAGGCCGACCGGATGAGAGGCTGGATCTACTATGACCGGGACGAGCTCCCGCTCAGCCGGAAACGGTTCCAGCGATGTCTGGAAGCTGTCGAAAAAAATCCCAGTGAGCATGTTCCCCCGGGCCTGAGCTATTCTCCAGTGGTCTCCGAACAGATCAGGGTTCTCAAGGCCGGATATGAATTTGCCCTGTCTATGGTCTTTTTGAAGGAAGGGAATGTTGAGGCCGCCGCCGGACGGCTGGAGGAGTTTCGTACCATAATTCCCGAACAGGCCGGTTTTCTCCAGGCCGAGATATGGATCGCCCGAAACTCCGCCGACCGGGCCGTTGCCGCCTGCCAGAAGGCCCCCGTATGGCGGGTCCCCTATATGAGCGATACGGCCGGTATGCTCACCTATAATCTGCCTTTTCACAAGGATACCCTGGCCCGGGCTTATCTGCTGGCCGGAATGACCAAGAAAGCCGTACGTGAATATGAGCGTCTGTGCACCTTTCATCCGGACAGCCGGGAGCGGCGCCTGATCCATCCCCTGTATCACTACCGGCTGGCCGGTCTGTGCCATCAGCTGGGCCGGACCGAACAGGCCCTGGAACATTACGACCGGGTGTTGGAGATCTGGAAGATCGGCGGAGCCCGTCTCGAGGAGGTACGCTCCGCGCGGCAGAAGGTGGAAGATTTGGTGATGGAGCAATAGAGCCGGTGTTCGTCCCCGAAGTACCTGTTGGGAATCAGCCATGATCGGTCAGACCATCTCACATTATAAAATACTGGAAAAGCTCGGCGAGGGCGGCATGGGTGTGGTCTACAAGGCCGAGGACACCCGGCTGGGCCGCACGGTGGCCCTGAAGTTCCTGCCCCCGGAGCTGACCCGCGACACTCAGGCCAAAGAGCGATTCATCCGCGAGGCCCGGTCCGCTTCGGCCCTGGATCATGCCAATATCTGCACCATCTACGAGATCAATGAGTCCGAAGGACAGACCTTCATCGCCATGGCCTGCGTGGAGGGGGAGAGCCTGCAGGATCGGATTCAGGACGGGCCCATGGAACCGGAGGAGGCGCTCAGGATCGCCATCCAGATCGCCCGGGGCCTGGGAGAAGCACACGAGAAGGGCATCGTTCACCGGGACATCAAGCCGGCCAATATCATGATCACGCCCAAAGGTCAGGTCAAGATTATGGATTTCGGGCTGGCCAAACTCATCGGAACCCGTGAGATCACCGAGGGCGAGTCCACGCCCGGGACGATCGCCTATATGTCGCCGGAACAGACCCGCGGCGAGGGTGTCGATCACCGCACCGATGTCTGGTCTCTGGGCGTGGTGCTCTATGAGTTGCTCACCGGCCGGCAGCCCTTCAAGGGGGATTACTACCAGGCGGTGGTCTATTCCATACTCAACGAGGAGCCCGAGCCGGTGCACCGGGTGCGCCCCGGTCTGCCTCCCGGGCTGGGCAAGATCATCGTCAGGCTTTTGGCCAAAGAGACGAATCGGCGCTATCAAAGCACCGCCCAGCTGATCGCCGATCTTCAACGAATTCTGCAGGGAGGAAGTCCGGCCGCGACAACTCCGAGGTTCTCCTGGTCCCGCGTGCTTGTGGCAGTCATCGCGGTGGTCGTGATCATCGGTATGGCGTTGAGCTTTTCTCTGTTGAAGTCCTTTTTGACCTCCCGGGGGGCGCCGGCGGAACGATCCGCGGAACAGGCGGCCATCGACTGGCAGAACTCCATCGCCGTGCTGCCGTTCCGAGATTTCAGCCCTGAAGGGAACCAGGAGTACTTCTGTGACGGGATGACCGAGGCCATCATCGGCAAGCTCAGCGGCCTGCCCGATCTCAAGGTCATCTCTATGACCTCGGCCATGAGGTATAAAAGTCCTCAGCGGGATCTTCGCAAGATCGGCCAGGAGCTGAGTGTGGCCACCATCCTGGAGGGCAGCGTTCAGCGGGAGGGAAGCCGTATTCGGGTCCGGGCGCAGCTGATCAATACCGCCGATGACGCCCACCTGTGGACCCAGACCTACGACCGTGAGCTGGCCAGCGTCTTCGCCATTCAGGATGAGATCTCTCAGGCCATCGTCGATGTGATGAAGATCAAGCTGCTGGGGGATGAGTGGAGCAGCTTCATCAAACGGCCCACCGAAAACATCGAGGCCTACAATGCCTACATTCAGGGCCGTTTTCTGTGGAACAAGCGAACCGAGGAGAACCTGTACAGAGCTATTGAGTATTTTGAGGAGGCTGTCCAGCTGGATCCGGATTATGCCCAAGCGTATGCCGGCCTGGCCGACGTCTATGCCGTCATGCCCAGCAACATCGACTATCCCCACCAGGAGGCCATTCCTCGAATCCGCCAGGCGGCTCTGAAAGCGCTGGAGCTGGACAGCACTCTGGCCGAGGCGCATTCCTCGCTGGCCCTGGCTCTGGAGATGGAGGGAAATCAGGAGGGGGCTGAAGAAGCGCTGCAGAAAGCCATCCAGCTGAACCCGGGCTATGCCTATGCCCATTACTGGTACTCGAATCTTCTGGAACGGCTGGAGCGCGATGAGGAGAGCGCCCGGGAGCGGAGAATCGCCCTGGAACTCGACCCCCTGTCGGTCGTCATTCTGACGCGATGCGCCTGGTTCCGGGCTTTCGACGGAGATGTCGAGGGCGCCCGGGAGTTGTTCGACCGAGCCATCGAGATCGAGCCCAGCCGGTCGATGACCTACACGGCTTATGGTGGCGCTATGCGCTCCATCGTTCGGCCGGACATCGCTCTGATGGTCTATCAGCG
>Ga0272444_10002306_pt1 | contig 17677 bp, 12 predicted proteins | sample SSMForm13_FD_201033 | JGI IMG/M metagenome (GOLD analysis project Ga0272444, IMG submission 201033) | Marine sediment archaeal communities from Little Sippewissett salt marsh, Falmouth, MA, United States - SSM-Form-13 | ecosystem: Environmental > Aquatic > Marine > Wetlands > Sediment ... | reverse complement strand
CCAGATGAGTGACGGTGTCGAGCAAATCATCATCAGAAAGGATCTGACCACCCAGATGGCTCGCAGCGTTTGCGATTTCCCTTTCTATCATCTGCCTCCGCTCGGCGATGTTCGCCAAGACAAAGGCCGATCGCAGTGTGGAGACATATTCGCCAGCGTTTCCGATGGAGATCGATCTGGGATGCATGAAGCGATGCCCAAGGGTTCGTCGCCCACTCCTGATGTTCTCCAGTTTGAAGGAGATGATCTGGTCTCCAAGAAGGGCGAGAATGGCGTGAATGGGCCTGGCAAAACTGAGCCCCAGATCCGCCCACCGCATGGATTTGGGAAAGGGTATTGTGGTGATGACTCCCGGGATAACGGTTTGAAGGAGTCTCCGAGACGTCTGTCCCCGTTCAAGCCTGATGACACACACATAATCGCCTTTGGCCGTGGTCTTTGTGGTCAGGCGGTTCACCGAAACACCTTGACTCTTGGCAAAGCCTTCAGCCGCCTTGGTGGGGCGTCCCTCGACATTAAAGGCTACGGCTTTAGGAGGCCCCAAAACCTCTTTGGTGATAGACGCCTGCCTTTCAGCCACATCCCGAACCAAAAGGGCCAGACGCCTGGGGGTTCCATAGGTCTCCGCGACCCCGTGTTCGATGCGGGCCTGAGACAGTTTTTGGTCCATGAGTGTGGCCATGGCGTCAAGAGCTGGTTCGATATATCCTGCAGGTATTTCCTCTGTGACAATTTCAACAAGTAATGTCTTCATAGTCTCCCAAGGTGTTATTGGTTACCAGAAAAGCGTCAAGCCTCGCAGGAGAGAGAAGGTCAGCCACTCACTGACGATCGACTGAGCAAAGGGAAGCCCATGGCCTTTCGTTGTTCCAGATAGGCCTCACCGCAAGCGCGGGCCAAGTTCCTCACACGGGCAATATAGCCGGTCCTTTCCGTCACGCTGATGGCGCCACGGGCATCCAGGAGGTTAAAGGTGTGGGAACACTTCAGGCAGTATTCATAGGCCGGCAGCACCAGTGATCGGGCAACGATCCGCTGGCATTCAGCCTCATACATGTTGAAAAGGGCGAGCAGCATCTCCACGTCGGCGTGTTCAAAGTTGTAGGCTGAATGTTCCACTTCTGCTTGGTGGCATAACGCGCCGTAGCTGATGGCGTCGTTCCATTTTAGGTTGAACACATTGTCTACGGTCTGAAGATACATGGCAATCCTTTCCAGGCCGTATGTGATCTCAACGGAGATGGGATTGAGCTCAATGCTTGCCGCCTGTTGAAAATAGGTGAATTGGGTGATTTCCATGCCATCAAGCCACACTTCCCACCCAAGGCCTGATGCGCCGAGCGTGGGCGATTCCCAATCATCTTCCACAAAGCGGATGTCGTGGGCCAGGGGGTCGAGCCCAAGGGCCTTCAGGCTTTTCAGGTACATGTCTTGGACCTTGAGGGGCGAGGGCTTGAGGATAACCTGATACTGGTAGTAATGTTGAAGCCGATTGGGATTTTCCCCGTAACGGCCGTCTGTGGGTCGGCGAGAAGGCTCCACGTAGGCCACCCGCCAAGGTTCAGGACCGAGGACTCTCAAGAGGGTGTCCGGATGAAAGGTGCCAGCCCCGACCTCGATATCGTAGGGTTGCTGCAAGATGCAGCCATGCCGCGCCCAGAAATTCTCAAGTATCTGGATGAGTCTCTGGAAGGTTATCATGTCGTTTTCTCCGGGTCGATTTTGCGCCATGGATACACTGAAACGCTTAATTTGTAAAGGGATCAATGGGCCAACGCGGCGCTGAACCGCAGAAGCGAGGGCATTCCCAGTTCCGATTGATCCGGACTGTGGGGTTGGCAAGCGTATCTAAGATTGGCAGCGTTCCTTACGGTCCAAGATCTCCGTCCCGATCTATCGGGATTGCAGGGATCTTCAGGGCCTTCAGGAACTTTAGACTCTTTGTCTCCTTCCCCAGATGGCACGGTACAAAGGCTTCAAGCATGTCAAGACTTTCCTGCCTGGCCTGCCTGGAAAACCTGAGTCGATGGACTTTCTCTGAGGGTGCGTTCAAAACCCAGCGAAGGTGGTTGATCGTTCCCTTGGAGAGATAGAGACGGCCTGTTTTGTGGGCGTGGCATTTTGGGCATAATACCCCTCCCTGTCTCGCATCGAATGCAACGGAGACCCCTCCAAACTGCTCGAGGGGCATGCGGCAGGTGCTGCAATGCTCAAAGCTGGGCCTAAAACCATTCATAACCATGAAGCGAAGCTGAAACGTGATGTGAAGGGTCTCCTCAGACAGGTCTCCGGCGTTGAGCTCATCCAATGTATGCTCAAGGAGCTTGTACACGGAAGGCTGCTTTTGCCCTTGCTCCATCCACTGATAGACCAACTCGCACCAGTAACTGGCATAGGCTGTCTTGGCAATACTGGTTCGGATTCGCTCAAAAGGATGGACCACCCCGGCTTCCTGCAGGATGGGCAACCCCCGGCCCCGGCCATAGGTCCAAACCAGATTCAAGACGGAAAAGAGCTCCAAGATCCCCGCAAAACGCCTGATGCTCTTTTTGGCCCCCTTGGCTATAAGGGACATTTTCCCTTGCTTCAGGGTAAAGAAGGTGATGATTTTGTCATGATCGCCATGTTCGATGACGCGGAGCACAACGGCAGGGGAGGACAGGGGCGGCATGGGGGCTATAGGTGGAGCAACATCGTAGCGATCTGGAAGTAAAAGAACACGCTCAGAATGTCAATGGAGGTGGTGACAAACGGCCCCGTGGCAACAGCCGGGTCAATGTTGATCCGGGCAAAGACCATGGGCACCAGAGAACCCACCAGGGCAGCAATCGTCATAGAGCTCAAAACAGCAAGCCCTACGGTTACTCCAAGTAACCATAGATCATAACGCAATTGGACAAACAATCCAAGGAGAAGCCCGTAAACAAAACCGAGAAGAAATCCGATGGCCAGTTCTTTCGAGACGACATACCCTGTTTGTTTTAAGTTCAATTGACCCGTGGCGAGGCCGCGGACGACGATGGTGGAAGTCTGGGTCCCAATATTTCCACCCATTCCCATGATAATCGGTATAAAAGCCGCCAGGTAGACAAGCTTGTTCAAACTGGTCTCAAAATAACCGATAATAAAAAAGGCGATCACGCCCCCGATCCAGCTGGCCAGAAGCCAGGGGAGTCGGATTCGAGTACTCTTAAGAAGCGACTGCGTTTCCACCAAACCCTCACCGGCGCCCGCCATTTTCAAGATGTCCTCTGTGGCCTCCTCTCGGATGATATCAATCACGTCATCCACGGTGACGATGCCAACGAGTGTGTTGCTTTCGTCCACGACAGGCACCGCGAGAACATTATAACGGGCCACTATTTTGGCCACTTCTTCCTGATCCGTGTTGGTCTGGACGCTCACGACATCGGTGGCCATAATCGACCTAAGTTTGGTTTCAGGGGGGACCACAACCAGCTGCCGCAAAGAGATGACCCCCGCCAGTTTGTCATGATGGTCGACGACGTAGAGATAAAAAGGCATCTCAATGTCCACGTACTCCTTCTGCAAAGCTTCGATAGCCTCTTTTGCCGTGTTTTCTTCCTTTAGGGCAATAAAGTCCGGGAGCATGATGCCGCCGGCGGTCTCAGCATCGTAACTCAGCAGTCCTGCCACCTCTTCAGAACCTTCCTTGGTCATGAGATCAAGGAGGGCCTTGGCGCGGTCGTCAGAAAGTTTTCCGAGCAAATCGGCCACATCATCGTTGGGCATCTGTTCCAGGATTTCTGCAATCTTATCGGCGGGCATGTCTTCAATGAGTTTCAAGAGTATTTCTTCCTCCAACTCACTGAAGAGCAAGGCCTTTTGTTCCACCGTGTCCACGAGGTCAAAAAGGGCTTCTTGTTCACGGAGTGTCAGAAATCGGAAGACGGCGGCCAAGTCTGCGGCGTGGGTCTTGTTGACGATCTTGTGAAGGTGACCCGTGGCCCCTCGCCTGAGGAGTCTCTTCGCGGTGTCTAGGAGAATTCTGGAGCGATCAACAGGCATCATCACCTTTTTCTAGGACATGAGATCATCGGCGCCTCGAACTCAAAATGGCTTGTGGGCAAAAATTGAGGGTGAGGGCCTTTATAGTATTTCGTGAAGCAGTCGTCAATTATGGATACAGCCGGTCGAGCAGCCTCGGAAAAGGGATGGTTTCCCTGACGTGGTCAAGGCCGCAGAGCCACGCCACCATTCGCTCAATGCCGAGTCCAAAACCGGCGTGGGGGACACTTCCGTAACGCCTCAGCTCCAAATACCACTTGAAGTCTTTAGCAGGGAGCCCGGCTTTGTTGATTTTCTCCTGTAGCGTCACAGCGTCGTCTTCACGCTGGCCGCCTCCTATGACTTCGCCATAGCCCTCAGGGGCCAGCATGTCTACACATAAAGCGACCTCCGGGCGCTGAGGATCGTTTTTCATATAAAAGGCCTTAGTCTCTGCCGGATACCGGTGAATCAGAGCAGGTTTGTCGAAATGATTTGAGATGATCGTTTCGTGGCCTCCCCCAAAATCTTCACCCCATGGGATCGATTCTCCAGCCTCTTTCAAAATTCCCAAGGCCTCATCATAGCTGATGACATAGAAAGGAGCCCGAACCTTTTCAAGCCTGGCCATATCGCGGCCCACGACCTGAAGTTCTGTCTGACACGCTTTGAGCACCGATTGCACGATGGTCGTGATCAAGGCCTCGGCCAGGTCCATGACGGTCTCCAGATCACCAAAGGCAATCTCAGGTTCGATCATCCAAAACTCGGTAAGGTGCCGTCGGGTCTTTGATTTTTCTGCCCGAAACGTAGGGCCACAACAATACACCTTGCCAAAGGCCATGGCCCCGGCTTCCATGTATAGCTGGCCACTCTGGGACAAAAAAGCCTTTGTGTCCTCAAAGTAATCTGTTTCAAAAAGGCTGGTGGTCCCTTCGCAGGACGAAGGGGTCAGGATCGGGGCGTCCAGGAGTGTGAATCCCCGATCATCAAAGAACTTGCGAGCTGCATTAACCACTGTGTGCCGGACACTTAAAATGGCTTGCTGTCGAGCAGACCGAAGCCACAGGTGCCGGTGATCCATCAAGAATCCCACACCATGCTCTTTTGGGGCAATCGGATAGGCTTCGGCAATATGAAACACGTCAAGGTTTGATACCAGGATCTCATAACCTCCCGGCGCCCGGTCGTCTTTTTGAATGGTTCCGGTGACAGCCAGTGAAGATTCCTGGGTCAACTCGGAATGCAGGCTGAAGGCGCGGTCGCTCGTTTCACCCTTAAACAGCGTGGCCTGTATGGTCCCCGTACCATCCCTGAGGACCAAGAATCGTATGCGACCGCTGGAGCGTTTATGGGTCAGCCATCCGAAGAGGGTAACGCTTTCACCCTCATAGTCTCTGACGGAATCAATGGTTATTCTCTTTAAGGCCATTTCTTGCTGTAAGATCCCCTTTCGTTAAGTAGAAAACACGGCTTACTTCGTATGAGACTTCTGTCGTCAACCGCGAACGCGAGCGCATCTGAAAATGGCAAACTTCCTTACGGTCGAAGATCCCCTTTCCCGGCGAGTCGGGACTGCAGGGATCTTCAGTCGGTGAGCAAGCAGGTTGAAAATTCTTCAGAAAATCTTTGATGCCAGAATGATTCCCAGGACCAGCCAAAGGGGGACGGAAATAATGACCGCCAAGGTCAGTCCCCTGAAAAAGTCGAGTTGCTTGACCAAATGGCGTTTCTCCAGGGCGCGATTAACCACCACGTCGACTTGATCAAGCTTGACCGGCTTGGTGATAAAATCGTAAGCCCCCTCTTTAATGGCCTCGACTGCTGATTCGACAGTCCCAAAACCAGTGATCAAGACGACCACACATCGATTGTCCAGCTCTTTGATCTCATGAAGCAAGGCTATGCCGTCCATGCCTGGCATCTGGAGGTCGGTGAGAACCATATGAAAGGCACCTGTACGAAACCTGTCAAGACCCTCCTGGCCGTCGTAGGCCACCTTCACCGAATGCCCCAAACCCGACATATGTTCAGCCAGGCTGTCTGCAAATTCTTGATCATCATCAACCACTAGGATTCTGGTTTCTTTGTTTGCCACAGTCAGACCTTTCTTTCCCGCTCATCGTGTCCTGTGAGCGTGTTATCTTTCCTAAATCTTTTGAAGAGTCAGTTCTTTCCAACATTCATGTCGGCCAAATAGGCCTCGAGGCGGCTTCTATACTCCGGGGCCATCTGGATGAATCGGACCCCCATCCCCTTGGGATAATTCTCCGTGTCAATCTCGTTGACCCATACGACCTCGCACGTGCCTTTAATCCACTCTTCCTTTTTGGGTAAATCAATAACTATTGCAAATTGAGAGCCAACATTGAAAGGTGTTTGGGTGGAAAGATAAAGGCCGCCTGAGCTGAGACTTTGAATCACAGTATCTCCAAACGCCTCCTTTGTCTCGTAGCGGAGCTTCAAGACCACTTCATATCTGGGACTTGTTCTTCGTTCTGTCATGGGCTTATCCTTTCTTGAACCGAGAAAGCGAGCGCATTCCCCGCAGCTTGCTGCGGGGTCAGCGAGCGTATCTGAAAATGGTGAACTTCCTTACGGTCGGAGATTCCCTGTCCCGACGAGTCGGGACTGCAGGGATCTTCAATCGTTAAGGAAAAAATCCAAGAGATACATCCAGATGAGCGGTTCTTTTTCGGTGAACCACTCGCCAGGAGATCACTGGATGACTTTGATGTACGATCGTTTGCGAAGCCCCTGCAACCATTCGGCGTACTTTTCGTCCACCAACTTGCGAAACAACCTCTCTTCAATTTCTGTTTTGGCTTCTTGGAATGTTTTTCCAGGTGTGTGTTGGACCTCCTGAAGCATAAGAAGCTGATACCCTTGCGGGGTTTCCAACACAGGGCTGATTTCGCCGGCCTTCATCCAGCGGACCGTCTCTCGGAATTGATTTGAGAGCTCCTCAAGAGAAAACAGACCGAGATCCCCGCCTTCTTTGGCCGTGATGTCGTTGGAATACTGCCTCGCCAGCTCGTCAAAGGCTGCCCCGGCCTTCAATGCGTCTACAATAGCCTTCATCCTTTTCACGGCGTCTTCTTTTTCCTCGGCCGTTGCCAGATCCGGGACCTTGACGAGGATGATGCGCAAGTGATATTTCTTCGTCTCCTGATATATTTCTTTGTGCTTGTCATAGTCATCTCTAATTTCCTCTTCTGTAATGGCAATCTTGGATTTGACTTCCACGTTGACGAGCTTAATGCGAAGCATTTGCTCCTTCATCTTTTTGCGGTATTCTTCCAGGGTATACCCTTCAGCCGCAAGGGCCTTCTGTAAGTCTTCTTCCGTCAAAAATTTCTCGCTCTTGATGTTTTCCAGTCTCTGATCCACCTCGCTTTCAAGAACCGAAATGCCCAGTTGCTTGCTCTCCTGATCGGTCAGTGTCTGGTCGATCATCTTGTCCAAGATCTCCTCCCGTAGCTTGAACAGCATCCTGCGTTCTTCTTCTGGTCTGTAGAAGGCATCGCGGATTTTCTTGGCATAAGGCTCGGCTTCCTCGCTCAGCTCGGAAAGGGTGATGACATCCTCATTGACGATGGCCACAACACGGTCGACCACTTCACCGCGACCTGCCACAGCCCACAAAAGCAAGCAAGCCGGGATCACCCGTTTAACAAGAACCTTCATCGCAGCCGTTAGTCTCTCCATTAAATCATTTCCTTGTTGACTGTGATCCTATACCGTGACCGTAGCTTGGCCAACCACGGACCGTAGGCTGCCTCTAGCTTCTCCCGCTGGATGCGTACCTTGATCTTTTCAATCCAGTCTTCAATTTTCGATTCACCTGCATGCTTTTCTTCTATGACTTTAAAGATGTGATAGCCATAAGGTGTTTTGATGACAGGGCTCAGCGTATCCTTTCTCAAACGGAATAGGGGGTCCTCAAAACATTTCGGGAGCTGACCGCGTGCCATGAACCCCATATCCCCACCTTGTTCGGACTCAGGGGCTATGGAATGGACACGGGCCAGGGTAGAAAAGTCCTCCCCTTTCTTGAGCTGCTCCAGGACTAGGTTTGCTTTGTCCTTGTCAGGCAGCAGGATATGATGCACCCGGATCTGTTTTCCGTGAGCCCACGCTTCACGGTGCTGTTCATAGTAGTCCTTTATTTCTTCCGGTGTCACAGAGATTTTCGTCAGAAGCTCCTTGCGCGTAACCTTCTCAATGAGCAGCTGCCTCTTAAGTCTTTCCTTCCATGTTTCCAAGGAGACGGCCTGCTTCATAAACATGGCCTTGAAGCCTTCTTCGCCATAATCCCTTTCCATACGGCCCATGGTTTCTTCGAGTTCTTGGGAAGAGACATGTAAATCAAGCTCCTCTGCCCGCCTGAGAACGATCATCTCTTCAAGGAGTTGCAACAGGAACCTGAGACGAGCCTGCCGCAAATCCAGGCCGGTACCGGTTGGCTCTTTGGCATAGCTCATTCTGAGAGGCTCAAAGAATTCGTTGAATTCCGCCAGGGTCAGGACGTGGTCATCAACCTGGATGACGGCTTGACCTTCGGCTCCCGTATTATTTCTGTTGGAACAACCTGAAACAAGAAGGAGGACAAAGGAGATGATCGCTGCTTTTTTAGGATTTCTCATGTTAGCCGGTTACTGATGCAATCTCATCCTATCCCACGTCAATTTGGGCCGTTTCCGGGCAAAAACTCGGTAGCACGTCAAAGTAGCTCTTGCAAGATCTTTTTGGTCAAGTCCATGGCGTCAGCGGCTCCATCCCAAGGCACCTTTGCTTCCAGGACATAATCGGGCCTGAAATGAAAGCGCTGAGGGTCTTGTTGGATCAGTTGGGTTATTTGCTCGGCTCGCACATGGGTCCCTTCAGAAAAGGTGAACACCGTACTTTGGGAGCCCAAGTCCAAGCGCTGGACGCCTGTTTTTTTGCACAGGACCTTCAGCATGATCTTTTCCAGCAGGGCCATGGCCTCTGCTGGAAGGGGACCGAAGCGATCTTGGAGTTCTTCTCGAAGATTTTCGAGTTCAGAGGTGTCTGTGAGCCTTGCCAAGCGTCTGTAAATCGCAAGGCGCTGATCAATATCAGACACATAGGTTTCAGGGATGAAGGCTGAGCGGCCTCCCATAATTTCGGGTTCTTGCTCCGGTTCAACAGGTTCGCCCTTGAGCTCACGCATCGAACGTTCCATGAGCTGCAGGTACATCTCATAGCCGACCGATGCAATTTGCCCGGACTGGGTGGGGCCGAGGATGGTTCCCCCTCCGCGTATTTGCAGGTCATTCATGGCAATCTGAAAACCGGACCCAAGATCGCTGTGTTCCATGAGAACCCTTAGGCGTTTCTGGGCATCTCTGGTGAGGGCGCTTTCACGGGGTATGAATAGGTATGCATAAGCCCGCTCATCCCCACGCCCCACACGCCCCCGAAGCTGGTAGATTTGGGCCAGCCCAAACTTGTCGGCCCGATTGATCAAAATGGTATTGGCCGATGGGAAATCCAGGCCTGACTCTATGATGGTGGTGCATACCAACAGATCGATTTCGTGATGCAAGAACTGCAACATGACTCTTTCAAGCGTTTCATCGTCCAGGCGCCCGTGGGCCACGCCGATGCGAAGGCCTGTCACCAGATCTTGAAGGTGACGCGCCATCCCCCAAATGGTGTGGATGTTGTTGTGGACGAAGAATATTTGCCCCCCCCGTTGAAGCTCTCTATGAATGGCCTCCGCGATCACGGTGTCGTCCAAAGGGCAGATATAGGTTTTGATGGCGTAGCGGTACTCTGGCGGTGTTGCGATGACGCTCATATCCCGGATACCCATCAGAGACATGTGGAGCGTCCTGGGTATGGGCGTGGCTGTGAGGGCCAAGACGTCCACGGTGCGACGGAGTTGCTTCAGCCTTTCCTTATGGGCCACACCAAAGCGCTGCTCTTCGTCAACAATGAGCAACCCGAGGTCTTTGAAGGCAATATCCTTTTGTAAAAGACGATGGGTCCCTATGACGATGTCTACCCGCCCCTCCTTGACTTTTTCCACGACTGCCCGCTGCTGGCTCGGAGAGCGGAACCTGCTGAGGGTCTCTATCTCAATCGGATAGGGTCCGAAGCGCCTCTTGAAGGTCTGAAAGTGCTGTTCAGCAAGCACGGTCGTTGGAACCAGAAAGGCGACCTGCTTGTTGTCCCAGACCGCCTTGAAGGCGGCCCTAAGGGCAATCTCGGTCTTTCCATACCCCACATCACCGCAAATCAACCTGTCCATGGGCACCGGGGATTCCATGTCAGCCATCACATCTTCTACGGCGCGATTCTGATCGGGTGTCTCTGTGTATTCAAAGGCCGCCTCAAAATCCCGGAAGTATCTGTCATGTGAGGAAAAGGCGTGTCCTTTCTGAACCTCTCGCAAGGCATAAAGCTTGAGTAGTTCCCCTGCCATCTTCCGGATGGATTTCTTCACCCGCTGCTTCACCCGCTCCCATGATTTGCCTCCCATCTTATCCAAACGGGGGGTCATACCATCCACCCCGACGTATTTTTGGACACCGTTCATTCGGTCCACCGGGACATAGAGCTTGTCACCGTCCCTGTATTCTACGACAAGAAAGTCATTGGTCAGGCCCGTCACTTCCAGCTTGATCAAGCCTGCGTACTGGCCGACACCGTGTTCCATATGAACGACAAGATCACCTACTTTCAGGTCTTCAAAGGCAACCCAGGGTGTTCTTGCCTCCTTCCTTGGCGTCCTGGGCAGCCGGTGTTTGGGACCAAAGATCTCATCCTCGGTAATGATGGCCACGGCCTCGTTGGCCCAGATGAAGCCCGAAGAAAGCTCGCCCAGACAGATCGTTGGGGCCTGTTCAACATTTTTCCGCAACGGGAAGGTCTCAAGAAACCGAAGATCAAGACCATAGGGCACCAGGAGTCCTTCCAATCGCTTGGCCTGTTTTATGGTGCGGCACAGGAGATAGGGCACCAAACCGTCTTGAAGGGCACGGTTGATCCATTCTACCAACGGTCGCAGCAAGGCCTCGGGTTCACCGCGAGCCTTCAGCTCGTGGGTGACCAGGTCGTTCTTGTCGACCACGAAGTTGCAGGCAGGCGCCCCGTCTGTCACCGGGACTATTTTGAGGGCAAGGTGGGAACCGTGACGGAACCCAGCCTCAACCTCAGACCAGGTCACGTACAGGGCCTCGGGTTCCACGCAAAGCTGACCCTCACTGGCAGCAGCCAGGTAGTTTTTCGTGACTGTTTCCTCAGTCTCAAGGGCCAGGTTCTCGATGGCGCCAGGATCGATCGGGACAGGGAGGGTCTGCGCAGGCAGATAGTCAAACAGGGTGTCGAGGTGGGGATAGATCAGGGAAATGATTCCGCCGATGCCAGGGAACTGATCCTGGGCTCTGACGCGTTCAACCATCTCCTCTATGCGCATACCGGGCATCTCAAGAATTTCGCCCTGCTTGCGGATACGGGCCACAATGCTGTCGATCTCCGAGGGCTCAAGGATGGTCTCCGTTGCTGGAAGGAGTGTAACCTCAGATAGGGCCTTGAGGGAACGCTGGTCTTGTGCGGAGAATGTTCTTATGGATTCTATGGTATCGCCGAAGAACTCGATGCGAATAGGATCAGGATGGAGAGGCGGAAAAACATCAATCAGGGCGCCTCGAATCGCAAAATCTCCGGGCTCCTCTACCAGGACAGTCTCTTGATAACCTCCCTGAATCAATTTTTGCATCAAGTCGTCACGGTCAGTTTCCTCGCCAGGCAAGAAATATTCGGCGAAGCGAGCGAGCGCCTCTTTGGGCATGACTTTTTGTAGCAAAGCTGAAACCGTCGTGATGATGATAGAGGGCATCGAGGCGGTCATCATTTGGTACAGGGCTTCGATCCGTTGACACGCGGTTTCTGGGTGATAGGAGAGAGGCTTGAAAGGAAGGATGTCGTAGGATGGGAAGGTGATGATGGGAGGGTCTGCCTCTGCAGAAAAAAAACCGATATCTTGAGCCAGACGTTCGGCCTCTTTTGCTGAGGCGCACAGGACCAAGAGGGGGCGCTTGAGCTCGCCGTACAGTCGGTACACCAGGTACGCCTGTTCCGCCCCGGACAGGCCCGTGCAGTCCACTCGTCCCGTGGCGTCGGGGAGCATCGTCAACAGATCACCAATGGAATGACCCAACAATTTCATGGGGTGTTTCAGTCCCTTCGCGCGAAAGGTGCCTCGATCCGCAGGTCCTCATATAGGATAGAACGCGAACGGGTTCAAGAGAAGGTGAGGGCCCACACAGAGAGCGGTCCATAAATCTCTCTTGATTTTGTAGCGTGAATGCAATAAAAAAGCCTTAATCTGAGGCCAGCGTAGCTCAGGGGTAGAGCAACTGATTCGTAGCCACCCCAGAAGCGACCTGCCTGCCCTAAAGTATTCAAGAAATACCCAATTCCTGGACCCCTTCGACACGTTCCTTTCAGACCCCCTGCGGTCGGACTTGTTGCCTTGTGTAGGCCCTGAAGTTCCTGTCGAAAAAAGGGAGAATGATAAACTTGATTGAGAATTGCAATGTCGGTATGGGCCCTGAGGAATTCGGAGCCGATATCCCAATTACACCGCAAGAGAACTTCGTCAACGGCGTGTATTCTTCAGTGGATGAAGCGACTGCATGCGGAATGGATCGGCTGCGTAGCGAAGATGGCATCATTCCAACTTGTAAATTGGGCTGTTGTCACTGTTGCCGGCATCATATCCTTACGAACATTGCAGAGGCCCACACCTTGGCGCAATATGTCAAGCGGGAATTGTCAGTAGACCAGATAAACGACCTTCGGATGCGAACGCAACAATGGCATGAATGGGACAATTCCAGGCCGGGCAGATATCCGTCGGCCAACATCGACGAGCAGACAGATCTTTCCAACTACGACCATTGCTGCCCTCTGCTGGTAAATGGCGCATGCAGCGCCTATCCCGTGAGGCCAGTCGTGTGTCGAACGCATTTTGTTTCTTCGCATCCCCTATCCTGCTGCGGAGCAAACGATCGGGAATCTACACAAGACGCTCCGGTGGTGCTCACGTCCGTTGTGACGGCGACAAGTCCGTTTTCAATGGCAATAAGGGATCATATCGAAAATGCAGGCTTGGATTTCTCTCGGTCAATCATGCTTCTTCCGCATTGGTTGGCGATTGAAATGGGTTGGGATTTCGCCATATCACTGTGATTTCTCGCAGATGCTCGGCAGGGATACAATCCGCCGCATAACCAATCACTCAACCGGACCGGGCACATCGCCGGCCGGTTAGTTCAGAAAGTTATAGATAATTTGCAACATCTTTCCTGTCGGCTTTAATCCCCCGATTATAGGGTCCTGATATCATAGACAACTACTTGAGATTGCATGTTTTTTAGGTAACCAAAAGGTGTCTTCGAAAACTCCCGTTTCTTCAGCCATTGTTGACATTTGTTCCAATCTCCATTAGAAACCTATCAGCTAACCCACTGATTTCAAAATTAAACAACTTGGCAGGGAATCAGCACCCGGGTGTTCTTGGGCGTTGATGCAGATCTTATGTAGGTCTCTTGAATTGGGCGTTGCTGGCTACCGCAAGAAGCATAAGTTCTATCAAATCAGATGATCATGACTGTTGATAATAGATAATTGGGAGGCAGCTAGTATGACCTCTGTTATTAAGTATTATGAGGGGATCGACTCGGTTGCCGTAATCGGTAATTACTTACCCCGCCAGTGTGGTATTGCAACATTCACTACCGATCTTGTTGAGGCCTTATCGGCAGAAGCGCCCGACATAAACTGCTGGGCGGTTGCCATCAATGACAAACCCGAGGGATATGCATATCCTGAAAAAGTGCGGTTTGAGATCAACCAGAACAAACTTACCGATTACAGTGTCGCATCGGAGTTTCTCAATATCAGCCAAGTTGATATTGTCTGCGTGCAGCATGAATACGCTCTTTTCGGCGGCCCTGCCGGCAGCCATCTGCTGAAACTTCTTGGAGAGATTCGCATGCCGGTCGTGACAACGCTGCATACGGTTCTGAGAGATCCCGCCCCGGAATATCGTGAAGTCATGTGCAAGCTGTCTGATCTGTCCGATAAACTGATCGTGATGAGCTGGAAGGCCTTTGATTTCCTCAAAGATATCTATTCCGTTCCGGAGGAAAAAATTGCCTTTATCCATCACGGTATTCCGGATACGCCTTTTATTGATTCCAGCTTCTACAAAGACAAGTTCGGCGTGGAAGGCAAAAAGGTGCTGCTCACATTCGGCCTGCTTTCCCCCAATAAGGGCATTGAAAATGTGCTGCAGGCGCTTCCGTCCGTCACCAGAAAACACCCTGATGTTACCTATATTATCCTGGGAGCAACACATCCGCATATTTTGAAAGCGCATGGCGAGGAATACCGTATCAGCCTGCAGCAGCTCGTGCGCAAACTCAATATCAGAGATCATGTCATCTTTCAAAACCGATTTGTCGCACTGAAAGAATTATGTGAGTTTCTCGGCATCGCTGATATTTATGTAACCCCCTATCTTGAAGAAGCCCAGATTACTTCCGGGACGCTCGCCTATGCCATGGGAACCGGCAAAGCCGTCATTTCAACCCCGTACTGGTATGCAACCGAGATGCTTGCCGAAGGGCGGGGAAGAATTGTTCCATTCAACAACCCTGATGCCATGGCGGAACAAATCATCGACCTTCTGGACAACGAGGTCAACCGGCATGCGATACGCAAAAAAGCCTATACATTTTGTCGCGAGGCGATCTGGAAGGAGGTATCCCGAAGATATCTCGAGGTTTTCAGTGAGGTTCAGCTCGAACGTGCCCGGCACCCCCGCCCCCGGCACCTATATATTGAAAACATCAAAGCCATCACAAATTTCGAGCTCCCGGAAATGAAGCTTGATCACCTGAAAACCCTTACCGATGATACGGGCATTTTGCAGCATGCCACCTATACCATCCCCGATCGCCACCATGGCTACTGCACCGATGATAATGGCAGAGCGCTGATGGTTGCTGCCATGGGCCGGAAATACATGCCTGCGGATAACGTGTGCCTTGATTCCCTCAGCAGTGATTACCTCAGTTTTCTACTGTATGCCTTCAATGTCGAAAAGGGGCGGTTTCGTAATTTTATGACCTATGCACGGCAATGGACTGAGGAGGTGGGATCCGAGGATGCTCACGGCAGGGCGCTCTGGGGCCTTGGCAGGGCTGTGGCTTTTCTTGACAATCCCGGAGATCTGGCAATGAGCACGACGCTCTTCAACAAGGCGCTGAAGGCTGTCGAGCACTTTGATTCGCCCCGAGCCATCGCCTTTGCCCTGGTTGGCATTCATGCCTACCTGCATAAATTTTCAGGCGACAGTGAAGTGCGCAGGGCTCGAGAGATCCTTGCAGATAGGCTTTTCAATCAGTTCAAGAACAACGCAACAAAAAGCTGGCCCTGGCTTGAAAGTACCTTAAACTATGCCAACGGCAAGCTGCCCCATGCCCTGCTTCTATCCGGCCAATGGATGCAGCGCAGCGATATGATCGATATGGGACTCAGATCCCTCAAGTGGTTGCTCACCATCCAGACCGAAGAAGGCCATTTTGTGCCGATCGGCAATAAAGGATGGTATGAAAAAGGGGGAACCAAGGCCCGTTTCGACCAGCAGCCCGTCGAGGCTAATGCTATGATCGAAGCCTGTGTCGAAGCCTTTAACGGCACCCGGGACAAAACATGGATCGACAATGCGGTGATGTGCTTTAACTGGTTTCTTGGACACAACGACCTGAATATGCCGCTCTATGATCCCAAGACCGGCGGCTGTCGCGACGGGCTGATGGCTGATGGCATCAATCAGAATGAAGGCGCTGAGTCGACCCTTGCCTGGCTGCTTTCGCTTATGACATTGCAAAAGCTTTATGCCGACGAGTTGTTGAAACAATCATCGTCCCCAACCGATTAAGTAAAGGATTAGCTGTGCGCATTGCAGTGCTCTCCCCCATTGCCTGGCGCACGCCGCCGCGACACTACGGTCCGTGGGAAAGCGTGGTCTCCCTTTTGACCGAGGGGTTGGTATCGCGAGGCTATGATGTTACCCTTTTTGCGACCGGTGATTCGGAAACAAGCGGCAAGCTGCACGCCGTTTGTCCGCGGGGCTATGAAGAAGACAGCTCCATCATGCCAAAAGTATGGGAGTGCTTGCACATTTCGGAACTCTTTGAGCATGCTGAAGATTTTGATATCATACATAACAATTTTGACTTTTTGCCCTTGACCTATACCGGCCTTATCACCACCCCGGTCGTTACCACCATTCATGGCTTTTCATCGCCTGGGATTCTGCCGGTTTACAAAAAATACAACAGCAAGGTGTTCTATGTTTCCATCAGTGATGCCGACCGATCACCGGTTCTTGACTATGTGAAAACCATCCATCACGGCATAGATATAGAGCAGTTTGATTTTCAGCCTGAGCCGGACAATTATCTGCTCTTTTTCGGGCGCATTCACCATGACAAGGGTGCCAGAGAGGCCCTTGAAATTGCCAGGGCCTGCAACAAAAAACTGATATTGGCAGGAATCATCCAGGATGAAGCCTACTATCACCAGTACGTCGAACCGTACCTGGACAACCGCAATGCGGTCTACGTCGGTACCGCCGGGCCGGTGCAGCGCAACCAGCTGCTTGGCAAGGCATACGCGCTTCTGCACCCCATAAATTTCAATGAGCCTTTCGGCCTGTCCGTTATTGAGTCCATGGCCTGCGGCGCCCCAGTGATCGCCTTTAACAAGGGGAGCATGCCCGAGTTGATCGAGCATGGCAAAAACGGCTTCCTGGTTTCGGGCTGCGAAGAGGCTGTTGAACATGTAGTCAGGATAAACGATATAAACAGATCGGACTGTCGCCGGACGGTTGAAGACCGCTTTACGGCTGACAGTATGGTCGAAAAATACATAGACGTTTACACACAGGTTCTTCAAAAAGCACCTGAGGATTAGCGGACAGCCAGGTGATGCTCCCCGCAGTCCCGACGCATCGGAACGGGGCATGGGCGGCAAGCGCCAGTCAAGAAGAATTGGGCATCGATAATGATAAGGTTTCAGGACATGAACAGAAAAAACCCCTTTGTAAAGCGATATGACGGGAACCCCATACTCACCAGGGATGACGTCCCATACCCGGTAGCCACTGTTCACAATGCCGGGGTTATTAAACACAATGACCGGTATATAATGCTTTTCAGGTCACATCTCCACAACGGCCGCTCTATAATCGGCCGGGCTGAAAGCGCAGACGGTTTTTCCTTTTCTGTTCATCCCGAGCCGTTCCTTGTGCCGTCACACGATGGCGGCATATTTGCCGAATACGAAGAGTTCGGGGTGGAAGACCTCCGCATAAACCCCGTGGAGGGCGAATATCTTCTTGCCTACAGTGCATACTCCCGGCATGGGGTGCGCATAGCACTTGCCCGGACAAAGGACTTTAAGAACATTGAGCGAATCGCGCTAATAACCCAGGCCGACCTTCGCAACGTCGTCATTTTTCCTGTAAAGTTCGGTGGCCGGTATGCGCGTCTTGACCGGCCGCATTCCGAAATGTCACCCTGGTCTATCTGGATTTCCTATTCCCCGGACCTGGTTCACTGGGGCG
>Ga0272444_10002304_pt1 | contig 17684 bp, 12 predicted proteins | sample SSMForm13_FD_201033 | JGI IMG/M metagenome (GOLD analysis project Ga0272444, IMG submission 201033) | Marine sediment archaeal communities from Little Sippewissett salt marsh, Falmouth, MA, United States - SSM-Form-13 | ecosystem: Environmental > Aquatic > Marine > Wetlands > Sediment ... | reverse complement strand
GCTCATGGTGTCAAGCTGCAGTCTGGAGATTTCGTCATCAATCTCATCTGCTAGTTGGATAACCTTTGGCTTCATATTTCCTTTGTTTTTTACTATGTGCTCAACTGCTAGTGCCTGTCCACAGAAAGACATAGACATTATGGATGATGGGTGTCCTTCTGCTGCAGCGAGATTTATTAATCTTCCGTCACCGCCGACAAATATCTTCTTTCCGTCAAGTGTATATTCATCAAGGAATTCTCTTATATTCCTTCGGTTTGACGCAGCTTCTTTTAATCCTTTAAGATCAATCTCAACATCGAAATGTCCTGAATTTGCTATTATAGCTCCAGTAGGCATTTCTTTCATGTGTTCTACTCTTATTACACCCTTATTACCGGTTACTGTTATAAATATATTACCTATTTTTGCAGCTTCTGACATAGGCATTACCCTATGACCATCTAAAGCAGCCTGTAGAGCCCTGAATGGGTTGATTTCAGTTACAATCACGTTGGATCCCAAGCCCTTTCCCCTCATAGCAATACCCTTTCCACAGCTTCCATAACCAGCAACAACCAATGTTTGACCTGCAAAAAGTATATTTGATGCTCGCATGATTCCATCCAATGTTGATTGGCCTGTTCCGTAGTAGTTATCTGTTAGATGCTTTGTTTTGTTGTCGTTTACAGCGATTATAGGGTATTTCAAGGCATTATCCTTCTCCATAGCCTTTAAACGGATTATGCCTGTTGTTGTTTCTTCGCATCCTCCCCAGATCTCTGGGATAAGGTCTGCATGCTTGTTATGTATTTCAGTTACAAGATCACATCCATCATCTATTGTGACGTGTGGCTTGAACTCTATTATTTGGTTAAGATATCTATAATAATCCTCGTTTGTTTCTCCTTTATATCCATAAATACGGACACCTTCAGCTGCCAATGCAGCAGCAACGTCGTCTTGTGTTGATAAAGGATTACATCCTGTTATAGAGACCTCAGCGCCTCCTGCTCTAAGTGTTCTAACAAGAACAGCCGTCTCCTTTGTAATATGAAGAGCCATACCTACTCGTACACCAGTAAGTGGTTTGTCTCTTTCAAACCTTTCTTTTATCTTAAGCAAAGCTCCCATCTGGGATTCTGCCCATTCTATATTTTTCTTGCCTTGTTCAGCAAGGTTCATATCCTTTACTTCGTATGTTTCTCCTGTATTCATAGTCATCACTCAAATTCTACAATCCTCCTAAAATCGTTATACCTATTTTGAATATCTAGCATATTAATGTTTTTAAACGCGTCTGGACCTATGTTTTGGGTGTTAAATGATGCCAAAATAGATCCATACACCATTGCTTTTCTCAGATTTGCTTCTGATATATCTCTTGTTTTAGCTATCCATCCCATAAAACCACCAGCAAACGAGTCACCAGCACCTGTTGGGTCTACAACCTCATCCAAAGGATATCCTGGTATAGAGAAATGTAGATCCTTTCCGTATAGAAGAGCTCCGTGCTCTCCTTTCTTAATTACTATATATGAAGGGCCTAAATCAAGGCACTTCATGGCTGCCTTCTTGAGGTTTTGCTCTTTGAATATATCCCGAACCTCAAATTCATTCAAGAATACAATATCAACGCGTTTGATGACCTCCATAACTGTATCTAGCTTGGTATCTATCCACAGCTTGATGGTATCAAAAGCAGTAAGCTTAGGATTCTTTACCTGATCCAAAACAGATAAATGCTGCTCAGGATCTGTGTTTCCTAAGAATATGAATTCAGCGTCTTTATATGCCTCTGGAAGCTTTGGGTTGAATTCTCCCAGAACATTAATTTCTGTGGCAAGATCTTCTCTCTCGTCCATATTATCCATGAATTTTGATTCAAATCTAAAGCTCTTGCCGTCTTTTATTTCAATTCCGTCTATGTTGGCACCGCTTTTCTCAAGTGTTTCTTTGTAGTTCTCAGGAAAATCAGTGCCTATAATTGAGATTACACCTGTTTTTTCAAAAAAAGATGATGCTAGAGTGAAGTATGAAGCTGTCCCTCCCATTACGTCTCTTATACTCTCTCTATTTGGGAAATGGGTTGTATCAAGGGCTATTGATCCCACGACTATTAGATTGCTCATACACATCTATTTCCATAGAATTATAAATAGATTATTTAACAGACTTTGCTGCTTGGCTCAGGAAGGATTGTCCTTTTTTTGTTACTTTTCTGCCTTTTTTCTTTTCACTTTCAAGAAATCCAGCTGCTTCCAACTGCTGTAAAATCTTTCTAAGAATTGATCCAGATGCTGGTTTCTTATGTTCTGGCTGGTGACCAAGATTTTTCCTACCACCGTATTTTTTCTTCAATCTGGATACTCCCACGTTTGGGTTTAAGCTTACATATCTTAGTACTGAAGCCGCTCTTATCCACCACCAGTTAGGTTGTGTTGGTGGTCTTTCCTTATGTGTACCTGTTTTTACGAATTGAGACCATTCAGGAGGCTTGAATTCCTCCATCTTCTCTAAACCAGCAGCTACATGCATTATTAGCTTCTCTGATCCTACATCTTTTATTGACACCATATAATCTGATAATTATATTATCCATTTACTTTAAAAGGTTTAGTTTTTCCCAATATCAGCTTGAGATAGCGTTTTGCTGACTATATATACAGCTAATATACTTATTAATAGAAATGACACTATGGTGGAAATTCCAAATATTGTAGAAAAAATAGGAAACCCGCAATCATCTGTATAACATACTTCTTGTGTTGTAAACATTCCTTGAGTAGTGAACATTATAAAAAATGCTGATATAAACACTATTACCATGGTCACAACAATTAATATCCTCATTGAATAAACACCATGTATATAATTATCTCCTAGATGACTTAAGTTTCTTTCTCTTTGTGAGCTTACGTGTATTTGCCTTCTTGGCAGTTTTCCGCTTTTTTGTATGTTTCTTTGCGGCCCTCTTTTTTACAGCCCTCTTAGTTTTCTTCACGATTCTCTTAGTGATTTTGGGTTTCGCCTTCCTTTTCAAGGATTTTCTGACAACTTTAGGCTTCTTCACAACATTCTTTACAGCCTTACTTTTCTTTACAGTCTTAGGTTTCACTTTTTTAACAGATCTCTCCTTCTGCTCCTTTATGTAAGGATGTTTGTCTGTATTCCCGCATTTATGGCATTTTCTTGTCATGGCCTTGTATTTTTTATGTGCTCTAATAGTAGCGCTTTTAGCTGGAATCATGTAAGTATGGCATTTTGAACAGAAATGTTTCTTGTACTTTGTAATTCTTATATTATATCTCATTGCGATTCGCACCGCAAGATCTATGTATCTTCGAGATCTCATTGGATTATCTGCAAATTCATGTTCTGCCAGTTCGAATAGGTTTTTCACACGTTCTGTACCTATTTCCTTCATATAAGCTTTTGTGTGTCTCGAAGACTTCATATTATTATTTTTGAAGAACTGGTTAAAATATGAAAATTTTATATAATCTTCATTTCATAAGTAAATATGCAAAAAACTACTAAGGAAAGATTAAAAGAGGCTGGGAATAAAACAGAAGAACATGAATTTTATTCATGCCTACCTGACGGCTATAAACCAGGAAAATCAAAGTTTGTTGTGATTACAGGTTCTGTCATATCAGGCATAGGTAAAGGAACATTCAGCTCAGCACTTGGTAATATACTTAGTTTACATCATGGATTGAGGGTTGCTCCAGTAAAATTCGATGGTTATCTGAATTATGATGCAGGCACACTGAATCCATATAGACACGGAGAAGTGTTTGTCTTGGATGATGGAACAGAATGTGATCTCGATCTAGGTACATATGAGAGAATGCTGAATAGAGATCTTTCAAGGGCAAATTACCTTACTGCGGGCAAGATTTTCAAGGATATAATAGACAAAGAAAGAGCAGGAGAGTTCTTAGGTCGTGATGTCCAGTTCATACCTCATGTAACAGGAGAGATAAAGAATTTCTTGAGGAAGTTATCTGTTAAAACAAAAGCAGATGTCATATTAGTTGAAGTTGGCGGTACTGTAGGAGATATAGAGAATTCATACTTCCTTGAGGCTATGAGGGAGCTTGCATATGAAGACGGTAAAGAGAATGTTTGTTTTGTTAATATTGTTTACATACTACAGCCAAATTACATAGGAGAACAGAAGAGTAAGGCCGCTCAGCTTGGTTTGAAGGAGCTTATGAGACAGGGAATACAACCTGATATAGTTGTATGCAGAAGTGATAATCCAGTAACAGATAATGTACGGGAGAAGATAAGCGTATTCTCAAATGTTCCTGTTGATAGGATTATTGGCTCTCCAAATGTTGACAGCATCTACGAAATACCTATTACCTTGAAAGATATCAAGCTGGATAGAAAGGTACTTGAGTTATTGAATTTGACAAGTAGACTCAATCTATCAAAAGAGTTCAATAAGTGGAAGGATCTTGTGAAGAAGATAGAAAACACAGAGAAGGAGATACTTATTGGAATAACAGGGAAATATACAAACGTGCATGATTCATATCTTTCCATCATAAAGGCACTTGAACATTCAGGCCCTTATAACAAATCTAAGGTGAAGCTGAAATGGATAGAAACTACAAATGTAAATCGTGATAATGTTGCATCTCATATGAAGGATGTGGATGGAATAATAGTTCCAGGAGGATTTGGAACAAGAGGAACAGAAGGCAAGATTACCTGTATAGAGTATGTGAGAAAGAATAATATACCTTACCTTGGTCTCTGTTATGGTTTCCAGATGGCTTTGATAGAATTTGCACGACATGTATGCAACCTAGAGAATGCAAATTCTACAGAGATCAAGAAAACAGAACACCCTGTTGTTGACATACTACCAGAACAAAAAGATATAGAAGGTCTTGGAGGAACTATGCGATTAGGTGGTCGTGTAGTTGAGATCAAGAAAGGAACAATGGCACACAAACTTCATGGAGATACAAAGATTAGAAGGCGTTTCAGGCACAGGTATGAATGTAATCCAGATTACATAAAAACATTCGAAAAATATGGACTTGTATTCTCTGGTAAGGCTCCTGACCAACCAATCATGCAGATATTAGAGCTTCCAGGTCACCCATTCTTTGTTGGTGTCCAATTCCATCCAGAGTATACATCAAAGCCTTTAGATCCAGATCCACTTTATGTGGAATTCATCAGAGCAGCATTGATGTACAAAAAGAACAGAGAATAAAAACATCAGATTCTATAATTAATTGATATGGAAAAACCCATCATAATTGTTGATTCAAGGGAAACAAAATCTGGAATTTCTAAGCATCTACAAAACTTAAAAGCTGATGTAGAATTCAAAACACTAGACGTCGGAGATTATTTGTGCTCTAAAAGAGTTGTATGTGAAAGGAAAACTGTGACAGATTTCTTAACATCTATTACAAATCAGAGGATATTCAAACAGGTTGAATCTATGAAGGCCTACGAAAAGCCTGTTTTGATAATTGAAGGAAATCAAAACGTCCTGTTTGACAACGGGATACATCCGAATACTATAAGAGGTGTTTTAGCTTCTATAGCTATCAATTATTCTATTCCGATTATATGGACAAGTGATCAAAGGGAGACTGCTTCACAACTTTATTGGATTGCAACAAGAGAGCAGTTGATAAAGAAGAGAGATATACAGATAAGGCCTCATAAGAAGACAGAATCTATTCCAGAAAAGCAGGAATTCCTTATATCTGGTCTTCCTGGTATATCAAACACAATGACGAAGAGGCTGCTTAAACACTTCAAAACACCAACCAAGTTGTTCAAAGCTGATGTAAAGCAGTTGATGGAAGTTGATAAGATAGGCAAGCAGAAAGCACAGAAGATACGAGAGATTCTTGACACTGAGTACTAATTTATTAGGCCTGATACAATAATATTATATGAAATTAGTATTTGGTGCATTGTTCTTATTTGTTACATTGATGCTGGTACAGCCAGCTGATGCTTTATATGATCCAATAAATCTAAAGACCATACCAGCTCCAGTTGCACCAAACTCAGGTTTTCTCATGTATATGGACAATCCCGGTGATTGGGCAGAACCGATGAGGGTTGAATGGGAGAAATACGGACCTCCAAACTGTCTGGATAGTACTAATCATAATGCTGCATTCTTTGGTCATATGCCAAAACTTGGGGATAGATGGGTATGCTACTTCTCAAGTATAGATGGAGAAAGCACTTGTGGACCATCACCATTCTTGGGATGTTCAGGCGGCATGTCACATCAAATAAATATGATTGCAGTTAATTCTGCTGGTCTCACTGCAAACAACACATTTGCTGTGCAGCTTGCAGACATAGATTTGGATACAGTTATAACACAAAACAATAGCTTGATTGGAATGAGGGTTTGTGGTATAAGTGATAATTTACATCAAACAACACCTGCTCAGTATGAGGTGTATTCAGATAACCTGACTTTGGTAGATGGTGATTATCTAACTTATGATTCATTCTGTTATACAGGAGAGGTTGATTTAGAAACTCCAGGAACATATTATATATCTTTCTTAGCTACTGCAACAAATGCATCAAGACAAGGATCTGACCTCAAAAAGATTGTGATAGCTGGTACTGAGACACCTGAAAATGGAGATCCTCCTATTACAGCAGATGTGGAATATGAATTTGCAACACAAGAGATCACACTAGGAGAAGATACAGAAACCTGGAATGGAAGAGGAACAGTGACAAATACAGGTTCAGATACATATGCGAACCTGACAATTGAGGTACCTCAAAGCATAAGCCAGTATCTAAGTGCAGTGCCTTCCAAAATATCTATTTCGCCTGGTGAAGTTCTATCATTCACAATTTATCTTACAGGTGTAGATCAGGGAATGGAGATACATACCAACATCTATCTGAAATCTGCTGATCAATTGATTGCAAAAATTCCAATCAAGATAGATGTAACAAAATTGGGCGGAGGAGGAATTGAGACAATATATGTGACAGAAGAGACAGTCATGATTGCAGGCAACAAAGATCCTTTCATAAAAGGAAGTTCAGTTTCTGGAGTTCCATTAACATATACAATCACACTAGAAAACCATGGAGATGAACCAATGGTTGCAACTGATTTTGATAAGACAGTTTCACCTTATACTACAGGTGTCACAGTCACATTCCCTTCAGCTTCAATACCTGTAAATGGAACAGGAGACGTAGAAATTGAAATAATCTCTAGTTATGAAGGAAAAATCACACTTGAAACAACAGTGGGAACTAAAGATATATTTGTCGCAGTTGACTTTTCTCAAGATATATCATCAAGCATATCAAGTCAGGAATCTAGACTTGATAATATAAAAACTGATCTTACAGAATCGCAGGATGCATATCTGTCAGATATAATAGGCGATATAGAAGACACACTTTCTGATGCTTCTAGTGCGACAGATCCTGTGCTTGCAAAGACATACCTAGATAAAGCAACAGGTATGATAGATACACTCGGAGATACATATTCACTTGTTGGTTCAAGTGGAGTAGATCCTCCTGATAACGGCGGATTTGATATTTTTGGTTTACTCATACCAATTGTAATAGTTGTGATAATACTTCTGGTAGTTGTATTTGTGTTCATGTACATAAAGGGTAAGAAAAGCGGTGGAGAAGAAGGATTTGAAGAGTCTACAGAGTTTGAAGAGGACGAATTCGGCCCTCCTCCGGAGTGAAGTATTTCTCAGAACCTTTATTTCTCATAAGTAAGAATAGTATAATTACAACAGCAATTATAACAACAGGAATTACTATCCACCATAGGTTGAAGTCAGCAGGTTCATCATCGTGTCCGTTTGTATTGTTGTTGGTGTTATTTTCATTATCATCTGTGTTAAATACATCTTGGAGTGATCTGTAGCTCTCTACATCATCTCCGTAATTAGTTGTTTGGTAATTATCTACCCAGTTATTTACCTGATTCATATCCACATTGTCTGATGATGCAGCTTGTCTAAGCACATCAGCTACCATCTCATTCACAGAGAGATGGGAGATAGCTTCTTTGAACTCATCACCTAGTGCTGCAGTTACCTTGATCTCATAAGAATCAGAAGCTGCCTGTGGTGTTATAGTAAAGCCAACTATCTTTCTGGATCCACTGTCAATTGTATATGTGGATGGATTGAAGTTTGATGTAATACCTGTTGGTAATATGATGTTTGTAGTAAACTCAGCTGCATCACCATTGTTTACAATTGTCATTCTATATGTAACAGTTGCAAGATCTTTTCTATTCAGATTTAGTGGGAATATTGAGACTGTAAACTCAGGGGCTTGCTGATCACCAACAATAACTGTTAGTTTTGCTGTCTTTGCGCATAGGGAATCACTGCATCCTTGTATATTCGCGTTTACATTCACTTCGTACTCTCCCTCAGAGCTAGGTGCCTGTATAGAGAAGTCTTTTTCTTCGTATGGATCAGTTGATGTTGTTGTAAATACCATATTTGAAGGTGAGGCACTCATACCAGAAAGTTGTACATCTATTGTGAATTCACCGTATGATTGTAACAAAAGTTTTAGATCAGCCTGCTCTCCGGGTGTAAGATAGATTGTATTTGACTCAAATCCTATATCAAAAAAATCTACGTTGTTACTCAAAACATCTGCAACATCTCCAGCACCTATATCAGCTATATCAACATCACTGAATTCTGAGACGCATATACCCATGTCAAATGATCGTGTTTGTCCAAGTGTTGGAGAGTTTATGGTTATGACAAATGGATCAGAACAGTCGCCTTCCTCTTTACCTATACCGTAGAAGCAGACTGGAAATTTGTGTGTGTTGTCATGATCTGTGCTCACAGTATTAATCGTCCCACCACCAACATCAGACCAATCCCTCGTCGTCGTACTTGTTATAATGTAATCTATCTTGTCAACAGAAGAGTAACCAAGTGCATCTGGTATAAGTATATCAGCACATGTAGTTTTGTTTGCTTCTATTGTGAAGTACATGTCATCTGTTATATGTATACCTTGCACACCTTGTAAGAATATGATGCTCAGAACAATTCCCATCCAGAATAGTTTCATGGTATATTATTGGAATTAATAGAATAAGAATCTCAGACTGTAGTAGGACAGTCATCTTTGTTCAAAATTAGATTGCTACATCCATCATCTATAATGTTGTCTAGACCGCATGATCCACTGCCATCTGCACACCAACCACAGTCTAAACTAATATCTTCCAAACATGTTCCGCAAGTTATTTTACTGTCACATACAGACGTAGGTAATGTGACTCTTATTATTGCTGGTACAGCGTCAACCCAACCAGTACCACTCTCTGTGGTGACTTTGCACTTTAAATTGATTTCATGTGTACCGCTGCCGAATGTGTGTTCATAAGGTCCATCATCATCTTGGTTTCCTATTTCAGTTTTATCATCCGCGAATATAATTCTTTGTTTCCAATTTATTTCACATTTCTGTGTTCCATCAGGCCAGTCTACATAAGCATATACTTTACCATCCTCATCTGGCCAATTAGAGCCACCGTGATCATCTGTATATATTTCTATTGTAGGCAGTTCTGACAAACCAGGCGCTGTACCTACTTGCGTTGGAGTGATGCCTGCGCATTTGCAGTAGAATTCATCATCCTCGTCCTTTATTGCTTCAATGTATGTAATCCTCTTTGAAGACTTATCTATAAGCTCGTTTGGATCAGGGTTTCCATCAGCATTGGCATCACAGTATACCTGGAATACATGATCAGATGGATATGAATCACTCCATATGTTTATTGGATCAAAGTGTGTTACGTATTTCATGTTACCATCAAATACTATGATTGGATTGGGACAATCTTTTGGTGAAGTTACGTGTGCTGTTAATCTATTTGGAGTACAATCATTTGCTGGGTTACCTGTTGGAGTTCTTCTGTAAAATTTTTGTCCAGCAAATTCGCAACAGTATTGTTGATTACCATTACATTCGACCAACAAGTTTGCTTTACCTGTTTGACCTTGTAGAAGTTCATCTGCCTCTTTCAGATCATCAACTATACTATCTACAGATCCTTGCATTCTGTCACTTAGATCAGTGTAATCTTTCTGTATCTCAGTCAGATCTGCGTTCATTGAGTCTATTGTGTTTAGACATGCTTTGATTTGTTCAAAGCAGCTCATCTCTTGTCCCTTGCACCTGTCTGAATCAAGATCATGTTGATACAATGCTATGCATGTATCCATTTCTATCTCTTTGATTTCTATTTCCTTTAACTGTAGTTCGACCTTTGTGAACGTATTCATCATATCACAGTACGTCTTTACTCCCTCTAAGAATGTACCACCAACTAATGCACCTGCCTGTGCGCCTTGAAGTACAGATGCACCTCCTGGTGGAATGCCTATCAACACACCCAACATGGTAGCAAACATCATAGCATACAAAGCTTTCATCATCCATTCCTTGCATGTTTTTGCATTGTCCAATGCGTCTTCTACTATGCTCTTCATTTCTTTGAATTTCTGTTCCATTCTGTTCTTGGAGTCTTCCATTATATCAAAAATAGTTCTGAAATCTTGTGTAATTGTGACGTCGTGTAAATCAACTGGAAGTTCTTGTGTCACCCTCTGACCCAATGTGTCAAAGTAGCTTACATACAAATACATCTTGTTGCCTGTGTATTCGTAAGTTCCATCTCCCACACTACACATATCTACTCTTGGTATTGTAAGTATGCATGTCAAAGTAAAGTTATGTGCAAGCCCAGGAACATTTTCTTGCTGGCATCTTATCCTTCCTGTGTTTTCATCTCCTAGATGTGCATACGCATTTCCAATTCGTATACCTGGAGGAGGATTATGTACATGAGCTATTATATTTACATCATGATCAATTTCACAGTTCTTGAGATTTGTGTCCATATCATCTAGAACCAAGAAGACTTCAGTCTTTTCTTCACAACTACCTGGATCATCTGTTGAAGGGTCATATGCACAATAATATGTTTCAGGACATGGACAATCTCTACAACAGTTATCCTTACTTTCTAATAGATCTGATTCACAAACCCCATCACCACATGTGTATATTGGTTTCACTGTTATGTTTCCAAGAGGTAAGTTCAATGTTTTTATTACAGGTAGGTCACCATCGTCATATTTCAATGTTACTTCAAGTGTATTATCTCCAACCACTGCATTAGGCAATGTGCATCCTATAAGAACTGGTATCACAAGTGTACAATCAAATAAACCATTATCTGAATGTGGTTGAGTGCATCCAAGTAGATCAAGCGAACCTGTATCAGAATCGTGCCTAAATGTTGTTATCTCTCCTGTTGATGGTAGATTGTGTATCTTTGCTGTTATTTCAACTTCGTGTGGTAGATCACAGTCTTCGAATTGTATTGGAGTTATCTCAGTTAATGAGATTGATATATCAGCTTCTGCTTTACATCCAGATACCTTGTCGCAATAATAAGCATCAGACGTACATCCTGCATCCAGACAGCATGTGGTTGGATTTTCTTCAGGATCTATGTTACCATCTCCACATCTGTATGATGGAATTGTTATATCAGAAAAGCCAACCTCTATATTTTTCGTTTGTGTGATACTTCCATCAGGGTATGTGAATTCAAATCCGATTGAATTCCCTCCAATTACGTACTTCTTTTCATGATCATAGTCAGGTACTGAGAATGGTATTGTACATGTGTAAACATGATCTGCACCAGTTGTGCAATCTGGAACTCCTGAGGCACCTGCATGTGCTCCAGTACCATATGAGATGTTACCTAATGTGTATGATGTTGATTGTACAGTTAATCCTCCAGGTGGGTTGATTGCAGAAATTGTGAGCACTATTTGATCTGTACCACCTGTATAACTGTCTTTGTATGTTGAATCCACGTTTTGTACTACAAGGCCAAGTGCTTCAAGTTGACATTCTTTTGTTGTAGCATCGCAGTATTGTCCTACTGGACAGGAACATGTATATTCTATATGTATGTCATTTATGGATGCTTCAAGAGATTTGCTTTCAAGACTTGGTCCATCATTGAAGCTTACAGTCAAGCTAAGATCATTTCCTGTTATGTAATAATCACCAGATCCACATGTTGTTGTAGGTGTGTATGTGACTGGACATGTGTATGTAGCTCCAGATGCTGTACATGTAACAGCATATTCATCTCCACCCAGAGTAACCATTCCTGTGATTGTGTCTTCAAGGCTTGATGAACCAGTTATCTGAGCAATTATAGAAAGCTCAACAGGAGCTCCGCATGTAGTTATTTCAGGCACTGTAACAGGTGTTACAGAAAGTGATATATCACTCAGTTGTTTGCATTCACCTGAATCAACTGAATTACCAATTGTAAAGTCACAGTATTCGCTTTCTCCACAACCTACATCATAACAACAATTCTCAGAATTTTCTCCAAGATCTATTTCAGCGTCTCCGTTTCCACATGTATATGATGGATTTATGTTAAGTGTTATAGGACTCTTTATACCACCAGAGTTTGGAAATACAACTGTATACTGATCACCTATCTGATCTATTTGATTTCCAGGTAGGTTTACAGGATTTAATACAAGAGGTACAGAATCAAACTGTTCTTGCGATCCTCTGATAACCTGCATCTCAGATGCGCCTTTGAATATCACTCTATCCATCCAACTGAATGGAAGCATATGATTCTTTTCAACAAAGTTCTTTGCTGATTCAACAAAATTGGATGACTTTACATATGCATCAATTTCAGAAAGCTCAGTCGATTCTACAGTAAACGTGTCCCAGCTCATCCTCTTTACGGTATCAAAAAATCCATGCCACAAAACATTACCGTCAGAGTCTGTTGATTTAACAAGTATCAAGAAGTTTGCAGTCTCAGGCCAATTTCCACCCTGTGGAATTGAGACAAAGTTCCATGAAAGATCTACATCAGCGTATTCGCCAGAATCGATAGGAGTTGTCTGCAAACAATCCATAGGAGCTGAAGACTTGCACATGTAGATATAAACCTTGTTTATTTGGTGCAATAAACTAGCGCCATTAACTTTTATGGAGACACTTGCAGCGGTTCCTCGTCTGTCTTGATCAAAATTATTCTTAGGTATAATTTGTTTGCTTATTATCTGACCTGCATCTATATTTGTGGTAGCTGTTGTACTTCCGTGTATTATATTAACAGTGGTAGCATAGCTTACAGGTAGAGTTAACATTAAGTAAACCGCCGTGATTGCAAATATTGTTACTAATATTTTCTTCATGCTGTAGTCACACAAGCTTCTAGTTGATTATATTTTGTTGTCATGACAGGACCTATACCACAGTTTATCAATACTCTTGAAAGAGCATGTATTTTTAGTAGAGCCTGTTCATCATCAAGATCATTCAAGTCTGCACTCTTTGGAATGTAGACATATAGTTTGTCATCGGTTGTTGATATTGTGTAAGGAGTTGACATTGCACTTCTTAGTCCAAATTCATCTGATACAACAGCAGATGTGTAATAATCACCAACAGGTATATGTGAGACTGTGTGTACGCTGGATTGTGTGTAAATAGGTTGATATACAGTTCCACTTTCGAGTGGGGTGAAGTCCATTTGTATTGTTCCTTCTGCTTCTGCTATACCAGTGTAAGGAACTCTGTAAGTTCCATCCAACTGTTCAACAACTTCAACTTCATAGAAGAACATTGTTATGGATGGCATTCTTGCAAGTTCAATTACGGTTTCAAGCTGATTAACTTCGTTTTCATCGCTTGTTGATCTCATCTCACTAAATATTTCATAACCTGCTTTTGCTATCTCAAGTGGACCTGAACCACATGGTACAGCACCTTGGACATTGCCTGAAGCATCTGTTGTTCCAACAGGACATCCCATAAAGCTGACACCAGCTCCCATTACGGGTGTACCAGAATCATATACTGTTATGTCAGCATCGCATTGTAAACTTGTACACAAATATCCTTGATACGTTGAATCATATCCACCTTCTGTCCACAATGCAGGCTTGTTGTCCTTTAGGAATACATCAATTGCAAATTGGAATGTACTTCCTGTGAGATCATCTCTCACTCTCACGATTGTAGGATAGTTCACATAATAATTGATTACCATAGGTTCTGATTGACAAACGTCTGTGTATGGTATCGGTTCTGCAAATATTGATATTATATTTGGTGACATTTGAAATGTACTTCTAGTTAATTCAAAATCATCAGGAACATGGAATGTAATATCAAGGTTTTTGTATGAATTCAAACCTAGAGGCGGAAGCGAATATTTAGGAGAGCTTGATGTTCTGATTACATCTGTTGGATACTTTTCAGGCATGTATGTATGTGCAAGGGTATTTTCAATAACAGATTCCATTTCAGGTTTTATGTCATACCATGTCTTATACAAACTTTCACCGCATCCAAGCAAAAACACATAGAATGGAACTTTTCTTGCAGGTCCATCAAAAGGAGTTGTGAGTATAGAAGCCATTGTGAATGTTTCAAAGAATCTTTCATTCTGTGATTCTGATATGAAAGATTCAGCAAATGAGATTGTTTCACCAAGCCTTGAAGGCACTTCAACATTGAATGAATCAATTGGATATGGTTTTTCATCAATCCACAAAACAGATCTCATATTTACTGTCAGAACTACTTTATCGTCTAGTATATTAGCAGAGACTGAAGGATCTTCTATAGTAACTTTCTGTGAATAACCTTCTTGAAGCGCTTCCTTACTAACCATAAGCTTCTCTGTCACACCTTGTATAATAGCTGCCTGAACATCAGGTTTAGTTACTTGGCCTCTATATTGCCAATAAGGAACTTCTTTTCCATTAAGCATCACATAGTTTGGTGGTGTTCCAGAATAACCACCATATGTGCTTATCTCATCGATTGTTTCCAATGTAGCTGCTGTTATTGTGGATTCTATAGAATTTGTTAACAATCTCTTTTGGTTTTCTATTGGTGTGATTGGAGGTCCGTCGTCTGTCATTTGCAGTGCAAAATATGCAACAGCACCTATGACTACTATTACACCGACTATAATTAAGATTTCAGCCTGACCTCTCATTGAATTACCTGCAGGATGTCTAATGACAATGTATATTATTTGTTTTTGCATCTTTTTAAATCAGGTTTAGGATTCTGCGACAAACAATCGTAAGTTTAGTATTTGCAATCCAGATCCAACAAATTCATTTGCAGCAGTCTTTCTTCTTTCATCCATTACAGATATGTCTCCTGCTGAGAATGTTATTGGATTTCCGATACTGTATACAGGATTCCATGAACCTTCTGGTTCTGCAATCAAGTAATGTTTGAAACTTTTCTTTACTATACTTGTATCATAATCTAGATAATTGTCAATTGTGTTTCTAGCTATCTCGCCGCATGTCACACCTGTTGTTCCACATATATATGACGGTGAGATGAATGAGCAGTATATTGCATCTGCTACATATCTGCAGCTAGGATCTGTTTCACCTGTATCAGCTCGCATTATAGATATCAATAGATTTGTTGTGTAGAATTGTGTGTATTCTGTATTCCTCACAGTACCTACGAATGACAGCATAAAGACGAATATAAACATTACCAAGATCACCAACAAAAATATCATTACAAATCCTGACTGTCCTTTCATAAGTAGATACCAACCTTTAGTTTACCTATAGTCACTTTCTCAGTGTCTTTATGATATATGTTCACTGGAATATCGTATGAAGCGTTCTTCTCATTAAGTATACACATAGACCATTTTGTTCCATCTATATCTGAAATCTCTGCATACCAACGCTTTCCAAATAACTTTTCAAATCCTTCGCATGGCATGCCCTCTGCAACTTCTAGTTTACTATCATCAAACATCGAAGCCTCTTTTACCAAAAGAGGGTGTGTTGAGATGAGTTTCATCAGAGACATTGCTCTTTCATTTACTACCTCTTGTCCTTCCACGTTTATTTGAAGTACATTCCATACTCCAAGGAATATTATAAGAGCTATCAAAACAATCACCATGAAAAACACTGTGAATATTTTTTCCATTATAGCAGCTTGTCCCTTCACTGATAATCACATCCATTCAACACAAGAGTTTTGTGTTGATTTTTTGATTGTTCAAGATAACTAATTATATCATATCGATCAGATGCAGTTGATATAGAATCTAAGATAATCTCCATCGGACTGAAAAATGTATTGCATCCTGAAGTGGTAATTATATCTATTCTTTCAGAACCCAGTTGAGCTGCGAATTGTGCCTGTTCAACAAATTTCTCATCCAGATATTTGTAATAATCATCGCCTAGATTTTCATTAAGTAGTGTCTCATCTTCCCATCCAATCAAAAGTGGGAGTATGTCAAGTGTTCTTGCTTTAGGCATGCTGACACCTGCAGCTCCATTATAATAATCGTATGTATTACCTGCTAAGTACATCTTCTGTGCTAATCTATCTATACATAAACCAGTATTGTATGTTGGGTTGCAGTTGTTTGATATTGTAATCAGTCTGTGTCTTGTACCCATCTTGTTCTGAGCAGAACATTTTGAAAAGCTGACACCACCTACAACTGAAAGGTTGTTTAGAAAGTAATCTCTATGACATCTGTTGTCTCCACTACCTCCACAGAAGTCTGCGTCAAGAAGATCATAACCATCACAGAAACCAAATAATATAGGAGTGTCAAAGTAGAGTGTGTGTGGGAATGAATTCACAATATCCCTTACAAGCTCTCTTGATTCAGCAGAATTATCTTCCAGTGTAAAGACAAATGTGGTCTCTGGAAGCGCTTCTACAAATGAGAATTTCCACCAACCATAATCATAGTCTACCCTATGTAAAATAACCTGTTCTTCAGAACTTACGAGGAATGGAGCATAAACATAATATTTGCTTGCTGAAGATTTTAGTCTTAATGTTTCATCTTCTGTGTGAAAGAAATAGTTGATTTTCTTTTCTTCAAACTCACCAAAATCTGCTGGATTTCCTGTTAGATATACATCAGTGACTGTTCCTGCAAAGTTGTTCATTATTTTTGCGTTTATGTTGCCAGTCTGTCCTAAATCATAAGCACCAAGATACTGCATGAGCATTATTAGTATCAAAAATGATGCGATCAAACTAAAAATAATTTTGAACACCTGCAGTATACTTATCATGGTATATAATTGGTTTTGGAGGTATTTATGGTATCAATTAAAGCTTTTCAACTGACACATGGAAGCCCTTATTTTCCAAATATAAGTCGCTATTACCTTCCACGCAGAAGTTGCTTGTTGGTATTAAGTGTTCTAAAATGTATCCATCTGTTCCGGTGCAATGCTCGTACCAAAGTGTAAATCCTTCTTCTTTTATGAAATCATGAAATACAGGATCTATTTTCCAGTCTCCAGCTATATTATCTCCTGGATTGTTTGGATCAACAAAACAAAACTTAGCATCTCCTGGAAGACTAACCTCAAACTCATTACTGGAGCCTTCTGATTGTAAATAAATATCTCTCACTGTGAATTCCAAATCCTTTATCAGTTTTGTGGTCTTTGCTTCACTTCCTGCGCACATTATACTCTGAATCTGCTCGAATCCGAACACAAAGAACATCATAATTACTATAACAGAAAATATAATCAGAAAGACCATTCCTACATTCATAATTATAC
>Ga0272444_10002303_pt1 | contig 17686 bp, 14 predicted proteins | sample SSMForm13_FD_201033 | JGI IMG/M metagenome (GOLD analysis project Ga0272444, IMG submission 201033) | Marine sediment archaeal communities from Little Sippewissett salt marsh, Falmouth, MA, United States - SSM-Form-13 | ecosystem: Environmental > Aquatic > Marine > Wetlands > Sediment ... | reverse complement strand
GGAAACGGAAGTTGCTCGGAAGCCCGCCTGTCGACGCCATCAGACTGTCTGTTGCTTTATCTGGTTGATGATTTGGGTTGAGGAAACAGGTTCAGTGATCTGGACAAGGACAACGCGGCCCTTGTACCTTTCCACGATTTCCCGGCCCAACACAGTTTCAGTGGTGTAATTGCTCCCTTTGGTGAGGATATCGGGGCGAACGGCCTCGATGAGGCTTTCGAGATCGTTGGTCGAAAAAAGGGTCACATGATCCACGCAATCAAGGGCGCTGATAATGCCCAGCCGCTCTTGAGCGCCAATAATGGGACGGCCTTTTCCCTTTAGAATCTGCACCGAGTCATCATCGTCAATGGCCACAATGAGCACATCACCCATCTTCTTGGAGGCAGAGAGCAGTTTCACATGTCCAACATGGAGCAGATCAAAACACCCGTTCGTCATGACAATGGTTTTGCCTTCCGCCCTGAGACGGTCTGCCAAGGCGGTCAACTCTGACACGCTCTTATACTTGTTGGCTAAGGCCTCCGCAGACGGTGAAAGGGCCTTGACAAGTTCTTCCGCAGAGACCGATGCCGTGCCTACCTTGCCCACGACAACACCTGCTGCCACGTTGGCCAGCGCTGCCGCCTGTTGCAAAGACGCTCCAGAAGCCAGGGCCAATCCGAGCACAGCCAAGACCGTATCACCGGCCCCTGATACATCAAAGACCTGTCGAACGTGTGCCGCAATCCTGTGGGGAACCTTACCGTTTTCAAACAACACCATGCCGTCCTTACCGCAGGTGATGAGCACCTGTTGGGTCGGAATCTCTCGGAGCAATGCCTTGCCCGCAGCCATCAAGGACTCATGGTCAACCATTTCTATGCCCGTTGCTAAAGAGGCCTCCTTTTTGTTGGGCGTAAGGAGAGCTGCCCCCGCGTATTTTTTGAAATTGAGCCCTTTAGGGTCCACAATAACAGGCCTTGCCTTTTTGCCGGCCTCGTCAATGACCTGTCGCAACAAGGTATCTGTAAGGAGCCCTTTGCCATAGTCGGAAAGAAGGACAATGTCGAACTCATCAATACGGTCTCTGACAAATTGAGCCAACCGGTTAGCTTGCCCCTCGGATATCTCCTGCCTTGTTTCCCGATCAATCCGAAGCACGTGCTGATGCCCCCCGATGATTCGTGTCTTTCTACTTGTTGGTCTCCCTGGATCTTGGATCAAACCGGTGGTGTCCACCCCCAGTTCCGTGAACATCTTGAGCATTGAAGCTGCCTTGTCCCCTGCCCCTATGACCCCAGCCACGGCCACTTGCGCACCAAGGGCCACCAGGTTGTTCACCACGTTTCCTGCCCCGCCCAAGGTCGTGGTGTCCCGTAGCACCGAGACCACCTGTACAGGTGCTTCAGGTGATATGCGATCCACCTCACCCCAGAGGTATTCGTCGATCATCAGATCGCCCATCACTAGGACTTGGCACCCATGAAACCCTGACACATCAACGTTCATAAAAGCCATCTAGACCCCATTCATCGAAAATCACTTTTGGTCGGGCTGTTGCCCAAAGAAATTCCTTCGAGCGGTTCATTGAACCGATTTTTGCCAATACATCTTGGCGAATCCGCCGGAGGCGGACTGGAGCAAGCCTTAGCTGTATCAAGACCGGCTCAGAGCCAAGGGAGAAGACATTTGGGCAACAGCCCGTCGATTTATTACTATTGAATGATCATGGAGGCAAGAGGCAATTGTACGGCTTGGTGAAAATGGACAGGCTTCACGGTTGAGAAATGCGTTTACATAACCCACTGAAGATATTGATTGACTCATCTTCCCCTTTCCCTGTAAATGATAGTGCTTCGTAGCTTTTTGAACCGCATAAGGGAGCGCATTCCCCGTAGGTTCTGCCTGACGGCAGTGGTTCTACCTGACGGCAGTGCTAACGCGGCGCGGGCTGCGGGGTTAGCGAGCGTATATCTAACGATTTGTCATCCTTACGGTGCTGCGTAGCTCTCCCGACAGGGAGAACCATCCCCGCGGCTTGCCGCGGGAAGGGTTCAAAGGGGTGGCCTATGGTCGTCTGTCTCCGTCGTGGGTCGAACACGATGGGGCCCAAAGAGTCGATGCCCAACACCCCGTTAACATGAACACTTGTACAGAAAGGCTCACATGGTGAAACTGAAAAGAATTCTAGTGGCGACTGATTTTTCCAGATGCTCTGAATCAGCCTTTAAGTATGCCAAATTTATTGCAAAGTGCTTTTCTGCCAGCATTGAGCTCCTCCATGTTGTAGACAAAAGAGATGTGGAGAAGATTGCCGAGCTCTATGAGGAGTCAGAAGACAGCGTTTCCCGGAGACTGTGCCTGCAAGCCAAAGAAAAATTTCAGGCCTTTTTGGCTGAGAACAACCAAGATGGGACGGTCGTGGAGCAAGAGGTAGCAGTGGGGATTCCCTTTCAGACGATTGCGCTCAAGGCCCAAGAACGGGCTGTTGACATGATTGTGATGGGCGGACACGGAAGGATGGGTTCTGGCCAAATCGATAAAATCTTTTTCGGAAGCAGGGCTGAAAGGGTGGTCAGGATGCTCCCCTGCCCAGTCCTGTGTATACCACCAGAGACTGCTGGTCCGAAAAGGTCCTCAGAATAGAGGGCGTGCCAACTTGGGGCGTACGGTTGCCCGCCCCATCCTCTTTGGCCGGGAATTGCGGCTTAGCCGGCTGGAAAGTTGGCCTCATAGCGTTTCCAGAACGCCTCTTGGGTAAACCCGTGTTCTTGGGTGCCGTGACACTCCACGGCGTAGCTGGCGCACGCGGCGCCCATACCGGCGGCCTCCGTCAAATCTTTCTTCATGGCGAGCCCTTTAATCAGCCCTGCCCGATAGGCGTCTCCAGCCCCGGTAGGGTCCAAGACTTGAGAGGCACTGGCGGCAGCGATCTTGATCTCCCCATTTCGGGTTGAAACAAGAGACCCGTCTTCTCCCAGAGTGGTGATCATGGCCTCGGTGTGTTGGAGAAGTTGGGCCTTTTTGAGCCCGGTGGTCCGCATGATCATTTCCAGCTCATAGTCATTGGAGATCAACAGGCTGGAACCCGTGACAGCAGCCATCAACTGGTCTGCTGACAGGGCAGGGATGGACTGACCGGGGTCGAATATATAGGCCATGCCCTTTTCTTGCCACGTGCGGGCATAGGAAACCATGTCCTGCAAGTTGCCAGGGGCTATAATGCCTAGTGATTCCTTGGGGTCTAAGCTATCGAATGTGAACGATGAGGGGTACTTCATGGCCCCCGGGTTGAACCCTGTGATCTGATTGTCGGCTTTGTCGGTCGTGATGTAAGCCCCTGCAGTCAATTCCTCTGCAATACGGCGAACTCCTTTTAGGGAAAGGTGGCGCTCACGCAGCCATGTTTCATATCTGTCAAAATCCTTGCCCGCTGCAGCCAAAATGATGGGCTCTTCGCCCAACAGGGCAAGGCTGTACGCGATGTTGCCGGCTGTGCCGCCGAACTTTTCTTTGAGGCCATTAACGGTAAAACAGACGTTAAGGACGTGAATCTTATCGGGTAGAATATGATCTGAGAATCTCCCGGGAAAATCCATAATTCTGTCGTAGGCCAAAGATCCGGAGACAAAAATCTTCATACGAACACTCCCCTGATACCTGCTCTTTTTACTGTTCCAAAGGCAACGATATGGTAATCACCACGCGGTTGTCCTTTTCTTTGTTTACGTTGATAATACCGCCGTGTTTATGAATAACTACGCTACAAATGGGCACATCCATGATATCTCTGTCCGGGACCCCTCTTTCAAAGGGATAGTCAATGACAAAGGGATAAAAGAAGTGCTCTATGTCATCATCGGAAATGTAAGGTACTTCGTAGGCAAGGGTCACGGTGGCATATGCGCCGTTTCTCCCGGTCGCCACTTCAATCTCTCCCTCCTGGCGCATTCTGTAGAATGCGTTTTCCATGAGATTGATGAGGACCTTTTCGAATAGCTGGCAGTCCAGTTTTAACTTGTGGGGGTTCTTATCCAGGCACGATTTGACTGAAAAGTCTTTGTCATGGAATTCAGCCCTTATATCCTGAATAGCCCTCTCAACCACCCTGTTCAGATCACAGGAACGGAGCCGAATCGATTTGGGTTCGATATAGGCCGTCATCATCTTGAGTATTCTTTCGAGTTTTTTCACTTCCTGTACGATGAGCTCGCCTTTTCGCCTTCTTGGATCCGATGCCTCAAAGGATTTCAGCAGGCGCCTGGTCAGGCCCCCTATTGAGGTGAGAGGATTTCGGATCTCGTGGGCCAGCCGGGCCGAGACCTCACTCAGGGTTTCCAGCTCTTCGGTTTGCACTATCCTTTCCTGAAGTTCTTTCCGTGCGGTGACGTCCAGTATAACGCCATCCATCCTGATCAGTCCATTTTTGTCGTCAAGCACGGGGACAGCGTGATCAACAACATAGACAGTATGGCCAGCTTTGTGAGTCATGCGGTATTCTGCGTGGAACTCTCTGCCCTGTTCCAGGCATTCGTCGAACTGGGCAAGGACACGCGTCCTGTCAGGGGGATGGATGTGCTCAGCCCATGCTTCATGATGTCCGCTCAAGTCTTGTGGTTCCACCCCCAAAATTTCTTCAACAAAGCGGTTTAAAAAAATGGCTGTCCTATCAGGCATCACAAGATAGACAATAACCGGCACATGTTCGACGAGGGTTCGATATGTCTTTTCAGATTCTTCCAAGGCCTTGGTTCGATGTTCAACCATCTGTTCCAGATTCTCTGCATAATCCTTTATTTTCTTCCGCGACTCTTCCAAGGAAACCAACATGTCATTAATGGCGCGGGCCATGATCCCTAGCTCATCGGCGCTCTTTACCGTGATTCTGGCATCACGCTGGCCCCCAGCGATGTCTTGGGCTGCAGTGACAACCTTTGCAATGCGCTTCGTAAAAACCACGGATATGAACCAGACAAAGGACATGGACAAGGCAAGGCCGATAAGGCCAATGGCAATGGCAATGGACCCATATCGCTTGAGCAGGGCCAATGTTGAGCCCCGATCAACATGAATCCCCACCACGGCCACAATCTTGGAAGAGAAATCACGAACCGGCCCGGCCACAAAAGCAACATCCCGGCCTTCCCATTTGGCAGTGTCAAATACCACCGCTCCTGAGTGAAAGGACTTGATAAAGAGTTCTGGTGAAAGAGGGGCGTAGTTCATGGTTGAGGCAAAGCCCATTGGTTCGTGGCCGCCAGGTTTCTCCGGGACATAGAGGGTCAGGTCCACTCCATAGCTAGCCTTGAACTCATCAAGCAGAGGCTCTTCAAAGGATTCTCCAAGCCCCACGGTGCCAACCTGCTCACCCTGGAAAAAGACTGGAACGACACCGCGGACTCCGAAACCGGTAACACCCCATTCCAGGCCCCCGACTCCTTCACCAGTCTCCCTGGCAACGTTGATGGTGTGCCTATAGACTTGCATGTCTTCTCCATATTGACCTGGCAAGTGGAGACGCAAGAAAGACGTGGCGGGAGGCACGTGGAAGTGAAATTGCTTGATCCCAAATTTTTCGTGTAACTGCATGTAGGTGGGATGAAGGAGCGCTATCAATCGGTTTCGGTCCCTTTTGGCAAAGGCCTCAGCCACAACGGGACTTTGGGCCACCGTATAGGCCAGGCTCAGGGCGAGATCCCCTTTGGCCCTAATGAGATCCAAGAAGTAGTGATAACTATTTCTAAGTCGCTTTTCTTCGTTCAGGTGAATCAGGTCGGCCTGGAAACGATAGGAAACCACAAATAGGGCCGTGGCTCCCACAAATGCAAGGGAAAGGAATGGAATAAGGAGCTTCCACTTGAGGCTAATATCGTGCAACCGGTTCAAGCTCAACGACATCTCCTGAGTGCATGTCTCATCTTCTGCTTACAGGTTCACTCAGCCACTCTGTGAGCGGACCCTGATTGCCCAGCTGTCAAAGAGTCGGTTGTATCGTATGATATGAGTTGCCCCGTCATCAATCTGTACTTTGAAGTAGTCAGCAACTTCCGATTTTGTGTCTATACTGGCGTCATACCAGCGGTCAAGGATCTTGGTGATGTTAAATGTCTCACCCTCCCATTCAAAAGATCGGGGGGATTCCTTCGCCCTGTAACCCTCGTAGCAACTCACCCGAATGGGTGCGAAGACCACCGCGGGCGTGGACAGATATTCTGCCAGGCCTGAAACCGCATCCTCGATGTCAAGAAAACAGAAGCGATATGCCTCATATTGAAGCCCATATGGATCGGCAATGCCCCGCCTTCTGGAGCCATGACGCCCAAAGTGCCTAAGCAATAAGACATTGCCAGCTGCATCAGGGATAGCGGACAAAAGCGTCTCTTCCTGAGACTTTTCCATGACCAAGACAAGGTCTGCCCAGGTCAGAAGGCTCTCGGACACAGATTTTGCCCTGTGGTCAGCCAGATCCACGCCGAATTCCTCAGCAGCTTGTTGGGCCAGAGGCGTGGCAGAATTACCTGGAAGGGCAAGCAGGCCTGCCGAGTCCACTGCAATGCCTTGCAGGCCTTTTTCTGCAACAATATTCTTCAACAGACCTTCAGCAAAGGGACTGCGACATATGTTTCCCGTGCATAGGAACAAGATGTTGTTTATCTGGCCGGTCATGTCAAAAAGACCTTGGGAGTGCAACTCCAGAGAATGATTGGTCTTTCGGAAATGGCAATGCTGGGTGCCGATCAGTCAATGGGCTTCGCACGGCGGGGCCTTTTCCTGGAGGCTGTTCCTTCTTTCCTCTGTCAATACCTGTTCAAGCCTCCAGTTTGTCTGACTAAATTGATCCTTTTTCTTGATAAGGAGCCAATTGTTCTTATCCTGCCCTTTCATCTTGACAAGGGTGAAGCCTCCTTTTAGCCTATCGCCGTCAAGGACCATGATGATTTTGCCAGATTCCACGGCCCTTAACGGGTCGTGTCCCTCAAGGAGGCTGTAGGCGCCTTCGTCCCACACCACCACCGGACCCGCCCCGGACTGACCGACCGGGATGATTCCCTCAAAACCAAAGTACTCCAAGGGGTGGTCATTTACCATGACTGCGAGTCTCTTCTCTACCGGATTCATGGACGGCCCTTTGGGCAGGGCCCATGATTTCAAGACTCCGGCCATCTCCAGCCGAAAATCGTAGTGGAGACGTCGCGCGTGATGTTCCTGTACCACAAAACGCATCTCAGTGATTCACAAACCCTACCGCTGATTCCGGTAGCCCTGTCTTCGTAGTGATGCCCTGCAACGGCCACCTCCAAGGCTCGGCACGTTGGAGGCATGAGAAATCCTCTCCATGTAAGCCCTCTAATACCCATGAGAGCTGGCGGTTTCGGGGTGCCACCATGCCACACGAACACTAGACCATAGAGCGCCGGATTGCAAGTATCACCTCTTGCCGGTTCCAATCTGCTGTAAGAACATGGTACTTGGTCGCCAACTACAAAGGCCTGAGGAGAAAGTGGGCACCGGCTAAAATGATCCCCTTGAACAAGCTGATTATGTTTGACAATCTTTTATTTTTGCAGCACGATTCGCGGTGGAGCGTTTGACAATGACCCTCCCCGCAGCAAGCTGCAGGGTGTCCAGTGGTTTCCCCTCCCTTTACGGGAGAGGACGAACTCTGGCGAAGCCTTTCCAAGGGGGCGGAAGTCGTGTGACCCTGTAGTAAGCCCCAGGGAATCACCAAGGAGAAAAAGGAGTCTGTTCAGATACGCTATGTCTTTGCCTCAAAAACGGAAACCGACCCGCCAGATATCCATAGGAGGGGTTAAAGTAGGCGGTGGCGCCGAGATCACGGTGCAGTCCATGACCAATACCTTCACCCACGATGTCACCGCCACGGTGGCGCAGATCCATCGCCTAGAGGCCGTCGGCTGTGAGCTTGTGCGGGTCGCCGTACCAGACCAGGCGGCTGCCCAGGCGATTGCACCAATCAAAGAGCAGATCTCTATCCCTCTCATTGCGGATATCCATTTCGACTATCGCCTGGCCTTGGCCGCAATAAGAGCCGGCGCAGATGCCTTGCGGATCAATCCGGGAAACATTGGCGGGGCAAAGAAGGTAAAGGCTGTGGCCGAGCTGGCCGCCAAGGGGAGTATCCCCATTCGCGTGGGCGTCAATGCCGGTTCCCTTGAAAGGGACCTCCTTAAAAAATACGGGGCTGCAACAGCCGAGGCCATGGTGGAGAGCGCGCTGCGGCACATACAACTCCTCCAATCCATGGACTTTCACGACATCAAGCTCTCTATCAAGGCATCTGACGTAGCCCGCACCGTGGAAGCCTATCGACTTCTGTCTTCTGAAACCGATTTGCCCCTCCATGTAGGTGTTACCGAGGCTGGAAGTCTGGTCACCGGTACCGTGAAATCAGCCCTTGGTATTGGTATGCTCCTTGCCGAGGGCATTGGAGATACCATTCGCGTTTCCCTCACCCGCGACCCGGTGGACGAAGTCCGGGTCGGCTTTGAGATCTTAAAGGCTTTAAAGCTCCGACAGCGTGGCCCGGAGATTGTCTCCTGTCCAACCTGTGGCCGGTGTCATATCAACCTCGTGGAGGTGGTGGAGCGGGTGGAGTCGGCCATGCTCACCAAAACGACACCCGTGCGGCTTGCTATCATGGGGTGTGTGGTCAATGGACCGGGCGAGGCACGAGAGGCAGACATCGGCATCGCAGGGGGCAAGGGATACGGGGTGTTGTTCAAAAAGGGAAAGGTAGTCCGCAAAGTGAAAGAAGACAGGCTGGTTGAAACACTTTTTGAAGAAGTGGAGGCATACGAGGGAAAGGACTAACATGGCAAAAGGACAAAAGACAGCGATTTCGCCCACGCGGAGTGAAGACTATCCGGAGTGGTATCAACAGGTTATTAAGGAATCAGACATGGCAGAGAACTCGCCTGTCAGGGGATGTATGGTCATCAAACCATGGGGCTATGCCATCTGGGAAAATATAAGGGACGTTTTGGATGGCATGTTCAAGGAAACAGGGGTCAAGAATGCCTATTTCCCCCTGTTCATACCGAAGCGGTTTCTTGAAAAAGAGGCTGAACATGTGGAAGGCTTTGCCAAGGAGTGTGCGGTCGTTACCCATCACCGTTTGGAAGCCGCCCCAGAGGGGGGGCTGATCCCTGCGGGGCCTATTGAGGAACCTCTCATTGTGAGACCCACCTCTGAGACGATCATAGGAGAGTCCTTTTCCCGGTGGGTCAGCAGCCACCGGGACCTGCCGCTCCTCGTGAATCAATGGTGCAATGTCGTCAGATGGGAAATGCGGACGCGCATCTTCTTAAGGACCAGTGAGTTTCTGTGGCAAGAAGGGCACACGGCCCATGTCAGCCCGGAAGAGGCCATGGACAGGACCCTTCAGATGCTTGACATTTACGAAAAAGTGGCAAGAGACTACCTTGCCCTGCCCGTTATCAAGGGTGAAAAGACAGCGGCTGAACGATTTCCTGGGGCTGTCAACAGCTTTACGCTTGAAGCGATGATGCAGGACCGAAAGGCTCTGCAGGCAGGCACGTCCCACTTCCTTGGGCAGAATTTCGCCAAGGCCTCTGAGATTAAGTACCAATCGGCAAAAGAGAGAGAAGAATATGCCTGGACCACTTCATGGGGCGTTTCCACCCGTTTGATTGGCGCTATCATCATGACGCACAGCGATGACAACGGACTGGTTCTGCCACCCGTGATCGCGTCCTCGCACGTGGTTCTCATGCCCATAGCAAAAAAGGCAGAGCACAAAGCCTCCGTCATGGACTACACCCATTCATTGGCTCAAGAGTTAAGAGGTATCACCTACCATCATCGAAAGATCATGGTCGAGATCGATGAGAGGGAAACTGGCGGCAGAGCATGGGATTGGATCAAGAAAGGGATACCCCTGCGGGTGGAGATAGGCCCCAGAGACATCGCCCAGGACGCTGTCTTTGTGGGACGAAGAGACAGGGACCCCAAAGACAAGGAATCGATCGGGCGGCAGGAGTTTGTGGCAACCATTGGGCATGTCTTGGACGACATCCAACGCCGGCTTTTTGATCGGGCCATGCGATATAGGGATGAACACACCGCACCCATTGATTCAAGAGATGAATTCTATGCCTTTTTCACGCCCCAGGATGCCAAAAGACCTGAGATCCACGGCGGCTTTGCACAGGCCCATTGGTGCGGAGGCCCAGGGTGTGAGGAAAAGATCAAAGATGACATGAGTGTGACGATCCGTTGCGTCCCCCTTGAAGGCGAAACCGAAACCGGCACTTGCGTGGTCTGTGGGGGTAAGAGCAGCAAACGTGTCGTCTTTGCCAAGGCCTACTAGTGTCATGTCCCAGGAATAACTGTCATTAGTCACTGTGTAGCCGAAAGCCTTTTCCGCGCCACATTGAGCATTTTCGGAATGAGAGGTCCGCTGAGTGAAGCGCTAAGAATCACAAACTGTTTGATCCGCCGCGGCGGAGAGTTATAGCGCTGAGGTTGCGCCTGACGGCTTGAACAGAGCCACTTCGTGCATGATTCAGCGGAGCGAAGCTGACGTCCCGGAAATGCTCACAGAGCCCGGAAAATGGCTTGATGGCGGCGCTTCACTTTTTAAAGGAACTTCTGGGACACGACACTAGGAGCCTGTCGGAGAACCGTATTTCCCGACAGCCTGCTCGTCTCCTGTCCCGGGAGTCCATCCCACAGATCAACACTGATTTCGAAGTATTGGGGGCAACATTGCAGATTTTGGGAGTCAGACACAGGCTCTTTGATGGGATCAAGAGCTTGCTTGCCTTGATAGAGGTCTTGGGGCTGCGGCCCTTTCAATGGCCACCGTTTAGATATTTTAACGCTCAGATGTGCCACCGACTATGATCCGCATCACTGACATCTTGGACGCCATCAGCGCCTATCACCCAGAGGGAGATTTGGATTTGGTAGAACGGGCCTATGTCTATTCTGCCCGCGTCCATGAAGGTCAGGTGAGACTCTCGGGCGAACCGTATCTTTCCCATCCCTTGGAAGTGGCCGGGCTATTGACAGATCTGAAGTTGGACACCGTAAGTGTGGCTGCTGGGCTCCTCCACGATGTCTTGGAAGACACCGACGCCACTGCTGAGAGACTGACAGAGATGTTTGGTCCCCAGGTTACCCATATTGTAGAAGGTGTGACCAAGTTGGGCAGTCTCTCCTTTAGGAGTTCTGAGGCCCGGCAGGCAGAGAGCATACGCAAGATGATCCTGGCCATGGCCGATGATATACGGGTCATTTTGATCAAGCTTTGTGACAGACTCCACAACATGCGGACCCTCCGGTTCCAAAAAGAGCAGAAGCAGATTAAAATAGCCCAGGAAACCTTTGACATTTATGTCCCTATCGCCAATCGCTTGGGCATTTATTGGATGAAGAACGAGTTGGAGGACATCTCATTTTTGTACCTTCTTCCTCACGAATACCGAGAAATTGCAGGCCACGTGGCCAGAAAGAAAGAAGAACAACAGAAATACATTGAAAACATCAAGGAGATTATCCGCAACAAGATGGCCGAGGCCAGCATCAACTGTGAAGTGGAGGGGCGCCACAAACATTTATACGGGATTTACCAGAAGATGATAGCGCAACAGGTGGACTTTGAGGATGTGTATGACATCCTCGGCTTCCGGATCATTCTTGATACGGTCCAACAATGCTACGAGGCCCTAGGCGTCCTTCATTCCATCTGGAAGCCCATTCCAAAACGTTTTAAGGATCATATCGGCATTCCCAAGCCGAACATGTACCAATCCCTCCACACCACCGTCATAGGGCCTTTTGGCGAGCGGGTGGAGATTCAGATCCGCACCAAAGAGATGAACCGGGTGGCCAGAGACGGCATTGCTGCCCACTGGCAGTACAAAGAGGGAGAGGCCTTTGACAAAAACGACGGTCAGGTCTTCGCCTGGCTCCGGAAGCTGGTGGAGGAGCAGAAATATGTCCAAGACCCGCAGGAGTTCATGGAGACGGTGCGGATCGAGCTGTTTCCCAACGAGGTCTATGTCTTCACCCCTCAGGGCGACGTATTGAGCCTGCCAAAAGGGGCCACCCCCGTTGATTTTGCCTATGCCATCCATTCTGAGGTAGGCAATCAGTGCATGGGCGCCAAGGTGGATGGGCGCATGGTGCCCCTGAAGTACCAACTCAAGACGGGCCAGAGGGTGGAGATTACCACCTCTTCGAAGCACAGACCCAGCAAAGACTGGCTGGCTTTTGTGAAGACGGCAAAGGCCCGTTCTCGCATACGCCAACACATCAAGGCCGAGGAAAGAAAACAGAGTCTGGAACTTGGCCATGAGATGTGCGACAAGGCCTTTCGAAAATACCACTTGAGCTTCAATAAGCACTTGAAATCAGGTGAGATAGAAAAAGCCATCCAGGACCTTGGCTACAAGACGGCCGATGACCTCATTGCCGGTGTAGGATACGGCAAAGTCACCCCGCTTCAGGTGGTCAGATATTTCGTTCCCAAGTCCGAACTGAAAGAGACAAAAGAGACCATCGTCGGAAAACTGAAGGAGCGTATCCGGGGCAAGAAGCCTAAGTCGGGTATTCTCGTCAGGGGGGTGGATGACATCCTAATCCGCTATGGCAAGTGTTGCAGTCCCCTGCCCGGCGACCCTGTGGTTGGATATATCACCCGGGGCCAGGGCGTCACCGTACACCGTAAGACCTGCCCCCATGCCCTCAGTATGGACTCAGACCGTAGGATTGAACTGGAGTGGGCACCGGAGTCGGACGAAGTCTATCCTGTGACGATTCACGTTCTTTGCCAGGATAAGATGGGACTTCTTGCAAACATCACTGCCGTGATGAGTGAGGGGGGTGCAAATATACTGAATGCGACCGTAAAGACCCTTGCAGACGGCCGGGCAGAGTGCTACTTCACCGTCTCTGTATCAGGCGCCGAGCACTTGGAAAAACTCATGAAATCCGTCCACAAGATCAAGCACGTTATAAAGGTGAGCAGGCTGGCCGCCTAGTGTGAACGGACAGACCAGCTCAGGCCGGCTTTACGACCAAGCCGGAACGGAGACACCTCGTACAAACCTTGATGCGCTTGACTCGGCCGTTGCTGATGGCGCGAACCCGCTGCAAATTTGGGTAGAAGCGTCGTTTGGTCAGGTTGTGGGCATGGCTGACATGGTGACCGGTCATGGGCTTTTTCCCGCATATTTCACAGACTTTCGCCATAATATCAAGACCTCCTGAAAAAGTTCAAAAAGGGTGCCTGTTGGCACGCCGAAACAATTTTATTTATCATTGAAGCGATCATTCTGCAACCCTTTTTTCGGGCCTAGGGTCTCGTAGCGTTACAGGAACTGACGAAGCACGTTGCCCAGGGGAAAAGGCCCATTTGTGCATGGAGACCGTCTATGCCTTACCAATGTCGCCTTTTATTGCCCGGGCTTGAACTTCCTCAACTTGTATGCCTTCCCGCAAAAACAGGGCTGCCGCTACGCCGATCGGTCGTTGCCGCTCACCTAAGCGGCCCCCTAGGCCTCAAGAAGGGCTCTTGTCTTTCAGAAAGCAGATCTCAATCTTGTTCTTTCTGATCATGTCAAGGGCGGCAAAAGCACCCTTGACAAAGGCCGCTGTCACGTCGTCACCGGCAGGGGTGACAACCCTGGCGCGGCCTTCTAAGACATCGAACCCGTCGCCTCCGTCAAGGTCTGAACGCGACCTGGGGGTAGGCAGTCCTCCGAGTTCTTCAGGGCAGAGAGCAAGCACGGCCCCTTCGGAGATTCTCCTTAGGAGGGCCGGGTCGGGACTGGTCCTGCCATCATAACGGCAGTAGTAGCCTAGAAGACAGGCACTTGCAGCAACCATCACAAAAGTTCCTCCATGGTTTTTACAGAGACCGCCATTGAGTCGTTTTTTGGCCCTTTCAAGATCCATGTGTTGAGACCTTTGCATAACTCTTTCGAACGGCATTGTGAGCTATTTTGGGTACCCATTTGGCTGCAGTGAGCGGCCCACGATAGTGGGCAAAACGTGAACTGTTTGAGGCCGTTAGGCCGAGTTTTCGCGATTTAGCGAGCGAGGCCAAAAATGGGTCAAAAAGCTCACAGAATTCAGTGAGAAGGCGTTGTGCAAAGGTCTCGTGTTGCGAATCACAAGGTCGAGACGCCCGCCTTTTTCTCCCCGTGGCAAAAGGTGCCGACAAACTATAGAGCCGGACCAGAAAAGGCAAGCCTATTTGTCACCCCTTGCTGGGGCAGGGATTCACTATTTTCTTGAGAAGCATCCAGGGGCGATGTAGGATGCTCCCCGTCTTTTGAAGAGGCGCTGGATCACCTCCGCAGGCGGCCAGAAAGGGACTGGGATTTCAGTCGGTTCAGAGGAAAGCCTTTGCTTGAGCATACCTTTATTCATATTTCCGGCATCGGGCCGAAGACAGAGCAGCGTCTCTGGCAGAGAGACATCCTTACCTGGGAGGCATTTCTTATCCACGGAGACAAGGGCCTTTTCTCCCCTGCCCGGCATGCCTATGTGCGGCGCAACATAGAAGCCTCCATAGAGAACCGGGACAACATGCACTTCTTTCAGGCCCGCCTATCTTCGGCTCACATGTGGCGGGTTTTTGACAGGTTCCATGATCGGGCCGTTTATCTTGACATCGAAACCAGTGGTGGAGGCGGGGATCAGGAAGAGATAACGGTGATTGGCCTCTATGACGGTCTCTCCGTCCAGACCTTTGTGAATGGCATTAACTTGAACGACTTTGAAGCGGCAGTGGCGCGGTACGACTTGGTCATCACCTTTAACGGAAGCCAGTTTGACCTTCCCGTTATCAGGCGTCACTTCCCGCACATCGCCCTTCCGCCCGCCCACATTGATCTGCGTTTCTTATTGAAACGTCTCGGTTATGGCGGTGGCCTTAAGGCCATTGAGAAGCGCTTCGGCCTGGCCCGTGATGGGGAAATTGATGGTTTGAACGGCTACCATGCAGTCCTGCTCTGGAATGCCTATACGTGGGGAGACCAAGGCGCCTTGGACCGCCTGATTCAATATAACACAGCGGACATCGTCCACCTTAAGCCTCTCATGAAAAAGGGGTACGAGGAGACCAAGGCACGGTTGTTGCCCTCGTGACCATCACCGCCAACGGCCCTAGGGGCTGAAATCATGGGGCCTTGCTCATGACGGGTGTCAACTCCTGATGAGGTCGTAAAGAGTCCCTTTCGCTCTCTTAGATCAAAAAAAACAGATTACCCTCTAAAGGAGAAGCCGTTGGTCAAGGCACCTTTCGGTTTGACTGCTATCGGGTATGCTGGTGTCGTGTCGGTTCTGGCGGAGAGATTGAAAGTGCACCCATGTCGGTGCTTCATGGCCCAGTTCCCGTTGTTGCTTAAGGCATCCTGAAAAATTACTAGAGCAAGTGAAACGAGATCGGCAGGGACAAGGAGACCCCATGGACTCAAGCGTTCTTAGTGCGTATTTCAAGAAGTGCTTTCTGGCCGCAGATGGCCTGTGGTTCATGATGCTGGAAGAGGAAGACTCATTCGACAAGGCCCTGGAAATTGACACGAAGGTTTGGGAAGTCCTGCCGAAGATTCAGGCCAGAAAGATAAAGGAGCTATTGGATCTTGAGGGCGGAAAGGAAGAGGACCTCCTAAGGGCCCTCGCATTCAAATTGGGGGCCGAGGATTTTCTGAGCGAACTCCAGCGTCAAGACTCTCGCATAGAGATCACTATAAGGAAATGCCCCTGGCTTGCGCTGTTGAGAAAAGCCAAACGAGAACACTTGGCAGAGAGGATCAGCCACGCCATATGCACCATTGAGTATGGGATCTTTGCCAGAGAGTTTCTGCAAGGTCTACGCTTTGAAATCACGTCCAGGCGTTGTTCCGGCGACGAGGTGTGCACCTTCCTCCTTGAGGGGCCCTAACCAACGACACGCCGCTCGCCTCCTGGTGATGAGAAAACCTGTGCCATGCAAAGTCAGGTTCCCTGAAAGCGCCTTCAAGAGACCAGAACAGAGGCCAGTCTTTGCGCCCCCATGCATCCAAACCAAATACCAAAGACAACCAAGGCACAGCCACAGACTGCAACAACCCCTTTGTACACCCTGTCCCCCATGAACCACCGGCCCTTTGAAACGGCCAGAGACACAATCAAGTACCATGAAAAATCCGCCGAAATATGTCCCGAGAAAAACACAATGACTCCCAAGGCACCGAACTCTGCGGCATAGACGATATAGCCAAGGCCGATCGTTGCCCACCATATGAACCAGTAAGGGTTTGCAAGGCTCATAAGAATCCCAGACAGCACGGGATGGATCCCTGACGAGGCATTTGGCTTCAAACTCAGCGTCAGGGACGGAATGGACCGAAACATGCTGATAGCCATCCACAACAAGATCAAGGCCCCGGAGAATGCAATGACGCCGAAGACGAGGTCTTTTCTCAGGTAGGGCCCCAGGCCAAGGAGCAAGAGGAGAACGAGGCACAGCTCAAGTATGCCGTGGCCCAAAATGATCAGCGGGCCGGCCCAAATCCCCCGCCTGGAACTCTCGCTGATGGTGACCGTTAAAACAGGGCCGGGCATAAGGGCGCCCGACAAGGCGATCACAAAGGAGGTCCAAAAAATACCCAGTAGAACCATGATGGAGTCTTTGTATCAGAAAAGCTCCTAGCCCGAAACAAGAATGGATTTGGGAGCAACCTTTATACCTATTCCTTTAACTGCCTGCTAAAGGGGTTTGCTTCAACCTCTGAACGTTACCAATGAATTTCCGTGCACAGGCACATAATACTTGACTTTTACGACGAAGTATTATAAAAGCCAATACTTCCGTCCTCATTGATGCGGGGTCCTCATTCTTCTCTTGACTGCTTCGACTCGGAGTCTGGTACGGGATAGGCCATGAACATATTGCGCGTAAAGTGTGTTCGGTGTGGTAAAGAGTGGCAAAAGAGTTCTAAGATCTCGTGGGGACCCGACGATATCAGCTCGTCCCTCTGCAATGCCTGCTTCAGGGAAGTCATCTCGCCGATCATTCACAAGAAACAACTCAGAGAGGGAAACTTCGACTGCTTTGCCAAAGCAGGAGCTTATTGCGATCAACTTGAATGCAAGTACAGGGAATGGTGCCTCCGCATGGAGGAGGTAGAAAAGACGCAACAAGACGACGAAGAGCATCGAGTCACCGCAAGGGCCTTACATTGACGCTTCCCGGTATTTCCTGACAACTTCCACCACCATCTCTGGTGCATCATATTCCCTCTTTTCCTCATATGCCGCGAGACCTTTGCATAAGTCTCCCTAAAGACAGCTATTCCTTGCCCCTTTCATCAAAAACCCGCTTGCTTTTTCTTTCGGTGCGGGGAAGGGCCCCGTAATCAACCAATTCCACCCTGCCTCGTACAAGCAGGTGTCGCCTGATGGCGTCTTCCAGTTTGGCCGTTATGGCCTCAGCCTCAGAAGAATCTGTGGCTTCGGCCCGCTCCACTCGAATCATCATGTGATCCAGGCCGTCCCTGCGTGTCAGGTGAACCTGGTATTCACTGCCCACCTTGTCTTCCCCGGAAAGGAGATGATCGATCTGACCGGGGTAGATGTTTACCCCCCTGATGATGAACATATCGTCTGTGCGGCCCAGTAAAGGGCCGTGCATGGGAAGCACGCTGCCGCAAGAGCATGGTTCAGGTAT
>Ga0272444_10002302_pt1 | contig 17686 bp, 33 predicted proteins | sample SSMForm13_FD_201033 | JGI IMG/M metagenome (GOLD analysis project Ga0272444, IMG submission 201033) | Marine sediment archaeal communities from Little Sippewissett salt marsh, Falmouth, MA, United States - SSM-Form-13 | ecosystem: Environmental > Aquatic > Marine > Wetlands > Sediment ... | reverse complement strand
CCACTTGAGCAGATCGCCTCTACGTTTCGCTTCACTATCGCTTGCCATTTTTCATATCTCCAAAGGGTGTCAGGTCTTTGCCGGGAATCGCCTGTTGATCGCGTCCAGCACTGGGTTTGCACTCTCACTCGGCCCGGTCTGCGGGCCGGTCTTGGTTCCCGTCTTGACGGCGATTTCATACCGCCGCTGCATTTCGTCGAGCTCGTTCTTGGTCGCTTCGATGCTCTTGTCGCGTGCTACGATGTCCGCGTCGTACTTCGCCTGCAACTCATCGAGCTTGGCCTGCAACGGGTTGGTTTCCGTCGTCTCGGTCTGCTGCTCGGTGGTCTCAGTCGTTTCGGTTGTCGTCTCGTCAGACATTTGCTGTCTCCTTCTTTTCTTCGTTCAAGAATCCTTCCGCGTCAATATCAAGGTCTCTTGAGTACATTTTCAGGCTTACCACCGAAGGTTTCCCGACTTCCGCAGATATGGCGAGAGCAAAAACACCTGCGATTGGCTCGCCTGTCTCCGCGTCTACCACTGTGACATCCCCAGGGCACGGGATAGCTTCGTTCTCCGCCTTAATCTTGATTCGTATCCTACGTTCAGACATTTGCTGTCTCCTGTTCTTCTTCCTCTGCGGGTTTTGCCACGGGCGGCGCTTCCTCGGTAGGTGCCGCCTCGACTATTTCTTCAGCTTTCGCCAGGCCGACCTCATCCATGAGCGCGTCGAGGTCCACCACCTCGGCCCGCTTGGCGACGATCTGCTCGACAAGTGAACGTTTCCAGAGCGTTGTCTCTCGATTGATCGGACCCGGATTGAGCCGTACCGTACCAGCCGCCTCGCTGCCCAGCACCAGGCGCAGATATGGCTGAAGGGCCTGACGATCAAACTCCTGAGTAAGGAACTCATGGGTCGCCTCCATCGCCTGCAAAGCAAGGTTCTGATGCGCCATGGCCTCAGCCTTGGTACCGAACTCGCCCTCGAGGATTGCCCGCTCCGGCAATCCGAACGCACGCACCATCAGCGCGTCGAGGTATCGGCTTCGCTCGATGAACGCCGCCTGCCTGGGTGACGAGTCACTCAGGAACTCGAAGTGCCACTCAGGGCTGGGCAACTCGCCGTTGACTTCGTCCAGCAAGCCCGGCTTGCGGTCTGCTATGGCAACCATGCCGCTCGACTCGAACGTCTCAAGCAGCGACTGGGCCAATGTGCCGTTGTCTGTCTCGGTTCCGTTGGCGTCCAGGCTGGTGCCTTCGGGGTAGTGGAGCACCAGGAACGTGCCCGCGACTTTGGCGTCGTACCGTGCAGCGCCACCGTCCACCTCACGCCAGGCGGCGTAGGTGCTGCGGGCAATCTCGAGGTTCGATGTCCCGTAGGGGTTCTGTGCCTCGCTGTCGAGTCCGAGCCAGATCACCTGATCCGCCGGCAGGATGACCGGCCCGTAGTTGACGAACCCGCGCACGCTCACCCCGGCGAAGTCGCCGCTCGGTGTCACCCTCGCCCGAACGAAGTCGTTGAGCAAGGGCTTAATGTTGAGTTCCGCCGTTCCCTCGCTGAAGTACTGCTCGAAAGCGCACCAGCCGAAGTCGTACAACGACCGCAGAGCATGGGCCATGTACGGGCCTCGCAGGGAATCGATAACCTCCTGGGCCAGCAGCATGGTCTCGTCGGTGGCATCCTCGCCTTCCAATGACCAGTCGGCTCTCAGCAGTGGGGCCGTACTCAGCTTGCGTGCGAGACTGATCGTGGGGTGGAGTCGCATGCGCCGGTAGTAGGCGAAGCTGACCGGCATCTTGGGCATGACATCGCTGGTCGTCCAGTACCCGATGGGCCATTGCGTCGATTGCAGTCCTGTCTTGGTGTTCTCAGGCATGGATAGGTGCCCTCGGTATGACCATCACGCGGCCCGCCGTGTGGCTGCTGATGGGCCGGATCGGGAAAAGCGTCCAGACCAGGTATCCCAGCGCGTCCGTGCTGTGGGTCAGATCGCTATTGGCGTCGTGTACTTCGGCCCTCAGTCTCAGGTCGTCGATCAGGTGGGTGCAATGCGGGTCCACATGCAGCCGCCTTTGTCCAGCGGCGTTGCAGAGCAGGCGGTTCGTCGCGGCTACCCTGTCCACGATGGACGGGTTGCTGCTGCCGATCCGCACGGCGCGACCGGCCTGGATGAATCGCTGGTCATTGTAAATGGTCAGGTAGTCGGACTGGCTGGCGCTCGTCTTGCGCGCCCTGCTGGTGGCGTCACCCGTGAACAGCCAGCCGCCGTAGTGATCCTCGTACCGGCCATGCAAGGCGTCCAGCGTCTTGGCGGTGTTCGTATTGCGGATGAATATCTCGTCGAACACCTCGATGCGGTCGCCGTAGCGATGGGCCAGCACCCAACACATGGGGTTCACGTTGAAGTCGCAGCTAACATAGATTTTCTCGTCTGGATCGTACCCGCAGGGCCTCACCGACTCGATAGGCGAGAACCCGCTGAACAGCACGCCCTGGGTGTCGATCCACTTCGCACCGTACTGCTCCTCGTAGTCCTCTGCGCTCAGCGCCTGCTTGGCCGCGTCCACCTCGTCGGCGGTGAGGATGTCAGCGGACGGCCACCAGTAGGCGGCGCTGTCGGGAGCCTCCCCGTTCTTGGCCTGCTCCCATGCCAGCCGGAACTCAGCGGCACCCACCCCGAACCGCTTGGGGACCCCGATCCGCCAGCACCAGCCCCGGTGGGAGGACAGGGCCGGTCTGATGGATCGGGCGAAAGCACCGGGTCGAATGTCGCAGCACTCGTCTACGATACCGCCCGCGTACTGGTTGCCCTCGATGCGCTGTGGCTTGTCGAGGCCGGTGAGGTACAGCGTCGAGCCGAATACCGTGTGGATGCTGTTGTCGCTCTCGCTGATACTCGATACCCAGTCAAGCGGGCAGAGCTTCTTGAGGTCCTCCCACCAGACCCGGCGCGCCTGGTCGTGCGTGGGTGCAGCTGCGAAGTAGAGTGGTTCGGGGTTGCCTGGGGTTGGTTCGGACAGGGCGAGGATGATGCGGCGCTTGGCGAGTTCCGTCTTGCCGCTGCCTCGGCCAGCCGCCACCAGCTTGAATCGGTGAGGGTCATTCCAGAGCCGGTCCTGCTCAGGGTGGGGGCGCAGAGGATACCAGCGTTCGGGCAGGCTCATAGTCGGCCCCCCTTGCGTTGCATCTCGATGACCTGCTCTGCTACGCTCTCCCGGCTGATGGAGGTGGTGACATCCATCTCCTTCGGGATGAGGTGACGAATCAAGCTGGTGAACAGATCGACGGGGAGCTCTTCCAGGAAGTCAACGCCTCCCCGGCGATGGTACGCTTCGAGGAGGTCGTTGACGATGTGTCGCCGGTCACGTATGCCCTTGGGGCGACCGGACGGATTGCCGGAGACACCCGGCAGGAATTGCCCAGCCGAGTTCCGCTCCTGCTCTGAACTGGAATCAGGCTCGTTATTAGGCGAATTATCAGCTTCTCTAATCACGCCCGCGATTGTCGAGCGTGGTCAGGCAGCTTGTCTATCGGAAATCTTCACAAATGCGAAGTTTTATTTTTGTTCGGGCATCTCCCACTTGTCGAACTCGGCGAGGAGGTCTTCCGCTTTTTTATCCCATCGTGTGTAGCTTTGCACCAGCGCCACCCACTTCGGCAGAATGTTCAGGGCGAACGCGATGGCCTCGGCGTCCTCTTCGCTGCTACAACCAACACAAACCACCCTTCCGTCGCCAGCGCGTACTTCCCAATCATTGCTGCCACTGTATGGATGGTAGGTCTTGAACTTGAACGGCCCCACCGGCCACGTCTTGCGGGCGGGCTTCGGCTCGTCCTCGGCGGCAAGGGCGAGGGCTTTGCGTATGGCGGCCTCTGTTGAGTCCCGAAAACTCAAATGGTCAAACACAGCATAGGTTGCAATTTTCCTAATCTGCTCGTCAGTCAGTTTCTTCATCGTAGCTCTCCTTTAAAATGGTTCACTGTCGTGGTTTACGGGGACCATGTCCCGCAGTTCGTATTTTCGCTGCTGCATGTCCTGGTTGGTCAGTTCCTCGCCGTAGAGGCCAGCAGTGATTATCTGCCAGTCGCCTCCGTGATGGGTTTCGAGCGCCTGGCGGTGCTGTTCCAGGTGCCGACGGATCGTGTTCTCATCGGGCAAATCGCGGTCGGTTCGGTAGTGGAGGGTCTCCCAGTGACCGAGTACCGACGGTTTGGTTGGGTGGCTCACGCACTGGACGTAGAGGCCAGTCTGACCCTCGTGGATACCGCTGGTGGTCTTCGTGCCTGTCATCTGGCCCAGGAGTGTAAGCACCTGGGCGCGTTTGGGTCCTCGCCAGTCGGTGGTTGTATTGAGTTCCTGGAGCGCCTCGCAGGCGATTTTGGGCGCATGGATACGCGAGAGGAGACGCCGCCAAGCGTCGATGTCGGCCTCGTCGGGTTTCCACTGGGGCCAGAGGTTTCGTGCGTAGGTCAACACCGCCTGAGTTTCGTCCTCAGTCATCGTCCTGCTCCTTGCCCTTCCCAAAGCACGCCTGCCACCGCTCTTTCGCTTCCTCGTAGGTTTCCCCGCCAACGAACACGTCGTGCCAGTCGCCGTTTTGGCCATAACACCCGACGCCCCGGCTCAACATAAACGCAGACGGCTTTCGCCCGCAAACAGGGCAGCGAGCTAGTTCACTCATTCGCATTGTCTTTCTCCTTCTTTGCCTTGTCGAATACTCGTTTCATTCGTGCCTGGAACTGTTCCTCGGTCTCCGGCTCATCGTCCCGCTTGCCTGCCTTGCCCTTGTCCTCGAAGATTCCTGTCCAGCCCATCGTGATGCTATGCTCGATGGCTGCGATAGCCCTGGCCTCTCCCCATGCCTCGCATTGCTTGAGTGCTCTAGCTGTGGCGGTTGGTGTCAGGGTGGATCTCTTTTCTTTGCGATGTTGGATATAGGAACCCCAAGTTTCCCTAAATGCCGGAGTGTCGAGTTCAAAGGGTAAATCAATGGTCGTATCTTCTTTCTTATTCTTTCTTTTCTTCTTGTTCTTATAGGTGTCCGAAGTTTCCGTACGCTTCCGTACGGAGTTCTCGTACGGTACGGTCGGAGTTTCCGTACGGTTACTGTCCGAAGTTTCCGTACGGTAGGGAACTCCGACCGTACGGAGTTCTCGTACGCTTTCTTTGGCCAGAGCATAGGTGTTTCTCTGCCCGCATCGCCCTCTTGTTATTGTGACTTCTCCCATTTCTGCGAGCTTTCCCATTCTTGAGACAACGGTTGACTTGTCCAGTCCGAGGTCATTTGCCATGCATCGGTAGCCTGGTGGGTGGTGTCCGTTGTTGCTGATCTTGTCTCGTAGGTAGGCCATCAAGAGCTTGTCAGTAGGGCTGAGGTCCACGCGCGAGGCGAGAGTCTTGGGCAGCATGAAGAATGGTTCAGCCATAGTTCCAGACCCCAATCGGCCCCGTCCGCAGCGCCCGCCCGTGGTCGTGATAACCCGTGCCAGAGAGGCAAAGAGTATCCACAAGCAGGCGCTGGGAGTGAGGCCGGTTTGGTTTTCGGGTTATCACGTTGGTTATCCTACCCGCCCCGCCGGCGGGTGTCAAGCGGGCTACTCCTGAAACAGCGGCTCGCCCCGTCTGGCTCGCGAGGCGTACAGCTTGAGCCGCCGCTTAAGTTCTTTCGGGTCCATCTCTTCCGAGTCAGATCGGAAGCTGATACCTTCCAGCTTCCTCGATGTCTTGTAGGCTTCCAGGCGTCTCTGCCGGTAGGCAATCTCGGCCTGACTGACGACGGTTACAATCCTCGCTCCGGTTCGCATGGTGAGTCCTCCAATTGGGTTATGGTGATCTCAACACGGGGGTTCTCGCGGTCGATGCATTTGAGCGGTGGCAGGGTGACAACCCCCACGTCGTCATCCAGCAGGCCGCTGTCAGCTATGCCATCACGGTAGGGCTTGAGGCTGGCGATGAGGTTGTCATCGTCCCTGCGACGGTTGGTGGTGTGGTAGAACGTCGCTCTGAACGTCGAACGCCGCCAATGGGGGCAATCGCCCTTGAGAGCCGCAAAAGTCCACCAGCGGGCAGCCTCGCGGCATTTACGGGTATCTCTGGCCTTGACCGCCCAGTGACATCGGGCGTTCGGGCTGAGACTCTTGGGCGGCAATGGCAAGCTGATCGTGATCGAGTTCATGTGTCTCTCTCTGTGAAGTGAATCCTCCCTGCCGGGGGTCGGCGTTCTCGCTCGCCGGCCCCCGGCCCGTTGGGAGGATACGGTTTTCAGGTATTATCCGGGATGCTGACCCTGTTAAGATCAATCATCACCTGGTTCATGCCGAGGTCTGTCGCCAGACGCAGTAATGCCTTGTGATGTATACGCAGCACCTCAGCGTTTGGGACAATGCCGTGCCCATATTCGGAAGACGCCCAGTGGAACAGAGTTCGCTCGGTCTTGTGATCCCTTCTGGGCATCCCACGAAACCGCAAATCAAGCCCGGAATCCTTTACGATCCCACGGATATTACTTACCGATACATTCATCCCAATCATACCGGTAATAGCCATGGCAACCTGGCCTAAAGTCATTTGCGAGAAACGATCTTTTTGAGTTCGAAGAATACCAAGCACCCTGAACTCGTCTGATCGCTTAAGTGCGTTATATTGAGCCATTTGTTGCTCCTTTCAGTTGTCAGAAGGGGATGTCGTCGTCGGGCTGTACGTTGCCCATCTCGCTTACCATCGCCTTGACGATGAGCGTGGCCTGTCCGGGGTTCTGCGCCCAGCTGGTCAGGCCTGCGCCCTTGAGCCGGTTCACCAGTGCCACCTGGTCGATGTCATGCTCCGCAGCGAGGGCGAATGCCTCATCCTTGGTCAGTGGGTTGGTATCCGCCGGCGGGGACTCAATGGCCCCTGTGATCGCCCGCAGCCGCAGACCGCCGACCCTCTGGCCCTTGTGCATAACGTTCGGATCCACGTAGACCTCGATGGGCTTTCCTCGCCAATCATCGGAGTCGTCCCCATACAGGTCTCGCAAAAACATCCGGTTCGTCACGTTCAGGACCATAGGCTTTACCCCGTGGTCGGACCAACTCAGAACCGGCTCGGTTTTCCCGTCTGGCATTTCCTCCATGTAGGCCGTCTCCATAGTCAGCCTCAGCGGATTGACTGCATCCTTGCGACTCAGGTAGGCCGACTCGTGCATTTCTGATACTTTCAGTCCCATGATTCTACTCTCCTTCTCTGCTAGTGGTTACGGGTCAATGCCAAAAAAATCCTTGGCGGTCAGTGCTGGTTTGGGTGCCGGTACGGGCAGTTCATCCACCGGCATGGACTCCGGGCCGATGTAGAACGTCTCGCGGGCCGGGGTGTGCTCCATGTGGCAGCCGGGGGGCGTGTCGCCGTGCGCTTTGTAATACTGGTTCAGGCCGCTCATGTCGATGGACCGCCTGATATACTCCGGGTGGTGCTGGATTGCCCACTGGATCGCTGCGGCCTCGTCATCGACCACCAGACGTTCGCGGGCGGGTACGGTGCGGAACCCCGCCCTGCCTGTGGCGTAGGTGACGGACTTCTTTTTGGCGGGGGTTTCCTTAACCACCTGGTCGCGGATCGCCGTACCGAATTTCCAGAGCAGCCCGGCTCTACGGCCTTTGATCTCGCTCAACAAGAACGCGAGGTGCGCCTTGGCCCGTTCCTTGATTTCGTCCTCTGCCGTGTCCAGTTCGTGCAGCAGGCCCACGGCCCACTCGGCAAGGTTCCAGTGTTCGCACGCCCGTGCCTGTTCACACTGCTGGCGGATCGCCACGTCGATGGCGTACTGCTCGACTTCTTCCACTTCCGGTATGTCGTTCATTGTGTTTGCTCCTGTCATTAGTCCTGCACATAGCATCGACGAGCATACTCCGCGCCTGGATCGCTAGCGTCAAGCACCTGCCCGATGCTGTCGATGATGATCACGCCTGCGCCGCCGTCCATCGTCGCGGCCTCGCGGCTCGCCTTGGCCTGCTCGTCGGTCGCCTCGCCCAGTTCCTCGCCCGTATTGTAGTCCAGAAGTTCCATGCTCATCTTGCGTATTCTCCATTCAGTAACGCCGCCTCGTCGGGCAGCAGCTTAACGACGCGAACGCGGTTCCAGGTTGTCAATATATCGGCTGCTTTCCTGGCTTCCGCCCGTGTCGCGCATCGGGCCACGATGGTCCACGGCCCGCCGACGTGTTTCTGGAGTATCACGATCCACTTTACCACGGTTCATCTCCTTTCCGATCCCTGACAGGATCACCACCAGCCCGAACAGCCCGACGCCGATGCCGAGCCTACGCATGGGTTCGCCCCCATTCCGTCAGTTGGGCAGCGCGGGCCTCGTCACGTTCGGCCAGTGCCTTTCTGAGCCTGCGCGCAACTTCCTCAAATACGTCCTGTTTAAGCCGCATGGCGTTGCGGTATCGGTTCTCGGCTTCCTTGATCTGCTCGCGGAGTCTGGCGTTCTCGGCTTCCAGCTTGGCAATCGCAGCGTCTTGCTCTGCCCATTCCAGAGCGGTCGTGCAGGTGATCGGATACAACTGGAACCGGCCTTCACAATTCGGGCATTCCACCCATCCGTCTCCACGGTCGATCCACGGCAGATTCGACCGCTTGCACTCCGGGCAGACAATATCGACTGGCTCGTTGTTGGGGTTTCCGTCATAATGACTCATGGCCGATCTCCTGTTAGTTCGTTGCGTGATCTCGCGGTATTGCGAAACGCATTCCCTGCGGCAGGTGCTGGACAGCTCGTCGAAATCGCTCTCGCCCGTCACAATCGGCCCGGCATCCTCGAAATGGCAATCGTCCCACCCGTTGGCCTCACATGCAGCATAAAACGCTGCCTCGGTCATTACGCAGGGATTCGGGGCGTACAGGTCGTTCGTGATGAGTCTGATTGTCTCGTTCGTCATGGCAGGTCTCCTGAATTGCGAACCGCACTCCCGCCGCTGCGCTTGACCTGCCAGGGTAGGAGCGTGCGCACGGGAGGCGGCTCGTTGTTTCGTTGTGTGGCTGACTGGCAGGTCATTGTTCATACCTATATTATTGGCAGGATCGCCGGATTTGTCCACTACATTCTGCTATTTTTTGCAGATAAGAAGGGCTTATGATACGTCGATATAATCGGCCTCGGCCATCTGCGGGAAGCCCTTGCAGGTGATCCGAACGTGGAGGCCGTTGGCGATGCTCGCCCCGCCGAACTCGCACTTGAGTTCTCCGTTAGCCGTGTCGTCCAGGTAGAACTGAATCGTTTGGCCTGCCGCGTCGTAATTGTAGATGTCGATTTCCGTACTGCCAGTTGGCAGAATGCCGGAGTAGTGAGCACCCACCGCCGTCATACCGTCCGCGTAGTCCGTGTCCTGTTCGCCTGCACCGACTTCGTTGGTGGAGACCATTACCGTGTACCAGATCACCCGACCCCGCCAGTCGCGGGCATCGACCGTCACCGTGTCTGCCGCGCTGACCTCGTACTGCTTGTCGACCTCGACGGGCGTTACCTCGCTGCCGATAATCTTCGAATTGATGACGTAGGCAAGCCCTTCATGCCCGTCGATCACATTGACCACTACCCTGTCGCCAATGGCGAACGTGGGCGGGTCGTTTTCCTCGTGGCCGATGTCGATGAGGTAGGGCCAATCCTCGTTGTTGCCAAGTATGCCCAATTCCGTATATGTCGCCTCGCCGGTCGCGGAGTAGGTCACGGCGAGGGTCTGCCAATCGTAGAACACATGGCCGCCGGATTCGGTCACGTCCTCGATCTGCGCGATGAACGCCTGCCCCGGTCGGTACAGGTCGGGCATCCCATAAACCGTCACCGCGTCGTCACGGCGCAGCTGGTCCACCATGCGCCGCTGATCGTGGGCGCTGAGCCTGTCGCCTTTATGTGGTAATTGGTACGGCATCAGGTGAACTTTGTCCGGTTAAAGGGTCTCAGGTCGATGTTCAAAGGCCATGCCCCGAAATCGCCCGCCCCCTTAACCATGATCGGCCTGGATGCGCCGTATGGTTTGGTGGACGAAGAACGAACCGTGGCGAAAGGCGCTTTCATGCCTTCGTCAATGGACACGTCCGCAGGGACGAGGCCGGTCTGCGAGTCCATGAATAGGATCATCGGATCATGGCCCAACGGGTCGCGGATGAACTCGGCCTCGACGAAGTACGAGAGCGCTCGGTTCCTGGTATAGACGCGAATCGAGGAGCATCGGAACACTCCCTTTAGTATTTCTGTTGCTTTGCCCGCGTCTACCACGTCGTTGACGTAATCGACGTAGGCGGTAGGCCAGGATAGCGGGTGAGGGGTCATCTTCCCGGCCTCGACGTAGGAAATCTGCCTGCGCCCGATGATGCGCGGGCGGTTGGTGAAGCCGGGGACCGTCATGCCACGATTGTATCGGCGCTGGTTCCAGTCCTCACCCCACTGGGTATCTCCCATGTCTGCCGGTTGGTATTTGACCGTAATGGGCACATTGCCCGCGTCCAGACCTCGCGGCTCCCTGCTGCTGTCGCTGTACGTCTCAAAGACCCATCCCCCATTAACCGTGCCGTCGAGGATGGGCGAGTCGTTGATACCCCATTGGATCGTGACCGCCGCCTGCGTCTTGCTCAGGAGCTTGACCGTGGTGGTCATCATCCGAAGTTCAGTTCTAACCCCTGCGAACGTGACGGCCTTGGTACTGGCGAGCGTCACCCCAACAGCGGTCATCGCTTCCGGCCTCGCCAAGTCCTCATCCGTACTGGTCAGCCCGCTGACGTGGTAGACCTCGATCAGCGAGAAGCTGCCGTCGTCATAGTATTGAAGGCTCGATCCTTCGGGCAAAATGCTTTTCGTCGTCGCCATGTTATTTCCCTGTCGTCGTCGGGTTCACGCCCTTGAGGGCGGTGGTCAGTTCGTTCATGGCCGCTGTGAGGCTGGCCGATGCGGTGATCTGGTCGGGCGCGGGTGCCTGCCCCGGTCCCGCGGGACCACGGGCGAAACTCGCATACGACGTGCCGACGCTGGGCGCGAGCCGCAGCGAGTAGGCCCGGATAAGGTCTTTCCCGGCCTGCTCCTCCTGAGTCGCCACGTCTGCCCGCAATTTTTCCTCTGCCGCCCGCACCTTCGGCGTTTGCGTTCTCGCAAACGCCTCCTTGTCCATCTGCGCCCGTGTTCTCGCATCCTCAAATCGTTCCAGAACTCCGATATTGGCTCTACCAAGAAGGCTGCCTCGTTCCTTGGATACCGCAGCTCCTGCCGCGCGAAGCTGTGCAATGGACTCCTGCATCTTTTCCAGGAGCACCTCGCGGCCCTGGCCGAACTCTTTGAGCCTCGCCCCCGCTCCCGTATTGCGGATGTTGGCGATGGTCTGCTGATAGGCTTCCTGCGCCGGATCGGCGGCGTACTTCTCGCGCAGCCTGCCTCGCATGACAGCCAAACCTGACTCGTCACCGGCGGAGTAAAGTCCCTGTATTCTGCTCTCGACAATCGCCGCCCCTGCCGCGATGTGTCGGGTTCCGATTCGCTGCTGTCGTGACTCATGCGCCGCCTGAGCCATCCCGCCGAGAGCGCCGCCGACCAGCGGGACACTCTTGAGGTATTCTGCCGTGGCACTGAAGCTCGCCTGAGTCTGCAACGCCTTGGACAGTTCGCCACGGGCGCGACTCTCCTGCATGAGCGCCTGGGTGGTGTTGGTCTTAATGACCGTCGCCATCGTGTTCAGGGCAGTATTCACCGCACCGATTACCCCGGCAATCTTGACCAAGCCGCTCTGGAGATCGGCCATGCCCTGCACGGCATTAGTCCCGCCGGCTGGCTCACCGATACCGGACGGGCCGTAGAACTGTGGCGCGATGTCCGTCTGTGCGGTGCTCATCCGCTTGAGACGATATACTCCGGCGTTTACGTTCAGTGCCATTTTTGTCAGATTTCGTATTTCTGGCGGAAATGTTCCGCCACAAGGTCATCGCCGCTGTCCTGTTCGACCCGTGCCAGTCCCGTCACGTCCAGTATCCTGTCCAGATAACTCATAAGCTCTCGGTAGGTGAGTCGCCTCCATTCGATGCCGGGGTAGAAGTGGGCGCAGTAGGCGAGGTGGGTTCGCCAGTTGGAGCGTTGCTGGGAGGGTCCGGGCTTTGCTCATCCCCCGTTACCACGCCCGCTTTCGCACCGCGCTTGACTTCCAACAGATCGTACACCACCTGGACCAGCTCGTCCGTCCAGGCAAGTCCCATGATCCGGGCCATACTGATTTCCGGGTGACGGTGGTGGATCGCCGTCCAGAGGGTGAGCGCCTGCCCGCGTGCCGTCACCAGCAGCCACGGGAGCAGTTGCCCAGGCGTCTGAGGCTCCACGGCGTTGCGGGCCTCCTGATCCGGTGCCGCTTCCCGCTGTTCCTGGGCCAATGCCTGCGAGATACCCTCCAAATCGCCCAAGGATAGCTTCTGAGCGATGATCTCATCATCTTCGATGGTCAGGGCGTATTCGTGGCAACTCGCGTCTAAGAGTTTCATAGGGTTCCCTCTCCGATTAGATTGTACGTGTCCACCTGTCCGAACATGGCCTCGCCCTCGGCGTCCATCTCGGATCGGTTCACCAGCCGCGTCTGGATCGACCTCCAGCCGGTGGCCGTCAGATTGGCCTGGTGGAGAGCTTCCTTGGTCAAATCCATCAGATCCCGCATGGCGCGGGTGCCGAGATTGCTCAGGGTGAAATGATAGACCTTGACGGTCCCTGTGATCTGGTCCACCGAGCCGGCGGCGCCAGGCATGTGGGTCGTGACGTTGATCGGGGCCACGTCGAATACGACCACGGGGAAGTCCGCCTCGGTGAGGTTCGGCGGCGCGTAGGCGTCGTAAGCAGGTGCCACGCCGGGGATCGCGTCCAGCGCGTCGCGGATCGCGGCAACCATATTGCCCAGCTTTGCGGCCATTATGCGCCCCAAGTCTGCGTAACTGGTCCAGTAGACGCAAACCGGAAACGGCACACGCTGTTGTTCTGCCCTTCCTCGGCCCGTTCCAGTTCCACCGCCGTCACGTTACCCGTGAAGGAGATCGTCTTTCCGCTGGCTATGGTCAGCGTAATTGCCACCTCCATAGCAGACCCGATAAAAACACTATCCGCGTTAAACCCGGTAGCAATCGGGGCCGCAGCCGAACTGATGATTCCAACGGCATCGCCAATAAATCTGGCATTGATCAGCGTGCCATCAATCCAGCCGGCATCACCGAAGCCGGTTGTATTGAGTTCCGACGCCTGCAACGTGCCTCGCCACGATTGGACAATCGCGGCAAAGCCAGTCGCTGAGAAGTTGCCGCCCGTTCCTGTTAGTGTACTTGCCGCCATCGTTCTGACTCCTACAAGCTATCGGTCAGGTTGACCGTCTGGAAGATTCCCGCGTTCTGGTTATTGTTCACGCCGCCCACCTTGTAGACGACATCACCTATCTGGATTTTGTCCTTGTCGCTGATCGTCACATCGAACCCGCAGAACATCGTCGCGGTATACGTCACGTCGTTGCCGTGGATCGTCCTGTCCTCCATCATGCCGTCTGTCACCACGCGGGCCTTGAACGTACCCGCCGAAGTGAACGCCTCGGTCACGCCGCCCTGCCGGTCCTGCGCGTTGGTCTCACGCAGGAGAGTAGCTGTGACGTTGAACAGATGTTTCGGAGTTTTCACGCGTCCACGGTTCCTATGATGATGACATCGACAGTTGCGGCGTTCGCGCCGGACTGGTTACTGATCACCAAGGTCTGTCCAGAACTGACTGACGCGATGGTGATAGGATTCGCAACGACCAGCATCCCGCCCGTCTGGATTGCAATGGCATCGGAGGAATCACCGAAGAAGGCAATCCACGTCCCGCCGCCCACGGTGATCAGCGCGTCGGCAGAGTCGTTGCGGATAATCACCGCCTTGATGTCGTCGAACCCCGTCGCCGTCCCGAACGGGTTGAGGCAGGTGGACAGGTTGATGGTTTCGGAACTGCTCGCGGCGATGGTGAACTGGTCGTGGAATATCTGGTCAGCCTCCCCAGCCACATCGGGGTCGTCCCCGAACGTGTATTCCAACGAAGGGCGGTATTGGAACGTGTCCTGCGGGGTGCTCAGGTCCAGAGCCTTCTGTGCCGTCATGGACACGTCGAGGTAGATTCGTCCGGCAAGATCGGTCAGGTCAGTAGCCATAGGTCAGTCCTCATCTTCCGCGAGGGTCGCGGTGGTGTCGGTGTTGTGGATGCTTACGGGTATCGCGCAGAGCCGGTGAGGCCGCAGAAGATTCATGATCGTGGTCAGCCTCGCCTGTACTGCGACCTGGTTGCGACGGTTGTAGCTGTACTGGCCGAGACTCTCGCTCTCCATGTCCCCGCCCTCCACGATGTCGTCCTCCGTCCATCGGTAGGACAGCAGCATGGAGCAGGCGAGTTTCACATCAGCGGGTACGCTGGTCGTGTCCTCGTACTCCCTGCCCAGCCAGTGCTGTATCTGCGAGCTGCACGCCGTGATGAGTTGGAGCAGCCTCGCGTCGTCATCTTCGAGATCGGCCAGCAGGGGTTCCCGCTGGGCCTCGGCCACGGTCAAGAGGTCAACGAACTCGTCAGCCGGTGTCGCTGGTGTCCCGGTGATAGCCATTATGCGAGCCTCACATACGCGTAGGTGTCCCGAACGTTGCGCCAGAATGCCTTACCGACCGAACCGGCCTTGATCAGCGATGTGACCGCCGCCTGCGATACGTCAAAGTAATCGTACAGGCTGCCGTTCTTGAACTTGATCCGCAGGAGACCGCCGCCCTGTTCGTTGGGACTCCATCCGACCCAACTGATCGCGGACGAGCTGACATTCAGCCGGTGGAAGCCGACGCTCTCCTTGCCACGGGACTTCCGCTTGCTGGTCAGTTTCTTGAGCAGCCTTGAACGCGACGGGGCTTGGATTAGTACCTGTCTCATTCCGTCACCACCTCAGTCCCTGGATTATCGAAGTTGTAGCCGCTTTTCTGGCACTTGGTGTAATACGTCCCGGCGTCGAGGAAGAACGTCACCACGCCGAACGCGTCGGTGATCCCGTTGGCAACGAGGTTGGTCATGGCCTCCTCGGTGTAGACCCATACCTGTACGTCGCTGATCGGATCGGTATCGGGGTCCAGCACGGTCACGTCATGCTCGATGGCACCGCTGCCGGCCCCCACGTCCAGGGCGGCAATCGCGTCCAGAATGGCCGTCTGGTTGTCGGCGGTCGCATCACCGCCCGTGCCGCTGGGCGCTTCCTCGAGCGCGTTCTTAGTGAATCGGTACGTCCCGCCATCGTTCTCCAAGGTGTCGTCGAGCTTGGTCAGCGTGCCCTGGGCGGTGGTAATCGTTGCGGGGATCGTGGTGCCGGTATGCTCAAGAATCAGTGTCAGGTGACTACCCGCCGCCTCGATGGCCGTCTTGACATCAGCCGCGTCGTGAGTTGAGAATCCCGTTGCGGTTGCCCAGTCCGAATCGCCGTGGGTTTTCAGTGCGGACAGTCCGTAGGTTCCGTTGGCCAGGATGGTGTTATTGTCAGCGGATTGCAGGTCCATCAGTACGGTTGTCGAGCATCCGATGCAACTCGCCTTGTAGACCGCGATCATCAGCACGTTGCCGTTCGTCTCGGCCTGCGTCGGCGCGTACGTCACGACCCCGCTCGTCGCATCATAGGCCAGCGTTCCGCCGCCTGCACCCCACCCAGCGCCGTCGAGATCGACTCGCACCGAACACCCGGCGGTCTGTACGGTCCCGTCCGCAATGAGAATCACCGATCCCACCGTAACGGCTTTGGGTGTCGCGGCATTTTTCGGGTAGCTCATGCGCAGACTCCTATGGTCTGACTGTTAATCGGTCGATACAGCCAAGGCGTTCCAGCAGGCGGCGCTCCCCCGCTCGCCTTGGCGTAGAAGTACGTCCTCAGTCTCGGCGTCCAGATCAACGGCGAGTTGCCCACCTCAAGCAGCGTGTTGGACGGGTCGGCAAGGGCGGCGATTTCGGAGGGGGAGAGAACGCGGTTCCAGATCATGGGATCTGCCACGCTGCCCGGAAGATTGTCTGTCCCATCGTATTCCGCGCCAATCGAAACGGGAACGCCGCCAGAAAGTACAGTCGTGCTGGGGGTGTAGGTACGAAGCGACAATTGCCCGTCAAAGTACGTCTTGAAGTCGGGGCCACGAAATGTGAAGCCTATATGGTGCCATAGGCTGTCGTTGTAGACGCCGACAGCTATGTCATCTACCAAGTCGCTATTTCCGTAGGCGTAGCACGCCCACTTGCTACTGGCCCCTGTGCGAATCATAAATCCAGCGGACCCATTGGATGTGTCAAACAGGTAGTCCGCATCTCCACCACTACCAGCCGATGATGTTTTGACCCACGCAAAAACAGACAACTCTGTGAGAACGGGCGGCGTATAGCCAGACAACACATAGTCATTACTGCCATCAAGCTCTATCGCCTTCCGCCCAAACTCCAGCACATCCACCCAGTCCGTCGCCGGATTCATGTTCGTCAGTGTGCCGTGGTTGCCATGCCCGCTCGCGTCGAACGCCGTGACGGTCCCTGCCCCTCCGCCCAGCGCAGCGAACATCAGCCCGCCCGCCAGAGGCGAGCCGGGAACGATTCGCGGGAATGGTGGGCGTTGGATCACTATTGCACCTCGGCAGCGTAGGTCCAGATGGTCAGCTTGCTGTTGTCGGTGTCTGGAATCGCCTGCCCAGACCTGTTAATCACACAGACCTTGAAGTCGAACGGCTCGATGGGAATGCCAACGATCTGTACCCGCTGGTCTACGTCGCTGGCAACAATAGGGAACACGCCAACCTCCGTTGCCGCAGACAGGTTCGGCTCGGCCAGGTCGCCGTCCTCGCCGTCGGCATAATTCGTTCCGTCCAACTGGTAGACGATATGGGCCTCGAAGTACGCGCCTGAATCCGGCGCGGCCGCGAAGTCGTGGACGTACAGCTCAAGGCTCGCCATCGTGTTGAGGTCCGTTCCGTTGGTCACTTCGTCGGATACGGCAATCCCGTCATCAACAAGATCACGAAGTGCCCCGCCAACCGCCGCCATGATGACGTCGGCGGACGGGTTGGCGTCCCAAAGGATTTTGTTGGCCATTACTCGACCTCCTTGTCATTGAGACCGCCAGCCAGCAGCGTCTCACAGTCCGAAATGATCGCCGCCACATTCGCCTCTTTGGAAATGCGGGTCTGATAGACGGCCCATATTGAATCGCGCACGCCAGCAAGGAAGGCCGCCTTACTCACCCCTTCCGGCCATTTCGCCCGGATCGTAATGGTGTGCGTCGTTTCTTCTTCGCCAATCGTTTCCGTGCGAGTCGCTGTGACTGACACCTCGCGCGCCGAAAGGTTCAGCACGCGCATTTTCGTCGTCCATGTCGCCGGTAGTGCCATGCTTCACCTACTTTTTGGATTTGGTTGCCTTCGCGGGTTCGCCGTCGTCCCACTTCTTTTTGCTGGCCTTGCGGATCGTGGTCACGCTCTCCAGCTCAGCCTTGGTCACTGGCGCACCAGTGCGAATGAGCCGGTCCAGCAGGTCCAGCGTTCCGATAATCGCGCCCGTCACATCTTTGCTGCCCGCCAGAAACGCGAGTTGCTTTGTTTTCTCAATCAGTTGGTAGGGAGAATAATTAGTCATCGGTTCTTTGCTCCTGTTCTTTGCTTGCCTCTGCCTGTATCTGGATTCTCAGCAGATCGTCCAGGATG
>Ga0272444_10002300_pt1 | contig 17691 bp, 12 predicted proteins | sample SSMForm13_FD_201033 | JGI IMG/M metagenome (GOLD analysis project Ga0272444, IMG submission 201033) | Marine sediment archaeal communities from Little Sippewissett salt marsh, Falmouth, MA, United States - SSM-Form-13 | ecosystem: Environmental > Aquatic > Marine > Wetlands > Sediment ... | reverse complement strand
GGGCCTTTTTTTCGATCCGCCGGATGAGCGCCTGAATCTCCTCACGCTGCCGGTCCCTGGCCTCATTTTTTCTGCCGAAGAAGACGTCCCATTTCACGGTGGCCGCGTTCTCCTTTCATCGAAAGGCGGTTCGGGCCCATCCCATCTCACGAGCCGGATGGCAGCGATCCTTCCCGGCCCCTCCCGGGAAAGGGTGGGGAGAGCACCGCCTTCCACCCGCCCCCGTTCAGCTTCGATGTCGAATCAGCCCGTTTGAATGGCCTCGAAAAAACCGAGGTTTTCGTTGAGCTTTGCCAGCCGTAGCTCCATGTCCTTGACGCGTTCCCGGACCTCCTCCACGACCTCGGGCGGTGCCTTCTTCAGGAAACCCGGATTGGCGAGCTTCTTGTTCGAGGACGCCATCTCCTTTTCCATCTTCTGAATGGCCTTGCGGAGGCGTTTTTTCTCCTCCTCGAAGTCCAGGAGCCCTTTCAGCAGCAGGTGGACCTGGTTATTCCCGAAGACGCCGGTGGCCGAGGCCTCGGGCTTTTCCACGCTCTCGAAGATTTCCACGGAATCCACGCCGGCCAGGGCCTGCAGGTGGGCGATGTTCCCGCGGATCAGATCCTCGTCCTGCCGGCGGGGCGCCTCGACAATCACATTCACCTTCTTCCCCGGCGGTATGTTCATCTCGCCCCGAATGGTGCGGACGGCCGTGATGAGTCCCATCACCACCTCCATCTCTTCGAGGGAGGACTCGTCTCCGGCATACTCCTCGGGGGCGGGAAAGGGCGAGACCATAATGCTTCCCTCGGTTCCCGGCATGCGGCTCCAGATCTCTTCGGTCACAAAGGGCATGAAAGGATGGGCCAGACGAATCACCCCGAGAACGGCGCTTCGCAGGACTGAACGCGCGGACCGCTCCAGGTCTTCGTCCTTGCTGTAAAGCCCCTGCTTGGCCATCTCCAGGTACCAGTCGCAGAACTCGTGCCAGGTGAACTGGTAGCAGGTGGCGGCGGCCTCGTTGAACCGGTAGTCGTCGAGGGCCGCCCGAATCTCCCGGGTCACATCGCGAAGGCGCGTCAGGATCCAGCGGTCGGCCAGAGAGACGGGTCCGTTCCCGGGCGTGCCCGCCACATCGCCCTCATCCAGGTTCATGAGGGCCAGGCGGGCGGAGTTCCAGATCTTGTTCACGAAGTTCCGGTATCCCGCGATCCGCTCCTCGCTGAGCTTGACGTCCCGTCCCTGGGCCGCCAGGGCGGCCAGCGTAAACCGGAAGGCGTCCGTGCCGAATCGATCGATGACCTCCAGGGGATCGATGACGTTCCCCTTGCTCTTGCTCATCTTCTTGCCTTCGGCGTCCCGCACCAGGGCGTGAATGTAAACGTCCCGGAACGGGATGTCCCCCATGAAATGGATCCCCATCATCATCATGCGGGCCACCCAGAAGAAGAGAATGTCGAACCCGGTAATCAGGACCGAGGTGGGATAGAAGGTGCGAAGGTGGTCCGTTTCGTCCGGCCACCCCAGGGTGGAAAAGGGCCAGAGAGCCGAGCTGAACCAGGTGTCCAGGACATCCGTTTCCTGGCGAAGCTCCAGGGATCCGCACGAGGGACACGCCGCGGGCATCTCCTTGGCCACCACCACCTCATTGCACGCCTCGCAGTACCAGGCCGGAATGCGGTGTCCCCACCAGATCTGCCGGGAAATACACCAGTCGCGGATGTTGGTCATCCACTCATAGTACACGCCTTCCCACTGGGGCGGCACGATTCGGGTCCGGCCTTCCCGGACCGCTGCGATGGCGTCGTCGGCCAGGGGTTTGACGCGAACGAACCATTGCTTGGACAGAAGGGGCTCGATCATGGTCTTGCACCGGTAACAGTGCCCCACGGCATGCCGGTACGGCTCCACCTTCTCAAGCAGACCGGCCGCCTTCAGGTCCTCCAGGATTCGTTCCCGGCACTCGAAGCGGTCCATGCCCGCGTACGGTCCGGCCAGATCGTTCATCTTCCCGTCATCATCGATCACCTTGACCCGGTCGAGATCATGCGTCGTACCGATCTCGAAGTCGTTGGGGTCGTGGGCCGGCGTGATCTTCAGCGCGCCCGTACCGAACTCCATGTCCACGTACCGGTCGAAAATCACGGGAATGGGCCTGTTCACCAGGGGAAGAATCACGTGCCGTCCGGAGGCGTCGCCGTACCGCTCGTCCTCCGGGTTCACGGCCACGGCCGTATCCCCGAGCATGGTCTCGGGCCGGGTGGTGGCCACGATCAGATGCCCGTTGCCGTCCTCAAAAGGATAACGCACGTGGTAGAGGAAGCTGTCCCGCTCCTCGTGCTCCACCTCCAGGTCGGCCAGGGCCGTATGGCAACGGGGACACCAGTTGATGATATAATCCCCCCGGTAGATGAGGCCTTCCTCGTAGAGCTTCACGAACACCTCGCGGACGGCCCTGGAAAGGCCCTCGTCCATAGTGAAGCGCTCCCGGCTCCAGTCGCAGCAGCTCCCCAGCCGCTTGAGCTGGTTGATGATGCCGCCGCCGTATTCCTTCCGCCACTCCCAGACCATCTCCACGAACGTCTCACGGCCCACCTCGTGGCGCGTCAGGCCCCTGGAGGCCAGGTCTTTTTCCACCACGTTCTGCGTCGCGATCCCCGCATGGTCCGTACCGGGCTGCCACAGGACGCTGTAGCCATCCATTCGCTTGTACCGGCAGAGGATGTCTTGAAGGGTATTGTTCAGGGCATGCCCCATGTGGAGAAATCCGGTTACATTGGGCGGCGGAATGACGATGCAGAACGGCTCCTTTCCGGAATCCATGTCCGGCTGAAAGAGGCCTTGTTCCTCCCAATAGGCATACCACTTCTCTTCCACACGCCCGGGCTCGTAACCCTTGGAAAGCGTCTCCTGACTCATTGCGCACTCCTCCACATCGTCACAATCGAAATGAAATCCGCCTGCAGCCGGATCTCAACTCTTCCTATCGGAAACCATCCTCACGCTCTCATGGCCGATGGAGCGAACTCCAGGCCAAGAAAATCCTGCGGCATGTAAAATGCCGCCCTACAACCCCTTGCCTGCTCCAGACGTATTTTTACGGGAAAAAAGAAAAAGGGGCTGTTTCAAGAACAACCCCTTAATGAATCACAAAAAAAACCAAGTGGAAAGTGTTTTTTGGTCAGTCTCCCACGTTCTCGAGGGAGGCCTTGAGGGCTTCTATGGTCTCGCGGATAACGCGTTCGGCGGCTTCGGTCACGGACTCCCGAATCACCCGCTCGGCCACGTCGGCCATGGTCTGTCCCAACTCCCGGGTCACAACGTCTTCCACCACGCTACGTACGATTTCCTCGATTCGTTCCTCAGAGACGCTCACGGCCTCAGTCGCAGGCGGAGGCGGCTCCGGCGTCTCTTCCTCGGCAAGCGCCTCCTCAATGATCGGCGGCGCCTCCTCTGCAGGGGAAAGCGGCTCTTCAGCGGGCTCCTCTTCCACCTCATCCTCGAGCATCCTCTCGAGCGCCTCCTCGGTGATGTCCTCCCCCTCACTCTCGCCGAGGGGTTCCTGCTCCACCGGCGGCTCTTCCGAAGGCAGTTCCAGATCGAGATTCACCCCGCCGTCATCCTCCAGCATTCGCTGCAGGTCTTCATCGCTGATCCCCACCTCTTCGGCTCCTTCCGGTTCCGGAAGGTCCGTAGCTTCTTCCTGCACAGGCGGCATCACGGCGGCCTCGGCCTGGGTCTCGGTCTGATAGGTCGCGTTCAGATCCGGGGCCGCTTCCTGCAGGGAATCGTCGCCCAGCATGGAATCCAGGTCCACATCCAACGCCTCCCCCGGTTCCGCCTGCAGGATATCCTCGCTCTCGTCGCTTCCGAAATCCAGATCCAGGGCCACGTCCGACATATCAATGTCCGCCTCGGTCTCATCCAGGTCGACATCGTCGAGCATGTTCTCGAACTCGTCCGGCACCTCTACACCGCCTGCTGCGGCCTCGGCAGGAGGCGCCTCCGTATCGTTCTCCAGGAGCCTTGCGATCTCATCATCCGCGGATTCACCGCTCTCCAGGCCCTGAGATTCGTCTTCCTCTACGAAATCCACCAACTCGATAATGTCATCGTCGTCTTCGGCACCGGCACCCTCCTCCGAGGTGAGATCGTCCAAATCAAAATCCAGGAGCATATCTTCCTCTTCGACCGTTCCCTCTTCCACGATGTTCTCGTCTTTTTCCATGGCCCGGCGTCTCCGCGTAAGAGTTGAGGATATTGTCGTTCCGCCCTCTTGTCTTGCTAGCACACTGCCCCTTCCCTGTCAAGGCGTTTGCAGCGGGGCAATGGCCATAATTGCGTCATTTCAATGGGGTTTTTCCATTTCAAAGAAGCCCGGCACAGGGCATGTTCATGGATTCCGCCCCTGGGATGAAGGGCGAGTCTCCGGTTGACCTTCCCGCGAAAAGCTGGTAAGAAGTAGAGATTATGCTGCGGGCGATTAGCTCAGATGGATAGAGCGTTGGTCTCCGGAACCAAAGGCCGGGCGTTCGAGTCGCCCATCGCCCGCCAGAACGATTGCAAAGACTGAGCGGGATCTCGTATCCCGCTTTTCTTTTGCCCGTTTCCCTGCCTCCGCCGTTTCTCCTGCACAACGCCGTCCTCTTTCCGTTCGGCTACTCGCCCCCCCTCTCCTTCTTCACGGTCTCGATGAGCTCCAGCACCGGACGCCCGTTGGGCGCCACGGCCATGGGATTCAGTCGTACCAGGGCTTCCCAGGACTCGATCGCGGCGGTCGTATCGTTCAGGTCGTGAAGCAGGACGACCCCCTTGTTGAATCGGGATATCTCATGGGAAGGATCGAGCACGACGGCTCGATCAAAGGCCTGAAGCGCCTCGCCGAGCCGGCCCGAACGCCTGTACATAACGCCCAGGTCGGTCCACACGTCCGGGTCGGACGGGTCGAGCTCCAGGGATCGGCGATAGGCCTGAATGGCCTCCGGGTAGCGGTCACGATCAAAGTAGGCGTGCCCCAGACGCACCCAGGCCGTCGCCTGCTCCGGATTCTCCGAGACCAGGCCTTCCAGCTCCGAAAGCTCGCGGTCCCCGTTCGCCCGTGGCTGGCCCTTCCCGGAGGGGTCTCGGCCCGGGAGCGCTGAAGCGGCTTTTTGGGCGGCCCCGGTCCGGTAGGCCTGAAATACCATGCCCGCCACAAACCCGACAACCAGGGAGACCACGGCTACAATCAGAAGGGTATCTCTTCGAAATGTCTCACGGCGAACGCCTGGGCTCCGGCCTTCTTTCCTCCCCCCACCCGCGGCACCCCTCTGCTTCGGTATCCGTTTTTCTCCCAACCGTTTCTCCTTCACCGGTTCTTCTCTCCTGCGGCCTCTGCGTCAGTCGAACGCATGCGGACGACCTGTTTTTTTCCGAAACAGCCCCCAGGCGCCGAAAAGGACGGATCGCTTTCCCCCTCGAGGCGCCCGCCGTATCCCGTCACCGGTGCGTTTGCGGATCGGGCGCCGCAGGCATTCAGAAATTGACGGCTTCGTAAAAACCCACTCAGCCACCGCTGGATACGCTATAACCTATTGAAATGTCAGGGGCAGATCTCAAGGATCAGGGCTTTTTACGACTCCATCAGAAATTGTAAGGACGGCTGTCTCCTTCTCCCTCGAAAAAGCCGCGATGGGCCTCATCCATGTTTTCCATAAACTCGTTGAGCTCTTGTTCGTTCCTGAAATTCAAGGTGCCCACATGGGCCGTCATGTGAGCGGTTCCCGGCTCCTCGCCGCGAATCGCCATCAACAACGCGTTCGCATCATTGTGATACCGCTCCTTCAGTTCCTCATCGCTGACAGCCTTTCTGGGATTCCCGTAGCTGTCGTAATAGATATAGTAAATCATACCATCCTCCATTCGAATCGATCTCAAGCCCGTCTGGAAAGAACCAGTTGAATCCGCTCATGGAAAACCGGTCCCGCCGAGCCCTCATTACCCGCAGCGATCAGGAAGAGCAAAGCCCCTCCCGGCCGGTCACGGATGAATCAGCCCGCGCCGTCGCCGCCGGGCTGCAACAAACCCATCGGTGAACATCGGGCCCGGCCCGGCCATTCTTCCCTGCACGCGGCAAGGACGGAGCTCGAAACGGTGTAAAAACGCACTTGAAGTCCACGATTTCTGTATAGTATACTTTGTTTTTTTCAGTGCAGAGGGGCTTCTGCCCAGAGGGCTTTGCGGGGCTCCTCGTCCTAAGAATGAACAGACCCGGGCGCCGCCCTTGAGGCCGAGCCTGAACCGCTGATCGCAGCGCTCGGACCTCTCTGCCTTCCCTTTGAGAAGGGCCGACAGGGGTTGTTCGAGCAGGGTATCCCGCCCCCCTGATGTAAAAATCCCTTAGGAGGATACACATGGCAAGCGTCCTGAAAAAATATCTGATCTGGGCCCTGCTGGGAGGTGCGCTCTACGGAACCATGAGCTATCATTTCGTGATCGTCGGTCGATCCGTCAAGTTTCTCCGGAAATCCGAGCTCACCCTGAACTACACGTTCTACAGCACAAACGGAAAGCGGAACAAAACCATCATGGCCATTGACGAACTGCGAGACGACGGCATCGGCGAGCTTCTCATGGATACAGGCCGAATGAGCGAGGCCGAGTACAATAAATTCATGGAGAAATACGCTTACGAAGAGGAAGAAGACTACTAAACCGGAAAATCCACCTTGATCTTGAACATGCGCACCGCCGGAAGATTGCAGATGTCCTCCACCCCGGTCTCCTCCGAGATCCGCCTCAGGGCTTCCTCGATGGCCTCCATGCTCGGGGCGATGAAGGTAAACCAGACATTGTAGGGGTGGTTCCGCAAATAATTGTGGGTCACCCCCGGAAACCGGTTGACCGCCTCGACGAACCGATCCAGCCTGTCCTCGGGGACCTTGGCCGCACAAAGCGTGCTCGTGAAATCGAGCCGACGGGAATGAAAATTTCCGCCGATCCTGCGAATCACCCCTTCCTGCTTGAGACGAGCGACCCTTTCGAGCACCTCGGATTCCGTGAGCCCGAGCCTTTGGCCCAGCTCCCGATAGGGGCGCACGGAGATGGGAAACTCCGACTGGATCTCGTTGATGATGGCGCGATCCATGTCATCCATGAACGTGGTCCTCTCCTGACCCATTGGTCTTTTCCGTTCCCGCTCCTCGGCCGCGCGCCGGGAATTCAAGCGTTTTTGCCGATTGCCCTGTCTTCACCGGCAGCGTCTTCCCGCCCGAACCTCATGGCTGTACAGTCACTGTCCCGCCTTTCGCGGGTTGATAGGCGCAGAGCGGCTCCTCGGCCATGTAATTTCCCGTGGCCTCAAAGGCCCGGGCCCGGCAACCTCCACACACGCGCAGGTACTCGCAGCGCCCGCATTTCCCCTCGTAGGCATCGAAGTCCCGAAGCCTTTGAAAGACATCCGACCCTTCCCATACCTCCCCGAAAGACGAGGTCTTCAGGTCCCCGCAGTTGAGCTCCAGATACCCGCACGGCTGCACGATACCGTCATGGCCGATGAAACAGAAGGCCGTCCCACAGAGGCAGCCTCGCGTGACGGCGTCCAGGCCGTAGGTCTCGAAGGTCACCTTCTCGCCCCTGGCCCGGGCCTCCTGGCGAAGGATCCGGTAGTAATGGGGTGCGCACGTGGCCTTCAGGTGGAGAGGCACCTGGTCACGCATCCGGTAAAACCAGCGAAGGAGGCGCTCGTACTCAACGGCCTCGATCTCCTGGTTCACCAGATCCCGGGCCCTCCCTGTGGGGACCAGGAGAAAGAGGTGATGCGCAGCCGCACCCAGGGCGACCGCCATGTCCAGGAGTGCAGGCACCTCATCCAGGTTGTGTCTCGTCACCGTGGTGTTGATCTGGAACTCGACTCCCGCCCTTCGAAGCGCTTTCACTCCGGCGAGGGCGCCGTCAAAGGCACCCGGAACCTGGCGGAAACGATCGTGGCTCTCGGCGGTCGCACCGTCCAGGGAAATGCTCACCCGGCGGATGCCGTTGGATTCCATTCGAGACGTGATCGCGGGTGTCAGAAGGGTCCCGTTCGTGGCCATGACCATGCGCAGGCCCCGTTCCGTTCCGTGCCTTGCGAGTTCGAAGATATCTTCCCGCAGCAGGGGTTCGCCTCCCGTCAGAATGACGATGGGCTCGCCCGTTTCGGCGATCTCATCGAGCACCGAGAGGCACTTGGCCGTATCGAACTCCCCCGGGTAGGGACCTTTTTCGCTGGACGCACGGCAGTGAACGCAGTTGAGATTGCACCTCCTCGTCACCTCCCATGCCACGAGCCGGGGACTTCCGCCCTGCCCACTCCCGTGGGCCGCCCCTCCGCCGTGAGGGCCCATCCGACCTGCAGAACCCACTCGTTCCTCTCCCATGATCAACCCCGGCCCAGGATTGCGGCCGCCTCCCGCGCAAAGTAGGTGATGATCAGGTCGGCGCCGGCCCGCTTGATGGAGAGCAGGGTCTCCATCATAACCCTCGGTCCATCGATCCAGCACCGCTCCTCTGCCGCCTTGATCATGGCGTACTCCCCGCTCACGTTGTAGGCTGCCACCGGGAGGAGAGAGACCTCGCGGACCCTTCGAATCACGTCCAGATAGGGAAGCGCCGGCTTGACCATGATCATATCGGCACCCTCCTCCACGTCGAGGAGCGCCTCCTTCACCCCTTCCCGAGCGTTCCCGGGGTCCATCTGGTATGCCGAACGATCCCCGAACTGAGGCGCGCACTCCGCGGCCTCCCGGAAAGGCCCGTAGAACGCGGAGGCATACTTGACTGCGTACGAGAGGATGCCGATGTCTTGATAGCCCGCGTTGTCCAGGGATCGACGGATGGCCGCCACGCGGCCGTCCATCATGTCCGAAGGCGCCACCAGATCCACACCCGCATCCGCGTGCGTGACGGCCTGCCGGGCCAGGATCTCCACGGTGGCGTCGTTGTCCACGTTCCCGTCTTTGAGCACGCCGCAGTGACCGTGATCCGTGTATTCACACAGGCACACGTCCGTGATGACCGTCAGATCCGGGGTCCGGCGCTTGATGGCGGCAACGGCCTGCTGGACCACGCCGTCCGCGGCACAGGATCGGCTCCCGGTGGCATCCTTCCGGTCCGGCAGTCCGAACAGGAGAACGGCGGGAATACCCGAGTCCCGAATCGACTCCATCTCTTCCGCGATCGTATCCACGGAGTAGTGAAACTGTCCCGGCATGGAGGGGATCGGATCGCATACACCCGTCCCGCACCTCACGAACATGGGGTAGATCAGATCCTTGACCGACAGAGCGGTCTCGCGCACCATGTCGCGAAGGGCCTGCGTTCTTCGCAGCCTTCGAGGTCGAATGATCATGTCTTCCCTCCTTGAATGTATCGACACCGGCGGTTTCGGGCGATCCGGACGGAAGCGCCGTGCCCGAGGTAACCGCCGCGTGAAGCCCGTCCCTGTGTCGCAGGAATCCCCTGGAAAGTCAAGTTCCGGACCCTTTGGGCAAGGGGACGCCTGGCCGCCGACGGGCTGTGGTGGGCGATGCCGATCGGTGATGTCCGGCGGATGCCTTTGCGGTTTCGAGTCAGGAAGGAAGGGCTTCTTCCAAGGTCGAGGAGTTCCACCGTCCGGGAGGAGACGGATTCCGCCTGCACCGGGATACGACCAACCGTTCGGAACGACGCAGAGACCGGAGGAAAGGACCCGTCCCGATGGAATGCTACCGAATTTCTTCGTCGGTCAGATAACACGCCGGATCCGGCGCCCACAGATCCCCGGTGGCGGCCTCGGCCCGGACCCGGAAGTTTCCGCCGCAAACGTCCAGCCAGCGGCAAGAGGCGCAGCGTCCTGTGACGTAGGCCTTCTTGTTTTTCAGGCGGGCCATCAGGGGGTTGGAAAGATCCGTCCAGATCTCGCTGAAGGGACGCTCCCGGATATTGCCGAAGCTCTCGTGCCGCCAGAACTGGTCCGCATGCACGGAACCGTCCCAACTGATGCACCCGATGCCGCGCCCCGAGTTATTGCCTTCATTCATGCGCAGGAGCTCCAGGACCTCGCCGGCCCTCGGATCGCCTTCCTCCAGCATGCGAATGTAGACGTACGGGCCGTCCGCATGATTGTCCACGGTAAGGACCTCTTTGGCCAGTCCACGCCCGTGAAGGTCCCGGGTGCGGTCCATGATCAGGTTCACGGCCTTCCGCGTCTCCTCGTGGTCCAGGTCGTCCTCCATGAGCTCCGTGCCCCGGCCCGCGTAGACCAGGTGGTAAAAGCAGACACGCGGAACCCCCTCCTGCTCGAGCAGATCGAAAATGGCGGGCATCTCTCCGATATTGAACCGGTTCATGGTGAACCGGAGCCCCACCTTGAGACCCACATTCTGAGAGTTCCGGATCCCCTCCAGGGCGGCGCGATAGGCGCCTTTGTGCCCGCGAAACCGATCGTTGACCTCTTCCATGCCGTCCAGACTCACCCCGACATAGCTCAGGCCCACATCCCGCAGGCGCTTTGCCATGTCCTCGTCGATCAGTGTGCCGTTCGTGGAGATCACGGCCCGCATTCCCTTGCCCACTGCATAACGGGCCAGATCCACCAGATCGGGCCGCATGAGGGGCTCACCGCCGGAGAAGAGGACCACGGGAACGCCGAAGTCCGCGAGATCATCGAGCACGGCCAGGCCTTCCTCGTGGCTGAGCTCCATCTCATGGGTCTGTCGATTGGCTCGGGCGTAACAATGGACACAATGGAGGTTGCACGCGCGTGTCGCGTTCCAGACCACCACCGGCTTCTTGTCGGAGGAAAACTGGAGAAGGTGGGAAGGCAGGTCGGCTGACCGCCTTCCGTAACGAAGGGCGTCCGAGGGTTCCACCGTGCCGCAGTAGAGCTTGGAAATTCCGATCATCGATTGTATCTGTCGCCTCCGATTCGTTCCCAGTGAAACCGCTTCCGCTGTCAGGTGCCAGGTATCAGCCATCAGCTATCAGCCAACAGCTCTCAATTCTCCCGCTCTTCCGTGCAGAGCTTGTCCACCTCGCTTCGATAGTAGCTCTTGACCATATCGTCAATGTACTTTTCCATGTTCCGAACGGCCTCGTCATTCAGAACGAACTCCTCGGTCCCGGCCCGATCCTTCACCAGTTTCAGACCGTACTCGAGCTTCTTGGCGAGGTGGTAGGCCAGAGGGCCTGCCGGATGCCCCGTCTCCATGGACTCTCGAACGAGCTCGTCTACAGCGCTGTCGTCGAATGAGATCCGAATGTCGATCTTGTCCTGAAGTGTGGCCTCCTCGATCTTGATCTCGGTGGCCATCTCCCGGAACATCTCCAGGGCGGAGTTCACGTCCGTGGCCATGTCCCTGTACAAATCCGAAATCAGGACCACACGGCGTTCGGAAATCCTCAGGCCGGTCTTCTGCTGGTAGTCGTCCGTCCTCTCCCGAATGAAGGCTCGAACGGCTTCCCTCTCCTTTTCGACCGCCCGTTCGAAACGTTCCCGAAGTGCAGGATCGTCCGGGTTCCCCAGATACGCCTGAAGCTCGGCCTTGGGATCTTCGATCAATTTTCGGGTGACCAGGAGTGTACGAATCGAGGTGGACGGCAGACGCTTTTCAAAAGGGATCAGGGCTTTTTCAATGGCACTCACGAGGCCGCGAGCTCCCGTCTTCTCCGCCGCCGCGCGTTCGGCGATGGCCTGCAGGGCCCCGTCCTCAAAGGTGATATCGATTCCATAGGCACGAAAATCCTGGCGTTTGCTCAGGATCACGGGATTATTGGGGTTCTGAAGAATCTCCACCAGATCCCCCTCGGTCAGTTCATCAAAGACCACCACCACGGGAAGCCGCCCCACGAACTCCGACTCGAACCCATACTCGATCAGATCCTGTGCCTGAACCTCCTTGAGGATTTCCCAGGGGACTTCGGCGGAACGCACATCCGCTTCGAATCCGATTCCCTGTTTTTGAAGCCTCTTCTTGACGATTTCAGCCAGGTCTCCGAAGGCCCCGCTCATGATAAAGAGAACGTTCTTCGTATTGACAACCTGCTTTTCCTTTTTCCCCGTTCTCCGGTAGTGCTCGATGGCCTGAATCTGGCTGACTGCATCGTGGGGGACCTTCATGTCCACATCCGTCTCTTCCATGGGTTTCAGCAAGGCACGCTGCACCCCGGTCCGGGAGACGTCATGGCCGATGAGATTGCGGGAAGATGCGATCTTGTCGATCTCGTCGATGTAAATGATCCCGTTCTCTGCGAGCTCGATATCGTCGTTCGCCTCACCCAGAAGGTCCCTGACCAGGTCCTCGACGTCGCCGCCCACGTATCCGGTTTCACTGAACTTGGTGGCATCTCCCTTGACAAAGGGAACGCCGAGCTTCTGGGCGATCAGTTTGATCATGTACGTCTTTCCCACGCCGGTGGGACCGATCATCAAGACGTTGTTCTTGATCATCCCCACGCTCTGGGGCTTTTTCTTCCCTTCCTCCTTGCTGAAATGCTTGACCCGATTGAAATGGGTGCAGATCTTGGTGGAAAGGACCGCCTTGGCATCCTCCTGTTTCACCACGAACTCGTCCAGATAGGCCTCGAGCTCTTCGGGTAACATATCGAAATTAGGGCCTCTATCTTCCTCCCTCTCTCCTTTGTTCACATTTCCGTCCTGCTGCTTTTCCTTTGGGTAGACGAAAGGGGAGATGATCTTGATGCGGTTTCCGTATTTCTTGGACAGGTACTCACTCAGCTCCTTCTCGAGCTCCTTCTGATTCGGAAGCTTTCCCTCGTCCTCTTTGGTATCGTACAGGGGAAAATCCATGGACACCTCTCATCGCGCAACCAGGCGCTGTTCCCTTCTGAGGGACCTCTCGATAAGCCCGAACTCACACAGAAGAACCCTCTCTGGTTCCACTGGGTTACAGGTTCACGCGGCACGGGTTCGAACCCCGGAAAGGCCTTCCCTATCGATGGCTTTTCGCGAAACCGGACTTCCCGTTTCGCCCGGCCTGCCCTGGGGCCGTCAATGGGCCGCGAATGTCCCGGGAAATCCCAAGGAGCGATTTCCCGAATCCTCACTTTTTACTATACGCACTGGCCCAGACGATTTCAACCCCGCGCCTTCCCGTCCGGCCGCGCTCCTCTATTGACTCAACGGGCCCTTTTGATTACCATCTGAATCACCGTTCGCGTTCTCCGGCCGACCTGCCGGCCCCTCCTCCACCTCAATCCGACCCGAACAAGGAGAACCCCATGATTTCCCGTCTCGAAGTGGCGCTCAACAAAGACCTGAGAGACGCTGAAGGGGAAGGTATCCGCACGAAGGCGCTGGACTTCTTCGGCATCGATACAAGGGACATCCGTGTCATCCGTGTGCTCACGATCGATGCCGACCTGACCGAATCCCAACTGGAATCCGTCCGCACCTCCCTTTTCACGAATCCGGTGATTGAGCGTTCTTCCTTCAGCCCGCTCGCCGGCACGTTCGACTGGCTCATCTGGATCGGGTTTCGGCCCGGGGTGAGGGACACGGCCGGCAGCACCGCGGTCGAGGCGATCGAGGACTTCCTGGACATCCGATTCGGCGCCGATGAAAACGTCTACACCTCCAAGCTCTACGTGGTTCAAGGAGACCTGACCCAAGGCCAGGCCGAGACCATTGCCGGCGAAATCCTGGCCAACGACATCATCCAGCAATGGCGCGTCTACGCCGCGGACGATTGGGATTCCACCGAGGGAATCGGCCTTCGAATCTCCAAGGTGATCCTGGACCATGAACCCCGTGTCACCACGGTAGCGGTGGCGAGCGACGACGATCTTCGATCCATCTCCGCAGAGCGGAATCTGGCCCTTCAGGAGAGCGACATCCCGGTGATCCGAAACTACTTCCTTCGCGACGACATTCGCGAGGAGAGGAAGCGTTTCGGCCTCGATCTTCCTACGGACGTGGAACTCGAATACATCTCCCAGGCTCGAAGCGATCACTGCAACCATAACACGTTCAAGGGAATCTTCCGCTACCGGGACCTCGGCACAGGCGAGAACCAGGTCGTGGACAACCTGTTCAAGACATGCATCGAGGCTCCTACGACCGCCATGCAGGAGCAGAAGGACTGGGTCGTATCCGTCCTCTGGGACAATGCCGGGGTGGCCCGATTCGACGACCGAAACAATTATGTGATCACAGGCGAGACGCACAACAGCCCCTCCAACATGGAAGCCTACGGCGGCTCCATCACCGGGATCGTGGGCATCTATCGGGATCCCCTAGGCACCGGAAAGGGGGCCAAGCTCATTCTGGGCATGTACGGCTTCTGCACGGGCTTTCGCGATTATCAGGGCCCCCTGCATCCGCGTCTTCATCCCAGGCGTCTCCTGGACGGTGTCATCGAAGGGGTCCGCGACGGCGGCAACAAGAGCGGCGTTCCCACGCCCTTCGGGCAGGTCCTCTTCGACGACGGCTACATGGGCAAGTGCCTGGTCTTTGTCACCGCCATGGGCATCATGCCTTCACGAATCGGGGACGAGCCGAGCCACCTGAAAACGACAAGCCCCGGAGAGCTCATCGTCATGTGCGGGGGGCGCGTCGGAAAGGACGGCATTCACGGCGTGACCGCCGCCTCGGAGACCTTTTCCGAGCACACGCCCGCCGGACACGTTCAGATCGGCGACCCCTACACGCAGAAAAAAATGCACGACTTTCTCCTCGAAGCGCGGGACGAGGGGCTGATCACCTTTATCACGGACAACGGCGGAGGCGGCCTCTCCTCGTCTGTGGGAGAGTCGGCGCGGTTCTCGGGCGGCTGCCGGGTGGATCTGGACCGTGTGCCGCTCAAGTACGAGGGGCTGGATCAATGGGAGATCTGGATCTCCGAAAGCCAGGAACGGATGACCGTGGCGGTTCGTCCCGAGCATCTGGACCGCTTCATGGAGCTTTCGAAAAAGCACGCCGTGGAGAGCACGGTCCTCGGCGAGTACAACGACTCCGGGTTCCTCCGTCTGGATTATCGCGGAAAGACCTGCGCCCTGATCCGCATGGATTTCCTCGAGTCCGGATTCCCCCAATGGGAGTTCGAGGCCGAATGGATTCCCCCGGAAATGCGCGGGTTCCATGAGCCCGTGATCAGCGAACCGGAGGACCACGGGGCCCTGCTCAAGGACCTTCTCTGCAGGCCGAATCTCTGCGCAAGAAACTGGATCGCTCTTCAGTACGACCACGAGGTCCAGGGAGGAAGCGTGATCAAGCCCCTGGTGGGCCGCAGAAGGGACACCCCCGGCGACGCCGTAGTCATCCGACCCGTTCTGGAATCCAACCGGGGCATTGCGGTCAGCCAGTCCCTGAACCCCTTTTACAGCCCCATCGACACCTATGCCATGACCGCCGTGACCATTGACGAGGCGTTGCGTCGTGTGCTGGCCGTTGGAGGCGACCCCGAGCAGGTGGGCGGGGTCGACAATTTCTGCTGGCCCACCATTCTCTACGATCCGAAAGGCAATCCGGACGGCCGGTACAAGGCGGCCCAGCTCGTTCGATCCAACTGGGCCCTTCGGGACATGTGCCTCGCCTACGGCATTCCCCTGCTCTCCGGAAAGGACAGCATGTACATCGACGGGAACTTGAAAGGCCCGTACGGCGAATCCCGGAAACTGTCGGGCCTCCCCACCCTGATGTTCACCGCGAGCAGCGTTGTGGAAGACGTCCGAAAGTGCCTGACCATGGATGTCAAGGCCCCGGGCGACCTGGTCTACGTGGTGGGTGAGACACGGGATGAGCTGGGCGGTGGGGAGTATTACCAGATGCTGGGCGTGACCGGAAAAAACGCTCCCCTCGTGGATCCCGAAGTCCTAAAACGGCTCTACCGGGCCATTCACACGGCCGTGCAGCGCGAACTCCTGGCCTCCGCCCATGCCGTGACCCGCGGGGGTCTCGGCGTCCATCTGGCGCTCCCGGCTATGGCCGGCGAACTCGGAATGTCCGTGGATGTATATCAGGCGGCCGTGTCCGAGCCTCTCTCCCCCTGCCGGCTTCTCTACTCCGAGTCGGCCGGGCGCTTCGTGGTCACCGTGGCCCCGGAGAACCGATCCGCCGTCGAAGAGGTCTTTTCCGGCCTGCCTTTCCGCTGCATCGGCGAGGTCACGGAGGACCCGCGCTTCGTGGTCCGTGGAGAAACGAGTGAGCCTCTCATGGACGAACCCACGCAGGAGCTGAAAAGCCGCTGGCTGAAGCCCTTTGGAGGTCTGATATGACAACCGTTCGAGCGCTGGTCATGACGGGATACGGCCTCAACTGCGACTACGAGACCGATTATGCGCTGCGCCTGGCCGGGGCAGAGCCCCGCCGGGTCCACATCAACGACCTCATCGCCGGAGAAGATCTGGACGTTTTTCATATCATGGTCTTTGGAGGCGGTTTCAGCTGGGGCGACGATCACGGAGCGGGCGTGCTCCTGGCCGCCAAGATGCGCAACAACATCGGGGAACAGATCGAGAGGTTCGTCGATCAGGGGAAGCTCATCATCGGGATCTGCAACGGGTTTCAATCCCTCGTGAATCTGGGACTGCTGCCCGGCTTCGACGGGAACCGCAGAGAAAGGCGGATCGCCGTCACCTACAACGACTCGGGCAACTTCATCGACACCTGGGTGCGTCTGAGCGTGAATCCGGACTCGCCCTGTGTGTTCACACAGGGCCTGACCCGGCTGGACCTCCCGGTTCGACACGGGGAAGGAAAATTCTACGCCGCCCCGGAAGATCTGGTCCGCTTGCAGGACCGCGGGCAGGTAGTGATGCAATACGCGAATGAAGACGGCAGGCCAGCCAACGGCCACTGGCCCGAGAACCCCAACGGATCTCTTCTGGACATTGCCGGGGTCTGCGATTCCACCGGCCGCATCTTCGGTCTCATGCCCCACCCCGAGGCCTTCAACCACCGGACGAACCACCCGGACTGGACCCGGCAAAAGGCGCTGCTTGGCCGGGAAGGCGGCATACCCGAAAGCGACGAAGGGGACGGCGTCCGCATCTTTCGAAATGCCGTGGACTATGCCCGGGCGCACCTGTCATAGGTCCGCTCTGAACGATTCGATCCCGATTTCGACTCCGATCCCGAAAAGGCGGGATACAAGAGAAAAGAGCCTTGAGTCAATGCCATGGTCCGTCCCTGAGACGTGATACCTGACACCCGACACCTGAATGCTCTCATCAGAAGGGGAACGTCAGGGAGTAGATGTACGCACCACGGCGGACGAAGAGAGTCAGGGATGGAAGCTGGTGATACCGGCTGACGGCCTTTTTCAAGGCTTCGGTGTCCGGCGTCTCCACCTCGTTCACCTTCAGGATCAGGTCACCGGGCTGAAGCCCCGACCGTGCCGCTTCGGATCCCGCCCGAACATCGCGGATCACTACGGCGCTCTCCACACCGTAGCGACGGAGGATCCCACGACCCCCGTCCTCCACCTCGATCCCGGTCCGCTGAGCCATGAGCCGAAGGGCCATATCGAGGGGAAAGGCGGCCAGCCGGGTCTTCACCTCCCGCTTCTCACCTTTTCGAAAGATGGTGAGGTGAACCCGTTCACCGGGCGTGTACTCTGCCAGGGCCTGCCGGTAGTCCGATATGGAGGCGATTTCCTCACGCCCGAGGCGCAGCAGGATGTCCCCACGGCGAACGCCCTCCCGATCTGCAGGGCTTTTCTCGCCCACGTCGGCGATCAGTACGCCGTCCATCTC
>Ga0272444_10002299_pt1 | contig 17712 bp, 15 predicted proteins | sample SSMForm13_FD_201033 | JGI IMG/M metagenome (GOLD analysis project Ga0272444, IMG submission 201033) | Marine sediment archaeal communities from Little Sippewissett salt marsh, Falmouth, MA, United States - SSM-Form-13 | ecosystem: Environmental > Aquatic > Marine > Wetlands > Sediment ... | reverse complement strand
AGATGGACCGGCGCCTGGTGCAGCTGAAGATCGAGCGCGAGGCGCTGAAGAAGGAGTCTGACGAGGCCTCGAAGAAGCGTCTGGGCGCGCTGCAGCAGGAGATCGACGAGCTCGAGCGCGAGTTCGCGGACCTGGAAGAGATCTGGAAGTCCGAGAAGGCGGCGGTGCAGGGCACCACCCACATCAAGGAGGCGCTGGAGAAGGCGCGCCTGGAGTTCGAGACCGCGCGTCGCGCCGGTGACCTGCAACGCATGTCCGAGCTGCAGTACGGCCAGATCCCCGAGCTGGAGCGCCAGCTGGACATGGCCAGCCAGGCGGAGATGCAAGACACCAAGCTGCTGCGCAACAACGTCACCGACGAGGAAATCGCCGGCGTGGTCTCCAAGTGGACCGGCATCCCCGTGAGCAAGATGCTCGAGGGCGAGAAGGAAAAGCTGCTGCAGATGGAGGACGTGCTCGGCAAGCGCGTGGTCGGCCAGCAGGAGGCGGTGGCCGCGGTGGCCAATGCCATCCGCCGCTCGCGCGCCGGCCTGTCCGATCCGAACCGTCCCAACGGCTCATTCCTGTTCCTCGGTCCGACCGGCGTGGGCAAGACCGAGCTGTGCAAGGCGCTGGCCGAGTTCCTGTTCGACACCGAAGAGGCGATGGTGCGCATCGACATGTCGGAGTTCATGGAGAAGCACTCGGTGGCACGCCTGATCGGTGCGCCGCCCGGCTACGTGGGCTACGACGAGGGCGGCTACCTGACCGAGGCGGTACGTCGCCGCCCGTACAGCGTGATCCTGATGGACGAGGTGGAGAAGGCCCACCCGGACGTGTTCAACGTGTTGCTGCAGGTGCTGGACGACGGCCGCCTGACCGACGGCCAGGGCCGCACCGTGGACTTCCGCAACACCGTCATCGTCATGACCTCCAACCTGGGCTCGGACCTGATCCAGACCCTCGCCGGCGAGGAACGCTATGACGAGATGAAGGCCGCGGTGATGAACGTGGTCGGCCAGCACTTCCGTCCCGAGTTCATCAACCGTGTCGACGAGGCGGTGGTCTTCCACCCGCTGGGCCGTGAGCAGATCCGTGCGATCACCGAGATCCAGATCGGCTACCTGCACCAGCGCCTGGCCGAGCGCGACCTCGGGCTGGAGATCAGCAAGGGCGCGCTGGACCGACTCGGCGAGGCCGGCTTCGACCCGGTGTACGGTGCGCGTCCGCTCAAGCGTGCCATCCAGCAGCAGCTGGAGAACCCGCTGGCCCAGGAGATCCTGGCCGGGGTGTTCAGCCCGGGCGATGTCATCCACGTCAACGTCAAGGCCGAAGGGCTGGCCTTCTCGCGCGGCAGCAATGTCGACGAGGACGACGAAGGGGTGGTGATCGAGGGCGAACTGGCCGACTGATCAGGCACTCGCTGCAAGCAAAAATCCCGGCGCAAGCCGGGATTTTTTTGTGCGCCGGCACTCAGCCCTCGGCGACATAGTCCTCCGAATCATCGCCCTGCAGCACGATCCGATGATCGTTGCCCAATTCGATATAGGCGCGCAGGTTCTCCTCGTTCTCGAAGCTGATCTCCAGCCCGTTTTCGCCGTCACCGTCGTACAGGCAGGGATGGTTTTCCGGGTCGTCGATATCGGTCAGGGTGATCGGGTCGGTGGTGGTACGGATCATCATCACACGGCTCTCCTTTTGCGGTTGTGCAAGTCTAGGTGTAGTCGAGCCGGGGCCATCAATCTGATACAGAAACTGGGCTTTTGTTGCAGACGCCGGTGCCGGGGGCAAAAAAAATCCCGGCAGCTGCCGGGATTTTCGTACGCAGGCCTTGCAGTCGTTCAGAGCTGCTTGCTCAGGGTGAAGGCACCGCGGATGTCACCGACACTGAAGCCGCGCGCCTTGTCCTGCGGGTAAAGCTCCTCGAGCGCGGCCTCCACCGCCGGCTTGAGCTCGGCGGCATGGCAGTTGAGACATGCCTTGCCGGTGGGGATCGGCTTCATGTAGCGGAACATCTTGCTACCGCCTTGCTCGACCACCTCGGAGTACTCCATGGTCTTGAGCGGTTCGCCCTTGGCCTTGCGCGCTTCGAACGACTGCAGCACCGCCAGTTCCCAGCTGTCCGGGGCATTGTTCGGATTGCGCAGCTTGAGGCTGGTGCGGGCGACGTTCCAGCCGGTCTGGGCGGATGACTCGCGGGCGATCGCAGGTGCTTTGTCGCGGCACACACTGATGGTGGCGACCGGGCCGTTGGCCTTCATGGATTTGACCACTTCGCCCTTGAGTGCAGAGCCGAACATCTTGGTGGTGTTGCGTGCCTCGGCGAGCAATGCATCGGAGGCCAACGCAAGCTGGGTGCTGGTGGCCAGGGTGACAATCGCAAGAATGTGAGTTGGATTCATAACTTCCTTATCCACGGTTGCTGACAAACGAACGCGGATTATGCCGCTGCTGGCATCTGCATCGCACTATCAGGGATCAGGTTTGTCGCTGGGCCCGTGAAGTATTCCGAGCTCCGCGGGATCGCTGCTCAGATGTGGCAGCATGCCGGTGTCACGCATCGCCTGCAGATCGACCCCGGCCGTTGTGTGCGCTGTGAGTGTTTGCCGCGAATCGCGCAACGAAAATCCGCCTTGTCGCGGGCAAAAAAAAGCGCGTCGATCGACGCGCTTTTTTCAGGCGGGGTGCCTCAGTTGCCCTGGGGGGCGGGTGCCGGGGCAGGTGCCGGAGCCGGTGAGGGTGCCGGCTGGGCCTGTGGTGGTGCCGCTTGCGGGCCGGGACCTTGCTGAGGTGCCGGTCGCGGTCCCCATCCAGGCATGCGGCGACGATCGCGCTCGCGATACACCGGGCCCCAGCCACGGAAGGCGCGCTCGTTCTGCCAGGGCATGTTGCGGTTCCAGGGAGCGCTGTCACCGCGCCAGCGATCGCTGCCCCAGGGGCCGCTGTCCCAGGGGTTGCCGTGCTTGCCGCCCCAGCCGAATCCGTCATTGCCGCTACTCCAGGGAGCGTTCTTCCAAGGGCCGCTGTTGCTGCCCCAGTTCCAGCCGTTGTTTCGGCCACTCCAGGGGTACGGGCTGCTGCCTCCGCCCCACGGCGCATTGCGTCCACCCCATGGGCTGCTGCGGTTGCCCCAGGGGCCGCTGCTCCAGGGGCCGCTGTCCCAGGGGCCCCAGTTGTTGCCACCACCGTTCCAGCCGTTGTTACCCCAGAAGGCATTGGCGCTGGAGCCGGCCAGCAGGGCGGCGGCTACGGCAGCTACGGCCAGAGCTTTTTTGATACGCATCATGCAAATTCCTCGTTTATTTAACAGGGTGTGCACGCGCAATCATAGGTGATTTCAGCTGGGATACCTATGCGGGTTTTCCTTCGGATGCAGCTTCTTCAGCAGGCGCTGGCACTGGCGCAGACTGAGGTCGATACGGTAGTGCTCGGTGAGGTGTTGTTGCAGTTGTTTGCCGCGCCACTGTTCGCCGGGCAGGCCGAGCTGGCTGGGGGGGGATTCGATGTCCTTGGCGAGTGCCGCCATCGCCTGTTCGGACAGTCGTGAAGGGCGGCCGGGGCTGGTGTCGTCGAGCAGGCCGTCCAGGCCTTGCTCATTGAAACGTTTGCGCCACCTCTCGAGGGTGCGGGTGTGTTCACCGAGTGCCTCGGCGACATCGGTGACCCGCTGGCCGTGCAGGATCATCAACAGACAGAATGCCCGGTAGCAGGCGCGTTTTTCACGGGATTTGCCAATCTGCTTGCGCACGGCGTCGCGTAATTGCGCGATCTGAGTGTGTTTGTTCGTTTCGGACATCTCAGGTGGTCAATCCATGAACTTGTGTGACAGTATGCAAACGCCTGTGGGGGCTTTCCGCAGCAAACTGCCTAATCCTTGATCTCGGTCAGTAATACCTCGCCACCCGGTATGACAGATGCTTGAGTACGTGTTTTTCGATCAACGGCCGCGCGACAGCTTCGTCGAGTATGTCGCCGGTTTGGGCATACAGGCCCGCCAGGAGCACGAAGAGGGCATTTTCAAGGTGTTGCTGTCCGAGGACCTGGCGGACGAGCTGTCCGAGCGGATCGAGGATTTCTACGACCAGATGATGGCCCTTAACCGGCAGCTGTACGAACAGGAGGGCGATGCAGAGGATGTCGGCTATCACGCCGCCGGCATCACGCTACAGCTGCGCGACGGGGTGAACGTCTACGCGCAGGTGGATCCCAACCTGCTCGGCCGCATCATGCAGGTGCTGTCACCGGACGAGTTCAATCAGGTGGTCAATGCCATCGTCGAGGCGGTGGAGAGCCCGGACACCCGCAGCCTGTGCCAGCGCATGCGCGACCAGCAGCAGGGCTGGGACTAGTCAGTCGGTCGGCGCGGCCGGTGGCTGCCCGGCGGCCGCGGCCGCCGCTTCGCGCTCGCGTTGTTCCTGCTCGTAGAGAATGCGCTGCGCCTTCTTTTTTTCCACCAGCTCGATGTAGTCCTTGGGTGCCATCATGCTGGCGTTTTGCGGACGCTTGGTCGGCAGGTAATAGGCGGCGATGGCGGCGATGATCACTGCCAGCAGCAGGATGTACACATTGGCTCGGCTTTTCTTGACGGGCATTACTTCTCTCTCGGGTTCGCTCACAGCATAGCCGATTCGCTGTGGCGACGGTGTCAAAAGCCGGCGTGGGAAAAATCGATACTGGCCATGGGACCGCTGTCGCTGTCGAACTGCTGCAGCGGATAACCGAGCAAATCGCTGAGCGTGTGGATATCCGCGACCTGCTGCACCGGCCCGGCGCGCCAGTGCCCGTCACCGTACATCAGCAGCGCATGGCTGGCGATGCGGCGCGCCAGGTTGATGTCGTGCAGCACCAGCAGCAGGGCGCGGTCGCTGGCCACGAAGTGTCTGCGCAGCACCTGCAACATGGCGATCTGCTGGCCGATGTCGAGGTGATTGAGCGGCTCGTCGAGCATCGCCAGCGCCGGTGCCTGGACCAGCAGGCGGGCGATCTCGGCGCGCCGCAACTCGCCGCCGGACAGGCTTTCCAGTGATTGTTGCTGCAAGTCGGCAAGCCGGACCTCCGCCAGGGCCTGTTGCGCCTGCAGCACCTCGCCCGCGTTCTCCCAGGCCCAGTGACCGCGGCGCGCATAGCCGCCGCTCAGTGCCATCTCCAGGGTGCTGGTGTGAAAACCGGGGTCGCTGTGCTGAAACACCAGGCCGAGGCGCTGGGCACGCTGTTTCGGTGGCAGTCGGCCGATCGGCCTGTCGTCCAACATGATCTCGCCGCCGCTGGCGGGCAGCAGCCCGGCCAGGGTCTTAAGCAGGCTGGTCTTGCCGGCGCCGTTGCGCCCGAGCACCACCCAGCACTGACCGGGCTGTATCTGCAGGTCGAGCCCGCCGAGCAGCGTCTTGCCGCCACAACGGATGTCCAGCTGCCGGGTCTGCATTAGCGTGCTCATCTGTGCCTCGCCGAGGACAGCAGCCACAGGAACACCGGCACCCCGAGCACCGCGGTGAGCACACCGACCGGCAGCTGCATCGGACTGATCAGGGTACGCGCCGCGCTGTCCGCCAGCACCAGCAGCGAGCCGCCGAACAGCACCGAGACCGGCAGCAGGATGCGGTGGTCGCTAGCGCCGAGCAGGCGCACCAGGTGCGGTGTGACCAGGCCGACAAAGCCGATCGCACCGGCAACACTGACCGCCGCGGCGGTCAGCAGCGAGGCCAGGAAATACAGCTGTACGCGCAGCCGGCGCGGATCGACGCCGAGCACCGCCGCCTGCTGCAGGCCGTACACCGCCAGGTTGAGCTGCGGCGCCAGCCACATCGCCAGCAGCAGGCCGAGCGCGAGCACGCCCAGGGTCGGCCAGGGCGAGAGGGCATCGCTCAGGTCGCCCATCAGCCAGAACAGCATGCCCGGCAGCTGCAGCGGCGGGCTCAGGCTCAGGGTCAGGCTGATCAGGGCCGACCAGCCGGCCGCCATCACCACCCCAGTCAGCAGCAGGCGCGTGGTGTCGCCCTGCTCGCCGCGATGGCCGAGCGCGAACACCAGCAGCATGCTCAGCAGGGCGCCGGCGAATGCCAGCGGGGTCAGCCACAGCAGCGGCAGGCTGAGCAGCATGCCGAGCAGCACCGCCGCGGCTGCGCCGCCGGATACGCCGAGCACGTAGGGATCGCCAAGGGGATTGCGCAGCAGCACCTGCATCAGCGCGCCGGCCAGCGCCAGCACCCCGCCGACCGCAAAGGCGGACAGGCTGCGCGGCAGGCGCAGCTGGTCGATGATGCGGTCGTTGATGCTGCCGTCGTCGCCGAGCAGATGGCGCAGCACCTCGCTCGGCCCGATGTCGGCACTGCCGATCAGCAGGGACAGCAGCAGGCTGGCGGCGCCCAGTGCCAGGCCGGCACCGAGCAATGCCTGCGCGCGTTTATTCAGGGTCTGTGACATGCCCATGCAGGCTGATGATTGGCCAGCCTGCCTGCGTGGCGAAATCGCGCAGTTGCCGGTCGGGATCGACCGCGACCGGCCGGTCGACCTGCTGCAGCAGTGGCAGGTCGTTGTGCGAGTCGCTGTAGAAGCTGGCGCCGTGCAGATTATGGCCGGTCTCTTCCAGCCAGTGCTGCAGGCGCGTGACCTTGCCTTCCTTGTAGCTGGGGATGCCGGCCACCTTGCCGGTATAGCGGCCGTCGATCTGTTCCGGCTCGGTGCCGATCAGGTAGTCGATACCGAAGCAGTCGGCGATCGGCTGAGTGACGAAGCTGTTGGTGGCGGTGATGATCAGCAGGGTGTCGCCGGCCTGGCGATGCGACTCGACCAGGTCGATGGCCGGCTGGCCGATCAGCGGTCGGATCTTGCGCTCGATGAAGTCGGCGCGCCAGCGCTGCAGGTCCTCAGGGTCGTTCTCCGCCAGCGGGCGCAGTGAAAAGGCAAGAAAGGCGTAGATGTCCAGTTCACCGCGCTTGTAGTCGTCGTAGAAGCGCTGGTTGCGCGCCTCGTATTCCGCCGCATCCACCACCCCGATTTCGGACAGATAGACGCCCCACAGGTAGTCGGAATCGCCGCTCAGGAGAGTGTTGTCGAGGTCGAAAATGGCCAGGGACATGCCGGTGCGCTGCATTTGCTGAAAACGCTCAATCATACAGAAAAATCTTTATAAGCAGTACCTTATGCTTGGCCCCCGTGCTTGCTAGCGGTGTCGTTAATATGGAAGAATTGTTGCAATTCAAATTTACCGGTTAATGTTGTGATCGATGCGGATGGTTTTCGACCCAACGTCGGGATAATTCTCTGCAATGACCAAAATCGCCTGTTCTGGGGGCGCCGCGTGGGACAAGACGCGTGGCAGTTTCCACAGGGCGGTATCAAGTCGGAAGAGTCCCCACGAGATGCCATGTTTCGCGAGCTGGAAGAGGAAGTCGGGCTCAAACCTGAACATGTCGAAGTACTCGGCGAGACCCGCCGCTGGCTGCGCTATCGCCTGCCCAAGCGTTTCATCCGGCGCCATTCCCACCCGATCTGCATCGGCCAGAAGCAACGCTGGTTCCTGCTGCGGGTGAACTGCAGCGAGAGCGACTTCTGCCTGGACCGCTGTGACAAGCCCGAGTTCGATCACTGGCGCTGGGTCAATTACTGGCAGCCGGTGCGCGAGGTGATCTATTTCAAGCGCCGCGTGTACGAACGCGCGCTGGAAGAACTGGCACCGCTGTTGTTCCCGGAAGGCCCCCCCGCACGCGCGCAGAATCACTACCTGCGTCAGCATCGTCGCTGAGCCCCGGCGTCACCGATAACGGAGGATCACTCGGTGCTGGACACGCTGCATCGCATCGTTCATGCGGTCAACAAGGCGCCGAACCTGCAGGAGGCGCTGGGCCTGATCGTGCACCTGGTGAAGGATTCGATCGGCTGCGATGTCTGCTCGATCTACCTCACCGATGCCGATTCGCGTGCCAACGTGCTGATGGCCACCGATGGCCTGCGCAGCGAGGCGGTCGGCAAGGTGCGCCTGCCGGTGGGGCGCGGCCTGGTCGGCCTGGTGGCGGAGCGTGCCGAGCCGGTCAACGTTGCCGATGCGCCTTCGCATCCGCGCTACGTCAAGATCACCGACACCGGTGAAACCCAGTACCGCGGCTTCCTCGGCGTGCCGATCATCCAGAACCGGCGTGTGCTCGGTGTGCTGGTGGTGCGCCAGGCGGATACCCGCGAGTTCCGCGACGACGAGGTGACCTTCCTGTTCACCCTGGCGGCGCAGCTGGCCGGGGCGATCACGCATGCGCGCGCCAGCGGTGAGCTGGACGAGCTGACCAACGAAGGCGAGCCGATCAACCGCTTCCTGTCCGGTCAGGCCGGCAACACCGGGGTGGCGATCGGTATCGGCGTGGTCGCCTACCGGCTGTCCGATCTGGATGCGGTGCCGGATCGCAAGGCCGACGATCCGCAGGCGGAACACGATCTGTTCCGCTCGGCGGTGGCCCAGGTGGAGCAGGACCTGCGGCGGCTGCAGGCGCAACTCGGTGACCAGCTGCCGGACGAGGATCGGGCACTGTTCGATGCGCTGCTGCTGATGCTCGGCAGCGATACCCTGATCACCCACACGGTGGAGCGCATCGACGCCGGGCAGTGGGCGCCGGCGGCACTGCGCGACACCATCCAGAGCCATGCGCGGGTGTTCGAGGAGATGGACGATGTGTACCTGCGCGAGCGCGCCTCGGATATCCGTGACCTGGGGCGGCGCATCCTCACCCACCTGCAGAACGAGCAACCGACCGCCATCGAGTATCCGCCCAACACCATCCTGGTCGGCGAGGAGGTGAGCGCGGTACAGCTCGCGGAAGTGCCGCCGGGGCGCCTCGCCGGGGTGGTGTCGGCCGCCGGTTCCGGCTTCTCGCATGCCGCGATCCTGGCGCGCGCCATGGGGGTGCCGGCGGTGATGGGCGTGACCGAGATGCCGGTCGGGCGCATGCAGAACCGCTCGCTGATCATCGATGGCTACCGCGGGCGGGTGTACGTCGAGCCGACCCCCTCGGTGTGCGCCGAGTACGAACGCCTGCTCGACCAGGAGCGCGCGCTGGGCGCCGAGGTCGAGGCGATGCGCGGCCTGCCTTCGGAGACGTCCGATGGCGTGACCCTGCCGCTGTTCCTGAATACCGGCCTGGTCAACGAGATGAACAACGGCGACATGGCCGAGGCCGCCGGTGTCGGCCTGTACCGTACCGAACTGCCGTTCATGGTGCGCGATCGCTTCCCCGGCGAGCGCGCCCAGATCAAGAACTACCGGCGCGTGCTCGAGGCATTCGCGCCGCGCCCGGTGATCCTGCGCACGCTCGACGTGGGCGGCGACAAGGCCTTGCCGTACTTCCCGGTGGAAGAGCAGAACCCCTTCCTCGGCTGGCGCGGGGTGCGCATCTCGCTGCAGCACCCGGAGATCTTCCTCACCCAGGTGCGCGCCATGCTGCGCGCCAATGTCGGGCTCAACAACCTGCAGATCATGCTGCCGATGATCACCAGTGTCGGCGAGGTCGACGAACTGCTGCTGCTGATCCAGCAGGCGCACGACGAGCTGCTCGAAGAGGGCTACGCGGTGTCGATGCCGCGCATCGGCGTGATGATCGAGGTGCCTTCTGCGGTGTACCAGGTGGAGGCGCTGGCGCGCCGCGTGGACTTCCTGTCGGTCGGCACCAACGACCTGACCCAGTACCTGCTGGCGGTCGATCGCAACAACCCACGGGTCGCCGATCTGTACGACGATATGCACCCTGCGGTGCTGCGCGCGCTGAAGATGGTGATGGACGGTGCGGCGGTGTATGCCAAGCCGGTCAGTATCTGTGGCGAGCTGGCGGGCAACCCGCTGGCCACCATCCTGCTGCTGGGGCTGGGGGTGAGCAGCCTGAGCATGAGCGCGGGCAGCCTGCTCAAGGTGAAGTGGGTGGTGCGCAGCTTCAGCCAGATGCGCGCGCGCCAGCTGCTGGCGGTGGTGCTGCGCATGGAGGACGCGCAACAGGTGCGGCGCTTCATGGAGGGCGCACTCGACGAGATGGGGCTGGGCGGCCTGTTCCGACCGGGCAAGTAGCTTGCGGCCACTCAGCCCAGGCGTTGCAGCAGCTGGTCCAGCGGCTCCGGCCGATGCAGGAAGAAGCCCTGCGCCATATCAACGCCGATCTCGCCAAGGATGTCGCTGGCCAGCTGGGTCTCCACGAACTCAGCCACCGTGCGCTTGTCCATGACGTGCGCCAATTCGTTGATCGCGCGCACCATGCCGCGGTCGACATCGTCTTCAGGGATATCGCGCACGAACACGCCGTCGATCTTCACATAGTCCACCGGCAGGTTCTTCAGGTAGGACAGTGACGACATGCCGGTGCCGAAATCGTCCAGGGCAAAGCGCACGCCGTGCTCGCCCAGGGCCTGCATCAGTTCGGTGACCGCGGCCATGTTGCCGATGGCAGCGGTTTCGGTGACCTCCAGGCACAGCTTCGCGCCGATCTGCGGATTGGCATTGAGCAGTCCGATCATGAACTTGAGGAAGGCCGGCTGGCTGATCGACAGGCCGGACAGGTTGACGCTGCAGGTGTGCAGCCGCGCCAGGTGCTGCGGATTGCGTGCCAGCACATCGATCACCTTGCTGATCACCCACCGGTCGATCTGCTCGATCAGGCCGTAACGCTCCGCCGCCGGCATGAAATAGCCGGGCGCCACCGGCCGGCCGCTTTCGTCGAGCATGCGCAGCAGGATCTCGTAGTGATGGCCGTCGTCTGCGTCAGGCTGCAACGGCAGAATGCGTTGTGCGTACAGCGCCAGCCCACCCTCGTCGATCACCCGGCGCAGCCGCGAGACGAAGGCCATATCGCCGACCCGCTGCGACAGCGCCTTGTCTTCGGCCTTGTACACATAGGCGCGGTTACGGCCGGCGTCCTTGGCGTGATAACAGGCGGTATCGGCATTGGCCAGCAACTGCTGTGCATCGCTGGCGTTCTGGTCGATCGAGGTCACGCCGATGGAGATGCCGACCGAGAACACCTCGCCCATCCAGTCAAAGCGGAAGTCGTTGACCACCGACAGCAGTTCCTCGCTGATCAGCACCGCGCGATCCAATGAGCAATGGCGCAGGATGATGCCGAATTCGTCGCCGCCCAGGCGCGCCAGACAGTCTCCCGAGCGGATCTTGGTACGCAGCAGCTGTGACAATTCCTTCAACAATTCGTCGCCGGCGGCATGTCCGCAGGTATCGTTGACCACCTTGAACTGGTCCAGGTCCATGTAGAACAGCACGTGCTGCTCGTCGCGCGCATGCGCGCCGTCGAGTGCGCTGCCGAGTTGCGCTTCAAAGGCGCGGCGGTTGAACAGTCCGGTCAGCGCGTCATGACTGGCCTGGAAACTCAGTTCCTCGGCCATGGCGCGACTGACGGTCACATCCACCAAGACCATGATGGCGCCGACGATGGTGCCATCGCTGCCGCGGATCGGCGCGGCCGAGGCAGTGACGCCGATCGGCTGGCCGTCAAAGGGTAACAGGTCACATTCACCGGTGATTTTCACGGTCTGGCCGCGCCTGAGGCTGTCGTGTACTGGCGAGTCCATACCGCTGCGGTCATGCCGTGCAACCAGGCGGACGGTCTTGGCCACGGGTTGTCCCGAGACCTCTTGCAGGCTGCTATTGCAGAGTGTCTCGGCGACCTCGTTCATGTAGACGATGCGCCCGTCACGGTCGGTGGTGACCACGCCCTCGGCAATCGACTGCAGGGTGACCTGCAACTTCTCCTTCTGATCATGCAGTTGCGCCGCAGACTGTTCGATGGTCTGCAGCATGTGGTTGAAGCCGGCGAACAACTGTCCGAATTCGCTGTTATCAGATACCGGCAAACGGGTGCGATAGTCGTTGGCGGTGGATATATGTCGCACCGTGTCGGTCAACAGTCTCAAAGGGCGCGTGAAGCTACGTTGCAGGACATAGGCGGCAACGATGATGAACAAGATGCTCAGCGGGGCCAGCGCCGCCAGCGTGGCGTACAGGTTGCGCTGGCGAATCCCCAGTTTCTGCATGCTGACGTCAAACACCACCATGCCCAGCGTGGTCTGGGCGTAGGACACGGGCGTGCGTTTTATCAGTCGACTGCCGGCGAAGATTTCCATGGCATCCCCTGGTACCTGAATCGGCTCCTGATCATCGGGGTCGACGGCATAGTGCAGCACACGCTCACCGGCCATGTTGTACAGGTCGGCCTTGAGAATCATCGGAAATGCCGACAGGCGTGACACCAGGTCAGCAGCAACGTCGGCAGTGTCGATCATCAGGACGCGCGCAAAATCCTGGGCCAGCACGCGCGATATGGCCTCGGTTTCCACCGAGATCTGCTGGCGCAGCCGCGACTGGTCATGCTGCAAAAGCAACAGGCCGCCGAGCAGCACCACGGCTGACACGGTGCCGGCGATGATCAGGGTGAGGCGCGCACGAATCGACAGCCGCTCCAGGAACAACCCGCGCAGCAGGATTTGCCGTACAGCATTCATTGCCGGACTTGCGGTCGCGTTTCAGGGCTTACGATGGGCAGCGAGTGGTCGTTGCCCCATTCCGACCAGGAGCCATCATACGCGGCCACATCGTAGCCGAGCATGCGTAGCACGAAGTAGGTGAGTGCCGACTGCTTGCCTTTGTTGCAGTAAGTGATGACCCGGGAATCCTTGTCGATATCGGCAAACAGTTCTTCCAGTTCGGCCTGCGCGCGAATGCGTGGATTTCCACCGCGGTCGACGATCAGACGGCTCCACGGGATGTTGCGTGCACGCGGGATGTGGCCTTTGCGCGAGGCAATGGACTGGCGCCCGAGAAATTCCTCGGGAGAGCGGACATCGATGATTGTCTTGCGTGCGTCCTGCGTGGCCAGCAGGGTACTGAATGCGGTTGCCAGGCGCTTTGGGTTGACCGTGGGCGAGTAGTCGCTGGGCGCAAGTTGCGAGATCTCGCGGCTTACCGGCAGCCCCCGTGCCTGCCAGCGCGGGAAGCCGGCGTTGAGCACCGCCAAGTCGCGATGCCCCATCACCTCGAGAACCCAGAACAGGCGCCCGGCATCGATGAAGCGGCCATCGTCGTAGATCACCAGCTGTTGTCGGTGGGTCAGTCCTGCTGAGCTGAACAGTTTCTGCAGTTGTGAAATGGGGGCGACCAAGCCGGCCCGGTTGGTCTGGTCGAAGGTGTGGTCGACCGGGATGTTGATGGCACCGGCAATGTGTCCGGCTCGGTACTGTTCGGTATCCCGGGCATCGATCACGACCAGGTCGTGGCGCCCGAGTTGCTGCGCGAGCCAGGCGTTTTCCACCAACAGCGGTACGCTGGGCGCCTGTGTTGCAGCGGTGCCGGCATGCATCAAGGCAAACAGCAAGACGGAAATCAGACGCAGCACACCAACAACCTACTAATCCCTTATTAAGTTAGGTGCATTATCGGCCGGGCGGTTAAAAACTTCAGCCCCGAATCGTCTTGGCGTCGGCCCCCGGGTTTTTCGTTTTCGGCATCGGGTGCAGCTGGTCGAGCCCGATGCTCAGGCCGTTCGGCTGGACCACGCGCGCATGGCTGCGATTCAGTTCACGCGGTGAGCGGACGCCGCAGGCATGCGCGATCATGCCGACCTCGTTGACCATATTGCGCGCATAGTGCGCCACCCGTTGTGCCTTGTCGGCCGGGTCCAGGCCGCGTTGCAGCTTGGGATTGTGCGTGGTGATGCCGGTGGGGCAGGTGTTCTTGTTGCATTGCAGCGCCTGGATGCAGCCCAGCGCGAACATGAAGCCGCGCGCACTGGTGACGAAGTCGGCACCCACGCACAGCGCCCAGGCGACATCCGTGGGATTGATCAGGCGGCCGGAGGCGATCACCCGTACCCGCTCGCGCAGGCCGTACTCGCTCAGCTTGTCCACCAGCATTGGCAGGGCCTCGCGCAGCGGCAGGCCGACCGCGTCCATCAGGGGCATGGGGGCGGCGCCGGTGCCGCCGTCCGCGCCATCCACGGTGATGAAGTCCGGGGCGCTGTCAATGCCACGCTCGGCGATGCTCTGGAACAGGCTGTCGAGCATCGCCGGCGCGCCGATCACGGTCTTGAAGCCGACCGGTTTGCCGGTGACCTCGCGGATGCGCTCGATCATGTCCAGCAACTGCGCGTTGTTGCGGATGTCCGGGTGGCGATTGGGGCTGAAGGCGTTCTCGCCCACCTTGATGCCGCGGATCTGCGCGATCTCCCGGCTGACCTTGGCGCCGGGCAGCATGCCGCCCTTGCCGGGCTTGGCGCCCTGGCTCATCTTGATCTCGAACATGCGTACCTGCGGCAGTGCGGCGATCTCCAGCAGTTTCTCGTCGCTGAGCTTGCCGACCGCGTCGCGCACCCCGTTCTTGGCGGTGCCGATCTGCATCACGATGTCGCAGCCGCCCTGCAGGTGATAGGGCGATAGCCCGCCTTCGCCGGTGTTCATCCAGCAGCCGGCCTCGGCCGCGCCGCGCGACAGTGCCGTCACTGCCGGCCGGGAGATGGCGCCGTAACTCATGCCGGAGATATTGAAGATCGAGGCGGTGGTATAGGGCGTGCGGCAGTCGGCACCGATGGTGATCGGCTCGGGCGGTACCGCATCCTCGCCGAGGGTCGGGTAGGGACAGGCGACGAACAACACGCTGCCGGGGCGCCGCAGGTCGCGGGTCGATCCGAAGGCGACGGTGTTGCTGATGTTCTTGGCGGCGCGGTACACCCAGGAGCGTTGCGCGCGGTTGAACGGCAGTTCCTCACGGTCCATGGCGAAGAAGTACTGGCGGAAGAACTCGCCGAGGTGTTCGAAGAAATAGCGGAAGCGCCCGATCACCGGGTAGTTGCGGCGGATCGCATGGCGCGACTGCCTGACGTCGATCGCATAGGCGACCACCGCCCACAGCAACACCGCACCGATCGCCAGCAGCAACAGCATGGCGGCGACCTCCAGGCTGGCGATCAGGAACTGGCCGAATTCTTCAGAGAGTGCCTGCATGACTTTGCTTGAACGATGGTATGGGTAACAGGGTGCGGTGTGTGGCTATGGCTTGACGGCAGTCGCTTTTGCGCAAAGCTTCGAGAGTCGTGTGCATGGTGCTCCAAGCATAGTGCGCGCAGGCTTGTCCTGCAGCGTCGCGCATGCCTGCCTCCAGGTTCACAGTGCCGGCGAACGGATCACCGCCATCTTGCGGATCTGCATGTCGTTGAAGCTGTGCTCGATGCCGCCCACGCCGAGCCCGGAATGGCGCAGGCCGGCGAACGGCATCCAGTCGACCCGGAAGGCGGTCATGTCGTTGATCATCACCGCCGAGGCGTCCAGTTGCCGATAGGCATGCAGCGCCTTGTCGATGTGCTTGCTGAACACCGCGGCCTGGAAGGCGAAGGGCAGGGCGTTGGCCTGTTCGATCGCCTCGTCCACCTCGTCGAAGGGAAACACGCAGATCACCGGGCCGAATATCTCCTCGCGGCTGACCCGTGCATCCGCGGGCGGATCGAACAGCACGGTCGCCGGGTAGCAGGTATCGCCGAGCGGCTCGCCACCGCACAGCAGCTGTGCGCCGCTATCGACCGCCTCGCCCACCCATTGCTGCACGCGCTGCACCTCGGCCGGGCGAATCAGCGGGCCGATATCGGTGTCCGGCAGTACCGCATCGCCCACGGTCATCGACTTGCCCAGTTCGGCCAGGCGTTCGGCCACCTGTTGCGCAATGCTGCGCTGGGCGAACACCCGCTGTACCGATACGCATACCTGGCCGGCATGATAGAAGCCGCCCTTGGCCAGCAGCGGCAGCGCATCGTGCAGATCCGCATCCGCCTCGACGATCACCGGCGCGACGCCGCCGTGCTCCAGGGCGCAGCGGGTGCCCGGCGCCAGTTGCGAGCGCAGCCACCAGCCGACCCTTGCGCTGCCGATGAAGGAGAGGAAGGCGACACGCGCATCGGTCGCCAGTTTTGCAGCGGTGTCGTTGTCCACGGTCAGCAAGGCCTGCGCCCATTCATCGGGCAGGCCGGCCTCGCGCAGTATCTGCACGAAGCGCATGCACGACAGCGGCGTATCCGCGGCCGGCTTGACGATCACCGGGCAGCCGGCGGCGATCGCCGGGCCCACCTGGTGCACGATCAGGTTGAGCGGATGGTTGAAGGCGCTGATCGCCACCACCACGCCGATCGGTTCATTGCGCGTGAAGGCCAGGCGGCCGGTGGAGGCCTCGGTCAGGCCCATCGGGATCTCTTCTCCGTGTGCGCTGCGCAGCGCCTCGATGCACAGGGCCATGCCGTCGATGGCGCGCGTCACCTCGACCTCGGAATCGAGCAGCGGCTTGCCGCCCTCGCGGGCCGCCTCCAGGGCCAGTTCCCCGGCGCGTTCGATCATCAGCTCGCGCGCGCGTCGCAGGATCGCCACGCGCCGGTGCGGCGCCAGCCAGCCGGCCTTGTCACGGAACGTTGCGTAAGCGGTGTGCAGTGCCTGCTCGACGCCCTCGCTGTCGACGGTGTCGATGCTGGCGATCGGCGACTGGTCGAACGGCGTGGTCACATCCAGGGTGCCGGCGGGTATCACATCGCCGGCCAGCAAATGGGAGAAGTGGGGCAGGTTGCTCATGGTTGGCACGCTGTCGTGGATCGATGGCTCCGAGGGTAGGCGCTGCCCGCTGCGCGCGCAAATGTGCCGCTGGCGGAGCCCCCTGCTGATCTCCCCCACTGGGTGGGGGAGGGACGGATGTGTTTGCCCCCTCCCCGCTTGTGGGGAGGGTTGGGATGTGGCTGGTGCAGCTTCTCAACCGCTCTGCCGTTCACGGATGATATAGCTGCGGGTCATGAACAGCCGGTACAGCAGCGGGATCACGATCAACGTCAGCACCGTGGAGAAGGCCAGGCCCCAGACGATGGCGGTGGCCACCGGGCCCCAGATCAGCGACTTGCCGCCCAGACCGGTGGCCAGCGAGAACAGCCCGGCAATCGTCGTGAGCGAGGTGATCAGGATCGGGATGACGCGCCGCCGCGCCGCATACAGGGTGGCGTGCAGCACGCTCATGCCGGCACGCAACCGCTGGTTACCGGCCGAGATCAGGACGATCGCGGCATTCACTGCGATGCCGGCCAGGGCGACCACGCCGTACAGGGTGTACAGGCTCAGCGGGTTCTGCGAGACCAGCAGGCCGAAGGTCACACCGGTGAAGGCCATCAGCACGGTGGACAGGATCATCAGCGGCTGGAAGTAACTGCGGAACTGGGTGCCGAGGATGGCGAACATCACCCCGATCCCGGCGACGAACAGGATCAGCATGCTGTCGATGCTCTCCTGCAGTTCATCCAGTTCGCCTTCCGCCGCCAGGTTGATATTGGGATAGCGGTCCTGCACCTGCGCCCAGCGTTCGAAGACCATCTCGTTGGCGGTCTTGGTGTCCAGGTTGCACAGATTCCAGTCGACCTGTTCACCCAGCAGCCTCGGCAGCTGGCAGTTGCCGAAGGTGGCGCTCGGCTTGTCCTTTTCCAGATCCGCCTGCACGGTGATCGCGCGGCGGAAGTTGTGGTGGCGGATATTGCCCAGGCCCGGCACACGTTGCTGCGTCACCAGGGTGTTGAGGGCGATGCTGCCGCCCTGCGGCAGCGGTACCTGGAAGTCGAGCAGCTGCGAGATATCGTCGATCGATTGGCGCGGGGCGCGCACCCGCACCTCCAGCTTTTCGCCGTCATCGCGCATGTCGGCGACCACCAGGCCGTCCACCAGCAGTTGCAGGGTGCGGTTGATCTGCAGCGG
>Ga0272444_10002298_pt1 | contig 17719 bp, 14 predicted proteins | sample SSMForm13_FD_201033 | JGI IMG/M metagenome (GOLD analysis project Ga0272444, IMG submission 201033) | Marine sediment archaeal communities from Little Sippewissett salt marsh, Falmouth, MA, United States - SSM-Form-13 | ecosystem: Environmental > Aquatic > Marine > Wetlands > Sediment ... | reverse complement strand
TCCTCCGGGAGGTCGAGGCCCCGGGAAAGCGCGCCCAGGACGGCTACGTTGGCGGCCCGGATGTTGCCCAGGGACAGGGCCAGCCGGCCGGCGTCGAAGTATGTCAGGCGGGGAAAAGCCCGGCGGTTGAGAGTCTCGGCGTCTTCAGGATAGGTGGCCGCGCCGGTGGAGACGGTCACCGGGATCATTGCCTGGCTGTTGACCACGGCCAATCCGTCCGGAGCGAGATAACGCCGGTAGCGCAGCCCCTCGATGCGCTCGAAGGATCCCAGCACCCGGGCCGTCCCCTGTTCCACGAGAGGGCTGAAGACTTCGCGGCCGTAGCGGATCTGGGCGATCACTGATCCCCCCCGCTGGGCCATCCCGTGAACTTCGTTGGTCTTGACCGTGTGTCCGGCATTCAGGGCGGTCCGGGCCACGATTTCGGCGGCCAGGAGTATGCCCTGCCCTCCCACTCCGACCAGGACGACGCTGGTGGTTTCCGGGGCGGTTCTCATTCCTCACCTCCCGAGGGAACTATGGCCGAGAAGGGACAGATTTGGCGGCAGATCCCGCAGCCGTTGCAGAGATGCGGACTGATCTCCGGCATCCGGCCCGGGCTCTCGATCGCGGGACAGCCGATCTTGAGGCACCGTCCGCATTCCCGGCAGCGCTCGGGATCGACGGTCAGGACCGGGCCCAGCGGCTCCCTTTCCTTGAGCACGCAGGGAGCCAGGGATATGATCAGCGACGGCTCCTCGGCGTTCACCTCCCTCTCCAGGATCTTCCCGGTTTCTTCCAGGTCGTAGGGATTGACCTCGAAAACCCGCGAGATCCCGCAGGCCCGGCCCAGTTCGGCGATCGAGGCCGCCGGGACGGGTTCGCCCATCAGGGTCCGCCCGGTCCCCGGGTTGTCCTGATGCCCGGTCATCGCCGTGGTCCGGTTGTCGACCACGATTATGGTGCTCCTGCCCCGGTTATAGGCGATGTCCAGCAGGCCCGTGATCCCGGAGTGGAAGAAAGTGGAGTCGCCCACGATCCCCACCACATTTTTCGGTTCTCCCGCCTTGTCCATCCCCTGGGCCAGGGACACGCCGCCGCCCATACAGAGGATGGTATCCATCCGGTTCAGGGGGGGGAGAGTCCCCAGGCTGTAGCAGCCGATGTCGCCGGTGACCACCACGTCCAGGCGCCCGAGAATAGAGAATATTCCCCGGTGGGGACAGCCGGCGCAGAGGACCGGCGGTCTCCCGGGGAGGGATATCTCCTCCCCCGGCTCGGAGGGGGAAAAAGCTCCTTCCATCCGCCGCCGCGCCGTCCGCAGGACCGTCGGGTCCAGCTCCCCCAAGGCGGGGATCACGTCCTTGCCCCGGCAGGGAATGCCCAGGGAACGGATGTGTTCCTCCAGGATGGGGTCCAGCTCTTCCACCACGAGCAGTTCTTCCACGCCGGCGGCGAACTCGGCGATCTTTTTGTCCGGGAAGGGAAAGGAGAAGCCTAGCTTGAGGATCGAAGCCTCCGGCCAGATTTCCCGCACGTGCTGGTAGGCAACCGAAGCCGTGATTATGCCCAGGGAACGATCCCGCCACTCGATTCGATTCAGCGGGGACGCTTCGGAAGCCTCGACGAGCTTTCCCATCCGCTCCTCCACCCTTACCCGCATCTTCCTGGCCCAGGCCGGGATGGGGACGAACCGGGACGGATTTTTCTCGAAGCCGATCCGGCGCGGGTTGGGGATTCTTTCCCGGGGCTTGACCAGGCCCCGGGAATGGCTGATGCAGGTGGTGGACTTGAGAATCACCGGGGTGTGGAAGCGCTCGCTCAAGTCCAGCCCGATCCCGACGAAGTCCCGGGCTTCCTCGCTGCCGGCAGGTTCCAGAATGGGGATCTTGGCGAAACGGGCGTAGTGGCGGGTGTCCTGTTCGTTTTGGGAGGAGTGCATCCCCGGGTCGTCGGCCACGCAGGCCACGAACCCCCCCACCGTTCCCACATAGCTCAGGGTCAGGAGGGGATCGGCGGCCACGTTCAGCCCCACGTGTTTCATCGTGGTGATCACCCGGGCTCCGGCCAGCGCCGCGCCGGCCGCCACCTCGAAAGCCACTTTTTCGTTGGGGGCCCACTCGCAGTAGATGTCGTGCTTATAGCCGATCGCGTTCTCCAGGATCTCGGTGGAGGGGGTTCCCGGGTAGCCGGTAGCCACCGTGACCCCGGCTTCCCAGGCCCCACGGGCAATCGCCGCGTTTCCCGAAAGCAATAGTTGTTCCAATGGTTCCTCCTCTCCGGAAGCGAATTCTTCCGGCTTGGGCGGGCGAGAATGCCGGCCGACGGCGGTCCAAATTTCTCAAAAAAAAACTATAGCAAGGCGGTCCCGGCCGGCTCAACAGGTTCCGCCGGGATGGGGAGCCTCAGGTCAGGAGCAGGATGAGACTTCCGATTCCCAGGCCCCAGCAGTACCAGCAAAAGCGATGCAGTTCCCCTCCGGTCACCACCCTGAGCAGGATCCGGACGGCGACATACCCGGACAAGGCCGCCGCGGCGGCCCCGATCAGCAGAAGGGAGGTGGGCTCCCCCCCTGCCCCGAAATCTCCCTGGAACAACTTGGCCGCGCCGGCTCCCAGGATTACGGGGACCGAGAGAAGAAAGCTGAAATCGGCGGCTTCCCGGCGCTTGAGGCCGGCCAGCAGCCCGGTGCTGATGGTCAGCCCGGAGCGGGAAAGCCCGGGAATGACGGCCAGGGCCTGGGCGCACCCGATCAACCCGGTCCGTTTCCAATTGAGATCCCGGCCCCGGGGGCGCGCCCAGCGGCTGATGAAAAGAACCGTGCCCGTGACCAGGAGCATCGCGGCGGCCAGGACCGGGGAATCAAAGGCCGCTTCGATGGGCTCGCGAAGAAAAAATCCGACGGCGGCCGCGGGAATGGTGGCCAGGATGAGCAGGTAGAGCAAGCGGGTTTGAGCTCCGCTGTAACGCACCTGGCCCCGTACCAGCTTGATCCGCCCCCGAAAGGCGGCGCGGAGCAGCTTGAGAAGGAGCGAGCGATAGACTATGAACACGGCGACCAGGCTGCCCAGGTGCAGGGCGATGTCAAAGGTCAGGCTGTTTTCCGAGATGCCGAGCAGGCTCGAGCCCAGGACCAGGTGGCCCGAGCTGGAGACGGGGAGAAATTCGGTAAGACCCTGGATCAGTCCCAGGACCAAGACTTCCAGGATGCTCATCCCGCCCGCGCTTCCCCTGATTCTTTCCGGCCCGTGCGCGGCACGGCTAGTAGGATATCAGGGCGTGGATGGTTTCTCCGGGGAGCTTGTCCCGCCCCGAGAGAAAGCCCAATTCGATCAGGACGCTGATGCCCGCTATCTGTCCGCCCTGTCGCTTGACCAGGTCCGCCGCCGCCGCCAGGGTCCCCCCGGTGGCGAGCAGGTCGTCGACGATCGCCACCCGGGTCCCCGTCGGGATGGCATCCTCGTGCATCTCGATGGTGGCGCTGCCGTACTCCAGGGTGTAGTCGGCCGAGACCGTGACGTGGGGGAGCTTGCCCTTCTTGCGGACGGGAACGAATCCGGTGCCGAGGCGGTAGGCCATCGCCGCGCCGAAGATGAACCCGCGCGCGTCGATCCCGACTATCAGGGCGGGAGGGTTTTCCCGGTAGGGAGCGCAGAGTTCGTCCACGGCTTCCCGGAAGGTTTCGGCGTCCTGGAGAAGGGGAGTTATGTCCTTGAAGACGATCCCCTTTTCAGGAAAGTCCGGGATGTCGCGAATGGCCGCCTTGATCTTCTCCATACTCATAGCTTGCCTCCTATTCGGCTTGTCTGTTTGTCGGAGCTTGCCTTCTAGAGGGGAAAGTCTTCTATACCCCGCGCCTGAAATTCCGCCCGCAGCTTGTGCAGGGCCTGGTTGATCACCTGCCGCACCCTTTCCCGGCTGATCGAATGCTCCTGTCCTATCTTTTCCAGGGTGATCTTCCCCCCATCGTCCAGCCCGAAGCGGGTGATGAGGATCGCCCGTTCGCGGGGATCGAGAACTTCCAGCACCTCATCGATGTTTTCCCGCAACAGGATCGATTCCAGGATTTGGGAAGGGCTGGGAATGTGTTGATCCGGAATCAGGTTGGACAGGTCCCCCTGCCCTTCCCCGTTGATCTCGGCATCCAGGGAACTGGCCCGTCTCCCCAGGGTGAGCAGGTATTCGACCTCCTCCCGGGGCATCTCCACTTCCTCCACCAGCTGATCCATCCCCGGGGTGTAGCCCAGCCGCTGGCTCAAGGCCCTGGCCTTGCGCCGCAGGGCCGCGGCCCGCTCCTGCATATAAAGCGGGACCCGGATCAGTTTTCCCTGGTTGGCCAGGGCCCTGACTATGAACTGTCGGATCCACCAGGAAGCATAGGTGCTCAATCGGGTCCCGCGCTCGGGATCGAACTTCTCCACCCCGCGGATCAAGCCCCAATTGCCTTCCTGGATCAGGTCGAGAAGGGGAACCCCCAGTCGGTCGTACTTGCGGGCGATCTTCACCACCAGCCGGAGATTGGATTTGATCAACTCGTGACGGGCCTGCTGGTCCCCGTCCCGGCTTTTTCGGGCCAACTCCAGCTCCTGCTCGCGGGTGAGCAGGGAGATCTCCCCTATCTCCCGCAGGTAGATGTTGATTACCTGGGGCGAGCCGGTGGAGCGGGAACGCTTTCCCGATTTTGACTTCATAAGGCTCTTGCCATAGTGCTCCTCTCAGTCCCTCAAGGCGGCCTGGGCCGCGGCCAGGCGGGCGATCGGAACCCGGAAGGGGCTGCAGGACACGTAATTCAAGCCGACCCGATGACAGAATTCCACGGAACGGGGTTCACCCCCGTGTTCCCCGCAGATGCCGAGTTTCAGGTCCGGCCGGGTCTTGCGCCCCAGCTTGACGGCCATCTCCACCAGCTTGCCGATGCCGTCCTGATCGAGGACCTGGAACGGGTCGTACTCGTAGATGCCCTTCTGGACGTATTCGCCCAGGAACTTGCCGGCGTCATCGCGGGAAAAACCGCAGCCCATCTGGGTCAAGTCGTTGGTTCCGAAGCTGAAGAACTCGGCTTCCCGGGCGATCTCGTCGGCCGTGACCGCGGCGCGCGGGATCTCGATCATCGTCCCGATCAGGATCGAGAGTTTTTTCTTCTTGGCGGCGGATACCTCGGCGATCACCCGCTCGATGATCTGTTTTTGGGACGACAGCTCCTTAACGTTGCCGGCCAGCGGGATCATTATCTCGGGACGGGAACCGGCAACCCGGCAGGCCGCCTCGCAGATGGCCCTGACCTGCATCTCGGTCACCTCGGGATAGGTGATCCCCAAGCGGCACCCGCGATGGCCCAGCATCGGGTTGAATTCGTGCAGGCTTTCCACCAGGTACTTGATCCGCGAGACCTTCACCCCCATAACCCCGGCCATTTCCTTCTGCCCGGCCGCATCCTGAGGCAGAAATTCGTGGAGGGGAGGATCGAGCAGGCGGATGGTGCAGGGGCGTCCCTTCAGGGCGCGGAATATCCCCTCGAAGTCCCTTCGTTGCAGGGGGAGCAACTCGCGCAGGCCCTGCTGGTACTGGGAGATGGCCTCCAGGGCCTGCTTGTTCCCGGCCACGGCCTTCTTCAGTTCCTTGAGTCCCGCGCAGCCGCAGTCGTCCTTGAGCCGCTTGACGGTCTCGGCCACCAGGATCAGGCGCCGGAAGGAAACTATCCGGTCGCCTTCAAAGAACATATGTTCGGTTCGGGTCAGTCCGATCCCCTCCGCCCCGAACTTCACCGCGACCGTGGTGTCGTGGGGGGTGTCGGCGTTGGTCCGGACGCCCAGCCGCCGGTATTTGTCGGCCAGCTTCATTATCTGTCCGAAGGGGCCGGAAAGCTTGGGGGCCACGGTCTCCACCGATCCGGCGTAAACGGCCCCGGTCGAGCCGTTGAGGGATATCCAATCCCCTTCCCTGACGGCGGTGCCGTTGACCGAGAACTTCTTGTCCCGGTAGTCGATGTTGAGCGCGCCCGCCCCGGCCACGCAGCATTTTCCCATCCCGCGGGCCACCACGGCCGCGTGGGAAGTCATTCCTCCCCGGGCGGTAAGAATTCCCCGGGCCGCGTTCATCCCCCCGATGTCCTCCGGACTGGTCTCGATTCGGCAGAGAATGACCTGTTTGCCTTCCTCGGCCCAGGCTTCGGCCTCGGCGGCGCTGAAGACGGCCTGTCCGGTGGCGGCTCCCGGGCTGGCCGGCAGTCCGACCGTGAGCCGGACGGCCTTTTCCTCGGCTTCCTTGATGAAAACCGGGTGCAGGAGCTGGTCCAGGGATTGAGGTTCTATCCGCAGCACCGCCTGCTTTTCCGAGATCAATCCCTCCTTGACCATATCCACCGCTATCTTGACCGCCGCCGCCGCCGTGCGCTTCCCGTTACGGGTCTGGAGCATATAGAGGGTTCCGTCTTCTATGGTGAACTCGAGGTCCTGCATATCCCGGTAATGCTTCTCCAGGCGGACCCGGATGGCGTCCAGTTCCTTGAAGACCGCCGGCATCGCTTCCTCCAGGGAAGGATACTTTTTCCGGCGCTCGGCCTCGGAGACGTTCTGCGACTTGGCCCACTCCCGCGAACCCCGGCGGGTTATCTGTTGCGGGGTTCGGATACCGGCCACCACGTCCTCGCCCTGGGCGTTGATCAGGTACTCGCCGTAGAAATAGCGATGCTCCCCGGTGGAAGGGTCGCGGGTAAAGGCCACGCCGGTGGCCGAGTTTTCCCCGGAATTGCCGAAAACCATCGTTTGAACGTTGACCGCCGTGCCCTTCAGCCCCCGGATGTCGTTGAGCTGGCGATACTTGATGGCGCGCGGGTTGTTCCAGGAGCCGAAGACGGCGTCGATTCCGGCCTGCAACTGCCGCTTGGGGTCGGTGGGAAAGGCTTTTCCCGTGTCCCGCCGGTAGATTTTCTCGTAACGCCGGATCACTTCCTGGAGCGCGTCGATGTCAAGTTCGGTATCCAGCTGAATCCGGCGGGAGCGCTTAACCGCATCGAGTTCCTGCTCGAAGTGATGGTGGGGGACGCCCATAACCACGTCCCCGAACATCTGAATGAAACGCCGATAGCTGTCGAGAACGAAGCGTTCGTTGCCGGTTTGCTCGATCAGGGCGCGGCAGGTTTCCGGGTTCAGGCCCAGGTTAAGCACGGTATCCATCATTCCCGGCATCGAGACCGCCGCTCCCGAGCGGACCGAGACCAGCAGGGGGCGAGGCCCCCGGCCAAAGGTTTTTCCGGTCACCTTTTCCAGTTTCTTCAGGGATTTGTCCAACTGGCCCGAGATCAGGGAAAAAAGCTTTTTCCGTCCCAGGTGGTAGTATTCGCTGCAGGCTTCGGTGGTGATGGTGAATCCGGGCGGGACCGGCAGACCCAAGCCGGCCATTTCGGCCAGGTTGGCGCCCTTGCCCCCCAACAAGCCCTTCATCTCGGCGGTTCCCTCGGCCTTGCCTCCTCCGAAGAAATAGATGTACTTCCTTGCGGCCATTGCGTTCTCCTTTGTGCGGCGGCTTTCTCGGACCGCCTCTTCGGTTAATTGGTATGGAATCAGATCAGGTGTTCGCCTCGCTCGAACTGGAGCAGGGACAGGTCGGCGATGTCCCGCGCATAGAGTTGGTTGATCCTGCCGAGCAGGGCCAGGCGGTTTTCTCTCAGCTTCTTCTCCGGGACGTTGACCAGGACCTCCTGAAAGAACCGACCCAGCGGGCGGGAAAAGGCGCGAGCGTATCGACGGGTCGCCGCCCGGTAGTTTCCCTTTTCCGCCAACTCCCGGATGGCGGCGTGGTTATCCTCCCAGGTGCGATAAAGCGCTTTCTCGGCCTCTTCCCGCATCAAGCCCGGAACCGGGAGAGCCTGGCTTTTTTCCTGGCCGGCAATGTTTCCGGTCCTCTCCACGATCGTGGCCGCCGCCAGGAGGAGGGAACCTCGGCCCAGGGCGTGCAGGGCCTCGCAGCGCCGGGCGGCGTCGGCGACGTTATCCCAGCCGGCGGCCAGAACGGATCGGATCAGGTCGGTGGGGTATCCCTTTCCGTTCAGGTAAACTTCGAGGCGGATGGCGGTAAACTTCTTGATTTCAGATAGTACCCTTTCCTTATCCGCGGTTCCGAGCAGGTCGAGGGCCCATCCGAACAGGGAGGAAAAGGGAAGGGAAACATCCCGTTCCACCAGGATCCTGAGCAGCCCCAGGACCTGGCGCCGCAGTCCGTACGGATCCTGGGAGCCGCTGGGAACGATCCCGGCCTGGAAAAAAGCCGCGATCGTGTCGGTGCGGTCGGCCAGGGCCAGGAACAGCCCGATCGGTGATTCCGGCAGGCCGTCTTCGGCCCCCCGGGGCAGGTAGTGTTGACGGATGGCGGAGCAGACCGCTTTTTTCTCCCCCTCCTCCCTCGCGTAATGGGAACCCATAATCCCCTGCAGGGAGGTAAATTCCGCTACCATCGCGGTGGTGAGATCGGCCTTGCACAAGGTGGCGGCCCGAACCAGGTTGTTGGCGGCCTGTTCGCTCAGGTTCAGGATTTCTCCCAGGTGTCCGACCAGTTTTTCCAGGCGCCTGGTCTTGGCGAGATAGCTCCCCAGGCGGGCGTGAAAGACGACTCCCTCCAGGTCCTCGATCCGGGAGGAAAGGGGACGCCGGCGGTCTTCATCCCAGAAAAAGCGGGCATCGGCCAGGCGGGCGCGAACGACTCTCTCGTTGTTGCGCCGGATTTCGGCGGTTTGCCGGAAGGGGCCGTTGGCGGCCAGCAGGAAGCGGTTGCTCAGCTTCCCCCCCGCCTGGTAGATGGGAAAATACCGTTGGTGCTTCTTCATCACCGTGACCGGTACCTCCACCGGGAGGACCAGGAAATCCTCCTCGAAACTTCCTTCTATGACCCGGGGAAATTCCAACAGGTTGTTCACCTCTTCCAGCAGCTGCCGGTCGAGCGCGGATTCGCAGGCTTCGGGGTCGTGCCGGCGCAGGCGGCGCAGCAGGGCCTGTTCCAGCCGCCTTTCCCTTTGCGCGGGGTCAACTATGACCGCGTTTTCCCTCAATAAGTTGCGGAAGGCGATTATGTCGGCGTTTTCTACCCTGATGCTCGGTTCTCCAAAGAACCGGTGCCCGCGGCTATGGCGCCCCGAATTCAAGCCGGCCAGGGTGAAGGGCAGGATTTCGTCCCCCCAAAGGCCCAGCAGCCAGCGAATCGGTCGCGCGAACCGGAAGGAAGAACCTTCCCGCCAGCGCATCGACTTGGGAAAGGCCATCCCCTCCAAAAAAGCGGGGATGGCTTCGGCCAGGCGGTCTTGCCGACGGCTGGAGACCGCGGCAGTCAGGTAGGTCTTTCCCCGCTTCCGGCCGGTTTTCAGGTCATCCGGGGCGAGGCCCCGGCTGCGGGCGAATCCTTGGGCGGCCCGGCTCCAGGAGCCGTCAGATTCCCGGGCCCGGTCAAGGGGGGGGCCCCAGACGGTTTCGGTTATGGTTTCTTCCAGGCCGCTTACCGCCAGGATCAGGCGGCGGGGGGTACTCCAGGCTGTCACCTTTCCGGCCGGGGAAAGTTCTTGGCCGAATCTCCTCAGCTGTTCCCGGGCTTGATCCAGGTAGGAAGCAGGAAGTTCTTCCACTCCCACTTCCAGGAGAAGGTCGCGACGGGCGGCAACGTCAGTCATCGGTGGCCTCCCCATCGGTTGTGTCCGCCAGGTAAAGCCGGGCGCAGTTCTTGGCCAGGTTTCTCACCCGGGCGATGTAGTTGGGGCGCTCGCTCACGCTCACCGCCCCCCGGGCATCGAGGATGTTGAAGGCGTGGGAGCACTTGAGCGTCAGCTCGTAGGCCGGATGTACCAAGCCGGCGGCGGCCAGGGATCGGGATTGGCTTTCGTATTCGTCGAACAGGTCTCGGTAGGAGTCGATGGGAGCCTCCTCGAAGTTAAAGCAGGAAAATTCGTACTCGAAACGCCGTCGCACCTCTCCATAGGAAACGCCCGCGGTCCATTCCAGGTCGAAGACGTTGTCCACCCCCTGCAGGAACATCCCGATGCGCTCCAGGCCGTAGGTAAGTTCCACCGGGATCGGGTCGAGTTCATACCCGCCCATCTGCTGAAAGTAGGTGAACTGGGTGATCTCCATCCCGTCGCACCAGACTTCCCAGCCCAGTCCCGAGGCGCCCAGGGTCGGGGATTCCCAGTCATCCTCCACGAAGCGCAGGTCGTGTTTATGGGGATCGATGCCCAGGAAAAAGAGGCTTTTTAAATAGATTTCCTGAATGTCGGCCGGCGCCGGCTTGAGGATGACCTGGTACTGGTGATGCTGATAGAGGCGGTTGGGATTCTTTCCGTAACGCCCGTCGGCGGGGCGCCGGGAAGGCTGGACGTAACCGGTTTTCCAGGGCTGGGGCCCGAGGACCCCGAAAAAGGTCCCCGGGGCAAACGTTCCCGCCCCGACCTCGTTGTCGCAGGGTTGGAGCAGAACGCACCCCCGCTTTCCCCAGTACTCCTCCAACTTGGCGATCAAGGTCTGAAAGTTCAAAGCGCTTCTCTTTTGCCTGCGCGGGAACCGCGGGCGAGGGTAGAATCGAAAAATCGGCGTGATTGTATCGGTTTCCCGATCGCGGTGTCAATCAGCGAACGGGCCAGGCGGCGGGCGGCGGCGGCCTGGGCCGGGCTGATCCGCAAGCTTGTGATTCGGCTGGGCGGCGTTCCGGTCAGGCGCCTCAGAACGGAGAGCACTCCGGCGTTGATTACTTGTCCGCCGGCGCGAGGCCGGCAGCGCCGGCAGAACAAGCCTTCGGCCCCGGTCGGGCTGAAGGCCGGTCCGGACAGGGGTGCCTGGCAGTCGGTGCAGCGGTCCAGGGAGGGGAGCAGCCCCAGGCTGGCCAACCAGTTCAGCTCGAACCAAAGCCCGGCTTCCCGGGGAGTTGCCTGGGAAACGGTGCACTGCAGCAAACTCTCGAACAGGGCGAACAGCCGCCCGCCCTCTTCCGCTCCTCCCGAGGCTGCTGAGACCAGTTCGCCGCAGTAATAAAGGAGGGCGGCGTCTTCCAGGGAAGCCAGGGTCCGCTCGCTTCCCGGATGGGGCTGGAAGCTCCTGAGCAGGAACAGGTCTCCGTTTCCGCGTCCGGGCAGGTATTCCGCCTGTCCCCTGGAAAAAACCCGGAGCCGTCCGTGGAGGGAACTGCGCGGACGCAGGTTGCCCCGGGCGACGACCCGGATCAACCCCCGGTCGCGGCTCAAGAGGTCGGCCAGGGTACTGGTCTCGCGGAAAGGCCGGCAGCGCAGGACTATGGCTTCCGTGCTCTCAACCCTCACGGCACTTGATTCCCCCTTTTTGGGCCTGCCTCAAGTAGTGCTGTTCCCGGCGGCTCATTTTCCGGCGCTTGCCTTCGGGATGATCCTCGTATCCGAGCAGATGCAGGACCCCGTGGATCAGGCAAAGCTTGAACTCCTCCTCCGGAGTCTGCCCGAAATCCCCGGCCTGCCGGATGACCTGTTCCGTGGAAATTATTACGTCTCCCAGCAGGGGCAGAGGGGTTCCGCCGGAAAACCCCGGTCCCTGCGGAAGGGAGATGACGTCGGTGGCCCTTTCCCGCCCCAGCAGCTCGCGGTTAAAGGTGCGGATGATTGAATTGTTGACCAGGAGAAGGCTGACTTCCCCGGCGGTGACCCCTTCCCCGCTCAAGACCAAGGCCACCAGCCGATTCACGGCCTCGCCGTTCACCTGGAGCCGTCGCTGCCGGTTGGCGATCCGGGTGATGTAGGCTTCACCCGGGGGAATCGTCATCTTCCGCTTCCTGGGCGACCCCTTCCCCGCCCGGCGCGTCCGGCGGAGCTTCCCCGTCGGCTCCGGGATATTTTACCCGGGAATGAAAGCGGGCGGTCAGGGCTCGAGTCAGCGCTTCGGCAATCTCCCGGAGGTCGTTGAGGGAGAGGCCGCTTTCGTCGAGCTGGCTGTCGGCAAAGCGCTCCTGGATGATGGATCTGACCAGGTGTTCGATCCGGGCCGGGGTGGGCCTCTCCATCGCCACCGAGGCCGCCTCCACGGCATCGGCCAGCATAACTATGGCGGCTTCCGGGGACTGCGGCCTGGGTCCGGGATAGCGAAAATCCTTTTCCAGGACGTCGAACTTGAGCTGGCGGGAACGCTCGGCCCGATCGAAGAAATACGAGATGAGGGAGGTCCCGTGGTGTTGCTGGATTATCTCGACTATCCTGCGGTCGAGCCGGTGTCTCACGGCCAGGTCCACGCCTTCCTTGACGTGACTGATCAGGATCAGGCTGCTCATCGAGGGAATCAGGCGATCGTGGGAATTGGGCCCGGCAAAGATGTTTTCCACGAAATAGTCGGGCTTGGCGATCTTGCCCACGTCGTGGAAAAGGGCTCCGACCCGACAGAGCAAGGGATTGGCCCCGATGGCCTCGGCCGTGACCTCGGCCAGGGAGGAAACCAGCAGGCTGTGGTGATGGGTCCCCGGCGCGCGGAGCATCATCTCCCGCAGGAGCGGATGGTTCATATCCGAAAGTTCCAGCAGGCCGATGCCGGAACTGCGCCGGAAGGCCACCTCGACGATTCCCAGCAGGGAGATGGCCGCCAGGGCGCAGATCAGGCTGCCTAAGGCCGCGCCGCCGGCTTGCTTGAGGATGACTTCCCCTCCCAGTCCGCCCATCAAGCCCAGGGCCGCCACCGTGGCAATGGAGATCAGGGCGACCCGGAGCCCGGCCCGAAGGATGTCGCCCCGGCGGCGCGCTTCCTGGATCACGTAGGCCGCCGCCAACCCGCTCAGGGTCCAGGCCACGAAGACTCCGGCATCGAAGGTGGCGATCATTGCGCCCAGGGAGCCCAGGGTCAGGGCCAGGATCGCGGCCGAGGCCGGTCCCAACAGGAGGCAGACGATGAAGATGGCTCCCGGGATGGGGGAGACGAACCTGAGGTAGCTGGAGACCGCGGGATCCAGATACCACCAGGCCTGAACCAGGATTCGAGTCAGCCCCAGGGAAAATAAGCCGGCCAGGACGAGGAGGAAGAGACTGGAATTGCTTTTCAGCAAGGTGGGGCAGCCTCGGCTCAAGGCCAGCAGGAAGGCGCCCAGGACCAGACAGACCAGGATGGCGGTGCCCAGGGCGAAATTGAGGCGCCCTGCCGGCGGGCTGTGCCGGATTTGTTCTTCCTGGTAAGCCCGCAGCCGCGCGATCACCGCCGGGGTTACGGCTTGCCCGGCTTCCACGATCCGGTCGCCCCGGCGGACTTGGGTTATGACCGTGTCCACGGCCTCGCCGGCCTCCCGGCGCAGCTTGGCGGTCAGGGTCTGATCGAAGGCCAGGTTGGGACGAATCCTGGCCGCCAAAAAATCGAACATCTCCCGGGCCGTGTCCTGCGGGAGTTTGGGATTTTCTTCCAGCTGCCGCCGGATCTCGTCTTCCGCCGAGGCCGGAGTGTATGTTTCGCTGACGGGTATGATCCGGACCCCATCCTTGCCGGAGCGGGCGATGCGGGCGTTTCCGCTTTCCCGGAGAGCCTGATGCACGTCGGGGGAAAGAATCCCTGCCGCCGCGATTTCCCGGCAGAGCCGTTCGGCTTCGCTGACCGTTTGGGCATTGACCCAGGCGGGCATCGCAAGCTGACCGGCGGTATGCTCCAGGAACGAGCCCAATTCGGCCAGTTGCCCCTGGAGGATGGATGAATCGCAGCCGTAGGCGAACGGCTGGCGGTCGGCCGCCAACCGCCGCAGTTCCTCCGTCCGGGTTCGGTCGGGAAAGCTGAAGGCGACCGTGGCCGTTATGTCCCGGTTGCAAACGGCGCCTTCGGGGGGGAGCTCCAGGATCTTGCCTCGCCAGGATATGAGGAGAACGGCGCCTCCGGCCAGGAGAGCCAGGATCGCCCAGCGCAGGAGCGGAGAATGCTCCAGCACCCAGGCCGTCCCCGAGCCCGGCGATTTCCGGCGCTTGGAACCCGGGCGTCGGGAAAAAAGGTTGCGGGCGAAGACGGCCATCCCCGGATCAGCCCTTGGCCTCGTAGGCGCTGACGATCTTCTGCACGAGAGGATGCCGGACGACGTCCTTTCCGGACAGGTGCACGAATTCAATGTCCGGCACGTTCCGGAGGATGTCCTGTACCTGGATGAGTCCCGAGACGGTTTCCCGGGGGAGATCGGACTGGGTGATGTCTCCGGTGATGACCATCCTGGATTTGAATCCCAGCCTGGTCAGGAACATCTTCATCTGCTCCACCGTGCAGTTTTGTGCCTCATCGAGGATTATGAAGGCTTCGTTCAGGGTTCTTCCCCGCATAAATCCCAGGGGAGCAACCTCTATTACTCCCTGCTGCTCGTAACGGGCCAGTCTCTCGGGGTCGAGCATATCGTGGATGGCGTCATAGAGGGGGCGCAGGTAAGGTCCGATTTTTTCCGCGATGTCTCCCGGAAGAAAGCCCAGGCGTTCTCCGGCTTCCAGGGCCGGCCTGGTGAGAATGAGTCTTCTCACCTTGCCCTTGAGCAGGGCGCTGACCGCCGCCGCCACGGCCAGGTAGGTTTTTCCGGTTCCGGCCGGACCGACCACGAAGACTATCTCTCGCCGGGCTATGGCCCGCACGTATTCCTGCTGGGCCTGGGTACGGGGGCGAATGAATCCGCGCCCGTTCCCGACCTGGATGCGATCCCGTGGGACCTTTTCCCCGCCAGCCGTTTGTTCGATTATCCTGCGCAGTTCCCCCGTTTCCAGCCGGCTGCCGTCCCCGGGCAGCAGGTTTCCGGCTTCGCTCAAGAGCTGCCGGGCCCTTTCCACGCCTTCCCGCGGCCCGAGGAGACGGATGAAGGTATCGCGCACCACCAGCTGGATGCCGAAGGCCTCCTCGATCAACTTGCGGTTGGGAGAACCCTGAGGGCATATCTCAGCCGCCGCCCCCGGGCTTTCAAAGTTGATGGTGACCTTCTCCATGCAGGGGGACCGGCTGGTTTCAGTCCCGGGGAATGGTGAAGACTTGGCCGGGGTAGATCAGGTCGGGATGCTTGATCCGGTCCCGATTGGCCTTGTAGATGATGGGCCACTGCAGCGGGTTGTCGTAGATCCGGGGGTATCCCGCTATGTACCAAAGACATTCGCCCTTCACCACCGTGTGAGAGTCAGGCAGGAGGTTCTCCGTTTGCAGGTCCACCGGTTCGAAGGGAGCCTCGGGGATGCCGGGCTCCTCCAGGATCGGCTCCGAGGCGCCTATCTCCAAGCCGCCGACTATCTCCAGATCCCCGAAATCCAGGCGCGCCCCCGGTCCGCCGATGATATAGCCCTGGTTTCCCCAGAGTTCCTTGTCGGTCCAAAAATGCCGGCGCCACCCGGGCCAGCCGGGGACCACGTCGCTGAGGAAGGCATCGACGTTCCCGCTTTTTCCCAGTTTCTTGCCTTGGAGGATTGCTTCCTCCGGCTGGGAGCCCGGAGAGGAAGCATCGACGACAACCTCCTCCACTACCATCTCTTCGGAAGCCGTGGCCTCGCTTAATGCTCCCGCGGACAAACCCAGAAAGGCCAGTAACATTATGTGGCGCCACATCGGCTGTCTCCTTGCTTCCCTCCGCAGGTTTAGGCTGCGTCTACACGCTAGTATAGTCCCGGTTCCCCTGTCAAGATTCATCGCTTTGCCGGGGCTCGCAAGGCTGGAAACGTTCCTTGAGTTGAGAAAAAACGTCTTCCAGGGATTGGGGCATTACCCTGGTTCCGGCCAGGACCGGCATATAGTTGGTATCCCCCGCCCAGCGCGGAACGACGTGGAGGTGGAGATGATCCGCGATGCCGGCTCCCGCGCAGGACCCCAGGTTGAAACCCACGTTGAATCCCTGAGGAGCCATAACCGACTTCAGTGCCGCGATTCCTTCCTGGGTAAGGATGAGAATTTCCCGGAGTTCTTCCGGATTCAGCCCGTCGAGCTCGGCGACGTGCCGGTAGGGAGCGATCATCAAGTGACCGACGTTGTAGGGATAGCGGTTGAGCAGGATGAAGCAGTGCTCGCCCCGCTTGAGGACCTGCCGGGCTTCGTCGTCTCCCGGCGCCCCCTTGCGGCAGAAGAGGCACCCGTCTTCCTGCTCGCTTCCGCCGGTCACGTAATCCCCTCGCCACGGAGCCCACATTCTTTCCATTCCCTTCTCCAGGTTGGCGTTTGTTTTCAGGTGAGAACCGGTCCCGGCGGAGTAGGATTATGGGGGAAAGCCGGTCAGCATTCGGGAAAGGCGGGATCATTCTTGAGCCGATCCCGCAGAGCGGGTGAAGGGAATCGAACCCTCGTACCAAGCTTGGGAAGCTTGTGTTCTACCATTGAACTACACCCGCAAGAGACGCTTAAAAAACGGTCAGTTTCTTGAAGGACTCGAACCGTGCCCTTATATCACCGGGGGTGATCTCCCGCAAGCGTTTTAAGCTGAATGACTCGACGTTGAAGGATGCCATAACCGAGCCGTAGACTACGGCCTTTCTCAGCGCCGGAGAAGAAAAATTCCCTTCCGCCGCCAGGTAGCCCAGGAAGCCGCCGGCAAAGCTGTCGCCCGCCCCGGTCGGGTCCACCACCCGTTCCAGCAGCAGTCCGGGGAGGGCAAACCGGTCTTCGGGCGCCAGCAGCAGGGCCCCGTGTTCGCCTTTCTTGATCACCACGCAGCCCGTTCCCAGGGAGAGGATGCTTTCGGCCGCCCGGACCAGGTTTGCTTCCCCGCTGAGCATCCTGGCTTCCGCGTCGTTAAGGATGAAGATGTCGAGACGGGAAGCCACTTCGCGAACCAGATCCGGCTTGAGTTCGAGCCAGAGATTCATTGTATCCCCGGCCACCAGGCGCGGCCTCTTGACTTGTTCGAGCACCTCGAGTTGGAGTTCGGGATCGATGTTGGCCAGGAAGACGCAGTCGCTGTCCCGGTAGGCTTCGGGAAGGAGCGGATGAAATTCCTCGAATACGTTGAGATGGGTGAAGTCCGTGACGGCTTCGTTCATATCGTGCCGGTAGGCCCCGCCCCAGCGAAAGGTCTTTCCCCGGCTCACCTGGAGCCCGGCCAGGTCGATCCCTTCCCTTTCCAGTTGTTGACGGCAGGAATCGGGGAAATCTTCTCCTACCACCCCGACCAGGCGGACGGGATTGAAGTGCGAGCAGGAAACCGCGAAATAGGAGGCGGACCCCCCCAGGGTCTCCACCTGCCTGCCGTGAGGGGTTTCCACGGTATCGAGCGCGACTGAACCCACGACCAGAACATTCATTGCGGCTCCTTCGGTGAAGGCTCGGTGTGTCCCAGGAACACCGGTTGTCCGGTGGCCTGGAGCACGTCGAGCCAGAGTTGACTTTCCAAGTCTATGCGCTTGCGCTGCCGGATGGCCAGGGGGATGGGGATGTTGACATATTCCTGATGCAGGCGTCCGATGACGAAACCGGTTTTCCCGGCCATTGCCCCGTGGACGGCATACTGGGCCAGGATGGTGGAAAACTTGGCGTCGTCCGGAATGGCCGGCACGCTTCTGATGATGTAGCTGGGATCGATGTACTTGACCGTGAAAGACATCCCGTTTTCCCGGCAATGTCGGCTGATTCGGTCCTTGAGATGGAGCCCGATGTCGTGGTAGGGCGTGTTCCCGGATGAATCGGGCTGGAGCCGTCCGCCCGGGAAAAGGTTTTGCCCGGCCCCTTCCGAGACCACGATCAAGGCGTGGTGCTTGGCTTCCAGGCGCCGCCGCAAGACGGACAGGAAGCCCTGCGGCCCGTCCAGGCTGAAGTCCAATTCGGGGATGAGGACGAAGTTTACC
>Ga0272444_10002297_pt1 | contig 17727 bp, 15 predicted proteins | sample SSMForm13_FD_201033 | JGI IMG/M metagenome (GOLD analysis project Ga0272444, IMG submission 201033) | Marine sediment archaeal communities from Little Sippewissett salt marsh, Falmouth, MA, United States - SSM-Form-13 | ecosystem: Environmental > Aquatic > Marine > Wetlands > Sediment ... | reverse complement strand
TGCGGAGTACAAGAGAGAGTTTGACAATACCAGCCTGACTCTGATCGGCGCCGGCCTGTGGATCGATGAACGCTCCTCCGGGGACGACTCCTGGATGGCGGCCGGACAGGTGGTGGTTGACCATAAGCTCAGTAACGACAAAACCAGCTTCGCCGTGGGCGGCAGCATGTACAACTACGTCAACGCCGAAGGATTCGCTCCTTTCTACGACGCCGAAGACAGTTTCGGCAACTCGCTGGCCATGGTTGTCAATGACACCGACACGTCGTTTGTCTACGCCTCAGATTACGAGCTGCTCGAGGTGTTTGGCGAGATATCCCATAAGGTTAACAGAATCCCGGTTACCGTGATGGCGGACTATGTCAGCAACACCGCGGCCGACAGTCTCAATACCGGCTGGCTGGTAGGTCTCCGGGTCGGAAAAGCCAAAAAGCCGGGCTCATGGGAATTCCGCTATAATTATCGTGAAGTGGAAAAAGACGCCGTGCTGGGCGCTTTCACCGACTCGGATTTCCGGGGCGGCGGCAGCGATGCCAAAGGGCATGAAGTCGGCGGCGCTTTCCAGATCGCCGCTAACACAGCCTTTCACGCCACTTACTTTGTAAACAAGATCGGCCTGGACGCCGAGGAATCGGACTTCAATCGGCTCCAGCTCGATTTACAGTTGAAATTCTAATCCTTGGAACGTACTAATAAGGAATGGGAGAAGAGGAAATGACCAAGAAAATCATCATCGCCGGCTTTATTCTAACGCTGGCGGCCGGTATGGTGGCTGCCGGAAGCAGCATCACCATCAAAGGCTCGGATACCCTGGTTCGTCTGGGGCAGCGCTGGGCCGAGGAATACATGAAGCTCAATCAGGACGCTGTTATCCAGGTATCCGGCGGCGGCTCCGGCACCGGTATCGCCGCTTTGCTCAACGGTTCGACCGACGTGTGTGAAGCTTCCCGTGACATGAAGGAAAAAGAGCACAAGCTGGCCGAGCAGAAGGGCATCACCCCATACCGGATTTCAGTGGCGCTCGACGGCATCGCCGTCTTTCTTCACGAAGAGAACGCGGTGGCCGACCTGACGCTGGCTCAGTTGAAAGGTATCTACACCGGTTCTGTCACTAACTGGAAAGAGGTCGGTGGCCCCGACCAACGGATCATCCTGTACGGTCGTGAAAACAACTCCGGCACCTACGCCTTCTTCAAGGAGCATGTCCTGGACAAAGAGGATTACGCCGATCACACTCAGACTCTGCCCGGCACGGCCGCGGTGGTCAACGCAGTGGCCCAGGATAAGAACGGTATAGGCTATGGCGGCCTGGCCTGGGCCAGCGGCGTTAAGTTCGCCGGGGTCAAGGTGGATGATACTTCCAAGGCAGTCCTGCCGTCGGCCGAGAGCGTCTCGGAAGGGCACTATCCGATCTCCCGCGACCTCTACTGGTTCTTCAACGGCAAGCCGACCGGCGAACTGCAGAAGCTGGTAAACTGGGCGCTCTCCGAAGAGGGCCAGAAGATCAGCGAAGAAATCGGCTATGTCCCTCTGTCGAGGAAAAAAGCCGAAGCCAACATGGTGAAATAGGGAAAGCAAGCGCTTGAACGGGACAGGCCGGGTCTTTCATCACTCCCCCGGCCTGTCTTCTCATGCCTCTGAGAAGGGATAATGAAGCGACACAACTTCAAGTCCAAATCAAAGCTCCTTGAATGGATAGGGGAGAAGTTCATCGCCATCAACGCCCTGGCGGCCGTGCTGGCGATTTTTCTCATCTTCATATTTATCTTCAAGGAGTCGATCCCGCTTTTCACCGATTCTGAGATACAGGAAGAAGTGACGGTCGAGAGGATGACCTTCAAACAGGAGTGGTACGAAGGTCGCGACGCCAAGTATTCCTGGCAACCGAACTCCGAGGTACCTAAGTACTCGCTGATGCCGCTGTTCGTGGGGACTATCAAAGCGGCCTTAATCGCCATGCTGTTTGCCGTGCCGCTGGGGGTGGGGGCGGCTGTTTACTCGGCTGAGTTCGCCAACCGAAGGATGCGGGAATTTATAAAGCCGGTTATCGAAATGCTGGCCGGGATTCCATCGGTGGTCCTCGGTTTCTTTTCGCTGATAGTTCTGGCGTCGTTTCTTCAATCGACATTCGGTTTTGTTTTTCGCCTCAACGCCACCAACGCCGGGATTGCCCTGGGCGTGGCGGTCATTCCGATCGTCTTTACGGTAGCCGAAGACGCTATGACCACGATTCCGCAGTCGTTACGCGATGCTGCCCTGGCCCTTGGGGCCACACCCTGGCAGGTTTCGCTTACCGTGGTGCTTCCGGCCGCTCTCCCCGGCATCGCTTCCGGGATAGTACTCGGGTTCGGTCGAGCCATCGGCGAAACCATGATCGTGTTAATGGCCTCCGGCAACGCCGCGATTATCTCCGGCAACTTCGCGGACTCCATCCGGACCATTTCAGCCACTATAGCGGCCGAGTTGGCGGAGGTCGTTTTCGGCGGCGCCCACTACAGCGTCCTGTTCTTCCTGGGCTCGTTGCTGTTTGTCTTTACTTTCTTGATTAACCTCGGCGGCGATTATATCCTGGGCCGTCTCAAAGAGAGATACCAGGGGAGAACGCTGTGAATACTCTCACCCGGGCAGCCGCCGACAGGACTTCGGAGAAGGTCAAGAAGATCGTCGAGGCCCGCGGAACCAGCGGAGGACATCTTCCCAGGACGATCACCCTCCTCGCCGTGGCGATCATCGTGGCCATGCTGGCGGTGATTCTCGGTAATGTCATCCTCGGCGGCTATCACATCATAAGCTGGGATTTCCTCTCGAGCCCCCCGGAAAACGGCATGGAGGAAGGCGGTATCTTCCCGGCTATCTTCGGGACGGTCGCACTGGTTCTCCTGATGACCATCGCCGTTGTACCGGTCGGTGTGATGACCGCCCTTTACCTGCACGAGTACACCCGGCCGGACTCAAAAATGACCCGGGTCATCAGGATGGCTATCAACAATCTGGCCGGGGTGCCCTCGATAGTGTTCGGTCTGTTCGGCCTGGGCTTCTTTATAGGGTTTGTCGGTCACAATATGGACAACATGTTTTTCTCCGATCAGGGGCCGGTGTGGGGGCAGCCTGCGATTATCTGGGCCTCGCTGACGTTGGCGATTCTGACCCTGCCGGTCGTCATCATCGCGACTGAGGAAGCGCTGCGGTCTATTCCCAGAGAACTTCGCGAGGCCAGCCTGGCCCTGGGCGCTACGCGCCTTCAGACTATCCGCCGTGTCGTCCTGCCGCAGGCGCTGCCCGGCATTCTGACCGGGGCCATTTTAGCGGTGAGCCGGGGGGCTGGCGAAGTTGCTCCCATCATGTTTACCGGCGCCGCTTACTACCTGCCTTATTTACCGGAAAAACTCAACGACCAGTTCATGGAACTCGGTTACCACATATATGTTATGGCCACACAATCGCCGGACGTGGAAAAGACGAAGCCGATTCTTTACGGTACGGTGCTGGTACTGCTGGTGCTGACGTTTCTGTTGAACTTCACCGCGATCCTGTTGCGATCAAGAATGAGATCGAGACGTGTCAATGTATAACGACGAAGTAAACGCCGCCGACCAGGCTGTCAACCGGATCGAAGTGGGCGGCGCCAACACGAGGCCCGGGATGTCAAAACGCAAGGCCAAAATGATCGTACGTGACCTGGATTTCTTCTATGGAGCCAACCAGGCCCTCTACAATATATCCCTGGACATCTATCAACATCACGTCCTGGGACTGATCGGACCCTCCGGCTGCGGGAAGTCGACGTTCCTCAGAACGCTGAACCGGATGAACGATACTATCCCGGGAACGCGGGCCACAGGTACGATCAAACTGGACGGTACGGATATTTACCGCGATATCGATGACGTTGCCTCTCTCCGCACCCGGGTGGGAATGGTCTTCCAGAAATCCAACCCCTTTCCAAAATCGATCTTTGAAAATGTAGCTTACGGCCTTCGAGTTAACGGAGTGAGGGACAAGCAACTTATCGAAGAGTCGGTTGAAGACACGCTCAAAAAGGCCTTCCTCTGGGACGAGGTGAAAGACAAGCTGGACCAGAGCGCCTATATGCTCTCCGGCGGTCAGCAGCAGCGGGTTTGCATCGCGCGAGCCCTGGCCGTCCAGCCGGAAATTCTGCTGATGGACGAACCGGCTTCGGCCCTTGACCCCATCTCGACCTCCAAGATCGAGGATCTCATCGGGGAGTTGAAGAAGCACTACACGATCGTGATCGTCACTCACAATATGCAGCAGGCCGCGCGAGTGGCCGATTTTACGGCTTTCTTCTTCGAGGGCAATATGATAGAATTCGGGGCTACTAAGAAGATTTTTACAAAGCCCGATATTAAGAAAACTGAGGATTACATAACCGGAAGATTCGGATAAGAGATTCAGTATATGACCAGGCAATATCAAAAGCAGATCGACAAAGTAAAGAAGATGATCCTCCAGTTGACCGCCATGGTCGAGGAGACTCTGCAGGCTTCGGTGAAAGCGACTACCGAAAGAAACATCGAACTGGCCCAGCGGGTGATCGTGGCCGATGAAGAGATCGACCAGTTTGAGGTCGAGATCGAAGAAGAGTGCCTCAAACTGCTCGCCCTGTATCAGCCGGTTGCGATCGATCTGCGATATATCGTGGCCGTACTCAAGATCAACAACGACCTGGAACGCATCGGCGACCTGGCCGTCAACATCGCCAAGCGGGCCATGGACGTCTTCCAGAGAGGGGATTCGATCGAGGTGCCGTTCGACCTGGCCGCCATGCTGACCCGTACGGTCTCGATGGTCAAGCGAGCCTCTGATGCTCTGGTTGACCTTGACACGGGATTGGCCCAGGAAGTACGGGAGGCCGACGATGAGATCGATGACCTCCATCGCCAGGCTTTCGAAGTCACGCAGGAGCAGATTCGTCAGCATCCCGACGGTGTCGAGTCATACATCAGTTACCTCGGGATGTCGCGGAATCTGGAGCGGATCGCCGACCACGCCACCAATATTGCCGAAGACGTGATTTACATGGTCAACGGGGATATCGTCCGCCACCGCAACGGCGAGGGCGAGCCGCTTGCCCCGCCCCAGTCCAACCGCTGAGCCGGACTCACAGCCTCAGACGAACGCGGCGATCTCGTCGAGGCTCTTCTTGGTCAGCACCGGCACCGTCACCCCCGCCTTAGGATATCCCACCGCCAGCAAGAGAAAAGGTGTTTCCGTATTGGGACGTTTCAAGACGTCGCGGAGAAAGGCCATCGGGCTGGGAGTGTGCGTCAAACAGGCAAGCCCGGCGTGATGCACCGCCGTTATCAGCATGCCGGTAGCGATCCCCACCGATTCAGCGAGGTAATAGTGCTTGGTGATCGAACCGTCGGCCTCCACTGTGTGGCGTTTCGTAAAGATCACGATCAGGTAGGGAGCCTCTTCCAGATACGGTTTGTGCTCATCGGTGCCGAGAGGGGCAAGGTCTTTAAGCCAGTACTCGGGCGCGCGACGGTTGTAGAAGTCTTTCTCGACTTCTTCGGCGGCCTCTCTTATTTTCCGCTTCGTAGGGCGATCGCTGACCACGACAAACTGCCACGGCTGCCGATTGGCGCCGCTCGGTGCAGTACCGGCGGTCCGAAGGCAGTTCTCGATTATCTCCCGGGGGACCGGGCGGTCCGAGAACTCCCTGACACTTCGCCGCCGTTTCATCTCGGCCAGGAGTTCCTCGGCCCGTTGTTTCATCTCCTCGACAGGGTACTCCCGGTATTCCGTCAGCGGTTGGAACTGGTATTCGTTCATCTTCAGAATTCCTGTAGGTTGGATCGGACTCAGGCACAGGTAACAATGGTAAAGCAGACCGGCGAGCCGGGCAAGGGCTTTTCCTCCGGCTTCGAGTGGAAAGGCCTATCGGCAGAGGATGCTGAGGGCGATCGAGTTGAACCGCGCTTCTATCGAATCCGCATGCGAGTTTACCGCGATTGGTACTCGTCCGCCGACCACCACACCGCCTATCTCGCAACCGCCGTAAAGCGACATGGCGTGGTAAATGCCGTTGGCCACCTCAATGCACGGCGCCAAAATAGCGTCCGCCTGTCCGGCCACCGGTGAGGTCGTGATCCCCTTGGAATGGGCGGCGAAGAGATCGACGGCCACGTCGAGCGAAAGCGGTCCATCGACCCACGCTCCCTTGATCTGCCCTCGCTCGGCCATCTTGGCCAGAATGGCCCCCTCCATCGTGGCCGGCATCTGGGGGTAGATTACCTCAACGGCGCCCACAACGGCGACTCTGGGATTGGCGATCCCGATTTTCTCGGACACATAGACAAGGTTTTGTATCAAGCTCAGCTTGGTCTTAAGGTCGGGCTGGACAACCACGGTGCTGTCGGTCAGAAGAAGCAGCTTGGGATATTTACGCGTCTTCAATACGGCCACGTGCGAAACCAGCTTGCCGCGCCGTCGGAATTCCAGCTCCGGGACGAACAGGCCCGCCAGAAGATCGGCAACCAGCAGCTTCCCCTGAACGATAAGGTCGATTTCACCTGCCTGAGCCATGCGAGCGGCCGTCTGTACAGCCATGTCGGGCTGGTTGATGTCGATCACGTGAGCATCGCCGACGTCAAGCGAGTTAGCTTCGAGATTCTTCCGCAGCAGGGCCTCATCGCCGATTATCAGCGGATTTATGAGATCCTCATCCGTGGCTTTCAAAAACGCTCGGAGCGTGTCTATTTCCGACGGCACTACCAGCGCCGCGGTCGGGCGTTTTTCACGCGATGCGGCGCGGGCCTGATTTATGATGGCTTCGTAAGTGTGAACGAACGGTATCTGTATATCCGGGCTCATCGGTCAGTTCTCCCAGATCTTGTGTCGTTTGTAATAATCGGCGATGACGCAGGCCAGGGCCAGGGAAGCTTTTTTGTTCTTGACCGTGTCCGTGCGCGAGACGAGGGACACCGGCACCCGCGCCCCGACAATCACACCCGCAAAAACCGCCTCGGCGAACTGAATGAGCGACTTGGCAACGATGTTGCCTTCCTCGATTGAATCGACCAGAAAAATGTCCGCATCGCCGACCACTTCGCCGGCCGTGTGACATTTCTCGGCGACCGACGCCGACAGGGCCAGTTCCAGCGGCAGCGGTCCCTGTATGAGTATGTCTTCGAGCCTCTCCAGGGCCATCGGGATGATATTGTTGGCGTCGGCCAGCGTGTGCGGCATCTTTTCCGAGAGTCTGTCCGAGGCTGCCGAGACGGCTATTTTGACCGGCGACAGGCCGAGGGCGCGACCGACCATGACGGCGTTCTCCAGGATCTGGAATTTCTCCTCGGGAGTCGGTTTCACCACCATGCCGCCGTCGGTGAAATTGACCATCTTGTGATACCCGGGGATATCCAGCACCGCGCAATGGGAGAGAGTGTTGTCGCCTCGAAGACCGTATTTTTTGTCCAGGATCGTCTTGAGCAGGGCCGACGTCGGCAGAAAACCTTTCATCACCGCATCGGCCTTATGCTCCGAGGCCATCTTCGCTGCGGCATGAGCGGCGGCCGAAGCGTCCGGTTCGTTAATGATCGTGAGGCCGCCCGTCTTCAGGCTGTTCTCCTCGGCCAGGGCCCTGATGCGGTTCTCGTCGCCGATAAGGATACCTTCAAGAAATCCCTCGGCGTGGGCCTGTGAGACCGCGCCGATGACATCGGCGTCCTGGGCGGCCGCTACGGCCACCGTTTTCGGGCGATCCTGTGTGGCTATGACCCTGGCTCGCTCGATCAGTTGATCCGAAGAATGGATAGGTTCTAATTCCATGTGACTTATCCGGAAGTGCGTTCAGTACTTGATCAGTTTGTCTTCGCCGGAGAGAAAGCGAAGGCCGGCGGCGGCCAGGGCCTCCATCTCGAACTCCCCCGGTACCACTATCACTCGCTTGATGAAGGACACGTATCGGGTAATCTCGTCAACGAGCCGTTGCGAGTTGGCCATACCGCCGGTCAGGACGATAGCCTCGAAATGACCGGCGAGCGCCACGGCCGCCGAGCCGATCTCCTTGGCGATCTGATAGGCCATGGCGTAGAAATGCAGCAGCGCTTTTTCATCGCCAGCGTCAATCATCTCCTCGACCTTGCGGAGATCCGCCTCGCCCAGGTAAGCGACCAGACCGGACTTCTTGGAGAGCTTGTCGACAAGCTCTTTCTCGGTGAATTTGCCCGAGAAACAGAGCTTAACCAGGCCGCCGATTGGCACCGCCCCGGCCCGATCGGGGGAGAAAGGCCCCATGCCGAGGAGGGCGTCGTTGACATCGACAACCCGTCCCTTGTTAAGGGAGGCTACGGAGACACCACCCCCCATATGCACCGCGACAAAATTGACCTCGTCAAGGCGCTTGCCGAGTTTGGCCGCCTCGCGGCGGCATACTTCCTTGATGTTGAGGGCGTGGACGCGGCACTTGCGTACAATCTCCGGGACGCCGCTGATGCGAGCGATTTCAGTGAAGTTATCGACCGTGATCGGATCGGTAATCAGGGAAGGGACATCGAACCGTTCTCCCAGGTGATGCGCAATGATCGGTCCGAGGTTGGAGGCGTGGTTGGAATACCTTGCGGTCCTGACATCGTCGAGCAACTGCGGCGTGATCTCGTATGAGCCGCCCTCAAGGGGCCGAAGTGGTGCGCCTCGTCCGACCACCGCTCTTATCCGGGAGGGCTCTGACTCGAGGGAGTCGATCCACTTGTTGATTGCCTCCATGCGATAGTCGAACTGGTCGGCGACGTTGTCGAACTTGCCCAGCTCGGCGGGATCATGCCTGACAACCTCCTCAGTCACTTTTCTGTCATCTTCGAAAAGAGCCGTCTTGGTGGAGGTTGAACCGGGGTTGATGATGAGCATGAGCGCCGGCATGTCGATCTCCTATGCGTTTACTGAAGCGAGTCTGATTTCCTTTCCGCGAGCGAAAGCTGTCAGGTTAATATCCACGAACCTGGGCTTGATCCGGGCCTTCATCGTAGCTTCCCAATCTTCCGGCTTGAAGGGCATGTAGTTGGAAAGGATCCCCAGCAGGATAGTGTTAACCAGCCGCGGATTGCCCAGCTCGCCGGCGATTTTGTCGGCCTCGACTGCGATCACGTTGTCCGTCTTCTTGCGCATTTCCGCAACCGGGTCGTCCGGATAACTGTACTTCTTGGACGAAGTCACAATGGCCGGCACCAGGGTGGTGCGGGAAATGATCGCCAGCCCGTCGCGACGCAGCCAGTCAATCGCCCGGAGGCCCTCGGCCTGCTCGAACGACATCAGGAAATTCGCCTGACCGTGCTCTATCGTCGGTGAGTAGACTTTCGGCGCTATTTTGACGTGCGAGGAAACCACGCCGCCGCGCTGCGACATGCCGTGGACCTCGGACTTCTTGACGTCGAACCCGGCGTTCATGGCCACTTCGGAAATGATCTCCGAGGCCAGCAGCACGCCCTGGCCGCCGACGCCTACTATCAGTATGTTGAATCTATCTTCATCCATCACTATCACCTATGCCGGAACGAACTGGCTTTTGAGGATTATTGCTTCTTCGGGACAGATCTGCGAACACAGCGTGCAGCCGGTGCACAGGGTCTCATCGATCACCGCCAGCGGATGCCCGTGTTTGTTGGTGCGCTCCGAGGCCGCAATGGCCGGACAGGAGATGCGGAAACAGGCCGAGCAGCCGTTACACAGGTCGAGATCGACCACGTAAGGTTCCTCCATAATTCGCTTCGGCATCAGCACGCACGGACGGGTGGTCAGGATCACCGAGGGTCCCGGATTTTCCATTTCCTCCTTTATGACCGTCAACGCCTCATTGTAATTGTAAGCATCCAGCCGACGGAAATTGCTGATACCCAGAGAGGTCACCAGCTTCTCGATATCAACAACTCCCGCATCCTCGCCCATGAGCGTCTTGCCGGTCGCAGGATGTTGTTGTCCGCCGGTCATGGCGGTCGCGCGGTTGTCCAGGATGATAACGGTGACGTTGCTCTTGTTATAGACGGCGTCGACCAGCCCGGTGATGCCGGAGTGGAAGAAAGTAGAGTCGCCGATAACGGCCACAGTCCCTTTTTTGGAACCCTGCACTTTTTCCATGCCGATAGCATTGCCGATCGAGGCCCCCATGCAGATGCAGGTGTCCAGGGCGTTCAGTGGCTCGAGCACTCCCAGCGTATAACAGCCGATATCGCCCGTCACCGCCACCTTGAGTTTCTTGAGTGCCATGAACGCGCCGCGGTGCGGACAGCCGGGGCAGAGCACCGGCGGACGAGGAAAAAGCGCCTCGGCATCGATCGTTGGTTCGTGGATCTTGTCGATCACACCCGCGTCTTTCAAACCCCCGGCCACGCGATGGGGGGAAAGTTCTCCGCGATGACCGAAATACTTCTTACCGTCGACCTTGATGCCTTCGGCTCGTATCTGTTCCTCGTAGAACGGTTCAAGCTCTTCTACTACAATCACCCGCTTGTGACTCTCCACGAACTCCCGGATCTTTTTCATCGGCAGGGGATACCCGAGGCCGATCTTGAAATAGTCGAAATCCGGCGCGATCTCTTTCGTATAGTGGTAGGCCACGCCGCCTGTGATTATGCCGATGTCCGAGCCGTTGGTCTCGATCGTGTTGAGATCGGTGGTTTCGGCCAGCTCGCGCAGAACCTCGAGACGCTCTTCGACCACCACGTGGCGGCCGCGGGCGTTGGACGGGATCATGACATACTTGCCGGGGTTTTTGACGAATTCGAGGTCGGGGCCCTTGCCCGGCTCGGAAATCTCAACTATCCCTTTCGAATGCGAGATGCGCGTGGTCATGTGCAACATCACCGGAGTATCGTACTTCTCGGACATCTCAAACGCCCGCAGGAGCATGTCTTTTGATTCCTGACTGTCTGAAGGTTCCAGGAAGGGGACCTTGGCGAACTTGGCGAATATGCGATTGTCCTGCTCGTTTTGAGAGGAGTGCATCTCGGGGTCATCGGCCGAGACGACCACGAACCCGGCGTTGACGCCGGTGTAGGCAAAAGTCATAAACGGATCGGCCGCCACATTGAGGCCGACATGTTTCATCGTAACCAGAGCCCGTGCCCCGCCGATCGAGGCGCCGATACCTACTTCGAAGGCGACTTTCTCGTTGGGGGACCATTGGGCGTAGACCGAAGGATATCGTGCGGCGACGGTTTCGAGGATCTCGGTCGAGGGTGTGCCGGGATAACCCACAGCCATCCTCACGCCCGCTTCCAGAGCCCCCCGGGCGACCGCCTCGTTTCCGGATAGTAGTTCTTTCATATTGTCTCACAACATCTTAGTTTTTCAACTCTTACTGCCGTGTTGAACTCACCCTCAGAGTGTGAACAACTTCACAAGTATAATGCGCCGACCGGAGCTTGGCAAACGATCTTTTCATCGAGCCGTTTGGCTATGATTTAAAGCAGCCCGCGACCGCTCGGCGAAACAAGAAGCAAAAAAAAACAGCCCGGTCAAGCCGGGCTGTATTCTCCTGTCCCTCGTGGTAACGCTGAAATTCAGTTCTTTTTCTTATCCACTTTGAATCTGGCTACCATTTGCTGAAGGCCTTCGGCCTGGCGGTTCAGCTCCTCGGCAGCGGAGGCCGACTGCTGAGCGCCGCTGGCTGTTTCGCGAGCCACCGAGGAGATGTTTTCGACGTTGTGAACGATTTGCTCGGAGGCCGACGACTGCTGTTCGGCGGCGGTCGCGATTCGTTCAATCATGTCCATTACGTTTCTTGACATGTTGACGATCTCGCTCAGGCTGGAGCCGGCCTGATCGGCCAGTTCCCGCCCCTTGCCGACTTCGGCGATGCCTGATTCCATCACCCGGACGGCGTCGTTCGTCTCCGACTGAATGCTCTTGATCATCTCGGTTATCTCGCCGGTGGCCTTCCCGGTGCGCTCGGCCAGCTTGCGAACCTCGTCCGCTACCACGGCAAAACCGCGTCCCTGCTCACCGGCGCGGGCGGCTTCAATCGCTGCATTCAACGCCAGCAGGTTGGTTTGATCGGCGATGTCGTCGATCACGCCGATTATCTCCCCGATCTGCTCGGCCGATTTGGCGAGCTGTCCGATCGAGGCCGCGGACTCTTTGACCACTTCCGCGATCGTCTTCATGCCTTCGACCGTCTCTCCCACGATAGCTCCGCCTTGGCCGGCCATCTCGGCGGCGGAACGGGAAGCCTCGGAGGCCTGGGTGGCGCTCTGTGATGATTCAACAACGGTGGCCGTCATTTCCTCGATCGCTTTCGATACCAGTGCGACCTGCTCGGTCTGTTCATTGGCACCCCTCGACATCTGCTCGGAGGAGGATGAAATCTCGCTGGCCGCGCTGACCAGCTCATCGGCGTTCACGCCGAGCTGCCGCACCATGCTCGAGAGGTTGAATTTCATAGTGCTGAACGATTGCCCCAGCACATCGCGCTCCGAGCGGGGCGTAATCTCCACGGTCAGGTCATTGGCCGCGATCTGTCCGGCCGCGGTCGACAGGTCGCGCATGTAGGCAATGAGATTGCGGAAAGACTCGGCCAGGCGGCCGACCTCATCTCTGGAGCGAAGGTCGATATCGTGAGAAATGTCTCCCTGGGAAATGGCGTCGGCAACGACGGCGATGCGGGCCAGCGGCACACCGATGCTGCGCGCCTGGTAGAGGGCCAGCAGGGCTGATATGCCCAGCGCCACTACGGCCAGGAGCAGGAAGACGATCGCCTGTTGACTGGACTTCTCCTGGAGCAGAGCTTTGGATATGTCGATAGTGACCGATCCCAGCACCGTGCCGTCGGTATCTCTAAGCGGCGATTGCAGCCTTACGACCCGATCCAGGTCTTCCAGGACCATTTCGGATTTCTGGGATCGGGACATCGGGCCGGCCTGGTTTTCCTTGAGGCATTTGAGCACTCTGCCCTCTTTGTCGTAAACCCAGACGTTGGCAATTGCCGCCTCGGAATCGCCGGACTCCTGTCGCAGGCTGTTCAGCGTCTGCTCCACCGTGGCACCGTCGTCCAGAATCCAGGTCTGCATGCCAAGCGACAGGTTCTCCACCAGTAACCTGGAAACGAATCGAGCGTCGTCGGTCAGGATATCCCGGGCCATTGAACGAGCCTGCCAGGGAGCCACAACCGCCAGCAGGAAGCTGAGGACCAGGCCCACACCGATAACCAGGAACAAGATCTTTGTCCTGATTGACCTAACTGCAAACATATTTACTCTCCCAATTTTAGCCGAACCCTGTTCGACAACGGTATGACTTCTCGATTCTCTCGGCCACGAACTCTGTCCCTGGCCGGAATTCCTGCGGCGAGTTGCTCGGTAAAACCCGCAGCCGGTCCATCGACAGGATAGAGCCCAAGCTGGCGGTCAGTTTCCCGGGCTTCCCTGCTCAGCGTCTCCAGCAGACGCTGAATCAGGGTGTCGCCTATCCGAAGGCGGCCGATGCCGACAGCCACAGACAGACTCACTGTTTTAAAGATCGGAGTCAGCGACGTTAAGTGTACCTTCCGGTCCGAAATTGCTCAGTTCTTGAGCAGTACAAAAACCTGCAATTATCCCTGATCGCAGGCGTATAACAGTTGAAAACTACCCGGGGTGATCTTCGCCGGTTCAGGCGCGGAGACGTTTTGACGATAAAAAGCTCTGGGTGCAGTTTTTGCTGTTGGAAAAACCGGACTTGTGAAGCATCTTAAATGGAACTCCGGAATCTCGCCGGCGTTTTGAGAGGCCCGCCGCGTCCGGCCGCGGAAACAGACTCCTGTATACTGACATCGAAATCTAGTACCGGTATACGGCGGGTGTACGAATAGACTCTAGTGAGATTGAATAGGGAGAACCTATCCATGAAATCGACTTTGACTTACTTTCTGGTCCTGGCTTTTGTCCTCGGTCTCTCCGGCGGGTTGACGGCTGCCGAGGGGGTGGACTACATGGCTAAAGTGATTACGCAGCTTGATTCCTACATAGCCTGGGACGACAGCAAAAGTTTCGAGGGGAACGGAAAGTACCTGGTTATATCCGCTGTCGGCGAGACACCGCTGGTGACCAGCCTTGAAGCCCTGCATCGAAAGGAAAGCGCCTCCGGTAAGATAATCAAAGTCAGAGTCGTGGATCCGAATGCTCTTCCGTCCAATTCTCACATTGTGGTCATCTCTACCGCCGATACCGAATTGGTAAAAACGGCTGCCAGCAAATTGCGCGGCACCGGAACGCTGGTGGTCAGCCAGGGGGATGGTTTCGGCCTGATGGGGCCCGCGCTGAATCTGGTCGAAGAACCGGATGGTGAGAAAACCAGGGTGGTTATCGAACTTAACGTCGAGGCGGCCAAGTCCGAAGGTCTGACCGTCAAACCGTCGCTGCTTAAAATCGCCAGGGTGATCAAATAAAGAGAGTAAGATCCCCGATTTCCGGGTGAGTTCGCGCAAAATTAGGCCCGGCTGTTTATAACAGTCGGGCTTTTCTATGTACCTCGCAAAACGGCTTTCTCACGTTGACACGGAACCGAATCACGGGTTTCTTCGTACGACATGCTATGTTGAATCACGGGGAGAACTCTAACGAGATGACTTCGGCGATTGGAAGACCCTGGCTGAGCACCCACGAACTGCGCCGATATTATCGCCGGGGGCCGCAACAGGTGAAGGCGGTCGACGGTGTCAGTCTCGAACTGCATCGGGGCGAGTTTCTCAGCATCGTGGGGGCTTCCGGTTCCGGTAAGTCAACCATCCTGAATTTGCTGGCCGGTCTCGACACTCCGACCTCGGGGCGCATCACGGTCGATAACGCTGTTCTCGGCGATCTCTCCAGACGCGATCTGGCCGCCTACCGGGCGCATAGGGTCGGTATGGTCTTCCAGTCGTTCAACCTGATTTCTCATTACACCGCTCTCGAAAACGTCGCCCTGGCTCTGTATTTCAACCATACGCCCCACGGTGAGCGGCTGGAGCTGGCCGAAGCTATCCTGGGACGGCTGGGCCTGAGCGATCGCATCGATCATCGACCGGGCGATCTCTCCGGAGGCGAACAACAGCGCGTCGCCATGGCCCGGGCCCTGGTCAAGCAGCCGGAGGTCCTTTTTGCCGACGAGCCCACGGGCAACCTCGATCAGGAGAACACCGAGCAGATTTCTAACCTTCTGACAGAACTCAACCGGGGCGGTCTGTCCATTGTCATGGTCACGCACGATCTCGACCTGGCCCGCTCCTGTGCCCATCGGACCATCCGCATGAGTTACGGCAGGCTGGTCGACGGTGCGGCGGAACGCGGAGGAGAGAGATGACTTTTCGTGATTTCGTGGTCGTCTCCACCGGCAACCTCTGGCGCATGAAGCTCCGCGCCTTCCTGACTATCTCCGGCGTGGTTATTGCCATAGCCGCGTTTGTCTCGATGCTCTCGTTCGGGGCCGGTATGCAGCGCAACGTGGCCGACCAGTTCAACGAACTGGGGCTGTTCAACACCATGCAGGTGTATCCGGCGGATGACGAAAGTGAGACCGCCGACACCACCGTCCACCCCCTGGACCAGGCGGCAGTAGAGCTGCTGGCCGAGATTCCCGGCGTTAACCTGGCTTATCCGTTCGATGATTTTCCGGTTGAAGTGAAATTCGCGGATACACAGATAACGACCGAGGCCCAGGCCCTGCCTACGGCCGCGGTGAAGACAAAAATGTTCTCCCAGTTGGCCGCCGGGTCAGTTTTTACCGGTGACAGCGCCCGCGAAGTCCTGGTAGCCGGGCATCTTCTCGAACAACTGGGCGTCGAGGAACCGGATTCCATTATCGGGAAATCGCTTGTAATCTCAGTCGGCCTGTCGACCGTCGACAGCGGCCTGGCCCACGTGCTGCTGCTCGACGAGGGGAATTTCCGCGAACACTTCGCCGACCTGTCGTTTGATTCCCTCCGCCGTGCCGAATATCTCCAGCAGCGGTTTCGGACCGAAGTAAACGCGGCGATCAAGCGGTTCATCGACGGTTACCTGAACGCGCAGATGATTGTCAGCGATACGCTTATCGTTACCGGCGTGATCGACAGCGAGCACGGACCGCGAAGGCGCATGCAGGAGATAATGGTCCCGGTGGCCACGGCCCGAAGATTCACCACCGGCGGTTTCAGCGGCGACCCGACCGACCTGTTTGCCGCCATGAAGAGCGGGACTTTCTTCGCAGGGGAGAGCGATGTCGAGTCGAGGAATTTCCCGCGAGTCACACTTGATCTCGATCCCAACTCACCGTTCGAGCCGATCCGGGACTCGGTCAAAGCCCTCGGGTTCGAATCGTTCAGCTACGCCGAGCAGTTCGATGAAATCCGCAAGGCGTTCCTCTATTTCAATATGGTGGTGGGAATTGTCGGGCTGATTGCCCTCGTCACCGCCTCGCTGGGCATCATCAACACCATGGTCATGTCGATTGTCGAACGCCGGCGGGAGATCGGGGTGCTCAAATCACTCGGCGCCGATGAACGGGACATCCGAAGGCTGTTCCTGGCCGAGTCGGGGATGATCGGGGCGATCGGGGCCGGGGTCGGCATCCTGTTCGGTTGGCTGATCGCCCGGGCGGCTTCGTTAATCTCCCAGGCGATCATGCGGCAGCGGGAGATCCCGACAATGGATCTGTTCGATACGCCCCTGTGGTTGATCGCCATTGCTTTTCTATTCGGTCTGTGTGTCAGTCTGGCGGCGGGATTGTACCCGGCCTCGCGCGCTGCCCGGGTCGATCCGGTTGAGGCGCTGCGGAACGATTAGGACCGGCGCCCCGCGGAGTGCCCGGCCAGCCAGCCGGTTGAAAAAGCAGCCTGAAGATTATACCCCCCGGTTGAACCGTCGATATCAATCACTTCCCCCGCGAAATACAAACCTTTGATGATGCGCGAGGCCATCGTGCGGGGGTCGATCTCCTTCGTGCTCACCCCGCCGGCCGTTATGATCGCTTCCTCCCACGGACGGGGAGAGGTAACCTGGAATCGGAAGTCCTTCAGCCAGGCAAGGAGACGCTTGCGTTCGACGGCGCTTATCTGGTTGGCCGGTTTGTCCGGGGCGATTCCGGTCAGGTCGATACAGACTGGAATGAGCTTGGCGGGAAGCAACCCCTTGAGCAGAGTATGAAATTGCTGTTTTCCATGTTCTTCAATGTCGCGAAGCAGCCGGGCATCCAGCTTACTCTCGGAGAGGGCCGGCTTCAGATCGATAGAAACGGTCACTGTCCTGTTGTCGCTTAGCGCGTCAACGATACCTCGACTGAGGCGAAGGATAATCGGTCCCGACAGTCCGAAGTGGGTGAACAGCATCTCGCCGAACTCTTCGGCTCTTTTCTTGCCGTCGACAAGGACTTTCGCCGTCACGTTTTTCAGGCTTAGCCCCTGAAGGCGGGGGGCGATGTCGCCGGAGGTTTCCACCGGTACCAGTGAGGGTCTTGCCGGGATAACAGTGTGCCCGACCTGCTCGGCCAGCTTGTAGCCGTCGCCGGTGGAGCCGGTAGCCGGGTACGAAAGCCCGCCGGTGGCAATAATCACGGCATCGGCCGGCAAATCTTCAGAAGTCCGCACTCCGACCACCCGATTCTCTTTGACCAGCAGCTTCGTCACCCTCACGTTGCTGCGAGTAATGACTCCGGCGTCCCTGGCGAAGTGGGCCAGGGCCTCGACCACATCAAGGGCGCGCTCGCTTACCGGAAAGATCCGTCCACCTTGCTCGATCGCCGTCGCCACCCCCAGGCTCCCCAGAAGCTCGACCAGGT
>Ga0272444_10002296_pt1 | contig 17740 bp, 17 predicted proteins | sample SSMForm13_FD_201033 | JGI IMG/M metagenome (GOLD analysis project Ga0272444, IMG submission 201033) | Marine sediment archaeal communities from Little Sippewissett salt marsh, Falmouth, MA, United States - SSM-Form-13 | ecosystem: Environmental > Aquatic > Marine > Wetlands > Sediment ... | reverse complement strand
TGTGATTCCCAGAGCAATAAAGCGGCCACGGCGTAAAGCCGTAACCGCTTGATATTACTGGAGCCGGCGGGCGGATTCGAACCGTCGACCTGCTGATTACGAATCAGCTGCTCTACCCCTGAGCTACGCCGGCTATTTTGGCTCTTTTAAAAAGGCCCGGACCTCGACAAGGCCCGGACCCATTTTAACTCTTTTGACAGGCGGGGCCTAGGTCCCCATGTTCCAGGAGTTGAGGTATTTCTCCTGCTCCTCGGTGAGCTCGTCGATGTCCACGTTCAGGGCGGCCAGCTTGAGCTGGGCCACCTCAGCGTCGATGAACTCGGGCACCGGGTAGACCGTCTTTTCCAGGTCCTCGGCGTTGGCCTTCATGTAGGCGGCGCACAGGGCCTGGTTGGCGAAGCTCATGTCCATGACGCTGGAGGGATGGCCCTCGGCCGCGGCCAGGTTGATCAGGCGGCCCTCGCCCAACACGTAGACCTGCTTGCCGTTGTTCATGGTGTACTCCACCACGAAGTCGCGGATCTGGCGCGAGGACTTGGTCACCTCGTCCAGGCCCTCCAGGTCCAGCTCCACGTTGAAGTGGCCGCTGTTGGCCACGATGGCCCCGTCCTTCATGGCCAGGAAGTGCTCCTGGCGGATGACGGCGATGTCGCCGGTGACGGTGCAGAAGAAGTCGCCGATCTGGGCGGCCTCGGCAATGGGCATGACCTGGTAGCCGTCCATCACCGCCTCCAGGGCCCGGAGCGGGTCCACCTCGGTGACGATGACCTTGGCCCCCAGGCCGTCGGCGCGCATGGCCACCCCGCGGCCGCACCAGCCGTAGCCGCAGACCACGAAGTAGCTCCCCGAGATCAGGCGGTTGGTGGCCCGGATTATGCCGTCGATGGTGCTCTGGCCGGTGCCGTAGCGGTTGTCGAACAGGTGCTTGGTCATGGCGTCGTTGACCGCCACGATGGGATAGGCCAAGACCCCGTCGGCGGCCATGGCGCGCAAGCGGATCACGCCGGTGGTGGTCTCCTCGGTGCCGCCGATGATGCCGGAGATCAGGTCCTTGCGCTCGGAGTGGATGGTGCTGACCAGGTCGGCCCCGTCGTCCATGGTGATGTTGGGCGCGCCGTCGAGCACTGAGTTGAGGTGGTCGTAATAGGTCTTGGTGTCCTCGCCCTTGATGGCGTAGACGCTGATGCCGGAGTTCTCCACCAGTGAGGCGGCCACGTCGTCCTGGGTGGACAGGGGGTTGGAGGCGCAGACCAGCACCTCGGCCCCGCCGGCCTTGAGGGTGTCGCACAGATTGGCGGTCTCGGTGGTCACGTGCAGGCAGGCGGCCAGGGTCACCCCCTCCAGGGGCTTGTCCCGCTCAAAGCGCTCACGTATCTGCCCCAGCACGGGCATGGAGCGGCCGGCCCACTCGATGCGCAGTTTTCCTTTTTCCGCCAGGCCGTGGTCGGCAATGTCGCATTTCATTTAATTAAGTCTCCGCCCCTCAGCAAGAGGTCTTGAGATTGAAAAAGTCCTGAATGGCCTCCACCCGGTCGGTGTTCTCCCAGGTGAAGCCCTCTTCATCGCGGCCGAAGTGGCCGTAGGCGGCGGTGCGCTTGTACACCGGGCGCTTGAGGTCCAGCTGGTGAATCATGGCCGCGGGCCGGAAGTCGAACAGCTTGGGCATGGCCGCGGAGATCTTATCTTCGTCGATCTTGCCGGTGTCAAAGGTGTTGACCAGGATGGAGACCGGCTCGGGCACGCCGATGGCATAGGCCACCTGCACCTCGCACTTGTCGGCCACCCCGGCGGCCACCAGGTTCTTGGCCGCATAGCGGGCGTAGTAGGAGCCGGAGCGGTCAACCTTGGAGGGGTCCTTGCCGCTGAAGCAGCCGCCCCCGTGGCTGCCCTGGCCGCCGTAGGTGTCCACGATGATCTTGCGGCCGGTGAGCCCGCAGTCGCCGTGCGGCCCGCCCACCACAAAGCGGCCGGTGGTGTTGATGAACAACTTGGTGTCGCCGTCGAACATCTCGGCGGGCAGCACCTTCTTGACCACCTCGTTTATGATGGCCTCCTTGAGGGTGGAGTACTTGACGTCCGGGCTGTGCTGGGCCGCGATGACCACCGCCTCCACCCGCTTGGGGCTCCCGTCCTCGTACTGGATGGTCACCTGGCTCTTGCCGTCGGGCCGAAGGAAGCCCAGGGAGCCGTTCTTGCGTACCTTGGCCAAACGGCGGGCCAGCTGGTGAGCGTAGTGGATGGGCGCGGGCATCAGTTCCTCGGTCTCGGTGCAGGCATAGCCGAACATCAGGCCCTGGTCGCCGGCCCCCTGCTCGCCGAACAGGCTGGTGTCCGCGGTCACCCCCTGGGAGATGTCGGGCGACTGCTTGTCAATGCTGGTGATGACCGCGCAGGTCTCCCAGTCAAAGCCCATGGAGGAGTTGTTGTAGCCGATGCCTTTGATGGTGTTGCGCACCACCTCGGGGATGTCAACGTAGGTCCCGGTGGTTATCTCGCCGGCCACCATGGTCATGCCGGTGGTCACCAGGGTCTCGCAGGCAACCCGGGACTCGGGGTCGTCCTTGAGCATGGAGTCCAAAATGGCGTCGGATATCTGGTCGGCCACCTTGTCGGGGTGGCCCTCGGTCACCGATTCGCTGGTGAACAAAAAGTCGCCACTCATCCCAGATGCCTCCTTTTGGCGCGTAATATCAACAAGACTGAAAATTTAACCCCCTGGTGGGGGGTTGTCAAGGAAAGGGGGCGCGTGCTCTGCCAAAGGCCCTTAAACACGGCAAAGCCGCCCCCAATCGGGAGCGGCTCGTGCCCTGTCCGACGGCGGGTAGCCGGCCGGTTGTTTTTTATTGCGCCACCCTGAGCCCGTGTTGCTCCTCGCGGGTGATCTTGACGATCTCGTTGTCATCGTCCAACAGCACTGCCAAAGGCTGGTGGGCGGCCAGCTCGGCCTCTTCCAGCCAGCAGGAGGTGACGATGATTATCTTGTCGCCCACCTCGCCCTTGCGGGCCGCGGCGCCGTTGAGGCAAAAGACCCGGCTGCCCCGGGGGGCGGGGATGATATAGGTTTCGAAGCGCTCACCGTTGTTGATGTTGTAGACCGCGATCATCTCATGGGGAATCATTTCGGCCGCGTCCATGAGGTCCTGGTCAACCGACAGGCTGCCCTCGTAATGCAGCTCCGCCTCGGTGACCTTGGCGCGGTGCAGCTTTGACTTGAACATATGGCGTTGCATGATCGTCCTCAGTTAAGGGCGTCGTTGTCAATCAAACGAGTGGAGCCCAGCCACACGGCCAGGGCCATGCGGGCCGGCCCGGCCAGGCTGGCCAGGGGCGCCAGGTTCTCGGCGTCCACCACTTCCAAGTACTCCAGGCGCGCGCCCGGGGTTTGGTCTATCTCCTGGGCTGCCGCGTCTATAAGGGCTGCCGTGTCTTTTTGTCCTTGGCCGGCCAGGGCCTGGGCCTTGTCCAGGGCCCGGCGCAGGCACAGGGCCTGCTCGCGCTCCTGGTCGCTCAGGTGCACGTTGCGGCTGCTCATGGCCAGGCCGTCGGCCTCGCGAAGGGTGGGCCGGCCGACCACCTCCACCCCCATGTCCAGGTCGCGGGCCATGCGCGCGATCACCTGGAGCTGCTGATAGTCCTTTTGTCCGAACACGGCCACATGGGGCCTCACCGCATTGAACAGCTTGGCCACCACCGTGGTCACCCCGTCGAAGTGGCCCGGCCGGTGGGCCCCACAGAGCCCCTCGCCCAGGCCGGCCACGCTCACCTGGGAGGCAAAGCCCTCGGGGTACATGGCATGGGCGGTGGGGGCGTAGATCACGTCCACTCCGTGCTCGGCGCACAGGGCCAGGTCCGCCTCCCAGGTGCGGGGGTAGGCGTCCAGGTCGTCGGCCCGGTCGAACTGCAGGGGATTGACAAAGATGCTCACCACCAGCAAATCGCTTTGCCCCCGGGCGTAGTCCACCAGGGACAGATGCCCGGCGTGCAGGGCGCCCATGGTGGGCACCAGAGCCACCCGCGAGCCGGCGCTACGCGCCCGGTCGCTAAAGGCCTGCATCTCATGCGGCGTGCGTATTACGGTGATGGTCTCGGACACGCTTTTCCGTCCCGGTCGCCTCGGCGATCCAAGCGGTTATAGCTCAGAGACCCTCTTCCGGCCGCGCCTTTGGTCCTGCCCGTAGCCCTATGGCTATCAAGCGGCCGCGCAACGGGAAAACGGCCTGGGGTTTATGGGCCTATTGACTAACACAGGCTTTGGGACCTGTCAAATCAAAGATAGAGCCCAATTTTGCAGGATGCAAGGGAATTTTTGAGGCCGGGCCGTTGGGTGGCCGAGGTGTGGACTTAGAGGCCGCTGTGCCGGGCCTCTTGCCGCTACGCGGCCTCGGCAGCTGGAAGTTGTCGGGGTTGCCCGTCAGGACCAGCCGCCAACGCGGCTTCCAGCCTTACTTAAACGGCTGGATCACCTTGTCCTGGCCGGCCTGGAGCTCCAGGGTGGCTGAGGATTTGAGCTCCAGCAGATAGATGTTCTCGATCTGGGTGCGCCAGCGGGGGTTGTACTCCCGGATAAGCTGGCCGTCCGGGCCCCGGCGGTAGTAATAGGGGTCGCCCACCAGCTCCTCCCAGGAGCGGCTGATATAGGCCTCCAGCCTCAGGCGCAGCTCCTGGCGGCCGGGCGGGGCCAAAAAGACCCGCCTGGTGTCCAGGGTGTAGCCGTCCAACAGATCCTTTTGGCCCGGCGCCAGGGGCAGCCGCTTCCAGGTTCCATCGGCCTGCTTGGCCTCGGCCCGGATATCCCAGAACGGCCCCAGGAAGTTGTCCAGGCGCGTCACCCGGCTGGGCAAGGGGCCCTGTTGCCGCAGGGCGGTCTGCACGGTCTCGGCCGAGAGGGTCCGCTGGATCGCCAGCACCAGCCTGGCCGGGTCGGGTCCCGGGTCCACCGCCGGAGCGGCGCAGGCGGCCAGCAGCGCCAAAAGCGCCAGACAGGCCATGCACAGGGAGCGGGTCATGGCTCCTCCTTGGATGGCTTGCCCCTCTATTTAGCTATTATGACACAGTTTTCTGGTTCTTTGTCATTTGGTGTGTATTTTCTGGTGTCAGCTCAGGCCGCCCGTGTCAAGGCCGGCCCAAAGGGCCGCCCCGTAGGGGCTTTGGCCTTGACACGGGCGGCCTGAGCTGATGACAATTAACTTGTTGTCTTTTCTGTGAAAAAATGATTTATGGGCCCTCTGGCTCGTGCTTGGGGCCAAATGCCATGAGGGTAACGGCCGTAATAGCAACCAGGGGGAGAATCATTTTTTCTCAGAAAAGACAAGCAACAACCCAAACGATTCCACAGGAAACGACGAAGAACCGGGTTTCAGGCGTCTGAGGCCGCGGCCCGGGTCAAGGCGGCGAACTCGGCCAGGGACAAGGTCTCGGCCCGGCGGGTGGGGTCGATGTTTGCCGCGTTGAGCAGGGCCACGGCATCCTCGCGGGGCAGGTTCAGGCCGCCGGCCAGGCTGTTGGCCAGGGTCTTGCGGCGCTGGCTGAAGGCGGCCTTGACCACCCGGCCCAGGGCGGCCTCGCCCTCCGGCCCGCCCAGGCCGGCGGCCGGGGCCGGGCGGGGGGCCAAGTGCACCACCTGGCTGGCCACGGCCGGTATGGGGAAGAACTGTCCCGGCCCGATCTCCATGCCCGGCCTCACCTCGCACCACATCTGCATGAGCACCCCCAAGCGGCCCCAGTCCTTGCCCCCGGGCCCAGCGCACAGGCGCATGCCCAGCTCCTTTTGCAGCAGCAGGGTGGCGCTGGTCCAACAGGCCCGGGCCTCCAGCAGGTTGAACAGCAGGGGCGAAGAGACACTGTAAGGCAAATTGCCCGCCACCCTCAGCGGCCCCCCGGCATCGGCGGCCAGGGCGGCCCAGTCCAGGGTGAGGGCGTCGGCCAGGCGGGGCTCCACGTTGCTTGCTTGGGACGAGGCCAAAATTTCTTGAAGAGCGGTGAACACCCCCCGGTCCACCTCAATTGCGATTACCCGCTTGGCGCGGGAGGCCAGGGACAGGGTCAGGGCGCCCAGGCCGGCCCCGATCTCCACCACCGTGTCGCTGGGGGCGAAACCCGCGCTGGCCGCGATGGCCTCGGCCGTGGCCGGCTGGGTGAGGAAGTTCTGGCCGCGCTTTTTGCCCGCATGCAGGCCGTGGGCCTTGAGTATGGCCGCCGGGTGCATCAGGCGTCCGGCGGCAGGGCCCCGCCCTTGGGCAGGCGGCTGATGGCGTCGGCGGTCAGGGGCAGGCGGCGGCCGGCGCGCAGGTGATGGCACCCGGCCGCGGCGATCATGGCCGCGTTGTCGGTGCACAGCTCCACCGGCGGCAGGGTGACCCCCAGGCCGGCCTGGTTTGCCGCCTGGGCCAGGGCCGCGCGCAGGCGCTGGTTGGCCGCCACCCCGCCGGCCAGGGCCAAATGCCCCACCCCGTGCTGGGCCGCGGCGGCCAGGGTCTTTTTGACCAGCACCTCCACCACCGCCTCCTGGAACCCGGCGCACAGGTCCTCGATGCGGTAGTCCCGCCCCTGGTTGGCCTCGCGGAAGCGCACCACCGCGCTCTTGAGGCCAGAGAAGCTAAAGTCCAGGGTGCCGTCGTGCAGCCGGGGGCGGGGGAGCTGGATAACCGTGGGGTCGCCGCTGGCGGCCATGCGGTCGATGATCACCCCGCCCGGATAGCCCAGGCCGTAGAGCTTGGCCACCTTGTCAAAGGCCTCGCCCGCCGCGTCGTCCTTCGTACAGCCCAGCTCCTGTTGCTCGCCCGGGCCGGACACCAGAAAAAGCGAGGTGTGCCCTCCGCTGACCAGCAGGGCCAGGAAAGGGTGTGGCGGGGGCTCGTCAGCCAGGGACAGGGCGGCCAGGTGCCCCTCCAGATGGCTGACCCCCACGATAGGCAGGCCGCGGCTCCAGGCCAGGGCCTTGGCCAGGTTCAGGCCGACGAGCAGGGCGCCGATGAGCCCCGGCCCCTGGGTCACCGCCACGCCGCTGATCTCCTCCAGGGTGACGCCGGCCTCGGCCAGGGCGGCACTGACCACGGGAGCCATGTTTTCCAGATGCCGGCGGCTGGCCAGCTCGGGCACCACCCCGCCGAAAGGGGCGTGGTCCTTTACCTGGCTGGCCACCACCGAGCTGAGCACCTCGCGCCCCCCGGCCACCACCGCGGCGGCCGACTCGTCGCAGGAGCTTTCGATGCCCAGGACCAGGCGGCCCGGGTCTGTGCTATTCGCTACGCTGACCACTGAGGAAGTCCACCGCCTCGGCCACGTCCTGGGCGCTGCCTCCGATAAAGGGCACCCGCTGGTGCAGCTCCTCGGGCTCCACCTCCAGCACCCGGCCCTGGCCGGTGGAAGCCTCGCCCCCGGCCTGCTCCATCAGATAGGCCATGGGGTTGCACTCGTACAACAGGCGCAGCTTGCCCCAGGGCTTCTTGGGGTCCTTGGAGTCGGCCGGGTAGAGGAACACCCCGCCGTACAAGAGGGTGCGGTGAATGTCGGCCACCATGGAGCCGATGTAGCGCAGGGAGTAGACCGGCTTGTCCGGGGTTTTGGTGCGCAGGTAGCGGAAGTAGTTTTTCAGGTTTTCGTCCCAGTAGTCCCAGTAGCCCATGTTGGCCGAGACGATCTTGCCCCGGGGCGGTATCTGGATGTCCGGGTGGCTGAGCAAAAACTCGCCCACCGAGGGGTCCAGGGTGAAGCCCGAGACACCGTTGCCCGTGGAGTAGACCAGCATGGTGGAGGAGCCGTAGAGCACGTAACCGGCGGCCACCTGCTTGACCCCGGGCTGCAAAAAGTCGGTGAGGTCGCATTCGGGCCCAGTGGTGGTGCGCTTGAGAATGGAGAAGATGGTGCCGATGGACACGTTGGCGTCGATGTTGCTGCTGCCGTCCAGGGGATCGAACATGACGATGTAATCGCCCAGGGTGCAGCCCCGGGGCGGCTCGATGGGATCCGGGTCTTCCTCGCTGGCCAGCATGGCCACGTGGCCCGAGCGGTAGAGGCGGTCCACCATCAGGCTGTTGGAAAACTCGTCCAGCTTTTTGACTGTCTCGCCCTGCACGTTGCGCCGCCCGGTGCTGCCCAGGATGTCCACCAGGCCGGCCTTGTTGACCTCGCTGTTGATGATCTTGGCGGCCATGACGATCTCGTTGAGCAGATGGGTGAAGGCGCCGGTGGCTCCGGCGTGGGCGTGCTGCTGCTCCAGGATTTGATTGATGATGGTTACGCCGGCAGTCGACTGCATGGCCGTCCTCCCTCCTCGGCGGCGCGCCTGGGGCCGCCGCTTGCTTGAATCAGTGTGACCTTAATTTAACACAAAAGCCGCCCACGGGCCGGGGGGAGCCTGAGCATTATTTAGGGATGCGCGGCTGAAAGGGTCTATCCCCGCCAGTCAGCGGGGCGCTGTGCCTGAGTTATTGTTACCACGCTTGCATTTCTCAGCAACAGCGGTCATGGCGAGGGCCGCAGCCCGAAGTGGTTGTTAAAAATAAAGGCTGCTTGCGGCGGGCCGTGGCCATCTTCCTTTTCCCTTGGCTCCCGTTGACCTGAAAAAAAAACAAGCCTACGTCCGCGAGGCATGACGATTTAATTCGAAGATCGCCACGGAGCAGCCGGGACAGCCACCTTTTTCACCACCAACTCTTTGGCCGCTGCTCTGAGCCATCGACGGCTATTGCTGTATTTGACTGTATATCTGGGCTACTGGTCTGTGGCGGGGCGACAAGAAATGGCGGGGACAAGCCCCGCCATTTCAAAGACATAGATATTGCCAGCTGCCGCAGGCAGGGTCAGGTTGCCTGGCCTAACTACCCTGCAGGGTCTTGAACAGCTTGTACCGAATGCTGTCGCCCAGGGCCTGCCAGGAGGCCTCCAGCACGTCGAAGCTCACGCCCACGGTGCCCCAGGAGCCCTCGCCGTCGCTGGACTCCACCAGCACCCGCACCCTAGCCTCGGTGCCGGCCGAGCCGGCTAGCACCCGCACCTTGTAGTCCACCAGCTTCATGGTGTTGAGCGCGGGATAGAAGCGGGCCAGGGCCTTTCTTATGGCGCGGTCCAGGGCGTTGACCGGGCCGTCGCCCAGGGCGGCGGTGTGCTCATCCATGCCTTCCACCCGCACCCGCACCGTGGCCTCGGACGAGGGGGGCTTGGCCTCGGACTCCTTGTAGTCGGCCACCCTAAAGCCCAGCAGGTCGAAGAAGTGGCTGGGCCGGCCGCCCAGGCGGCGGTTGACCAACAGCTCCAAAGAGGCCTCGGCCGCCTCGTAGGCATAGCCCTCGCCCTCGCGCTCCTTGAGCTCGTCCAGCAGATCCTTGAGCCTGGGGTCGTCCGGGGCCAGTTCAAAGCCCCAGTCGCCCAGCTTCTTCAAGAGGGCCGCGCGGCCGGCCAGGTCGGAGAGCAAATAGCGCCGGTTGTTGCCCACCAGGGCCGGGGTGATGTGCTCGTACAGGGTCGGGTCCTTTTCCACCGCCGAGATGTGCAGCCCGCCCTTGTGGGAAAAGGCGCTGGTGCCCACGTAGGGGGCAAAGGACGACGGCGACTGGTTGGCCTGCTCCCTGATGAAACGGGCGGTGTCGGTGAGCCGCCGGAGGCGCTCCTCGGACAGGCACTGATAGCCCAGCTTGAGCTGCAGGGTGGGAATGATGGCGCACAGGTCGGCGTTGCCGCAGCGCTCTCCCATGCCGCCAGTGGTGCCCTGCACCTGGCGGGCGCCGGCGGCCACCGCGGCCAGGGTGTTGGCCGTGGCCAGGTCGCCGTCATTGTGACAGTGGATGCCTATGGTCACCCCGGGATGGGCCGCCGCCACCTTGGCCACCCCTTCGCTGATCCAGGCGGGCAGGGAGCCGCCGTTAGTGTCGCAGAGCACCAGGGCCTCGGCCCCGGCCTCGGCCCCGGCGGCCAGCACGGCCATGGCGTAGTCCGCGTCCTGGTCCAGGCCGTCGAAGAAGTGCTCCGCGTCAAAGAACACCCGGCGGCCGGCCTGTTTCATGTAGGCCACGCTGTCGGCGATGATCTCCAGGTTGCGCTCCAGCTCGATGCCCAGCTGGGCGGTGACGTGCTTGGACCAGGATTTGCCCACCAGGGCGCAGACCGGGGCGGGCGCGGCCAGCAGGGCGGCCAGGTTGGGGTCGCTGTCCGGGGTGCGCTTGGCGTGGTGGGTGGAGCCAAAGGCCACCAGCGCCGCGCTCTCCAGCTCGAGCTCGCCGGCCCGCTCGAAGAACTCCTGGTCGCGGGGGTTGGAGCCGGGCCAGCCGCCCTCGATGTAGCTGACTCCCAGGCGGTCCAGCTGGCGGGCCACCTTGAGCTTGTCTTCCGGGGTGAGGACGAATCCCTCGGCCTGGGTGCCGTCCCGGAGGGTGGTGTCGTAAAGCTCTATGACCGGGGCGTCAGCAGACATGACTAAAACCGGATGTTTCATGAAAGTTGTGCGGCATTTTGGATTCAAACCTTGTTTTTGCGGAAACTAAAAAAAGAGAGACTCCCTCGCCGGCATCCGCCTACCTCGGCGTCCGGCGAGCGAGGAACTAAGGTGCAGCCCAAGCTACAGCGAGGCCCGAGCGAAGCCGGCGACACAGGCCCAGGGTGCCTGGCGCGGCCGGATGCTCGGCCTTGGTGTAGCATCCGGCCTAGACCACGTCTTCTGGTTTGGGCGTCAGGTCCTCGGCCAGGCCAAAGGCGTCGTGCAGGGCGCGCACGGCCAACTCGGTGTACTTCTCGTCTATGACGCAGGAAATCTTGATCTCGCTGGTGTTGATGGTGAGAATATTAATGTTCTCCGCGGCCAGGGCCCCGAACATCTTGGTGGCCACGCCGGCGTGGTTGCGCATGCCTATGCCGATGACGCTCACCTTGGCCACGCCGGTGTCGCCCAACACCTCGGCCGCCCCGATCTTCTCGGCGGTCTGGCCCACTATGTCCATGGCCTGGTCATAGTCGGTCTTGGGCACGGTGAAGGTCAGGTCGGTCTTGCCCTCTTCCGAGGTGTTCTGGATGATCACGTCCACCACAATGCCCGCCGCGCTGATGGGGGTGAAGACCTGGCCGGCGATGCCCGGGGTGTCGGGCACGCCCTTGACAGTGATGCGGGCCTCGTTCTTGTTGTAAGCCACGCCGGAGATGATGAGCTTTTCGGTAATCTGGTCTTCGGGTACCACCATGGTGCCCTCCCGGTCGGTAAAGGTGGAACGAACGTGAATCTTGACCCCGAACTTGGCGGCTAACTCCACCGAGCGGATGTCCAAAACCTTGGCCCCCAAAGAGGCCATCTCCAGCATTTCTTCGTAGGATACACAGGTCAGCTTGCGGGCCTCGGGCACCACGTTGGGATCGGTGGTGAACACCCCCTCCACGTCGGTGTATATCTCGCAGACGTCGGCCCCCAGGGCGGTGGCCAGGGCCACGGCGGTGGTGTCGCTGCCCCCGCGGCCCAGGGTGGTCACGTCGCCGGTGTCCCAGTCCAGGCCCTGGAACCCGGCCACCACCACCACCATGCCCCGGTCTATAAGCTCCTGGACGCGGGCGGTCTCCACGTCGGTGATGCGGGCCCGGCCGAACATGCGGTCGGTGAGGATGGCCGCCTGAAAGCCCAGCAAAGAGCGGGCCTCCAGGCCCATCTCGGCCGCGGCCATGCAGAACAGGGCGACCGACTGCTGCTCGCCGGTGGCCATCAAAACATCCAGCTCGCGGGCCCGGGGCTGGGGGCTTATCTCGTGGGCCAGGTTGATCAGGCTGTCGGTGACCCCGCTCATGGCCGAGAGCACCACCACCAGCTGGTTGCCCTCCTCGGCCCGGTTCTTGACCTTGGCCGCCACGTTGAGGATGCGCTCGATGCTGCCCACCGAGGTGCCGCCGTATTTCTGCACTATCAGGGCCATCTCTTTAGCCCCCATATTTCATGAAGGTCGTGCGTCCGGCTGCGCCAACCACCGGCATACTGTGTTGCTGGCCGCGCTCGGGCCTCGACGTAGCGCTAAAGGCTACGCCTGCGGCCCTCGCTTGCCAGGCGCCTTGTCTGCCGGCGGCTGGCTGTGCCGGGACTGGATATAAACTGCACGCCGATAATGCTGGTGCCTTTTTCATAAAGGTATCCTCAAATGCTGGATCGTGGCCCACTGCCGCCCAACCTTCACGAAACACGCGGGCTACCTAGTCCCGGCGCTTAGAGCGCCCGTTGCATTGATTCCAATATCTCCGGCGGTCCGCTGACCACCGCTTGGCGGGAGTCCTCTCCCGTTTGCTTCAACTCGATGCTCACCGCCCCGGCCGGCCACAGGCCCGGAGCCCGCTCGGCCCACTCCACGGCCAGCACGCCCATTGCCGCCTCCTCGAGCATCTCCAGCTCGGCCGCCTCGCCCGGGGCCAGGCGGTAGAGATCGGCGTGGAAGAACGCCACCCGCCCGGGGTACACGTTGAGCAGGGTGAAGGTGGGCGAGACGATGGCATAGTCTTCGCTCACTCCCAGCCCCCGGGCCAGCCCCCGGGCCAGCACCGTCTTGCCCGCGCCCAGCCCGCCGATTAAGAGCACCACCTCGCCCGCGCCCAGCAGGGCGCCCAATGCCGCGCCCAGGGCCTCGGTGTCGGCCTCGCCCTCCAGACGCCGCTCCAGGCGGGCCGCTGCTTCAGGTCTTGGTCTTTTTGCCTTTACCATGGGCTCGGCCGCCTAGCAAGGGGCCTCCTCTGGTTCGTCATCTTCCAGGGGGTCTTCCAGGGCGGCAAAGGCCGCGGGCAGCCAGTCGGCCAGCTCGTCGGCGGCCAGGCCCCGGAGGCCGTACTCGGCCGCGGCCAGGTCGGCGGCCAGGCCGTGCACATACACCCCCACCAGGGCCCCGCCCAGGGCGCCCAGCCCTTGGGCCATGAGCCCGCCGATCACCCCGGCCAGCACGTCGCCGCTGCCGCCCGAGGCCAGCAGGGGGCTGCCCGTGGGGCTCACCCAGGCCCTGCCCTCGGGCTCGGCGATGATGCTGCGCGCGCCCTTGAGCACGGCCACGCAGGAGCCCTGCTGGGCCAGGGCGCGGGCGGCGGCCAAACGGTCGGCCTGCACCTCGGCATTGGATATGCCCAGCAAACGGGCCGCCTCGCCGGGATGGGGGGTGATCACCGTCTCGGCCGCGCCGGGTCCGGCCGAGCCCCAGCACTCGGCCAGGGCGAACAGCCCGTCCGCGTCCACCACCAGGGGGGTCTGGTTCTGGGCCCACAGGGCGCGGGCCAGCTCCTGGCAGCCCTCCTCGCGGCCCAGGCCCGGGCCCAGCACCAGGGCCGCGCGCTCGGCGGCCAGGTCCAGGACCGTGGGCAGGGCCTCGGCGGCCAGGCAGCCGTGGGCGCTCTCGGGCAAAGGCTGGCTCATGGGCGAGGTGAGCTTGGCCTCGGCCACCGGGTTCAGCCCAGCGGGCAGGCCCACGGTGACCAGGCCGGCCCCGGCTCGGAGGCCGCCCATTGCCGCCAAGCAGGGAGCCCCGCTCTTGCCCGGGCTGCCCCCCAGCACCAGCAGATGGCCGAAGGTTCCCTTGTGGCCCCCGGCCGGGCGGGGGTTGAGAATGACCTGGACCAGGTCGTCCTCCAGCAAAAAACAGGTGGGCTCCAGCTGGGCCTCCACCACCGGAGGGATGGAGATGTCGATGAGGAAAAGCTCGCCGCAGTGCTCGTTGCCGTCCAGGACCAGGCCCTGCTTGACCAGGGCAAAGGTGGCGGTGAAATCGGCCATCACCGCCGCGCCCAGCGCGGCCCCGGTGTCGGCCGAGAGCCCTGAGGGGATGTCCACGCTCATCACCGGCGCTTCCAGGGAGTTGAGCAGCTCGATGGCCGCCAGGTAGCGCCCGGTGACTTCCTTGGACAGGCCGGTGCCCAACAGGGCGTCGATGAACAGCTCGTGGGCCGCGATCTCGCCCACCAGCTTATTGAACGACTCCTCGTCCGGGGCCTGTTTCACCTCCACCCCGCAGTTCATCGCCACCTTGAGGTTCAGAGCCGCGTCGCCGGCGAGCTGGTCCTTGTTGACCATGAGGTAGCAGGTGGCCTGGGCCCCCTGGTTGGCCAGGATGCGGGCCATGGCCAGGCCGTCGCCGCCGTTGTTTCCCCGGCCGCACAAGACGGCCACGGCCAGGCCCTCCACCGGCCCCACCTGGTCGGTGAGCACCTGGGCCGCGCCCTGGGCCGCGTTTTCCATGAGCACCGCGCCGGGCAGGCCGATGTTTTCAATGGTCTCGCGGTCGCAGGAGCCCATCTGGGAAGCAGTTACCAGGATCATGATTTCTCCAGCACCACCACCGCCGCGGCATAGTCGCCCTCGTCGGTGAGGCTGATAAAGCTTTGGGTCACCCCGTGCTCCCGAGCCCAGGCCAGGGCCCGGCCATGGAGCACCAGTTCGGGCTTGCCCCGCTGGTCGTGGCGCACCTCGATGTCGCGCCAGGCCAGGCCCCGCTTGCCCAGGCCGTTCATGCCCAGGCCGGCCGCCTTGCTGAAGGCCTCCTTGGCCGCGAAGCGCAGGGCAAAGGCCGAGGCCGCGCCGGGCCGGCTGGAGCACAGGGCGCGCTCATAGTCCGTAAAGCAGCGCTCCACGAAGCGCTGGCCGTGGCGCTCCAGGGCCCGGGCGATGCGCGCCACCTTGGCCAAGTCCAGGCCCAGCCCGCAAACCATGTTTTACAGCCGCCGCTGGGGCGGCTCGGGCGGCCGCGCCGTGGCCGCGGTGCGCACCAGGGCCAGCATCTCGCCCACCGCCTGCTCCAGGCCCACGAACACCGCCCGGGCGATGATGGAGTGACCGATGGAGTACTCCTGGATCTCGGGCATGGCCAGCAGGGGGTGCACGTTCCTGAGATTCAGGCCGTGGCCGGCCGCCACCTTGAGCCCCAGGCGAGAGGCCAAACGGGCCGAGTCTTCCAGGGCCCCCAGCAGCCTGAGCCGGGCCTCCTCATTGGCCGCGTTGCAATAGGAGCCGGTGTGCAGCTCCACCACCTGGGCCTCCACCTGGTGGGCCGCCTTGATCTGCTCGCTGTCGGGGTCGATGAACAGGCTCACCGCGATGCCCGCCTTCCTGAGCGCCCCCACCGCCGCGCGCATGGCCTCCAGGTTGCCGGCCACGTCCAGGCCGCCCTCGGTGGTCAGCTCCTGGCGCTTTTCGGGCACCAGGGTGCAGATGTCCGGCCCCACTTGGCCGGCGATGCCTATCATCTCCTCGGTGGCGGCCATCTCCATGTTGAGCTGGCCCTTGACCACTTGCCTGAGCACCTCCAGATCGCGGTCCTGGATGTGGCGGCGGTCCTCCCTGAGGTGCACGATAATGCCGTCGGCCCCGGCCTTTTCGGCCAGCACCGCCGCCCACACCGGGTCGGGCTCGTCAATGCCCCGCGCCTGGCGCAGGGTGGCCACGTGATCCACATTCACACTCAGTCGGGCCACAGGCACCTTCCTTTCACCAAAGACTTGCTCACGAGGCGCTGCGCTCCAGCAGCTCCTCGGTCAGCTCTTCCATCTGGCGGGCGGGCTCGCCGCCCTGCTCGTGTTCATATCCAAGTAAATGCAATATGCCGTGAATTATCAGGCGCATCAAGTGCTCGTCCGGCTCCAGGCCGTGCTCGGCCGCCTCGCGGGCCGCGGTCTCGGCGCTGACCACCACGTCGCCCAGCAGGCGCGGGGCGGGCCCGGCGCCCTGGCCCTCGCCCTGGGCCCAGGAAAGCACGTTGGTGGGCCCGGTGCGGCCCAGCCACTGCTGGTTCAGGGCGGCGATGGTCTCGTCGCCGCAGATCACCAGGGACAGCTCGGCCGCTGGGTCCAGCTCCAGGGCGGCCAGCACCCGCTCCACCCGGGCGAATATGGCCTGGGGCTCCAGCTCCAGCCCCTCCTCCATGTCCAAAAGCACGGTCATGGCTAGACCCCGTTGCCCGCCGCGTCGTAGGCCTTGATGATCTGGCGCACCAAGTGGTGGCGCACCACGTCGCTCTCGTCAAAGTCCACGAACCCGATGCCCTTGATGCCCGAGAGAATCTGACGGGCCCGCACCAGGCCCGAGACCACCCCGCCGGGCAGGTCCACCTGGGTCACGTCGCCGGTGATCACCGCCTTGGAGTCAAACCCCAGGCGGGTGAGGAACATCTTCATCTGCTCGCTGGTGGAGTTCTGGGCCTCGTCCAGCACCACAAAGGCGCTGTTCAGGGTGCGGCCGCGCATAAAGGCCAGGGGCGCCACCTCGATTATTCCCTTGTTCATGAGCCGCGAGGCCTTGTCAAAGTCCATCATGTCGTGCAGGGCGTCGTACAAGGGGCGCAGGTAGGGGTTGACCTTTTCGGCCAGATCGCCGGGCAGAAAGCCCAGCTTCTCGCCCGCCTCCACTGCCGGCCGGGCCAGCACGATGCGGTCCACCTCGCCCTTGAGCAGCCGGTCCACGGCCATGGCCATTGCCAGATAGGTCTTGCCCGTGCCGGCCGGGCCGATGCCGAACACAATGTCCTGGGCGCGCATGGCCTCCAGATAGGCTTTTTGGTTCAGGGTCTTGGGGCTGATGATCCGATTCTTGCCGGTGAGGTAGACCTGATCCAAAAAGATGTCCTTGAGCTGGGCCGTGGGGTCGCCGGCCAGGATGCGGAAGGCAAAGTCCACGTCCATTTCATAGACCGGGTAGCCCTGTTGGATCAGGCCGTAGAGCTGGTTCAGGGCCAAGGCGGCCAGCTCCACCTCCTCGGCCGCGCCGGTGAGGCTGATCTCGCCCCCCCGGGCCCGGGCCTTGACCCCGGCGGCCTGGGCCAAAAGGCGCAGGTGGGCGTCCCGGCTGCCCAGCAGGGTGCGCAGGGCCTCGTGGTCGTTGAAGCTCAGGCTCTGGGTGTGCTCCCCGGCCATGCCTACTCGCCCTGCGCGCTTATGACCACCCGCCGGGAGCGGGGGCGGTTGTCAAAGTCCAGCACCATGATTTGCTGCCAGGTGCCCAGCACCAGCTGGCCGCCGGCCACCGGCACGGTGAGCGACGGGCCCAGCAGGGCGGCGCGCAGATGGCTGTAGCCGTTGCCGTCACCCCAGCGCAGGTTGTGGGCGTATTCCCCGTCCGGCGGGGCCAGCTCGTCAAGCAGCCGCCGAAGGTCGCTCAGGCAGCCGGACTCGTGCTCAATGGTGGTCACCGCTGCGGTGGAGCCGGGGGTGAACACCAGCACCGAGCCGTCGCTGATGCCGCTGCCGGCCACCACCCGGGCCACCTGGCCGGTGACCTCGTGCACGTCGGTGCCCGCCGTACCGGCCAGCTCCATGGTTTGACTATGAATTTTCATGGGCTTATCTCCGCCTAAACCTTTACCACAGCCCCCGCGTGCCTAGCAACAAGGCCCCCCTGGAGCAGGGGCAGGGGCCATGTTCTCAAGTTGCTAATTTTATTGCGTTATCGTAAGACATCTTTTGGCTATCTGCTTGACTTTTTTATGGCGGCCGTGCTAGTGCTGTCCCTTGAGATGGAAAACACGCCCAACTTACTGGACCTGGGACTGCTGATCATCCTGGTCTTCTTTTTGGTCAAGGCCTTGATGCGCGGATTTGTGCGCGAAATCGCTGGCCTGGTGGGCGCGGCGATCGCGGTGGTGGCCAGCGCCATGTTCTATCAGGAGCTGGGCGCGGCCCTGGAGCGCCTGAGCGGGGTGCAGGCCACCTGGTGGTCGGCCGTGGCCTTTGCCCTGATCCTGCTGGTGATCTTCGCAATCTTTCTGTGGCTGGGGGCCATGATCCGCAAGCTGTTGTTGGGCGGGGTGCTCTCGGG
>Ga0272444_10002295_pt1 | contig 17745 bp, 13 predicted proteins | sample SSMForm13_FD_201033 | JGI IMG/M metagenome (GOLD analysis project Ga0272444, IMG submission 201033) | Marine sediment archaeal communities from Little Sippewissett salt marsh, Falmouth, MA, United States - SSM-Form-13 | ecosystem: Environmental > Aquatic > Marine > Wetlands > Sediment ... | reverse complement strand
AGTGGATGAACCGGGTGATCGGAATCGAAACACCGGTAAAACTTGCGTCGGAATTGAATGTCACGGGGGAGAAATCGGAGCGTCTGCTTGAGATCTGCCATGCTCTCAAGGCGGATGAATACTATACAGGCGCTGCGGCACGACATTACCTCGACATCGAATTATTCCGCGCGTCGTGGGAGGTCGAGGGGGGGATCGATGTGTATTTCCAGGAATACGTGCACCCGGTTTATCCGCAGCTTTACGGCGGCTTCGTCTCGCATCTGAGCGCGCTCGACCTTGTGATGATCGCGGCTCCGCAGGCTAAGGAGATTATCCAGTCGGGCAGGAAATGGGTAAAGGCAACATCACAGGAAGGATAGTGAAATATGATTACAGTACAGCCATATAACGGTGAACTTAACGATGAGATAACGGCGCTCGCGGATTCCTATGAATTCCGGCCGTACTTCTACGTCAACGCCGCTCCGGATGAGGGTCTACAGGCAATTTTTCGCGGCAGGCTGGAGAGATTTCTCAAGCTGAGCAACGGCAATCCCGACAAGGCTGTGTTCCTGACCGCGACCGACGACTCTGGAGCATTACGCGGATTCATCGGCGCGCAGGTGCTTGATTTCGATACCGCCGTTCTGAAAATTCCCTCCGGACGAATTCCGTTCTGCGTTGTAACGCCGTCCTACAAGCCGTCGGACTATTTCGAAGCGATCCCGGTCGCGCAGGCGTTGATAATCGCTGCGATGGAATGGCTTGATGAACGGGAAATTGTGTTCACTAATATACGTACCGCCGCGCTGGAACTTCCATTAATCCATGCTGTCGAGAAAGCCGGATATTACCTGGTCGACAACGGCATCACCGCGTTCTATCACAAGGACAACTTCGCGCAGTACGAAAAGAGCGGCTACGACATCCGCCTGTTCGCGGACAAGGACCTGCCGGATGTGCTGGAAATCATGCGCGGCGCGTACACCCAGGACCGCTTCCACCTCGACCCGCGGATCCCGTACGAGGCCGCGGAGGAGCTTTACCAGATATGGATCGATTCGTCGTGCAGGCAGCCGAAGGATAAAGAGTGGGTGCTGATTGCGCTCAGGCGCGACACGATCAAGGGATTCTTCCAGTACGAGTACAACCGCGAATTTTCGGAGGCGACAGGGATAGGGCTGTTCAGCTACGGTCCCGCGGCGGTAGTGCGAGACCGCACATCGCTCGGCGCGTACTATTCGCTGCTTTCGTTCGCGGTGAACGACTCGGTCATGCGCGGGGGGACGTACGCGATGACGCGCATCCCGTTCGGCATCCAGCCGATATTGAAGCTGACCCTTCGCCTTGGCCCGTCATTCATGACAAACGACCTGACGTTCCATCACTGGAAGTAATGCCTGACAAGCGTGCCATCCACTTCCAGTGTGTGGAAAAACGTGCCGTTAGCTTCCTGTATGTGCCGTTAGCTTCCAGCTATCGGAATTTATTATAAGCAGTCATGTTGGGAACAGCTTCCTGCTCTTTCGAACGCGACTATAATATGCCGCCCACAAGCGAAGCTTGTGGGTGTCTATTTTTATAAGCGCTGGAGAAATGCAGTTGTTATCGACTACAACCCGGCTTAGAAGTTGTTTAAGTAACTCTGTCTTGAGATTTTTTCGGCATCCAATGTGATGAAGACCGACCACAATTCCGAACAACAACCGCCGTTTGCGAGTATTTCCATCGAGCCATCTCCGTTAGCGTCAATAAATCCAAGCAGGCATGGACTCATTGGCTCTTGAATAGTAATTAAAGTGTAGAGGTCGCCATTAAATAGTGGGATTACCTGGGAATCCCGAATCAAGATAATGACACTGCAATAATCACTGCGATTCTCGAAATTCTCGCCGACCGAGCCGGTAATAATCGATTCTTCAGTCCCATCATCATCGAGATCGATCAGGAATACTTCATCGACCCGGTAATTCATATCGAGAAGCTGTTGATTGTAAGGATCGGACAGGTAATCGTAGTTATTGAGCAGATCTTCATCAACCTCAAGTATTACAGACCACAAGGCATTCAGGTAGATTTCTTGAGAGGGATCGTCAAATTGAGGAAGTCTCGGCATGGGATCCCAGTCGCAGCTTATGCCGGTCATCCTGAGAAGTTCGTTCGGATAAATCTCGACATCGGGAATCGCGTAATAACTTGGCTCCGACTGCCATTCCAAGGCATTTGACAATGTAGCAGTGCCTACAAAACCGTCAAGAGAGTAAAGGTCATAGGTATACTCAAACGGATTTTCCGATTCCACGGCTTTTTGCACTTCTCGGCCTGATGAGCCGTTTAAATCTCCAAACCATTCACCATCTATTGTTGCACCGATGTAGTGAAAAGACATTCTCTCTACAGACACCGATTCATCGATGGGGCTAAACCAGTCACTTCTGATTGTGTGAAACTCTCCAATAATCGGATGAAGACCCCCGATGGATTCGGTCGGCTGGGAATAAACGCCGGTCGAGGGGAGTACGATAGTGATAAGGACTATCAGGACAGGCTTGATGGGAAATCTCATGCGATTACACACCTCCTTAGTGATGACTTGTATTCTAATATAACATTAGACACCCACAAGCTTCGCTTGTGGGCGGCATAATTGATTTTTTTGGAAAAGACGAAAAGGTTGAATAAGTGTCGGGGACCGCTACCTTTCGGGCATCATGCCTGAAAGGTAGCTGTCCCCATTTATTAATTCCGATAGCTGGAAGCTACCGGCACATTAAGCTACCGGCACATTAAGCTACCGGCACATTTCTATCACCAACTTCCGTCCTGGAAGTATTTCACGAGGAATGCGTCGGTGGCGCCGGACGGTGTATGGTCGTCGGTGCCTGTGCCGGGATCGAAATTGATCGTGTCGCCGAACATTCCGCCGATGTAGACGTGCTGGTCCTCCATCGCCGCGACCCCGTATACTGAATCGACATTGCTGCCCGCGATTGTGCGCGCCCAGTTGAAGGACGAGTCGGGATTCAGAGAGGTGACAAAGCCGCCGCCGAAGCCGGGATCGTTATGGTTGTCGCCGCCGGTGCCGGGATCGAAATCGACCGTCCCCTCGAAATAGCCGCCTGTGAAAATTTCTCCGGCTGAGCCGCGCGCGACTGAGAACGCCACGTCGGCAGCAGGGCCGCCCCAGTATGCGCACCATTCGTAATTTCCAGCTGAGCTGAATTTCGCGAGGAACGCGTCAGTCAGACCGTGCGATGTCTTGTAGTCGGACGGGCCGCCGTACGGGTTGAAGTCGGCGGTATCGGTGAAGTAGCCCGCCACATAGGCGTTACCGCTATCGTCGAGAACCAGGTCGCGACCCTCGTCGAAGAACATCCCGCCCCATGTGCGTGTGAAGACCGCGGTGTCGGCGCTGTCAAGCTTCAAAAGGAATCCGTCGAGAAGTCCCGCGCAGTTACGTGGATCGGTGCCGGGGCCGGGATCGAAATCGACCGTACCGCTGTAGAATCCGGTTACATAATAATCGCCTGTGTAGGTCGCGCGAACGCCATTAGCGGAGTCGTCGGTTCCTGCACCCCATGTGAGAGTGTTGATCCAGTTGCCTGAGTTATCGAATTTCGTGACGAAACAGTCGATACCACCGTTGGAGGTAGCTGCGAACACCGGCGCGTTGGGGTCGAAATCGACAATCCCGCGGAAATACCCGGCACAGTAGGCGGTGGCCAATGATCCGTTGGTGCAGATCGAGTTGGCGCCGTCATCCGAAGTGCCTCCCCACGCGTCGACCCACTTGACTCCACCGGCTGAGTCAAGCTGGATAAGAAACGCGTCGGTTCCACCCAACGAGGTTCTAAGTTGAATTCCGCCAGTGGGATCGAAATCGAAGGAGTCTGAGAAATAGCCGCAGACGTTGATTATATCGGTACCCATGACGTCAACATCGATAGCTGCATCGTTGCCGGTGCCACCGAAGGTGAGGGTCCACTGGTGCTCACCGCTGGAGTTGAACTTTGTGATGAATGCATCGGTTCCTCCCGCGCATGTGTGCAGGTCCTGTCCGGGACCGGGATCGAAATCGATCTGCTCACCCGCCCCGCCCTCGAATGTACCTACGGTTATGACGTTCCCGTCCATATCGACTGCAGGCTGCTGGCATCCATCGATTCCAGTACTTCCCCACGTAAGCGCCCATCCGGTATCTTCGACAACCTCGATCTCATAAATCTGGTAGGCGGTAAGATCCATGTGAGGAGGCATGCTGCCATTGTCGATATCCTCGACAGAGATCAACGCCTTGTATGTTCCCGCGGGCGGAAGAAGGTTGTTGGGAAGGTCTGCATACCAGAGGCTGTGATCTGCCGCGGTGCTGTTAAGATTCATTGCTATCGCGCCGTTCCACATGTCCGGGCATTCAACAGTTGGCGGATTGAAAGATGTCGGTCCATTGTAATCATATACATGCATCCAGAGCTGAGAGTTACCACCTTTTGTGGTCAGGCCCGTGCCGCCTTCGTAAGCGTCGATTCTCCATGGCTCAGGGCAGTTTGCTTCCGGCGGGAAATCGGCCTGCGGATTGGTAACGGGCTTGATTGTGGGCGGGGCCCATGACGCATCAACCGCGTAGCCGAACACAAAGCCCCCGTCGGGCATGTCGATTTCATATGTTTCGGTTATAGCATCGCCTGCACTGAAAGCGTTTCTATCGTTTCCCGCACCGCTGCTGATGAAGCTTCTGAAGCCATTGAGGTTTGCGTTCGGGATTGTGGTCGACGCGAAATTCCCTTCCTGGTATCCCTCAAGGCCTCCGGGTCCGGCTCCGACGGTGGTCGAGTTGTAAAGGGCTGTATATCCTGTTGCATTGACTACTTCCCCGTCGCCGGAATGACGATCCGGAGCTGTCAGGCCTGAATCCGGGAAAGTGTGGCTGCCATCGAAAATGGCGACACCACGGACGTCGAACCCGGTGAAGTTCATCTGGGTGAACGGATGGCTGATCTGCACTTCGAATTCAGTCGTCCCGCTTCCGGTAGGTGTCGCGCTGAGGACACTTACGCAGTTGGTGCACGGTCCGTGTTCGAGGAATTTCAGCACATTGTAATGAGCCTCGATATCCCGTACAGGGATCACTTCGGTTTCGCCGGTTTCGGGATCCCACGAGATGTTGTAGTAGCCCCAGAGATAGCGGCTAGCTTCGGAATTCTCGCAGTTTGAGAGAGTCCCGGTGATCGCTTCGTCCTGCGAATCGGGAAGGACAGGCGAGTTTCCGGAGCATGAGATCGAGAACAGAGTCGCTGCAAGCAGCATTATTAGTGCAATGATAAGGTTGGCGCGCATGGTTCGGTCCTCCACAGTGTGATTTTCCCCCACATTCAGTCGAACAGGCAGCGCGAGAAAGTCGCGGCCTTACCGCATACAGTGCAATTCTAAGTCCAAAGAGGGATGAAAGGAAATGTACGTTGGGGACAGCTACCTTTACAGCGAGGACGCATGAAAAGGTAGACGTCCCCGCTTTCTAAGTGCGTTCGATAAGAATAGACACCCACAAGCTTCGCTTGTGGGCGGCATAGGATTTTCTAATATATCGGCGATCCAATGTGCCGGTAGCTTCCAGCTATCGGAATTAATTTTTGCAGTGGATGATCAGTAGCTATCGAACAGGCGTCCCCACTGGGAGGTTTTTTTCCAGTCCTCGAAAATTCGTTTGCTGATAAACGGCCACTGGATTGCGTCGTGGTAAATAAAACTGCCCAGGATGAATATACCGACGATGGGCGTGTGGAAGAACAGGTTCTGGATGCCTCTCAACGGTCCGAACCAGCAGACATCGCCCGCGCAGGACGCTATGTTATCGCCGACATGGAATCCCCACTTCTCTTTCGCTACCTCGGCGTCGCCGACGATCTCAATCTCCTCCATACGTCCGACACCCAGACCTTCCTCGTGGGCGAGGCGGACATAGCGGAGATCGTCCATCGGGTTGAAGCCCATCATTGATGCCGAGACCGCATCGATGGCAACCTGATCGGCGGAGGCGAGGATGACGTTCTTCTCGACCGGGATCATGGTGCGCGGACCCGGTCCATTCCCGGCGGTTGTGCCGTCCATTACCGCGAAAACGCCTGAATGGATTTCCTTCTGGATTTTAAGGAGATCGACAAGAGTGTCGTGGATGACAGAGTGTGTCCAGTGACGGCGGTTATTGAGCAACCCCCCGAAAGCATTCTTCATCGCGCCCGTGGTGGTAGTGTAGATGTGGCACTTGACGGTCGGCTGGTGGAGGATGTTTTTTCCGAGGAAGTAGTCGGGAATGCGGAAACCCTTCGGGAAAATGGATGGGAGAGCCTTGAGCTCGGCCTTAGGCTCGTAGATAATCCACTTCATATCATCGGGCTTGAAGTTGTAGAGGACAGGGATATTGTACTTCTCGAATACCTTGTCGTATTTATTCAGTTTTTCGCCTTTTTTAGCGCGAGTGACGACGGTCTCGTTCTGAACGCAGACAATATCCGTGTTTCCGACAGCCTGGAGGCCGAGGATGGACCCTTCCAACTGCCAAGGAGTTGTGTTGGCACCCGGAAAGGGGTAGTGCCAGGAGATATTATCCTTTAAAATAGTGGTTCTGGAAATATCGATGTGCCTGTCGATATCGGCAAGTTTCATAGCGCGGACATAATCGTCCAGCACTGTTTCCGGGGTGGTTCTGATAACTGCGACCTTTGAATTTTTCACTTCAGTATGTAAACTCCTTCCTGTCTGAGAAAAGCGTGTTGAATCGATATTCACCATTATAACGTAAAGAGCGTCCCTTCGGACAGGATTCTATATAGTGGTAAGCGGGAATGGTAATTAATTATAATTAACCGAACCCGATCCGCGGGAGTGTTTTTCAAGGCGGAAGAAATGCAAAAGGACCAGGAGAACAATAAGAACGTAAACGAGCCGGACTATGTGCTCGAGGACGAGCGTCCATATTACGATGACGACGCTGAAAAAGAAGAGCTGGAAAAAGTTCCCGTCGAATACCTTGGCTTCCTCGAAAAACAGAAAGAACGACGACGAGAGCACCTGGTATTCTGGATCCTTCTGATCATCATCGTAATCGGATTCGCTCCCGGTACCCGCGGCAAAGATCTCTCCCCGAGAACCGGCGAGTGGCGAAATCACTTCACCTTCGGCTGGGGGACATTCGACTACCCCGACCCGGAAGTTCATTCCACAGACTTTACGGAGTGGTATAAGTCGATGACGCCTGAACTCCACGAGATGCGCTGGATCCCGTACGAAAAGACGCATCTGGCATTGTTTGGATATCTCGCCCTGCCCTGGGCTTACAGAAGTTATCGCTTCGATTGGCCGGATAACCTCGCGCAGCGTATGGAAGAACTTGATCGGCAATTTCGTCCCGGGCATGTTATGGACATACCGAGGGTACTTAACTCGGTGAATAACGCGCAGGAGTGGAACGCGATCGTGGTTCCTCTGACATTGGGTACGCCGCGTGAAGCCAAGGAGTGGTGGGATGACCACGACGGCAGGCTGCGGGAATGGGCGGACCAGCCGTTCGGAACTCCCCTGCCGCAGAATTACATAGACGAGGCAAACGCCTATATTCAGCAAATGGCTACGCCGGAAGGCAACCAGATTCCGCTGATCCCTGACTGATTCCGGATGACCCAGATGACAAAGCAAAAAGACGCGTCTGAAAGAATTATCGTCGCTCTCGATCGCTCGCCCTTTCGCGAGAATCTTCCGCTTCTGAAGCAGCTGAAAGGTTGCGCGAAGTGGGTAAAAATAGGGCTGAGGAGCATCCTGGCGGATGGTCCGGGCGTACTTGAAAAGCCCAACGAGCAGGGATACAGGATATTCCTCGACATCAAACTGCACGATATTCCTACCACAGTGGCGGAGACTCTGGGGAACCTCATGCCGTACGGATTCGACATGGTAACGCTTCATGTCGGAGGCGGAAGGAACATGCTGGAAGCGTGCAGGAAAAAGGTGGATGAGACGGATTTATCCCGCAAGCCACTCCTGCTTGGCGTGACGCTGCTGACGAGTCTCGACCAGACGGATATCCGGGATTTCGGGGTGATGTACTCGGTGGCGGGACATGTGAAGAGGCTCGCGGAGGTTGCGCAGCAGTCGGGATGCGACGGCGTTATCGCATCCGGCGGGGAGGTAAAGGTGGTCAGGGGAGCGTGCGGGGATGATTTCACTATCGTTACCCCGGGTATCCGTCCGGGAGCGGTACCCGAGCCGGGGAGCGACCAGAGGCGTGTGATGTCGCCGGGCGAGGCTGTAGGATTGGGAAGCGACTACCTGGTAATCGGTCGGTCGATATACGGATCGGACGATCCTGCCGAAGCGTTTGACCGCATTGTAGATGAAATAAATCAGGCTTCTAACACCGAATAAAAAAAAACCTGTTTCCGGGCAGCAGCTAAGAAAAGACGCATCATCCGGCATCTAAAGAGTTGGCAGTCGGACGTGTTTACTGGTTGATAATTTAAAAAAATGGTATCCTCTATCATAATCGACTACCATTCCGGAGGTTCATGAGATGTATTCAAGGTTTACCACAGCATGCCTTGTTGTGTCAGTGGTAGTGCTAGCTCTAATAGGCTGTGGGAAGGGCTCCGATGTAACCGGCCCACCCACAACTCCTCTTAACCATGATGCCGATATTGCCGCTACCCAGCATATGAACTGGGGAATCTGGGATATCAGCATCGATCCTGAAACAGCGGAAGCGGAAGTAATCCCGGATCGCACCGCTGAATTCAACGCAAGTGTAGTCCGCTTCCTCCAGCCACCCATCTGCCCGGTCGAACTGGTAACCGTCAGAGTCAATGTCTTTGAATCGGACATACCAAACGGCCTGGTCACGATGGATGTAGGGCTGAGGCATCCGTTCCCCGGCATGAATCAGTACAGGGGCTTCGACGTTCGGGGCATTGTCATGTCGGTCGCCGACAATACCGGCAAGTACGATCCATCAACTCGCTACTATCTGCCGGGTCAGACAGAGCTGCTGAATGCCGACGGCTATACGCGATGGTGGAACCAGGCGGAGTTCACATCCGTCGAAACTATCTTCGGATATACCGAGGGACATTTCGCACACGGCGGTTTTGAATCGAACAGCACACTCAATCCTTTCAAAGTATTCGCTATCGGGCTTGAGCCGACCCAGCCGTTCTACCAGCTCGATTGGTCGACACGATGTACTTTCCCGGTCGTCGAAGGTACCATCACAAGGAACTATCGAATGCAGTTCGACCCGGTCGGCGAGCCGCTCTTCTCGTTCAAGTACTCGGTCGACGCAAGCTGGTCGTTGCCGGATCCCGCATACGATCCGGAATACCCGATCGAAGCATACGACAGCATGGCCAACTGCCAGGAAGCGTATTACGTCGCGGTCGAGGAATTCACAGAGATTCCGTACTACGTCGATGAGTGGGTCGGCGGCGGAAACCTTGACTTCCTCCTGACCATCGGCGACTGGCAGGCCACCGACGGTAACGTACTCGACGAGATCTCTCACGTCTGGATCGAATCCCCGACGCTCTTCGATGATCCCATTGACGTCAGGGATACCATGGAATTTATCGAAAGCACTCATGGTACCCAGGCGACCTACAGGATCTATCTCGAGGACATGATGCCTGCCGATCTGAAGGGCCAGCAGTTACTAATCACGGTAGAAAGTGCGTGGCCGGATTCGTTCGAGCCTCAGATCGGCGGAAGCGGCGCAGCGTTTGACTATCCCGACTCTCCGCTCGCGGCATATGAAGTGGTTGATGTTCCGATTACCAACCTGACGCCGCAGGGCGATTACGCGTACGTCTACTTCCTCCCCGACTGGTGCGCGACGATGCGTTCTCAGTGCGCGGATGATTCCGAGAACCAGCTTCTCATATACAACATCCTGAGACAGAATATCGAGGGATACTATAACGACTTCACTCACGTTCAGATCTGGGAGGGACGGTCTCACACAGGTTACCAGAGCGCCGAGTCATTCATCGAGACCTGCGACTCTCTCGGATTCAGCGTTGCCCGAACCACAAACACGTATTTCGATGCCGGTGAATCACGGGCTATCGTCTGCGTCCTGTGGAATATGTCCGGCAGCCCTCTGGATCCCCCGCTTACCCAGGAAGAAGCCACTGATATGCAGGAGTTCATCGAGAACGGTGGAATACTCTTCTTCATGTGCGAAGCGACCAGATACTTCAACATCCAGGGCATGCAGGAATTCTTCGAGTGGCTCGGGATGCTGATGGAGTACGGCGGCGGAGCTACCCCGGAGATGACCGACGGATATACTTCGAACATCACATGGCACTGGCTCACCGACGGAATGCAGCAGTATCATTACTACACCTGCGGCGAATGGATTACCCAGGACCCGCACGTGCTGACACTCGTGGCTACCGAGTATGACGAGAAAGCCGTACTCATGTACCCACTACCGCTTGAATAAACCAGTCTGATCTCCCACGTCCTCCGGAATGGACGCGGGATAGAGGACATACCTGAAGAAAGACCCGGGATATTTCCCGGGTCTTCGGCTTGCCAGCACAGCATGCTTGCCTTAACATTGGACGTTGAAGGTATCCGCGCAATTTTAAATTCAATTCTAAGTGAGGAGGAAGACCTATGGCAGAGGCCATTCAATTTACGACGCTGGGCGAGATTCTCGAACACCTGAGCACGCGACGAAATATACGAGCGTACAGACGTGACGAGAAACCGTCCCGGCACATCGTGCGGGGAATTCTGAATGTGGCGGCAAGAGCGCCGTTCCTGTCGCATGATAAGGAAATACCGTGGCATTTCATTGCAACGGATGATCGCGCGCTTATCGCATCCATGGTGAAGAGTCTCGATCCGGAGGATACGGGCGAGCCGGATTACGCGCCACCTGAATCGCCTGAGTTCAACCCGGTGACATATTTCAAGAACGCGCCCTGGGTAGTGGCAATGCTTACAAAGCTTCCGGACCCTGAGCAGGCGCCGCAGGAAAAGCGGGATTCTATCGGCTATGACATGATCACAAGCTACGGAGCAGCGCTGGGATCGCTTTTAAGCGCGGCTCATCTTGCGGGATTGTGCGCCAGCTGGGATGGAGCGTTCACGGCGACATCGGCAAAGCGCGCGGACGGGCTCGAGCGTCTGCTGGGCGTAAAAAGCCCGTGGAGAGTGCACTCGATTGTGCCGCTCGGCTATCCGGCCGAGAAGGGTGATAAGACTGAAGTCAAACTGGACGAGATTGTCGAGTTTCGGTAAATGGACGAGAGAGATAAAGAAGAAATAATAAAACGGTACACCGAGCGCTTCGATAGACTGGGAGGCTACGTGGAATCGCTGGGAAGCGGCTCCGAAGAGCACCAGACGATTCGTTACCGCGTGCTTTCGGAAATCGGCGACCTCGGCGGGCAGAGAGTGCTCGATGTCGGCTGCGGATTCGGCGGCTTCCTGGATTATTGCCGTCATTACGGGCAGCCGATGGGTTATACGGGCATCGATATCGTTCCCGCGTTAATCGAAGAAGCGAAGCGCAAGCATCCGGACGGTGTTTTCCTTGAGATGGATGTCTTCCAGGCGCCGGATGATTTCGAGTTCGACTACGTAGTATCGAGCCAGGCGTTCAACAACAAGCTCACACACACCGACAACTGGGAATTGATGCAGGAAGTCATCAGGAAGTGTTTCAGTATCGCGAGGAAGGGTGTTGCTATCGATATGATGAGCACGTATGTCGATTTCCGCGAAGACCGTCTCTATTATTTCAATCCGGATAAGGTCTTTCATTTCTGCAAATCTCTTACAAAGCGTGTGATGCTGAGGCACGATTATCCGTTGTTTGAATTCTGCGTTTATCTTTTCCCCGACTTCACCGGATGGCGATCGGGGAAGAAGTAGTGTTGATGAATGATGAGGAATAATTGGCGGGCAGTATAATCGCATTATCTCATGCGGAGGTTTTTATATGAAGGAGACAAAGAGGAGTCCCTTTTCGTCGAAGGAAATTCCGCTGATGGTGACAGTAGATGTCTGCGACGGGTCGTTCGATCCGGGCGAGCGCAGGCTTCGATTCAAGCAACTTATGGAGCTCCTTCCGGAGATACGGGAGCGCCTGGGTGGAGTTCTCCGCGACCGTCGGGGAAATCTGCCGGTGACGTGGTATGTCAGGGCGGACATGCAGGTGAAGGAAGTCACGGGAAATACAATGGGTCTTGTGCATGGGTGGAAGGACTTCTGGGACGATGTCCGTGATGACGGTGGTGAGGTTGGATGGCACCCGCATCTGTGTAAGCGTCACGGCAGTAAGTGGAAGCCGATACGGGATCCGCTGGGACTGAAAACGAAGGCGGAGAAAATCTGGCACGAGCTCGCGGGGGAGGAGTGGACGCCGAAAACGTGCCGAATGGGAGAATCGGTCGGATCGAACGAGCTCATGCGTTTTCTCGATTCGATCGGGATGATGGCGGACGCATCGGGTCTGCCGGGACGGTCGCGTGATGACGGGCTGAGGTGGTTCGACTGGAAGGGAACACCATCGCAGCCGTATTTCCCCGCGTCCGGAGATTATCGAAGACCTTCGCGGGCAAAGGGTGCAGGTGATCGTGCTGAGGGAGAAGAAACGCTCGGGATCCTGGAAGTGCCCTTTACAATGGCGGGAACACGAGCTCCGTACGATGAAACAGGCGTGCGGGGCATCAGGAGATATATCGACCTTTCGTTCGATCCGGCGCGGCTGGAAAAATCTGTTGGTCGGATAATGCCTAAAATCGATTACATGGTCGTGGTTATTCATCCGCTGCAGGCGGCGGGTATGGAAGTGCCGGAAGGCGGGTTGGTGGTCGGTGGATTCGATGTCATGGAAAAGAATCTCGAATTGATAATGAGACTCGCGGATGAGTCGAAGCGGGTTACGAAACCGATGACACTCGAATCCTTCGCGAGTGCGTGGACCGGAGTTACAAAAGGGGTGGATAAGGCAAAGGATACGGAGAAGTCGGTGAAACGGGAAGGTAAATTTGCCAGAGGGAAGGGCGGAACCATGCGCACGACAATTGAGAAAGAGAAGGCGGGACGTCTGACCACCAAAGGAGGGATTAAGGCAGAGAACCTACGCCCCCGACGAGGTCCTCGAAAGCGGCGGGGATGATCAGATTCCAGTCCTTAATAAGTCTGCCGGTGCCCTTGGGGATGCCGCGGTCGAGATAATAGACCGGACCTTTGCCTGCGCGTTTTTTCAATTCGCCGATTACTTCCTGGTCCACTTCCCAGTGCTCGCGAAAGAATTCGAGCGCGAACCCGCAACGCACCATAGCGCTTTTCTTCCCTATGCGGTCAAGATATTCCATGAGAAGCGGATAGTTGATGAATCCCATCAGGGAGAGGTTTCGGAACACTCCTACAACACCGCCGGAGAGGTCGAGACGGGAGAGGCTGTCGATGAAGGTGCGCTCCATGTCGCTGACCTTGACGGTGATTCCCTTGTAGTCGAGGTCGCGTATTCCGAAGAAGTCATGTGTTTCGACAGGATAGTAGGTGTGATTCTGGAAGCTGAATTTCCTGAAGCGTTTGGGAACGGTGACGGCGATACGCGGAGGCGGAGCGGGCAGAATTCCGTACAGCGTCATCGCGGTCGAGTGGGAATAAAAATACTCCGTCGCAATTTTACTTCCTACCACGAGCACATCGGGCTTCCAGTCGGTTTCGCGGAATTCGAAGGGGATCAGGTAGTAAAGACCGCTCTTGACCCGCTTCGCGTAGCCGTTGCGGACGAGATAGGCGACAGCGTTGCGCGCCTGCTGGTCATCGGGGAACAGGGGCTTGATCTCGTCGAGCGTGACCACCCGCTGGGAATAGAATGTTTTGTAAATACGCGGGACCATCTATCAACCGGAAAAATTCCGAAATAAAAATGACCAGATTCAAAGCAGTTTACTTGCAGAGATGTGCAGGGCGCATCATTCTATCATAACCGGGGTGCGATTGAATCAAGACGAGGAGGAAAGAGGGGGAAATCGGCTCTTGATTTACGGGCGAGAGGGTGATAGAATCATTTTCCCTCGCTGTAGGAAGGTTAACGTAATATAGTTTTTCATAGTACCTGATTCGCAATGGGGCGCGGCTACGGGGCTACTGCGGAGGAGGGATGTCCGCACGTAACTGCAGCCGAATTAACAAGGGGCTCGCAATGACCAAGGACGGGAATATGGCATTGTGGCGGGAAGTTCTGGATGAAATTAAAGAGAACATTTCTGAGCCGGTTTACAAAACAGCCCTGGAGAAAGCAAATGTCGACGTGGAAGAGGGTGGCCGCGTAATTCTCAGGTTTCCCGATCCCTTCATGCTGCGTATGATATCGCGCGAAGGCTCGCAGACGATCGAGGATGCGTTTGCGCGCAAGCTTGGCGAGCCCGTGCAGCTTGAGCTTATCAGCGTCGAGGAAGAAACCGATGAGGGACTCACCGGTGGCCGCTCTGATGAGATAATCGAACACATCAACGTCGCTCGTGAAACCCTTATAGGCGAAAGGCGGCAGGAGAAAGGCGGGACGCAGGAAATCGCCAGGAGGACAGGCAGCGTACGTCTGAATCCCCGCTATACATTCGAGCATTTCGTGGTCGGCAATCATAACCAGCTTGCCGCTGCAGCCGCGCAGGCGGTCGCGCGTGAGCCGGGTATAGTCTACAACCCACTTTTTATCTACGCGCTTACCGGGCTGGGCAAGACCCACATGCTGCAGGCGATCGGTCACGAAGTGCTGAAAAATCAGCCGGAAGCGCGGGTATGCTATATAACATCCGAAGAGTTCACGAACGAGCTGATCGAGGGCATCCAGCATCGCGAGCGCATGAGCAGCTTCAACAGACGTTACCGTAATGTGGATGTCCTTCTCATCGATGACATCCAGTTTCTGATAGGAAAAACCCAGACGCAGGAAGCGTTTTTCCATACCTTCAACACCCTGCACGAGCTTCAGAGGCAGGTGGTGGTATCGGCCGACCGTCCTCCAGTCGAACTTGAAACGCTCGAGGACAGGCTGATAAGCCGCTTCGAGTGGGGCCTGACGGTCGATATTTCGAAACCTGATTACGAGACCCGTCTAGCGATTCTCCATAAGAAAAACGTCACGAGGGGATTCGGATTGTCATCGGAGGTTCTCGCGAAAATCGCGAGCTGTGTGGACTCGAATGTCCGCGAGCTGGAGGGCGCGCTTACCAAGGTCAGCGCTCACCAGCGGATGAGCAACCTGCCGCTGTCGCTGGAGGAAGTGGACGAGGTTCTGATGCACATGCGCAGGAGCATCGAGAAGGGCTGTAACCCGATGCCTCAGCAGATAATCGAAGTGGTCGCGAAGTACTTCAAGGTATCGATCGAGGATCTCTGCGGCGACCGTCGCACAGCGCGTATCAGCGTCCCGCGTCAGCTTGGGATGTATTTCTGCAGGGAGCTTACACACCTGTCCCTGAAAGACATCGGTCATGCTTTCGGGGGGAAGGACCATACGACGGTTATCTATGCGATCAACCGTGTCGAGGAGAGGCTGGGGGTGGACGAGATGTTCGCGCAGGATGTGCTGATGCTGAAAGCGCGTCTGCACGAGCGTTTCAGACCATCGACAGCGTAAGATAAGGCCGGGGAGAATAAAATACCGTACAATCGAGCGACGGTCCCTGACAGACGTCGGGGGCGTCGCACCAAACCGCCGGGCAACACCGGCGGTTTTGCTATTGAATGCGATTCGCAGGATCAAGTTAACCGAACCGCGCTAGCAAATAAAAAGAGGGCGCAAGAACCGAGCCACGCGCGTAAATAAACAGAGTGCGCTGAACCGAGCCGCGAGCGTAAGCAAGCGGTGCGGCCACTTTGCCTGCCATATCCACTAATACGCTAGATGTGACAATCCTCATAGTGACCATCACGCTAAAGTGGCTGCACCGCTTGCTTACGCGCGCGGCTCGGTTAAAGGGCATTGAGTATGGATAAAAATGCCGGGGATCATCTGCTGTGATCCCCGGCAGTTAATTCTGTTACTTGCGGCTTATAGTTCCGTCACTCACCGCTGATGGTGTCCATCACGCGGGATTCTCCGCCTGCGGGACGGATTTCCTCGTCGTTGGGCTGCATACGCTCGACCTGCATCTGCTGCAGGTTTCGCGCGGTGGCCCATTCGGCGGACTGGATGCGCAGGGTGTCGGGTTGTGTCGCCATCACACTGACCCCGGCTGCGAAGAAGCCGATGATGACAACCCAGACAATGATTTTTATGATCACGTTTTTCATGTCGTTTGTCTCCTTCTTACGGGGTCCACTCAAGAACAACAACCTTGTACGTCCCCGCGTCATTATAAAGGACGTGAATTTCGTTTTCATCGTTATCGATATCGAGCGCTGTCGGAGTACCCGTAACAAACAGGTCCTCGTAGATATCGACCAGCGCGATCGAGCCGAACAGCGGATCGTAGCGATAAACATCCACTCGCCAGCCGGTACCTGTATCGAGGAGCACCGCGAACCAGTTAAAGACCTTGCTCATGTTCGATGTCTGGTTTGCCCAGATAGTTTCGACATCGATCGGAACATCGCCGCCGAAGTCGAGTCCCCATGGTGAGGCGATGCCGATGTAATCCTCGTAGTAATAGATATCGAAAGGAATTGAGATATCCTCCGGCAGGAGAACAAGATGGACTTTCCTGTCGGTTACTGTCGACTCACTCGACAGCATGTACCAGACTACGATATCGCTGAGAAGGTCGCCCGGACCCGCGGACCAGTCGGCCTGGATCGGGCAGTCATCATCGACACCGAGCGCCATGATGTTTGGCGCGGTATCGTCGATATCGCCACTGCCAAGCCCCTGGGTGCTTAATCCTACCCCGACAGGATCGAAATCGGTTGCGATATCAGCGTAAGGAGCTACTGCGTAAAGCGCCCAGATTGTGCCGGGATGCGTCTCCGTCGGATGATTTGGAATCCACTCTTCGCTGATCGTCATGAGACCGTACATACGCGTCAGGTAATGAGCTGCGCCTGCGGTCCAGTCGACAACATGCTTCCATGGGACAACATCAGGATCTGGAGCTCCGCTGGTTCCAAGGTCAGCGTACAGACCCAGCATCTGGCTGGCCCCGGTCATGTTGGCGTACGGAAGGATGTAAGCGTGATACGGGTCGTTGATATTGTAACCGAGCGGGTCGGAGATGGACGGCCACAGCGGGCTTGCACTCGTTGCGATAACATGTCCGCCTGTCGGGCGTACATCGAACTTATGGAAGTCGTTCCATGATTGGGGATTATCGAGCGGCGGATCATAACCGGTATGCGACAGCGCGTTGCTTCCGACAATCGAGCCGTAACTGTCGCTGAATCGGTACATTCTGACTTCGCTCAGTATGTCCTGATTCAAAACCTGCCCGACACTGTTCGAGCCGCTGTTCCATACGCAGAGATCCGGCCGTTGTGCTCCCTGGTCGGGCTGCTGAGGCAGTGTAATACCATTCTGGCCTGTAACCGGTTGCAGTTCCGGTGTATCGTCCACGGTGACCGTAGCGCAGCATTCGCTGAAGCCTTCCGGCGAATAAACGCTCACGCAGACATCGTAATCTCCAAGAATAGAGCCGAAGTCGGTCGCGGTGAACCAGTTAACCGTGATGTCGTCGGTGTCGGTGTTTACCCAGTCCTTCGGATCACCGGTCGGCTCTATTGACCAGTCGATATTGTAGCTGCCACCTCCGGGCG
>Ga0272444_10002294_pt1 | contig 17751 bp, 13 predicted proteins | sample SSMForm13_FD_201033 | JGI IMG/M metagenome (GOLD analysis project Ga0272444, IMG submission 201033) | Marine sediment archaeal communities from Little Sippewissett salt marsh, Falmouth, MA, United States - SSM-Form-13 | ecosystem: Environmental > Aquatic > Marine > Wetlands > Sediment ... | reverse complement strand
GAACGTCTGTGACGCTTTCCGTACTCCACACGGACGATACGGAAGAGGACATCGCGATTGTTCGGGATCTGATCACGGTCTCACCAATGCATCTTGAGCTTCTCGAGGAAGAGAACGTTCTGTATATCCAGGTGTCCCGCTTTGATTCGAGCGTCTCGTACGAACTCGAAGCAAGCCTCGAGACGTATGACTTGGCGTCACTGGACGGGTTCATCCTTGACCTGCGTTACAACCCCGGAGGGCTGCTATCGGCGGCAATCTCCGTATCCAGCCTGTTTATCGACCGCGGGCAGCTGATTGTGAGCACGGAAAGCCGAATATCGGGAGAGCAGAAGTACAGTTCCATCGGTAACACGATCCCGAATATCCCGCTTGCCGTCTTGATCAACGCAGGAACAGCGAGTTCAGCGGAGATCACCGCCGGAGCGATCCGCGATCAAGAGATGGGGATCCTCATCGGATCTGGTAGTTTCGGGAAGGGAGTTGTGCAGAGGGTTTTTGACTTCTCGGACGGCTCCGCTCTGAAGCTGACAACGGCGGAGTATCTCACGCCAAACGGACGGGCCGTGGATGGCGTCGGACTCACGCCCGACATCCAGGCCGCTGAGGACGAGGATCCGATCGAGCTGGCACTCGAATGGCTTGCGTCCCACGCCGGCGAACGGTCTCCGTTCTCACTGGCCCCCTAGGACTACGTGAGATTCGTCGTCATCGGAGCAGGAAGCTGGGGAACGGCGATTGCGCGGCTGTTGTCGCGCCGAGGCCACAACGTGTGCTTGTGGGCGCGGCAACCAGTTGTTGCCGCGCAGATGGGCGTCGCACGGGAGAATACCAAGTACTTGCCCGGCGTGACGCTCCCCGACAACCTGGAGATCACAACAGATCTGCGGGCTGCTCTTTCTGCTGATGTCATCGTTCTTGCCGTCCCGTCCAAGGCAATGCGAAGCATCGCGGAGAAGCTGGCGGAACTCGGCCCGGTCGGCGCTCCGATGATCAGCCTTGCCAAAGGTCTGGATCGAGAGCAGAAGCTCAGGATGTCCGAGCTGATCGAGAAGCTCACCGGCAATCCCCGGGTGTTCGCCTTGTCTGGACCAAGCCATGCCGAAGAGGTCGGGCGCGACATCCCAACGGCCGTTGTTCTCGCAGGCAAGGATGACGTGTTGGGCGGGCAGCTTCAGCGAGAGCTTTCGACCGCTCGTTTCCGCGTCTACATGTCGGATGACCTTGTCGGCGTGGAGATCTGTGCCACCATCAAGAACGTCATCGCGATCGCTACCGGTGCGTCGGACGGTCTCGGCTATGGAGACAACAGCCGTGCCGCACTGATCACCCGCGGATTGGCTGAGATGGCGCGATTCGGACGCGTGTTTGGTGTCCACTCCAAGACGTTGTACGGCCTGTCCGGCCTTGGAGACCTTGTCGCCACGTGCACAAGCCCACACAGCCGCAACCGAGCAGTCGGTGAGCGGCTCGGTCGCGGCGAGTCGCTCGATTGCATCCTGTCGGATATGACGATGGTCGCTGAAGGGATCTACGCGGCTCGCATCATCCACGAACTCGCGCACGATCGGGAGATTGATATGCCGATCTCGAACGCAGTGTACCGGCTCCTCTATGGGCAGTCCGAAGCGGCGCAATTGGTGGACGAGATCATGAACCGCTCGCCCAAACGCGAGGGCACATGAGCCGTGATGGTCGGCCGAACTCGACGTTTGATGTCATCGTGGTCGGCGGAGGACCGGCAGGATTGACGGCGGCCCGCCATGCTCGGCGGGAAGGCGCAGCGGTGCTCGTGATAGAGCAGTATGGACCGGCTGGCGATGCTGACCGGTGCGCCGGTCTGGTGAGTCCCAGAACGATTGACGCGCTTGAACCCTCCCGCCTCAACACACTCAGATCGTTTCGGAGCGCGTGGCTTACCGGGCCGGACGGTCGCCGCGTCGAGATCTGTGCCGACGAGACCAAGGCCCTCGTGATCGACAGGGCCCAGCTCAACCGCCAACTCGCAGCCGATGCCATGGCGGAAGGAGTCATCCTTCAAACGCAATCTCGCGTCGTCTCCTGTCGACAAGGGACCGTGTGCGTTCGCCGTCAAGGCAGCAACCCCCTGAAGCAGTTCCACGGATCTGTCATCATCGGCGCTGACGGACCATCAAGCAGGATCGCCGTGTGGGCAGGGCTTTCGCTTCCGCCAGACCGGGTGTTCGCCCAGCAAGCCGTTCTTGCCTCGCTTGCATCTCCCGTCGACGAGATCGAGATCTTCCTTGGACATGAGGCAGCGCCCGGCTTCTTCGCCTGGGCGGTTCCCGCCGAGCCTGGAACCTTGCGCGTTGGACTGGCGACCTCCGACGCAACCGCAGTTATGCCCTGTTTCCACAGACACCTTGAGCGGTACACGGGGCGGATCGTTCCGGCGTCGCGGGTTGGCGGAATCATTCCGGTCGATGTGTCGCCCCGTACGGTTGCCCCGGGACTGCTTCTTGTCGGCGACGCGGCAGGCCAGGTGAAGCCGCTATCGGGAGGAGGTCTGTACGTCGGGGCTTCCTGTGCACGGATCGCGGGACGGATCGCTGCACGCGCCGCGCGCGCCGGATCCCCGGACAACCGCGATCAGATCCTGGCGTCCTATGAAGCATCTTGGAGGGAACTGCTTGGACATGAACTTCGCTTTGGTCGGGTGGTGCACCGCGCCCGGCAGAGGATGTCGGATCATCAGCTGAGAAGCGTTCTCGACCTTGCCGATCACCCTGGGATCAAGCAGGTTCTCAGCCAGAGCGGAGACATTGACTACTCCAGCCGTATCTTGGACGCACTGATCCGGCGCTGGGACTTGTGGCCAGGCGTTGCACGGCGTTTGGCTCCGCTTCTCGGAGACACCGCGCTGCGGCGCTTGCGCCACGACACCAACGATGCGACAGGGTTCCCATCTGGCCTATAATCACTTCCATGGTGAAGATCCGGGGTGTCGTCGCATCCAGAGTGCGTCATCGTCACGATCGGACGGCAGTGCCCCGTGGATCGCGTGCTCTACTGGCCGCATTTGCGGTGCTCTGTTTCGTCGTACCGCTGTTCTTCTGGCCGACGGCGTCAGAGTACGGCTACACGAAATCCATTCTCGCCCTCGTTGGCGTCGGGATTCTCTATGCAGCTTGGGGAATTCGCGCCTGGCTGCGGGGAACCTGGGAGATTCGCGTTCCGCGGCTGATCTTTGCGATCGCTCTGTTGGTCGTGTCGGCGCTGCTGTCGATGCTGAACGCCATCAGCGCCTCGGTCGTCCTGCAGAGCACGGTGCTGATGCTCTGCTTCGGAGGAGTGTTTCTGCTTGCAGCCAATCTGATCCGGACCCCACGTGATGTCACGCTGATCCTGTTTGCACTGCTCGCCGCAGGCACGTTGGCCGCCGCGTACGGCCTTCTCCAATACGCGGGCGTGGTCCCGGGAGGTCCCGGCGCCAATCCGCTGGACTCCGTCATTTCGACGATGGGCAACCGCAACTACCTCGGTGGATACCTCGCCTATCTCCTGCTGCCGAGCGTCGTGCTCCTTGTCCGGCTGCGATCGCGGGCTTTGCGCGGTGTCTCGCTAGGGATGATCACGGTGTGCCTCGGTGTGACTCTGTTTGTGCAGCAAACAGGAACCGTCGTCGCACTTCTTGTTGCCCTTGTGGTTCTCATCGGAGGATGGGCGATCTTCCGCCCCGTAGTCCCGGTTTCGTCCAATCGGCGTTGGTTGATCGCGTTGGTGTTGTCTGCGGTTGTCGTCGGGCTGTTTGCGGCTCCTTCCGGTCCACTCAATTCGCTCGTCGTGTTGTCCGATGATGGGAGCACGTGGATCTCCGAGCTCTGGTCGAGGAGCTCCGGGCAGACGCGCTCCGAAGACTGGTGGGTCGCTCTGGAGATGTTCAAGGATCATCCCGTCTTCGGTGTGGGGCTCGGCAACTACAAGCTGGGATTCGTCCCGTACAAGGCCGATTTCCTCTCTACACCGCAAGGTGCCTCCTATACCGAACCGATCGCACGTGCTGCACAGGCCCACAGCGAGTACTTCCAGGTTCTGGCCGAAATGGGAGTTGTCGGCAGCATCGCTCTGCTGTCGGTGTTGGTGCTCTTGTTCGGCGGTATATGGGCTCGGCTGCGGGCAAACCGAGGGGAGTCGGAACGTCTGGATCTTCTGCTTCTCGGTGCTGGCGTTGTCGTGTGTTGCGTCCACGCATCTGTCAGCTTCCCCGCTCACCTACCTGCATCGTCCTGGGCCACGGTCGCCCTTCTGGGAATCATCTTCTCTCCTGCCTACGGTGAGAAACACGTCTTCCGGTTCGGTTTTCGAGGTCGTGTGATCCCGATTCTGTCGGTGTTGTTGTGCATCACTGCCACGGTCGTGTCGTTCATCGCCATCCGAGATCTTGTCGCCAACATCCGGTATCAACAGGGCGTGGACCGGTTGGATGCGGGGGATCCGGCCGAAGCGGAGATGTTGCTTGCTGCGAGCATTCGAGATGACTTCGCGGCTCGCCAATCGTACTACTACCTCGCTGCAGCCCAGCTTCAGCAAGGGAAGATCGAACAGGCCAGGACGAACCTGGAATTGTGCCTCACGCGGTTTGTGTCGGAGGAAGTCTACCTCCAGTTGGCCAATGTCAGCTTCTCCTCAGGAGAGCTCGATGTTGCGGACGACTACCTGAATCTGCTTCTGTCCAGCCATCCCCCTGCCGAGATCGTGGATCAAGCTTCGTATCTTCGGGGGTTGGTCGCGCAGCGGAAGGGCGACTCGGAGACGGCCATCGAAACGCTCCAGGACCTGATCACCGCTTCGCCCGACTACGTTCGTGCCTATCCTGCGCTCGGGTATGTCTTCCTCTCTGCTAACCGGGACGCGGAAGCAGAAGAGATCATGGACGTGGGGCTCGCCTTGATCACCGATCGTATCCATCAACTGGTGATGACGGTTTCGGCCTCGGGAACCGTCCACGTTTCCGCGGAGCGGTACAGGGAGATTTCGGGCGAGGTTCTCGACCTGCAGGACGCACTCGTTTTGCAGATCAGCGTTGTTCCAGACGATGAAGAAGCACACATGGCCTTGGGTGATCTTCACCAGTTGAACGGTGTTCTGCAGCTCGGATCAACGCTGCAGATGGCGCACGCTGAGTACAGTCAGGCTTCTTCCATCCTGCGTTCGAAGCTCGCTCTGCTCCAAGGGCGGCAGGAGCAATCAGACCTTCCTCCGGCCGAGCGCGCCGGAATCGAAGCGGAGATGGCTGGCCTTCGCGAGAAGCTGCGGATTGTGACGACCGCCCTCAATCGTCTCGAGGAGTAGGGCTCCTTGAACGCCGTCAGTCGCATTCCTATACTGGCCCGGTGACTCCTATGGGCAATCAACGTTTCCGACACGCCGTCAACTACCTTCTCGGGCAAACCGACGCCCAGCAACTGGCGCGCTACGACAAGGAAATCGAGGAGGTCAACGGACGTTCTGAAGACGTTTCATCGCTCTCCGATACCGAACTAAGAGCAGAGATTGAGCGCTGCCGGAAGCGCCTCGAAGACGGCGCTTCTCGCCAGGACATCCGGCCCGTGGTTTTCTCCGTGATCCGCGAACTAGCTGCGCGAACGGTGGAGATGCGTCCGTTCGACGTTCAGATCCTCGGCGCGCTGGTCCTGGATGATCGGAAGATCGCCGAAATGACGACCGGTGAGGGGAAGACCCTTGTCGCGACGTTGCCGGCTGCGCTCAACGCCCTTGTCGGCAAGGTTCACGTGGTGACGGTCAACGACTACCTTGCCCGTCGCGACCGCGAGTGGATGGGACCCGTGTATGAAGCTGCCGGACTCACGGTGGGGTTGCTGCAAGATGGGATGGAAGTCGAGGATCGCAAGGCCGCGTATGCCTGCGATATCACCTACGGGACCAACAACCAGTTCGGGTTCGACTACCTGCGCGACAATATGGTGCTGTACGCCGACCGAAAGGTGCAGGCTTCCCTGGACTTTGCCATCGTTGACGAGATCGACAACATCCTGATCGACGAGGCGAGGACACCGTTGATCATCTCGGGAGCGACGTCCCAAACGATCGACCTCTACCGGAAGTTCGCCGGGGTCGCTCGCTCGTTCCGTCGGGACAAGGACTTCGAGATCGACGAAGAGGCTCGGCGGTTGTCGCTCACAGAAGACGGAGTCCACAAGGCGGAGAAGCTTCTCTCGGTTGAGAACCTCTACGCCGAAACCGAAGAAGCCCGGGACAACCAAAACTACTTGCTGAACGCGCTCCGCGCACTGCATCTGTTCAAGAAGGAAAGCCACTACATCGTCAAGGACCGCCGGGTCATGATCGTGGACGAGTTCACAGGCCGCCTCATGCCGGACCGCCGTTTCTCGGACGGACTGCACCAAGCCTTGGAAGCCAAGGAAGGACTCACCGTCCAACGCGAGTCGCAAACGCTCGCTCAGATCACACTGCAGCACTACTTCGGCCTTTACGGCAGCTTGTGCGGCATGACGGGAACCGCCAAGACGGAAGAGGACGAGTTCAAGCAGATCTACGGTCTCCCGGTTCTCGAGATCCCCACGAACCGCCCTCTGATCCGGAAAGCTCTTCCCGACAGGATCTTCCGTACGGAGAACGCCAAGTTCGAGGCGATCGCAGATGAAACGAAGGCGCTTCACGAACAAGGACGTCCCGTTCTGATCGGAACCAGTTCGATCGAGACATCCGAGCGGCTTTCTCGCCTGCTCAAGGCGCGCAAGCTTCCTCACACCGTGTTGAACGCCAAACACCACGAGAAGGAAGCGGAGATCGTACAGGATGCAGGTCAACCCGGAGCGATCACCGTGGCGACGAATATGGCGGGCCGGGGAACGGATATCAAACTGGGAGGCAACGTCGCGGAGATCGGTGGGCTCCATGTTCTCGGCTGCCAGCGTCACGAGTCTCGACGGATCGACAACCAGCTTCTCGGTCGCGCTGGCAGGCAGGGCGATCCCGGTTCATCACAGTTCTACCTCTCTCTCTCCGACGACCTTCTTCGCATCTTCGGCGGCGACCGGATCGGCGGGCTGCTCGATCGTCTGGGGATGGAAGAAGGGGAAGCAATCGAGCACGAGATGTTGACCGGAGCGATCCGGCGTGCACAGAAGCGTGTCGAGGGACGTAACTTCGAGATCCGGAAACGTCTCATCGACTACGACATGGTCATGGCGAAGCAGCGCGACGCCATTTACTCGCTGCGCGACCGGCTGTTGCTTCCTCCGCAAGGCTCGGACATCGCGCTGCCGCTGGATGAGCTCGATGAGCGCTTCGACGAACTGTTCGCGGATTATGTAGCCAACATCGTTTCGCGATACGCCGATCCATCGAGCCCGGCAGAGGAATGGGATCTGGAAGGACTGGGCCGGGAGATGACAGCGCTCACCGGAGAAACGTCCGGCCGGCTCTCCAGCAGCACGCCGGAGGCTCTGTCGTCGCTGCTGCTCGACCACCTGCGAAGCGCGCTCGGCAAGCAGAAGGAGCGCTTGGGCGCCCAGTTCCCGATGATCACACGCTATCTGATGCTACGAACCATCGATGAGCAGTGGTTGGCCCATCTCTACACTCTGGACGATCTACGTGAGGGCATAGGATGGACCGCCTACGGGGGGACCGATCCGCTCATCACGTTCAAGCGCGAGTCGTTCACCCTGTTTCAGGAGATGTTGGCTCGGACCGGCGCAAGGATCGTCCGCCTCGTTCTCAGTGCGCGTCTCGCACCGGCCGCGCCCGGTGCCTCGCAAGATGCAAGACGCAAAGTGCAGCTGGTTCACGACAGCGCCTCTGCTTTGGGAGACGCCCGTCAGCGTGCGAGCGAGCGGCCGCAAGGAAAGAGGAAGCCCGTCACGCACGCGAAGAAGGCTGGACGAAACGACCCGTGCCCTTGTGGATCCGGGAAGAAGTTCAAGAACTGCTGCGGCAGGAACAGCTAGAGCGGCGCCGTCAGGATCAACCGCTTCACGCACGCGGGAAGGGCGATCCGGATTCGTTCAGAGGACACCCACGCACGCACCTAGCGGACGCGTTCGAGCAGCAGTTCATCGTCGACTACGTGATGCTTCGAGAACAGGTCGACCAACTCGGCCACAGTTGCGTTGGCCTTCTCCTCCCCGGAAAGCTCGTGGATGATCTCGCCCTTGTGCATCATCACCAGACGGTCGCCAAGCTCAATCGCCTGCTCCATGTTGTGCGTGACCATGAGCGTTGTCAGCCCGAACATCTCAACAAAGGCACAGGTCATCCGCACGATCATCGTGGCGTTGCTTGGGTCGAGTGCCGCCGTGTGTTCATCGAGCAGCAGGATCTCGGGCTGGGCAAGCGTTGCCATCAGGATCGTCAGCGATTGGCGCTCCCCGCCTGAGAGCGTGGATACGTTGCAGTTGAGGCGATCTTCCAGGCCGATGTTCAGTACTTCAAGCTGATCCCGGATGCGGCGACGCATCCGGGCCGGAAGCGCAAGCCGTAGCGTTCGACGGCCCCGCTTTGCGGCCAGAGCAAGGTTCTCTGCAACCGTCATCGACGGAGCCGTTCCGGCCAGCGGGTCCTGGACTATGCGGCCGATCCGTCGCGCTCGGATGTGCGCGGGGACGCCGGTGATGTCCATCTCTGCCAGCCGGATCGTGCCCGTCGTGGGGGGAAACGTTCCTGCAATGAGATTCAGGAGCGTACTCTTGCCGGCGCCGTTGGAGCCGATGATCGTGAGGAACTCTCCAGCACGTAGAACGAGATCGAGCTGCTGGATTGCCACCTTGCGATCGGTGCCCATCTGGAAGACCTTCGAGACACCGTTCAGGCTCAGCATGCCCGCACCTTCCTTTGCCGGCGTTCCCGGAACATCGGCGCCACCAGCGCCAGGATCACCAGAAGAGACGTGACGAGTTTCATGTCGCTCGCCTGAAAGCCGATGACATAGCCGTAGCGGAGTGCCAAGACCACCGCCACGCGGTAGATGATCGATCCAACCAATACCGCAACTGTCATCCACCCGATCCGCGACGATCGAATCAGCGTGCTGCCGATAATCACCGCAGCCAGCCCGGTCACGATCGTGCCGGTGCCCATACCCACGTCCGCAAACCCATTGTACTGAGCCACCAAGGCCCCGGAGAGCGCGACCAATCCGTTCGCCACGGCCACCCCAAGCACCTTCATCGTGCTGGTGTTGACCCCCTGGGCGGTGATCATCGCCTCGCTGTCGCCGGTGGCGCGGAGCGCAAAACCAATCTCCGTGCGCAGGAAGAGATCCAGCAACAGCTTCACGCCGATCACGATCATGGCAATGAAAAACAGGACCGCAAAGGGGCCGAGCCCCGACCACGCTGCATCGACAAGCCGCGTGGCCGTATCGATCCGCAGCAACGACAGGTTCGGGCGGCCCATGATCCGCAGGTTGATCGAGTACAGCATGATCATCATCAGCACGCCCGAAAGCAGGCGCGTGATCTTCAACTTCGTGTGCAACAGCCCCGTCACCGTTCCTGCCGCCGCGCCGGCAATGAACGCGACAACAAGAACGGAGAACGGATCAAACCCGTATCTAGACAGAAGAAGAGAGGCGATGGCCGCTCCGGTAACGAAGCTTCCGTCGACGGTGAGATCGGGGAAGTCAAGAATGCGATAGGTGAGAAAGATGCCAAGCGCAGCGATTCCGTACGCTAGGCCTTGTTCGAGTGCGTGTATGAAAAGCGTCTCCATCGCCGATCTCCCGTCTTACTCTTCGACTCTGGTGAAGCTCACGCCGCCGTACAGTACCGAGGCCGCGCGTTCGATGACTGACACCGGGAACTCAAATCCGATCAGCATCGCCTCATCCAGGTTCAGGTGAATCCCGGCGCCCGACACGAACGTCACGGGGATCTCGTTGGGAAGCACGCCACCGTGGATCCGCAGCAGAAGCTCGCCGGTCGTCACGCCCAGATCGTAGTAATCGAACCCAACGGCGATGGTTGCGCTCTCGATACTCGTCGGATCGGCAACAAGGAACGGAATCTTCCCCTCTTGCGCCGCGGCAAGAACCGAGTCGATCGCCGAGACGACCGTGTTGTCAGTCGTGACGTATAGCGCATCAACCCGTCCGACGAGCGACTGCGCTGCGATCGGCACGTTTGCCGATGTATCGGCGGTCGCCAGAACCAAGGAGAGACCGAGGTCCTCAGCGGCATCACGTGCCATGTTCGTAAGCGTGTCAGAGTTCGCCTCTCCCGGGTTGTACACGATCCCGATCGTATCGATGTCATCGGACAACTGCTGGAGCAGCTCGAGGTCAGCGGCGACGTTGATCATGTCCGAAACGCCGGTGATGTTCTCGTTGCCGCTTGGATCGGTGGCATCCGGAACAAGCCCGGAACCAACCGGGTCGGTGATGGCCGAGTAGATGACTGGCGTGTCCGTGCCCCGGAACACCTCTGCTGCCGCCAGAGCCGTGTCCGTGGCGATGGCCACCACGTAATCCACGTCTTGCGACAGGAAGTTCTGAGCAATGGACATCGCCACCGAAACGTCTCCCTGTGCGCTGGAGCGGATGTACTCGACATCGACTCCTTCAACGTATCCGGCGGCGGTCAGCGCGTCAATCGTACCCTGTTCCGCAGCGTCAAGTGCCGGGTGTTCCACAATCTTGCAGATACCAATCTTCAGCGGGGCCGCGAATCCGACAAGCGCGACGCACGTCAGAAGCCCCATCATGACTACGAGAATGCTTCGTTTCACAATATCTCCTTTGCCTAGGTAGCCCTTCTTCCAGCAGCCCGGTTCACAGGGCTGTTCCCAAGCTCCACCCGCAGAAGCGTTCTTCGCCGGTCCGTTGCGCGGGCGGCGCCTTGTGCGTTCGCATTGTTGTCCTTGGAATCGACTCACCTCCTATCCCTTCTCACGTTCTTTCCGTTTCCACATCCCGCCACACCAAAAGAAAAGACCGCAGGCAAACGCCTGCAGTCGACGACTGGCTTCTTCGGGACGCGCTTGCTCTCGCTAGCGCGCCGCGCAGAAGCCAGTGGTAAACCAATACCAGAAAGCAAAGCCGGAGCCGTTCACGTGCCGCAACTGGACTCGTTCGGTGCTCCGTGCTTGGTTCATCTTGGAGTCACTATAGGCCGATCCGCGCATCCTGTCAAGACCACGTTGACAACAAACGCAACGGAGTCTATCATTAGCAGACACGAATCTTGAGTGCTAATACAATCATGAACCTACCCGAAAGGCAACGGCTGATTCTAAAGGAGATCGTCGATCGGTACATCCGGTACCGTGAACCTGTCTCATCGCGAATGATCCTTGAGGACTACGGTCTACGCGTGTCGTCGGCCACGGTGCGCAACGACATGAGCGATCTGGAGGATCAGGAATTCATCCGCAAGCCGTACTCTTCGTCAGGCCGTGTTCCCACATCAAAGGGCTACCGCTTCTTTGTCGAATGGCTTCTCGACCTTTCGGAACTGACCCGCAAAGAGCAGCATGCCGTGGTCGAAGCATACGAGACGCCGTATCTTGAAGTCGCTGAGACGATGCAACATACGGCCTTCCTGTTGGCGAGTATCACCGGTTGTGCCGGGTTTGTGATTCCGGCCCGCGCCGAAGAGACACAGCTCAATCGCGTCGTTCTGACAAGACTCTCGGAACATTCGGCCCTTCTGGTCGTGATCTCCGACATCGGCGTCGTCAAACACGGGGTCGTTCCGATCGAATCGCGGATCGACGATCACGTGATCGCGCGGGTGAATCAGTTGATCAACGACAGTCTTCGTGGCATGACGCTGGACCGCGTCCTTCAGTTGGCGTCCGAAGATCGTTCCGATGGGTGGTACGAGCCATCCGTCCGCCAAGCACTTCGAGTGCTGAGGTTCTTGTTGGCGCGCGAACAACGGCAGCCGCTGTTCCTTGAGGGGCTGTCGAACCTGCTGCCGGAGCTTCGAACCGTCGAGCCAGAAACAGCGCTGGACCGCTTCGGCGGTTTGATGGGCTCTCTGAAGGACCCGACAGCGTTTGTCACCGCAATACGGTCCTATCGCAAGCGGGATGCCGGGGTGGCGATTGCGATCGGGGATTTGCCGCTTCAGGGGATGGAAGGATTCAGCGTAGTTGCGGCCCGATACGGCCCCCACGATGGCGTGCTCGGAATCATCGCGCCCCTCTGGATGGATTACAGCAAAGCATTGTCCGCGACGAACTACGTTGGCGCGCGGTTGGAGGCGTTTTTCCTCGGCGCACGCGCCCGTCATGCGGAGGAGGAAGTCCATGAGTAGCAAACCGGATCATCGTCACGTCACAACGAACGACGATTCCGCGGTCAAAGACGAACACGTCGACGATATGGAGATCCTACAAGCCGATTCGGATGACCCGCGGTTGAAGGAAGAGACCGATGTCGATGCGGAACGCGAGTTCACCGAACGGCTCATGCGAATGCAGGCGGAGTTCGAGAACTACAAGAAGCGGGTCGCGCGCGACATGGCGTCGGCCCGAGAGAGGGCGACCGACGGCCTCATCTTGGAGATCCTTCCGTTGTACGACAACGTGCTGCGAGCCGTGCATCTGCACGAAGGTTCGAAGGACGGGAACGACTCCGCCGTCTTGGAGGGTTTGCAGCAAATCGAACGGCAGTTCTCGCTGTGGCTTGAATCAAAGGGGATCCAACCGATCTGCGCCGTCGGTGATCTGTTCGATCCGCAACGTCACGAAGCCGTTCTCACCACTGAGAGCGACCGACCTCGAAACGAAATCCTTGAGGAGTTCGAGTCGGGATACTTCCGATATGACCGTGTCCTACGCCCCAGCAAGGTCAGCGTAAGCCGCGGCGCGAAGGAGGAGGAATCATCATGAGAGAGAAAATCATAGGAATCGATTTGGGAACGACCAACTCCTGCGTCGCCGTGCTCGAAGGCGGTTCGCCGGAGATCATCACCAACACCGAAGGCGAGCGCACGACCCCGTCGGTCGTCGCCTTCACCGACGATGGGGAGCGGCTTGTCGGACGACTGGCGAAGCGTCAGACGATCACGAACCCCAAGCACACCGTTTCGTCGATCAAGCGACACATGGGAACGGACTTCAAGGCCAAGATCGCCGTCGACGGATCCACCACCGAGTACGCGCCGGAACAGATCTCAGCGATGATCCTTCAGAAGCTGAAGAAGGACGCGGAGGATCATCTCGGTGGGAAGGTCTCCAAGGCAGTCATTACCGTGCCCGCCTACTTCAACGATGCCCAGCGCCAAGCGACCAAAGACGCGGGCAAGATCGCTGGCCTCGAAGTGATGCGCATCATCAACGAACCGACCGCAGCTGCGCTGGCCTACGGCCTGGATAAGGAGAGCGAGCAGACGATCCTCGTCTATGATCTTGGCGGCGGAACGTTCGACGTCTCGATTCTCGAGATCGGCGATGGTGTGTTTGAGGTCATCGCTACCGACGGTGACACGCAGCTCGGAGGCGACGACTTCGATCAGAGGGTCATGGACTGGTTGATCGACGAGTTCCGGAAGGACACGGGGATTGATCTGTCCCAGGATCCGAGCGCGGTGCAACGACTGAAGGATGCCGCCGAGGCAGCGAAGAAGGAACTGTCGACACGCAAAGAGACCACGATTCACCTTCCGTACATCACGGCAGATACGAGCGGCCCCAAGCATCTCGAGCAGAAGCTCACCCGAGCCAAGTTCGAGCAGCTGATCGAGGATTACCTCGATCGGACGGTCCGGGTCGTCGACGAAACGCTTCGCGTTGCCAACGCAACGAGCGAGACGATCGATCAAGTCGTGTTGGTCGGCGGGTCGACCCGAATCCCCAGGGTTCAGGAACTCATCTCGTCACGGGTTCCCGGCAAGATCAACAAAGAGATCAATCCGGATGAAGTCGTCGCCGCGGGCGCCGCGATCCAAGGCGGCGTGCTCGCCGGCGAGGTTGATGAGATCGTTCTTCTGGACGTGACGCCGCTGACGCTCTCCATCGAAACGCTTGGCGGGATCGCCACGCCGCTGATCGAGCGCAACACAACGATCCCTACTGAGAAGACGAAGACATTCACCACGGCCGAAGACAACCAGCCCGGCGTCGAGATCCAAGTTGTGCAGGGAGAACGCAAGATGGCCACGGACAACAAATTCCTCGGCAAGTTCCAGCTCTCCGGGCTTCCAGCGGCTCCACGGGGCGTTCCTCAGATCGACGTCACATTCAACATTGATGCCGATGGCATCCTCCACGTCACCGCCAAAGACAAGGCAACCAGCAAGACGGCTTCGATCACGATTACCGAGTCGTCCCGGCTTCAGGACAACGAGATCGATCAGATGCGCAAGGAGGCGGAAGAGCACGCAGAGGAAGACCGTGAGCGCGCCGAGGAGATCGAGACGAGAAACCAAGCCGATCAGCTTGTGTACAGCGTGGAGAAGACGCTTTCCGACTTGGGCGACAAGGTGTCGCAGGATAAGCGGAGTGAAATCGAGGATTATCTGAGATCTCTGCGCGAGAAGATCGCCGCAAACGCTCCGTTGGATGAGCTAAAAAGGGCGATGGAGCAGTTGTCCCAGAGCGCCCAGCAGGTTGCCGAGCAGGCTTACAAGCAGGCTCAAGCTCAGAACGAAGCGGGAGCTGGAGAGCAGACCGGCCAAGGGGCAGGAGATGCCGGCACCGCTGGCGAAGAGGCGGATGACGACGGCGAGTACATCGACGCCGAGTACGAAGACAGCGAGTAACGGGAAGGGAAACGAGCGGCGTGGCCAAGACCGACTATTACGAGATCCTCGGAGTGGACCGTGCAGCAAGCGCGGATGAGATCAAGCGCGCGTATCGCCGCAAGGCGAAGGAGCTCCATCCTGACAAGAACCCGGCCAACAAGAGTCGGGCAGAGGAGGAGTTCAAGCGCGTGGCCGAGGCCTACGAAGTGCTCTCCGATCAGGAGAAGCGGATGCAGTACGATCGGTACGGTCACGCCGGCCCTGCTCAAGGGTTCACGTTCGGGGATACGGACTTCCGCAGGGCACGTCAAGCGTATTCGGAGTTCGGCTTCGGTGGGTTTGACGACTTGTTCGACCTGTTCTTCCGACAAGGAGGCCGGCCGACGGCACGCCGTCGTGCCGCCCGTCAGGGTGAAGACATCGAGTACAAGCTTAGGATCTCCCTGGAGGATGCTGCCACCGGAACCAAGATCAAGGTCACAGCCCCACGCCTTGTTCGCTGCGACCGATGCGAAGGGCAGGGCGCCGAGCCTGGCACGTCGAAGACCACATGCCCGACATGCCACGGTCAGGGACAGGTGGAGTATCGTCAGCAAAGCCTTCTCGGGAGCTTCGTCAACATCCAGACCTGCCCTGAATGCCACGGCAAGGGAGAAGTCACCGCGACTCCGTGCAGCCGGTGCCATGGATCGGGCCGGGTCAAGGAGAAGAGCAAGATCTCCGTCACGGTCCCTGCGGGGGTCTCCGAGCACTCACGTCTTCGCCTCAGGGGACAGGGAAACGCCGGCGTCGACGGTGCCCCATCGGGAGACCTCTACATCGTCATCGAGATCATCGCTCATCCACAATTCAAGCGGGAGGGCAGGAACATCCTCTCCGTACTCAAACTGCACTACCCTCAAGCCGTCCTCGGCGCACGTATTCCCGTGGAGACCCTGTGGGGAGAGACGACGATCACCGTTCCGCCCGGAACCTCGTCCGGAGCAGTCATACGGATCAAAGGGAAAGGTGTCCCCGACCTGCAGAGCAGCGGCCGGGGGGATCACCTGGTTCGAGTCGACGTTGTGATCCCAACCCACATCACGCCCGCTCAGAAGCGTCTGCTGAAAGAGCTCTCCGATCTGCTGCCGCCGTTGACGCCATCGGACGAGACCTGAGAGCAGGCATAGGAATCTAAGAGACAGCCCCTCGCACGCGAAGGACGTCCCCCTTCCTGAAGGCGCAGGCTCCGGGTGCAAGCTAGATGGCGGCGTGCCGCTCGAAGAACTCCAGGACATGCTGGAGAGCCCGTCGACGGTGGCTGATCTTGTTTTTCTCGGCTGATCCCATCTCGGCAAGCGTCTGCGTGCATCCATCGGGAACGAACAGCGGATCGTACCCGAACCCCCCTTCTCCGCGCGGCGCTTCGAGGATCCGCCCGTGCAGCTCACCTTGCCAGGAGAACTCGTGATCCTGATCGAAGCGGAGAATAACCCAGGTGACGAATCGGGCCGACCGAGCCCGTCGGCGCCCGTTGAGGTCCGGTTCGGCCAGGCGCTGAAGAAGCAGCCGGTTGTTGGCTTGGTAGTCCACGGGCTCTCCGGCAAAGCGGGCCGATCGCACGCCGGGCTCTCCGCCCAGCGATGGGACCTCAAGCCCCGAATCATCGGAAAGGACAGCCATCCCGGTCGACTCGCCGATCGTACGCGCTTTCAACAGCGCGTTTTCGCGGAACGTCATTCCGGTTTCGTCAACGTCTGAGAAGGGGATGTCTTCGAAGGTTGCGAGATCAAGATCAGGGACCGTGGCGAGGATTTCTCTCATCTCGTGGATCTTCCCGGCATTCCGCGTGGCAAGCAATACGAGATGGCGCGGCACTTCGCCTCCTTCACCGGCGCCGAACCAAGCCGGTCGAACTCGTCGAAGAGAAACGGGAGAAAGGAACGGCGCGCATCCACGCGCGGCGGCTAGAACACAGAGAGGATGAATCCAAGCACAATGAACAGGGTGGCGAGCACATAGGTCACGGTGCGCTTGGGATCTCGCGTTTCATCACGTCCGAATACCGTGCCGGACATTCCCGAGCCAAATGCACCGCCAAGCCCGGAGTGTTCGCTCATTTGCATGAGGACCATTCCGACCAAAGCAAGACAGTCCAGAACGAGTACGATCTCGAAGAACAAACGCATCGAATACCGATCCTTTCACTGCTGGCAATCTTGCGCGAAGTATACGCAACCTCGCCACGGTTCTCCAACAAGCTCCGAGATACTCTGCTGAAGGCTTTGGTTGAAGCGACGCCTGCGTTTCCCGTATCCTTCCACAAAACCCATGGAGGGTCCCTTGCGCAAGTTCGTGTTCGTCACCGGTGGCGTTCTCTCCGGACTCGGGAAGGGCGTCATCACAGCGTCGATCGGTCTTCTCCTCAAGCAAGCCGGGTACCGCGTCTCACTGCAGAAAATCGATCCCTACGTCAATATCGACGCCGGTACGATGAACCCGTACGAGCACGGCGAGGTGTTTGTCACGGACGACGGCAAGGAAACGGATCTCGACATCGGACGATACGAGCGATTCCTCGATGAGAACCTCTCGGCCCGCAATTACGCGACTACGGGCCAAGTTTACTGGAGCGTCATCCGTCAGGAGCGCGCCGGATCGTTCCTCGGCAAAACCGTGCAGGTGATCCCACACATCACAGATGAGATCAAGAAGCTGATCCGTCGGCCCCTTGAAGACTGCGAAGCCGAGATCGGCGTTGTGGAGATCGGCGGAACCGTTGGCGACATCGAGAGCCTCCCGTTTCTGGAGGCGCTGCGTCAACTGAAGGACGAGCTTCCGGCGGACGACACGTTCTTTGTGCATCTCACACTGCTTCCGCAGATGTCCATCACGGATGAACTGAAGACGAAGCCGACGCAACACAGCGTGAAGGAGCTTCGTGGGATCGGGATTCAACCCAACGCGATTGTGGCGCGGGCCGAGCGGGCAGTTCCCGTGGATGTTCGCCGGAAGATCGCGCTGTTCTGTGATGTCCCCGAGGAGAACGTCATCGAGGATATCGACCAATTCTCCATCT
>Ga0272444_10002293_pt1 | contig 17753 bp, 16 predicted proteins | sample SSMForm13_FD_201033 | JGI IMG/M metagenome (GOLD analysis project Ga0272444, IMG submission 201033) | Marine sediment archaeal communities from Little Sippewissett salt marsh, Falmouth, MA, United States - SSM-Form-13 | ecosystem: Environmental > Aquatic > Marine > Wetlands > Sediment ... | reverse complement strand
TTGACGGATTATTCGTGCATCCGGCGTCGTCCGATGACGGCTCCGGCGCGGGAGCCGCCTTCTGCGTCGCTTCCCGGAACGGCGATAATCCAAAACATCCCCTCAAGCATGTCCTGCTCGGTCCTTCGTACAGCAATGAGCAGATCGGAACAGCTCTCCGGGAAGCAGACGCCGATTTCAGCATGCCTGATGATATCGCGGCTGAAATCGCCAAATTGCTGGCGCAGGGGAAGATTGCAGGGTGGTTTCGGGATGGTGCTGAAATGGGTGCAAGGGCACTGGGCGGACGTAGCATTGTTGCCAATCCGGTGATTCCCGACATCAACAGCGCAGTTAACAGGAGAGTGAAAAGAAGGGAATACTGGCGGCCGTTCTGTCCGTCAGTCGCGAGTGAATCCCGGGATGCTTACTTCGAACCATCACTTGAACTTCCGTTTATGATAGTCAGCTCGAGCGCGACCGATCAACTTTCCGATGCAGCCCCATCGATCGTGCATGTCGACGGCACCGTGCGTCCACAGACCGTTGATGAGAAAATCCTGCCGGCCTGGCATCATCTCCTGAAGTGCGTGGAATCTCATACCGGACATCCCATAGTGCTGAACACTTCCTTCAATGTGCGGGGAGAGCCTATGGTGTGTACGCCCCATGACGCGATCAGGGACTTTTTCTCCACCGGTCTGGACGCCCTCGCGATTCAAGACTTCCTTGTCATTAAGAAGAATTAAGCGTATGTCGACTTCCATTAAAAACAACGTCCTGCGTTTCCTGAACCTGGTAATCCGACGAAACCGCTTCATCACCCGCATGATTTTCGGCGTCAGGATTCCCGACAGCAACCGTATTGCATGGGACTTCACTACAATTGCTCTGAAGAATTGCCTGCTTCGGTATGTAACTGACGATTCCCGTGTGCTGGAAATTGGTACCGGGTCATACGCAATCCTGCCTATCTACCTGGCAAGACATAGAAATTGTGAGATCACCGCAACCGACCTGCATGACGAGTATGTCGAGTCATCCCGCAAAACCGCACAGCTTAACGGAGTCGACCTGAATCTCATCTGCAGTGACCTGTACCGCAGCATCAATGGAACATTTGACATCATCTTCTGGAACTCCGTTTATATCCCGAGGAATACCGGAACGGCTCTTGGCATCGATCATCTTTCGACCGCTGATTCCGACTGGTGTGGGGGCGATACTGGTGTGGAGGAAATAGAGAGATTCCTTCGCGATTCCTCCGACCATCTTGCCCCCGGTGGAATAATCCTCCTCGGCTTCAATCCTGTCTATTTATCAACGGAATTGGTCGAGGAAGCATATAAAAGAAACGGCTGGTCTGTGGCCGCAACTCACAGCGCTGCTTTTAATCCAAGCAGAGTGTTCATCCTTGAAAACCCCGGGTAAGATCACTGGGTAATCCCTTTATTAGTTCTCCCCTCTCCACAAGATGGAGAGGGGTAAGGGGTGAGGGGAATCGCAACCTTCCATTACCCTTCCTCGTCTGTTATATTGAACAATGGCCATGCATTAGAGGGCATCGATGGTATCCGATAACCAAAATAACGGAAAATGGATTCATCGCGTATCACAGGACGACGACCTGATATCACTCAGCAATTCCGAGCCCGTTCACCGGACACACCGTCGCTTTAGCGTCAAACCGCCTGAGATTAAGCCCGTGGACGACTTCGCCCAGCCTCATAGGTCTGTCATCGATGAGCGTGAAAGCCGGATAGGGGCGGGTGTCGGCAGGATCAGGAAGGATATCCTTCCGGCGCGTAATTCCGCAGAGATTGGCCGGATGACCGGTGACTGGACAAAGAGCGTTGCAGGTCGGGTTTTCTTCGCACTTCTGAGAATCTGCGTTTTAATCGGAGCTGTGTGGGCAGGCGTCTACCTCTGGCAGCATCAGCCGCACCTGTTATTTTTCGCGATAATAATTGTCCTCCTTGTCTGTGGAGTCATTTCAGCCGGGATGGAACTCGGCGAAGCCTCGCCTTACAGGCAGAATGCAACATGGGCGTCGTCATTCCATTTCATGTGGTTTCACTGGTGAGTCGGATTTGATGCGGTAGATTATTTACGGACATGAGCAATCCTCCCGACAAAGACGATCTGATCGATATCTCCGGCGACGATAACGGGGATACTGACTCGGATCCCTGCGCGCCTCCTCCACCCAGGGCGCATATCTTCCGCGAGAACAATCGCGACCCTCATCTCGATTTCCGCGACTCCACCTACAGGTGGGAAGGTGTGAAGCGTCCCGGTGGAAAGGTCGATCGCGACGAAAAATACGACTACCAGGTTCCCGGCAAGAAGCATGCCCGTTACCCGTGGCAGACATGGATAAACCATCCCATCATCGTAGCAATAATCGCTGCTACATTGATTTTCTGTTACTTCTTCCTTCCGGATCGAAGCCCCCTCTGGTGGATTGTAATAGCCATTGCATTACTGATCGTCCCATACTGGACCTACAACTGGCCCAGATACCGATATCGCTATAACATGGAATGGGAGCCGGACGCCGAACCTACGGGATGCCTATATCCGTCCTGGCGATGGTGGTGGTGGGACTGATTTCTTCCGAATCCACTGCAGTCTGAAAAATGGCTCCCGCGGGGGTTGCGGCAAATCTTATTCAGTGCTATTATCCGTGCCCTTGTGAGGGGGAGCGTGCCTCCTTCCATGAGATGTTCTATGTCCGGATTGTTTGAAGGCAGGCTTTTACCCGCGAGCAACGCTGATCCGCAGCTGAAAATTGTACCGAGAACCCGGCTGTCGGTATCGTCGGGCTGTTCGGTTTTTCGATATACAACACCAAAACCAAAAGGTCTCAGAACAGAACATAGAAGGAGATCACCTTATGTCAGAGTTCGTTTCCAAATTTATGGACATGGTGCGCGCGAAGAATCCGGCGCAGCCTGAGTTTATCCAGGCGGTGCAGGAGGTTGTCGAATCCCTCGCTCCTGTCATTGACCGTCATCCCGAGTACCAGGAAGCAAAAATTATCGAGCGAATAGTCGAACCCGAGCGCGTTATCATCTTCCGCGTTCCCTGGCTTGACGACGAGGGTCATGTCCAGGTGAACCGCGCCTTCAGGGTCGAGTATAACTCTGCGATCGGTCCCTACAAGGGTGGCCTCAGGTTCCACCCGACCGTCAACCTTGGCATCCTCAAGTTCCTCGGCTTTGAGCAGGTCTTCAAGAATGCTCTTACCACGCTCCCCATGGGTGGCGGTAAGGGCGGCAGCGACTTCGATCCCAAGGGCAAGAGCGACAACGAAGTCATGAAATTCTGCCAGAGCTTCATGAACGAGCTGTTCCGACACATCGGCCCCAACACCGACGTCCCCGCCGGCGATATCGGAGTAGGCGGCCGTGAGATCGGTTTCCTCTTCGGCCAGTGGAAGAAGCTACGTAACGAGTTCTCCGGTGTCTTCACCGGCAAGGGACTCACCTGGGGCGGCAGTCTCATACGACCAGAGGCGACCGGCTACGGCGCCACTTATTTCGCTCGCGAGATGCTGAAAACTCGCGGCGAGGGTTTCGACGGCAAGGTCGTAACCATCTCCGGTTCGGGTAATGTAGCCCAGTTCGCAACACAGAAGGTTACCCAACTCGGTGGCAAAGTCGTTTCGCTTTCCGACTCCAACGGTTCGATCTACGATCCGGATGGAATCGACGCTGAGAAGCTCGCTTACGTCATGGAGCTCAAGAATGTCAAGCGCGGACGGATCAAGGAGTACGCCGACAAGTACGGCTGCGAGTTCCGCCAGAAGCGTCCGTGGGATATCAAGTGCGATATCGCCATGCCGTGCGCAACCCAGAACGAGGTTGATGATCACGACGCGAAGAACCTTGTCGACAACGGCTGCTTCTGCATCTCAGAGGGCGCTAACATGCCCTCCACGCCCGAGGCAATCGATATCTTCCTCAAGAACAACGTTCTCTACGGTCTTGGCAAGGCTGCCAACGCCGGCGGTGTCGCGACCAGCGGCCTCGAGATGAGCCAGAACTCCCTCAGGCTGTCATGGTCCCGCGAGGAAGTCGATCAGAGACTCGACGGGATCATGGTTGCCATCCACGAGCAGTGCATCAAGGCCGCCGACGAGTACGGATTTGCAGGAAACTATGTGGTCGGCGCCAATATCGCAGGCTTCAAGAAAGTCGCGGAAGCAATGATGGCCCAGGGCCTCGTCTGATAGATATCCAAAAACCTTACCAATTGTGAATCCTCAAAGCTCCTCAGCAATGAGGAGATTTTTTTTCTACATATGCGACATCCCTGTCTGCTTCCCCAATACCTGTTATGATGCGTGAAACATAGGGGGTGCATCATTCATCGGTTTGACATTGAATACTAGCATGCATTATAAATGTATAGAGAGGAGGTGCTCATCTTGCTTACAAGAGATGATTTGAGCAACCTTATGGAACCTCGCAAGGGCTTGTGTATATCTGTATTCCTGCCCACACACCGCGCGGGGAGCGAAATACAACAGGATCCCATCCGTTTCAAGAATCTGCTGACTGAAGCTGAAGAGCAGCTGGAATCGGCCGGGATGAGGCCGGTGGATGCCCGTAGGATGCTGGAGGGGGCGAAACGTCTTTTAAGCGACAGCATGTTCTGGCAGCACCAGGGTGATTCGCTGGCGGTTTTTACCGCAGATGGTTTTCTTGAATGGTATCACCTGCCCATTCATGTTGAAGAGATTGTTATGGTCAACAGGGGATTTCATTTAAAACCGCTGCTGCCGATTTTCAACGCGAACGGGCGTTTCTATGTCCTGGCGCTGAGCAAGAATCAGGTGAAGCTGCACGAGGGCACGCGCTATAAACTCGGGGAGGTTAAAATCGACCATATCCCCAAGAGCCTCGAGGATTTTCTGAAGTATGACGAGGCCGAGAAGCAGCTGCAGCTGCATACGGGACGCTCTGCCGGCAAAGGCAAGGGAGAGGCGATTTTCCACGGACACGGTGTCGGGACCGATGATGAAAAGGCAAATCTGCTGAGATATTGCACGGACATCGATCGCGGACTCCAGAAATTCCTGGGAGATGATGATTCGCCTCTGGTGCTGGCGGCAGTTGATTATATTCATCCAATATTCCGTGAGGCGAACAACCATCCGAATCTCATAGAAGATGGAATCGTAGGCAGCCCCGAACCGTGGAGTATGGAGGACCTTCACACGAAAGCGTGGGAGAAGGTTGAGCCGTATTTCCGGAAGGGAGAGAAGGAAGCTGCTGAAAAATACAGGGAGCTGATGGGAACCGGGAAAGCATCCAATAACATTACAGAAATAGTTCCCGCCGCGTACGGAGGCCGCGTGGATACTCTGTTTGTTGCCAGGGGCATGCGTCAATGGGGCTGGTACGATCCCGGGACGAACGAGGTACATATCACCGAAGACGAGAAGCCGGAGTCAGAGGATCTTCTCAACCTGGCGGTGGTGATGTCGCTTAAGCACGGGGGGACTATATACGCGCTGGAGCCTTATGAGATGCCGGATACAGCTATAATCGCATCCGCATTCAGATATTAACCCCTGCAAAGCACAGGAAATACTGACGATTATAAAAATGCAGCCTCTTCAGAAAACTGGATACGAGCTGTATCGGGATTCGGAGTTTTGAGCCAGGTTTTCGGGTTGGAACTGATATCTGACGAATTGCATTATGCAGGAGCCGTTTATCATAAAGGACTGCGCGCTGCTGGCTATCGCCAGCGGGGAGAAAGCGCATAATCTCCAGGAACTCGCTGACCGCCTCGTTATGGTGCATGCAGGATGCCTTTACTATCACTTCTGGGGCGGGATGCTGAGGCCTCGATTCGAGGACCCGGAATTTCGCAACGATTTCGCGTCGTGGGTACGTCACGAGCTGCACGATGAAGTTCTCGCAGAACGCCTGAGTATAATCATCCCGACCGATTACATCGATCTTGAACTGCTCAGGCAGGAGCTACTGGAAGAGATAGAGGAAAGGCTCGATGAGACTGAGTATTCCTACCTGATGCGGGCGCAGGTTCCGTTCAACTTCATCCGTTCCCAGATTGTGGTGTTCGACACTCACATCAGAATCAAGGAGCCGCGTGGCTTGAAGGAAATCATTCCGAACCTTTCGCGCAGCTCTCTTTTCTATCATTTTATCGACGCGCGCAGGAGGATCGAGGGCAGGCATGATGATTTCAGCGAATGGCTGTCGGCATTCGGTAAAGAATATGATGAATTGATTGAAGCGCTGTCGAATGTCGATCCGTATCTTACCGGGCTTTCCGAAATGAGAGAGAGGGTCAAGAGGATTTTTAACAGGCATATGCCTGATTGATATCATGACGCAGAATCTCGAATCATACGCTGAGATTGTGGGTAACGATGTTGTTCGTCACCTGAGACAGCTTGCCGACCATCTAACGGGAATCAAGGTCGTGCATGTCAACTCGACCCGTTACGGTGGCGGGGTAGCGGAGATTCTCGCGAGGCTGGTTCCGCTGAAGCGTGAGCTTGGAATTGATGCAAGCTGGGAGGTTATCGAAGGGGATAAGGATTTTTATGATGTAACCAAGAAATTTCACAACGGCCTGCAGGGCAATCGTGTGGTTATCCCGGAGACGCAGCTTGGCAAGTATGAAGAGATCAATGCGGAAAACGCAGACCGTCTGCGCGACAAGCTTAAGGAAGCCGATGTGGTGGTTATCCACGATCCCCAGCCGGCGCCGCTACTGAGGCTGGTGGGTGATCACAAGGGTAAATGGATCTGGCGGTGCCATATCGATATCTCACGTCCGCACCGTCCGGTCTGGAAATATCTGAGGAATTATGTGTCTGTGTACAATGCGAGTATATGGTCGCTTTCATGGTTTGCCCAGAATCTCCCGCATCCGCAGTACATCATTCCGCCCAGCATAGACCCCCTGAGCGAGAAGAATCGCCAGCTTAAAAAGTCGGAGATTGAAAAAGCCTTTGAGCTGTCTGGCGTCGATCGCGAGCGCCCCGTTGTCGTCCAGGTGTCCAGGTTCGACCGTTTCAAGGATCCGATCGGAGTAATCCAGGCTTATCGTCTGGCCAAAACTTTCATGCCGCTGCAGTTGATTCTTGCAGGTGGAGAAGCGGCTGATGATCCCGAAGGTGATCTGGTCCTGAAAGAAGTCAGGAATACGGCGGAGGATGATCCGGATGTTCATATCCTCAATCTGCCGCCCGATTCACATGTCGAGATCAATTCGCTACAGCGAATCGCCGACATAATCCTCCAGAAGTCGATACGGGAGGGCTTCGGACTTACCGTAACCGAGGGGATGTGGAAGGGTAAGCCTGTAATCGGAGGGGATACCGGGGGGATTACGCTTCAGGTTATAGACCATCATACAGGCTTCCTCGTGCATACTCCCGAAGGCGCCGCGATGCGTATGCGCTATCTGCTTACCCATGACACCATTCTCAAGCGCATGGGGAAGAAAGCGCGAACGTTCGTGCTTGAAAATTTCCTCCTTACTCGTCACCTCAGGGAATATCTAACGCTGATGGTTGCCCTGGTGAAGGGCATGGATGAGCGTATCGAATTGTGAGTTGAAAATGATATGTCAGACAAAGAGTCTCAAAACCTGGTGAAGCCATTTGAGGAACTAAGCGATTTCTGGGGTCGGGTCAAGTTGTCGAACCGGAGACTGCTGGGGCTTGATTATGACGGGACACTCGCCCCGTTTGACCCGGACCGTATGCAGGCAAAGCCGCTTGAGGGAGTTACTAAGCTTATCCGGGAGATAAACCAATCCAGCGAGACAAGGGTGGCCATCTTCTCGGGACGTCCGGTTGCCGAGATCAAGGAGCTCCTTGACGATCCGGAAATAACAATCGTGGGCAGTCACGGTCATGAGCTGTGGGAGCCGGGAAAGGAAATCGAGGAGTTCCAGCCGACACCTATACAGAAAATCGGGCTGGAGAGGGGAATCGAGATCGCGCGTGTGTACGATCCGGGTGATAACCTCGAAATTAAAATCGCCAGTGTCGCAATGCATACACGTCCACTTCCTGAAGATAAGGCAAGGAATATAGAAGACAGACTTTACGAAAAGTGGAATGATATCAGTGAGGCGCATCGACTGGAATGCCGGCGTTTTAACGGCGGAGTGGAACTTCGCAGCGTCGGATGGGATAAGGGCTCAGCGCTGATGCGCATAGTGCGGATCGAACGCCCTACCATGACTGTCTACATCGGCGATGATGATACAGACGAAGATGCGTTTAGTATCGTCAGGGACATGGGCATCGGCATCAGGGTAGGCAACGGGAATTCGGATACCCTCGCTCATGCATATCTTGAGGGACCTGGCGATGTGGTGGATTTCCTCAACACGTGGAAATCGGTTACAGGTGGAGGGACTTAAAAATGGACATCAACAGGCTGGTAATCGCGTCTAATCGCCTTCCGGTCGTCATAAATAAAACTCCGGAAGGTGAAGTCGAAATCAAGCCCGGATCGGGCGGTCTTGTAACCGCTGTCAGCCCGGTATTAAGCGATAAGGGAGGGCTGTGGATCGGATGGTGCGGCTCGCCGGATTTCTCGGACGCAGATCAGTATCTGACAAGGGAGAAAGTAGACGTCGGTTATATGCTGAAATCTATCGACCTGACCCGGGAAGAAGTGGATAAATACTACTACGGCTTTTCCAACGAGGTGCTGTGGCCCCTGTTTCATGATCTACCCATGATGTCCAATTTCGATCCCGCCTACTGGCCGATGTACATCAGGGTTAATCGCAAGTTCGCAGAGACTATTACCGAGCAGACCAACGAGACTGATTATATCTGGGTGCAGGATTACCAGTTGATTCTGGTTGCATCGAAGCTCAGGGAGATGGGCATCGAGCGAAAGACCGGGTTCTTTCTCCATATCCCGTTTCCCCCCCTCGACATGTTTCTCAAACTGCCATGGCGATCGGAGATACTCATGGGCCTGCTGGCGTACGACCTTGTCGGTTTCCAGACCGCGAGAGATCGCAGGAATTTTATCAACTGCGTTAAGACACTTATTCCCGGCACCAGGTCATCGGGACGGGGCCAGTTACAGACCCTCGAAACGCCTGATGGCGAAGTGAGAGTGGGATCGTTCCCCATAAGTATCGATTTCCGGGGATTCGCAGAGCAGGCAAAAAGCCAGGCGGTTGCCGACGAAGCCTGGTTTATTCACGAGAAATTCCCGGATCGCACATTGATTCTCGGTGTCGACCGTCTCGACTACTCCAAGGGTATTCCCCATCGCATCCGCGCTCTCGAAAATGCCCTGGAGCGTTATCCCGAGATGCAGGAAAAGGTTACGTATATCCAGGTAGTCGTTCCGAGCAGGATGGACGTTCCCGAGTACCAGGCGCTCAGAAATGAAATAGAGCAACTGGTAGGACAGGCTAACGGGAAGTTCACCCGTGCCGGATGGACCCCGATTCACTATATCTTCCGATCCCTCGACCGTGTGGAACTGCTGGGTCTTTACCGAACGTGTGAAATCGCTCTGCTGACCCCCCTGAAAGACGGGATGAATTTGGTAGCGAAAGAATATTGCGCATGCAATCACGAAGAAACCGGCGTGCTGATCCTCAGTGAATTTGCCGGCGCTGCCGCCCAGCTCCATTTAGGCGCCCTGCTTGTCAATCCATTCGATATCGAAGGCACGGCCGACGCTATTCACGAGGCTTATGTCATGGATAGGCAGGAGAGGAAGGACAGGATGCGGCGCCTCAGGCGATCCGTGCAGCGTAATGATATCTTCCGCTGGCTCGATTCATTCCTGGAAGCGGCAATCGCTAAAAATCTCGATGATCTTCCGATCCTGGATGAAGTCTATATTGTCAGCGTGAAGGATCACGAGGACTACATGCGCTCGAACGCCTGATGCCGTAATCCTGCGAATCTTATATTCTGCGTTGAATGCATTATAATACATTCCAAACATCGAGGATGGATCAAAATGAGCAACGGACAACGTTTTAAAAAGCGAGTTCCCGGACTGCGAGTCGGCATCCGGGGCGCATGGCGTATCGGCAAAATCGCCGGGATCCAGATCGGCATCCATTACACGTGGCTGTTCGCGTTCCTGCTCATCACATGGTCGCTGGCTGCGGGATTCTTCCCGCAGAATTTCCCCGACTGGAGCCCTGTGACTTACTGGATAACCGGAATTCTCGCATCGATCCTCCTTTTCGTCTCCGTCCTGCTTCATGAGCTCGCGCACAGCATAGTGGGACGCAGCAGGGGCATGGAGATAAACAGCATCACCCTTTTCATTTTCGGAGGAGCGAGCAATCTCGAAAGCGAGCCCGAAGAGCCATGGGACGAATTCATCATGACCGTAGTAGGGCCGGTGACAAGCCTCATCATCGCTGTGGCCTCCTGGGTGCTCTATCTCGCGATGTCCGACCGCTCCAGCCCGATAGCTGCGACACTCTTTTATATCGCTATCATCAACGCGCTCCTGGCCGGATTCAATCTGCTGCCGGGATTTCCGCTCGACGGGGGCCGCGTGCTCAGAAGCATCCTCTGGAAGACGACCGGGAATCTCAGGCAGGCGACTAATATCGCCGCAACAGTCGGGCAGGTGTTCGCGTTCATTCTCATCGCAGTCGGCATCCTTCAGTTCATCATGGGCAATATTCTCGGGGGATTGTGGATTACCTTCATAGGGTGGTTCCTGAACGGAGCGGCCGAATCGAGTCGCGGCGAAGTGACACTTCGCGAGCACCTTCGCGGAGTGAAGGTCGAGGAGATTATCGACAGGACGCCCGAAACCATCGGTTCCGGCATGACTGTGAACGAACTCGTGCGATCCCACTTCCTTCAGAACGGGCATCGAAGCGCGCTTGTGGTCGATGGCGGCCAGTTGCACGGGATAGTAACCCTCTCCGATGTACGTAAGCTGCCGCAGGAAGACTGGGAAGGTATGACGGTTGATACAATTATGAGCCCGATGCCGCTCCAGACTGTCCGCTCCGACGAAGACCTGACCACGGCTTTGAAAATGCTCGCGCGCAATAACCTCAAGCAGGTTCCGGTAATGAACGATGGGGAACTGAAGGGTCTGCTCACAACCTCCGACATAATCCGCTATCTCCAGGTAAGCCAGGAACTCCAACTCGGTGGAAAGGACAAAGCAGTTTAGATTCGCTGATAACCGGGCTAATTATCCTCTAACTCGCCGGTTTCGATCATGTGCCTGATTACGTCGCCCTCCACCATGAAGTAGACGTCCTCGGCGATGTTCGCCGCGTGGTCGGCGATTCGCTCGAGGTGACGTATCGCGGAGATGGTGTGAAAGGCGAGATCGATGATTTCGCACTCCTTGCGCATCCTCTCTCTAAGCTCCTCATAGCTTTCCCAGTGGATCTCGTCGACCCGGTCGTCCATCTTCACCACTTCGAGCGCGAGCGCGGAGTCGCGGTTGACCAGCGCGTCGAGGCATTTACGCACCATAGTGCGCACAATCCCGGCCATCTCCTCGAACCGTTTCGGCGTGCCGATCGGGGGATGCTGAGCGAGATAGACTGCGCGCTTGGCGATATGGCCGGCGAGGTCGCCCATGCGCTCGAGATCGTTGTTGACTTTGAGGATGGCGATGATGTAGCGGAGGTCGCCGGCTACCGGCTGATGCAGCGCGAGTGCCTTGAGGCACTTGTCCTCGACCTCGAGTTCCTTCATGTCGATCGCGTCATCGCCGGCGATCACCTCGTTGCCAAGGTCTTCGCGCCTGTTCAGGAGCGAATCGATCGATTTGAGCGTCGCGTCTTCCACCATCGCTCCCATGGTCAGGATATCTCTTTTAAGTGCATCAAGGTCTCTGTCCAGATGTGATCGCATGGTGTGCCTCCTCTAGCCGAACCTTCCGGTGATGTAGTCTTCGGTCTGTTTTTTTTCGGGCTTGGTGAATAGCCGTTTGGTGGGTCCGAACTCGATTATGTATCCTTCATAAAAGAACGCCGTGTAGTCGGAAACTCGCGCTGCCTGCTGCATATTGTGTGTGACGAGGACGATTGTGTATTCCTCTCGAAGGCTGGACATGAGCTCTTCGATTTTGGAAGTGGCAACCGGGTCGAGGGCGCTGGCTGGCTCATCCATAAGAATCACCTCGGGCTCGACTGCGATGGCTCTCGCGATGCACAGCCGTTGCTGCTGTCCGCCGGAGAGAGCGAGCCCGCTCTTGTTGAGATAGTCCTTTACCTCGTCCCACAGAGCAGCGCCCTTGAGCGCGTGCTCGACGCGGTCGGCGAGCTCGCGACGTGACATCATGTGATGCAGCTTCAGGCCGTAGGCGACGTTGTCGAAGACAGTCATCGGGAACGGTGTCGGCTTCTGGAAAATCATCCCGACTTTCTTACGGAGTTGGATCAGGTCTTCGCTGGCGGAGAGGATGTTCCGGCCGTCGAGGATGATCTCGCCCTTCGCACGCTGGTCTCGGTAAAGCTCATAAATTCTGTTGTAGACACGGATATGGGTTGATTTTCCGCAACCGGACGGGCCGATAATCGCGGTGACTCTCTTTTCCTTTATCTCGATGTTGTTTTTATGCAGAGCCTGGTGTTTGCCGTAGAAGAAGTCGAGGTCTCTGACGACTATTTTACTCGGGAGGCTGTCGAAATCTTCAGCTTCATCGATGCCGTCGCGCTCGGCGACTTTTATCCGGTGTTTCAGAACGGTTTCTTCCACTGTGTTCCGTTTGTGTTCAGCTTCTTTCACTGAGTTATCAGACACGTCGAGTTCGACCTCCCGAGAAGAAAATTCTGGCGATGATTGATATGAACAGAATCGCGCCGGTAATCAGAAGCGATCCGGCCCATGCCTGCTCTTTCCATCTTTCATATGGGGACATCGCGTAGTTAAAGATTGTGACTGTCAGGTTTGCGGTCGGCTGCCTGAGGTCATAAACATACTGCAGTGGACCGCCGGTATCGAAGTACGTGAAATGACTGTTGTTGAACGCGGTGAACAGCAGCGGCGCGGTTTCGCCGCTGACTCTCGCGATGGCGAGAAGTACGCCGGTGATGAGTCCGGAACGGGCGGCGCGGAAGACAATCTGGACGATCATCTTCCATGCCGGCGACCCGAGCGCGAGAGCTGACTCTCTCAATTCGTTCGGGACAAGGGCAAGGATATCTTCGGTTGTTCGGGCGACTACCGGGAGCATGATTATGGCGAGCGCGACACCGCCCGCTATCCCCGAGAATCCCCAGAGGGGAACGACAATGATCGCGTAAACAAACACGCCGATCAGGATAGATGGCGTTCCCATAAGGATGTTCGAGAAGAACCTGACCGAGGTCGACAGGGGATGGGTTCGTCCGAATTCCGAGAGGTAAATCCCGGCAAGGAGTCCTATCGGCACTCCCAGCAAAGTGGCGAGGACGGTGATGTAGAGGGTGCCGACTATCCCGTTCGCCATGCCGGTTTCCTCGATGGTGAACGGACCGGTGCGCCGGGTGAAGAAATTCCAGTCCATTGCGCTGAAGCCTCTTAACGCGACATCCCATAGAATCCAGATGAGGAAAATGATTCCTATGATCGACGAGGCGAACGCGAGTGTCCTGATGAACAGGTCGAGAAGTCTTCTGGCTGTCAGTGATTTAGTTCTCATAACCTAACTGCGCTCATGCTTTTTCAGTCGTGCGATCCAAAGCTGCGCCAGAATCTGGAAAATGAAGGTAATTACGAACAGGATCAGGCCAAGCTCAATCAGTACGGCCTTGAAAATGGGATCGTTGATGGCCTCGCCGAATTCGAGAGCGATCGCTGATGCAATCGAGTTGCCACTTTCGAAAAGCGATGGGGAAATGGTGTGGCTGTTTCCGATTACAAATGTGACAGCCATCGTCTCGCCGATCGCGCGCCCGAGCCCGAGGAACATCGCGCCCACAATTCCCCTGATCCCGTACGGCATCGACACCAGCCTCGTGACCTCCCACATGGTAGCCCCGAAACCGTGCCCGGCTTCTTTCAGCACCGGCGGGACCATGTCTAGTACATCGCGGGTTACCGCAGTAATAAAGGGGAGGATCATCAGGGCGAGGATAATCCCCGCGGTCAGCATACCTATACCCATCGGCGGTCCGTGGAACAGTACGCCGAACAGCGGGATGTCACCGAAGGTGTTCTGCAGCCATGGCTCAACCTTCGACTGCATGATGGGGACTAGAATAAACAGCCCCCACATGCCGTAGATGATGCTTGGTATTGCGGCGAGAAGCTCGATCGCACTACCGACAATCCTCGCGACAATCGGATGCGAAAGCTCCGTCAGGAAAAGGGCAATGATGAGCCCCATCGGAACAGCGATAATCATCGCTATGAGGGTCGAGACAAGGGTGCCGTAGATACTACTCGCCGCGCCGAATTCGCCGGTAACCGGATTCCAGCTCTTGTCGATAAGGAAGCGCCACCCGAATTCCCTGATTGAGGGGAGCGAGTTACGGAAAAGCTCGATTCCTATCGCCAGCATTATGACGACTATCCCGACGGCGCAGATAATCGTAATCCCCCTGAAAATCAGGTCGGGGATGTTTGTACGGGCTTTGCCGGTGGATTTTTCCATACAGATAACGGTGAGGTCTTTTAAGCGCAGAATAATCCCTTACCCGGTTCAATCCCGGGGACGCCTGAATTTATCACTCGTATGTTACAGAATGGTTACTATACGGTTAACGTTGGATGACTTGCAAGCAAGGAATACAGCCGTAACAGCCACAGATACAACACATTATTGTAAAAATGTCTTAACCGTACAGTCACGTGGTCTTCATGCACGGATGCTATTTTTCTGCTTCAGCATTTAAGGAGGTTCTATATGAACACACTGAAAATCACCGCTGCAATCGCAATGATTCTCGTACTCGGTCTCGGTACCGCGGCAACGGGAAATCCTGCCAGCGGTAACCACAAGCAGAATACGGACTGGAGCCACATGACAATCGACGGAGCGGGTGCGTCTTTCCCGTATCCTATTTATTCCGCATGGGCGTACGAATACGAAGAGCTCACCGGAATGAAGCTTAACTACCAGTCCGTCGGTTCCGGAGCCGGCATCTCCTCTATCCAGGGCAGGACAGTCGACTTCGGAGCCTCAGATGCTCCCCTCAGCGCGGATGAGCTGGAGGAGTACGGATTAATCCAGTTCCCCATGATCATCGGCGGTGTCGTACCGGTCCTTAACGTTCCCGGTATCGGCCCCGGAGATCTGAAACTGTCACCGGAAGTATTCGCGGACATCTTCCTCGGGAACATCACCAACTGGAGCGATACCGCAATCACGTCGATCAACCAGGGACTCAATATTCCTGACAAGGCGATCGTAGTGGTTCACAGGGCGGATGGTTCCGGTACCACCTGGATTTTCTCGAACTACATGTCGCAGATCTCGACCGCATGGGCTAACGATGTAGGCATCGGTAAGTCTCTAGACTGGCCGACCGGTATCGGCGGACGCGGTAACGAGGGTGTCGCCAACTATGTAGGCCAGGTTGACGGTGCGATTGGCTACGTTGAGTATGCCTATGCCCTTCAGAACGACCTGACATACGCGAAGCTGAGAAACCGCTCGGGTAACTATGTTGGCCCGACAGCAGACGCTTTCGCCGCTGCCGCAGCCAACGCTGACTGGGCGAACGCTCCCGGATACGCGATGGTTCTCGTGAACCAGCCCGGTGATGAGACATGGCCGATCGTAGGCGCATCGTTCATCCTCTTCTACGAGCAGCAGAGCGATTACCAGACTGCGCTTGCCATGATGGAGTTTTTCAACTGGTGCCTCGAGAACGGGCAGGACCAGGCGCTCAGTCTCGATTACGTACCCATACCGGACAACGTAGTCGCGACGATCGAAGATACATGGAGCACCCGGGTGACCTGTAATGCCAGTGCTGTATGGACTCAGTGATTAATGGAACATGCACCTTTTGCTCGTTTCCATTTCAATAAATCCCTACCCAAAGTTCCGGGTTGCCCTGCCCGGAACTTTATGTAAATGTATAATCTCACAACAGGCGGATTATAACGGAGGAAAACCACATGAAATCGAAATCAATCACTGGAATACTGCTCATCTTGTGTTGTCTCTGTATTGTACTCACAGGTTGTCCCGCGACCGAAACGGAACGCGGAGCAGTGGGTGAAGGTCCTGACTGGAGCGGAGTTACGATTGATGGCGCGGGCGCGTCGTTCCCGTTCCCAATATATTCACAGTGGGCGTTCGAGTACGAGGAACTCACCGGGTTAAGGCTCAACTACCAGTCTGTCGGCTCCGGTGCGGGCATCTCTTCAATACGCGAAGGGACGGTCAACTTCGGAGCGTCCGATGCACCACTTACCGCGGAGGAGCTTGAAGCGGACGGACTGATCCAGTTCCCGATGATCATCGGCGGAGTCGTGCCGGTTATTAATGTAAGTGGCGTAACCGCCGGGTCACTGAAGCTGACGCCGGATGTTCTCGCGGATATGTTCCTCGGGAATATCACCATATGGAACGATCCTCGTATCGTTCAGGCCAATCCTGATGTGACGCTGCCTGACCAGGCGATTTCCATCGTGCACAGGGCCGATGGCTCGGGTACAACATGGATTTTCACCAACTATCTCTCAGCTATATCCGATGAATGGGCCGATGGGGTGGGTGTCGGAAAATCCGTTGACTGGCCGACGGGAGTAGGCGGACGTGGAAATGAAGGAGTGGCAAATTATGTAGGGCAGGTGGACGGCTCCATTGGCTATGTTGAGTACGCATACGCGCTGCAGAACGACATGGCTCACTGCCTTCTCGGAAATTCCGCCGGGAATTTTGTCGCGCCGACATCCGAAACGTTTATTGCCGCGGCTGCGAACGCCGATTGGGAAAATGCACCGGGTTATTATCTTGTTCTTGTTGATCAGCCGGGTGAGGATACATGGCCTATCGTGGGAGCATCCTTTATCCTGATCTATAAAGAGCAGGAGAATATGGACAAAGTGCGTGCGATGCTCGAGTTCTTCGACTGGTGCTTCAAGAATGGCACGGAAGACGCATTGGATCTCGACTATGTACCAATTCCCGAGAATGTGGTTGAGATGGTCGAGACGACGTGGTCGGAGGAAGTGAAAGTCAACGGGGAGCAGGTCTGGGAGTAACCCTGAACTCCGGGCTATGTGCTGTCATCCATTTTTGGGCGAAAATTATAATCTTTTCATCATAATACCTTGATTATTTTGAGAATGGTGGTATATTTCTTGTAACAGACCGCGACAGGAGGACGGTGAATGCGTACTCACACATTGCTCGTTCTTGCCATCTTAGCTCTCCTGGTAGTCGGATGTAACGGGGGTGGGAAAGTCTCGCCGGGACCCCTGAATGTAGGCCAGATTGAGGGACCATCGACTGTGGACGAGGAATCGACCACGGTTTTTCGCGTGACGGCGTCCGGCGACACCGGCATCACGTACGCATGGTCGGTAGAACCGCCGTCGGCCGGCAATTTTGGCAGTCCGGCTACGGCCGATACGATTTTCAACGTGGCTTCGGTAAGTGCGGAAACAACAATTAAGATACGGGTAGGAGTAGCCGCCGACAACAGCCAGATGATCGTGGTCACTCGCGAGGTCACCGTCCTCAACAGCGTCCCCAACCGTGGACCTCTGGCGCGCGCTGTCGCGATTCCGTACGAAGTGAAAGGTGGTATCCCCGTACAGTTTGAAGATCGCTCCACGGATCCCGACGGCAGTGACACAATTGTCA